>Ga0164243_10001174_pt1 | contig 45329 bp, 38 predicted proteins | sample OricompcompostOP_FD_108781 | JGI IMG/M metagenome (GOLD analysis project Ga0164243, IMG submission 108781) | Organic Plus compost microbial communities from Emeryville, California, USA - Original compost - Organic plus compost (OP) | ecosystem: Engineered > Solid waste > Mixed feedstock >...
CGGCCCGCGCCCGCCTGCGAGGCCGGTACGGATCCGGCCTGCCGGGCGGGCGCGGGCCGTGGCGGTCACCGCGCGGAACGGGCCCGCGGGCGGCGGGAGCCGGCGTTCACCCCGGCCGCGCCCGCGTACGCCCGTGGCGTCACCGGCGGAAGTGGAAGATGCCCCACGTGAGGTGGTTCTTCCGGCCGCCGTCGACCCAGTGGCCGAGTCCCTTCTTCATCTGGGTCAGGTAGTCGTTGCTGACCTTCCGTGTCAGAGCGTCCTCCGGGTCTGCCTCCTGGCGTTCGGTCTCGCGGAGCACCCGCCCGTAGTGCGCGGCGAGTTGCTCGCGGTGCTCCTCGAAGCCGCCGGACGAGGCGGCTATGAAGCCGAGCCGCTCCAGGTGCTCGCGGTAGAAGCCGGGCGAGCCCATGTCGTCGAGGTGGATGCGGTCGAGGATCGGCTGGAGCACGTCGGCGGGGCAGTCGTCGGCCGCCATCGGGTCGGTGAAGACCAGGTGGCCGCCGGGCCGCAGTACGCGCGCGATCTCCTCCAGCACTTTGGCGCGGTTGCCGCTGTGCAGGAAGGCGTCCTGGGACCAGACCACGTCGACGCTGGAGTCCGGGTACGGGATCGCCTCGAACGAGCCGTCCACCACCTCGATGAGGTCGGTGAGCCCGCGCTGGGCGGTCAGTTCGCGGTTGCGCTGGTTCTCGACCTCGCTGAGGTTGAGCGCGATGACGCGGCTGCCGAAGGTCTCGGCGAGGTAGCGTGCGGAGCCGCCGAAGCCGGCGCCGAGGTCCAGGACCACGGACCTGTCGTTCAGCGAGAGTTTGCTCGCCATGCGCTCGACGGTGCGCCGGCTGGCGTCGGCGATCGGCTCGTCCTCGGACTCGTACAGCCCGATGTGGATGTCCTCGCCGCCCCACACGGAGGCGTAAAAGGTGTCCGCGTCCGGGGAGTTGTAGTAGGTGCGCGCGGTGTTGACCGTGGACGAGTAGTCGGACTCCTCCTCGTCCATGCGGTATTCCTTCTCCGCGACGTGCACGAAGAAGTCCGGCTGCTCTTCCCGGTACGTGTGCTGGAAGTCCCCGTAGGTCTCGATGTGTTGGAAGCCCACCTCGGACATCAGCCGCCGGGTGTAGTCCTTGCGCAGCGGGAACATGTTGAGGTGGTACGCCGAGCCGTCGGCGAAGTCGTACCGCATGCGGCACAGTCCCTCGTCGACGTGCTCCGGCTCCACCGCGACGTCCTCACCGCAGTAGTAGTACGTGTGCTTGCTCGAGTACCCCCGGTCCAGCATCGCGTCGTAGTTGCGCTGGTCGAGGATGAGGATGCCGTCGTGCTTGAGCATCGCGTAGAACTCGGCGAGCGCCCGGCGCCGGTCGCGCTCCGAGAACAGGTGCGTGAACGAGTTGCCGAGGCACACGATGGCGTCGTACTGGCCGTGCACGTCGCGGTTGAGCCAGCGCCAGTCGGCCTGTACGACGCGCAGGATGTGGCCGCCGTTCTCCATGCCGTTGGCGAACGCGCGGGACAGCATCTCGGCGCTGCCGTCGGCGCTGACGGTCTCGAATCCCGCCTCCAGCAGCCGCACCGAGTGGAACCCGGTTCCCGTGGCGACGTCGAGGACGCTCTTGACCCCGCGCTTGCGCAGCAGATCGATGAAGAAATTGCCCTCGCTCTCTGTTCGCTTCTCCCAGTCGATGAGCGAGTCCCACTTCTCCACGAAGCTGGGTACGTATTCCTCGGTGTAGTGCCCGGTCTCCCGGACCTCGACAGGGTTGTCTCCGAACTCCTGAACCGGTCGCGCGGAAATGACGGAACCTCCAGTAGAGACGGTGGCCTTCGGCGCGGCCACCGGAGGCGCCAGGGGCCTCAGTCTCGTGGACCGCGCATGGACTCCGATGCATAGCTATCCAGGCAACACCGCATCTATGCCACCAAGTCTGCCGGTCAGCTTGTCTGTCGACCGCGAAACCAGCTCCTACCAGCACCTTTGCGATGTGAGATTGTCCGGGGTCACAGCGACCCCATGTCGCCCTTAAACCTGGACAGTTGGGTATGCTGCCTGCCCAGCACGACAATTCGGCCCAGCGCGCAGGAACCGCACACCCAACTCAGCACGGAGCACGGCGAGATCACACATGGCGAAGACCTCCTCGTTCAGCACCCGCGACATCGGGATAGACCTCGGCACCGCCAACACCCTGGTGTACGCCCGCGGTCGGGGAATCATCCTCAACGAACCCTCGGTCGTCGCCGTCGAATCCCGCACCGGGAAAGTCCTCGCGGTGGGCGCCGCGGCCAAGCAGGCGGTCGGCCGCACACCCGGCTCCATCACCGCCACCCGCCCACTCAAAGGCGGCGTCATCACGGACTTCGAGGCCACCGAAGGCATGCTCCGGCACTTCATCCGGGCGGCGAAGGTGCGCATGGCCCGCGGCCCCCGCGTCGTCGTGTGCGTGCCCAGCGGAGTAACGGGCGTGGAACAGCGGGCGGTTCTGCAGACGGCGAGCCGCGCGGGCGCCCGCTCGGTGCATCTGATCGAGGAACCGATGGCGGCGGCGATCGGCGCGGGACTGCCGGTGCACGAGGCGCACGGCTCGATGGTCGTCGACATCGGCGGCGGCAGCACCGAGGTCGCCATCATCTCGCTCGGCGGCACGGTCGCCACGCACTCGGCCCGCATCGCGGGCGACTCCCTGGACGCCGCGATCGCCGCGTACATCGAGCGCCACCACTCCATCGCGATCGGCGAACGCACCGCGGAGGACATCAAGATGGGCCTCGGCAGCGGCTCGTCGATGCCCGTACGCGGCCGCGACAAGCACAGCGGCATGCCCAAGACGGTGCAGCTGGACGAGGCGGCCGTACGGGAGGCGATCGAGAAGCCGGTCTCCGCGATCGTCGAGGCCGTACGCACCGCGTTCGACGCCTGCCCCCCGGAGCTGTACGGCGACATCATGGAGCGCGGCATCGTGCTGACCGGCGGCGGAGCGCTGCTGCACGGGCTGGACGAACGGCTGTCGGCCGAGACGGGCATGCCGGTCGTGGTGGCCGAATCCCCGCTGGACTGCGTGGCGTTGGGCACCGGCCGCTGCCTGGAGGAGTTCGACAAGCTGGAGAAGGTCTTCACCGGATCGGTGGCCAGGACGTAGGGCGATCGTCCGGCAGGTGCCGCTGCCGTGGCTCATAGCTATGCACGTGGCGGCCCGTGCACCTCGGTCGTCCCCGGGGCGCACGGGCGGCGCGGCGGCTCACCTGCTCCGACGTCAAGTCCCGCTGCGGAACGGCGGATTGGCGAAGGAAGCGCCGTACGCACCCGCGGTCCGAAACCGCCGGAACTCCCGTGGAAATCCCCGCCGGAAACCCGCGGAAACAACGGCACGGAAAATGCACGGTTACCCGCGGATGAATTCCGCGGGCGCCGGCGGATTCCCAGTGCCTAGAGCGCGCCGATTCCTCGCGTACGGCGCGGAATTCGGCTCTCGGCCTACCTTGGGGCCAACTGCCGGGCGCGAACGGGGAGTTCGGCTGCTACACCCCCACCCGGCCGTCGATGCGCTCGCGCAGCAGGTCGGCGTGGCCGTTGTGCCGGGCGTACTCCTCGATCATGTGCACCAGCACCTCGCGCAACGAGAGCGAGCCCTCGCCGGGCAGCTCGCAGACCGCGCCGAGGTCGTCCGCCTCGGCCACGACCCGCTCCGCGAAGGCCACTTCGGACCGCCACGCCTCCCACGCGCCGGAGACGACCTCCGGGTCGGCCAGCGCACCGTCGAAGTCGCCGTCCGGGTCCTCGGGGCTCTGGAACAGCCGCGGCACGTCCGGCTGCCCGGACACGATCCGCCGGAACCAGCTCCGCTCGACCTCGGCCATGTGCCGCACCAGGCCCAGCAGCGACATCGTGGACGGCTCCACGGACCGCCGGGCCAGCTCCTCGGGGCCGAGGCCCTGGCATTTCAGCTCCAACGTCTGGCGGTGGCGGCGGAGATACGTGACGAGGATGGCGCGCTCGTCGCTCGACTGCGGGCCGCCCGCCCGGGGATCCTCGTCAGGGTCGAGGAAGAGGTCCGCGCGATGGTTCAGTTGACTGCCCATGCGGGCATCTTCGGTCATCCGGACTGCGGGCCGCCACGTCATTAAACGGCGGCGCGACCGGGCCGGCCGTTCTCGCGGCGGGCCGGCGCGGGCCGGCGCCAGGGCCGCCCGACTCCCGCCGTCGGCCCGCCGATCCGGCTCCGCTACGCTCCTCGGCCGGCGCCCGCCGCCGCTCCCGCCCGCTCCGTCGACGCGATCGTCGCCGAGCCGACGACTCTGGTGCCGTCGTAGAGCACGATCGCCTGGCCGGGGGCGACCGCGCGCACCGGCTGTGCGAACCGGACGCTCAACTCCTCGCCGCCCGCGGTCGGTTGGGCGGTGACCTCGGTCTCGCCGCCGTGCGCGCGCAGTTGGGCGGTGTACGTACGCGGCTCGTCCGGCGGAGGCGCGCTGCCGCACCAGCGGGGTCTGATCGCGGTCAGCGCCGTGACGTCCAGCGAGGAGGCGGGCCCGACCGTGACGGTGTTGTCCACGGGCGAGATGTCCAGGACGTAGCGGGGCTTGCCGTCCGGGGCGGGGTGGCCGAGGCGGAGGCCCTTGCGCTGGCCGACGGTGAAGCCGTGGGCGCCGTCATGCGTGCCGACCCGCCGCCCCTCCTCGTCGAGGACGTCGCCCTGCGCGGTGCCGAGGCGGTCGGCGAGGAAGCCGCGGGTGTCGCCGTCGGCGATGAAGCAGATGTCGTGGCTGTCCGGCTTCTTCGCGACGGCGAGGCCGCGGCGCTCGGCCTCCTCGCGGATCTGCTCCTTCGTGGCGCGGGTGTCGCCCAGCGGGAACAGGGCGTGCGCGAGCTGCCGTTCGTCCAGCACGCCCAGCACGTAGCTCTGGTCCTTCGCGGCGTCGCCGGCGCGGTGCAGCTCGCGGGTGCCGTCGGCGCGGCTGACGATCGTGGCGTAGTGGCCCGTGCACACGGCGTCGAAGCCGAGGGCCAGCGCCTTGTCGAGCAGCGCGGCGAACTTGATCTTCTCGTTGCAGCGCAGGCACGGGTTCGGGGTGCGGCCCGCCTCGTACTCGGCGACGAAGTCCTCGACGACCTCCTCGCGGAAGCGCTCGGCCAAGTCCCATATGTAGAACGGGATGCCGATGACGTCCGCGGCCCGGCGCGCGTCGCGCGAATCCTCGATGGTGCAGCAGCCGCGGGCGCCCGTGCGGAACGACTTCGGGTTTTCGGACAGCGCGAGGTGGACGCCCGTGACGTCGTGGCCGGCCTCGGCCGCGCGGGCGGCGGCCACCGCGGAGTCGACGCCTCCGGACATGGCCGCGAGCACGCGCAAGGGGGTGCGGGAAACCTCAGTCATAACGCCCTCCAGGGTAGTCGGAGCGCGCGAGGGCCACGTGCGCCCTGTGGATAACTCTCAACGGCCTTGCCCGGCACGGGAGTCGCGTACGAGAGCGGACGGAACCGCTCCTGCCGTACGAAGCGTTCAAGGAGGTATGCAACGGATTTCGCGGCGGGCCCTGCTCGTCGGCGGCGGCACCGCCGTGGCCCTCGGCACGGCCGGTGCCCTGGCCTGGGACGAGGTGCAGGGTCTGTGGTGGCGCCTCCCCGGCGTCGACAAACAGCGCACCGAGGGGGAGGTGGATCAGCCGGGTGTGCGCTGGGTGCCGGCCTCGCGCGGCAACATGCGGTTCGCGGACCGCCCCGAGGAGCACCCCATCGACCGGGTCGTGATCCACGTGACGCAGAGCGACTTCGCCACCGCGCTGCGGGTGTTCCGGGCGCCCGAGCACGCCGCGTCGGCGCACTATGTGGTGCCCGCGCACGGCGGCCGCACGGTGCAGATGGTGCGCGAGATGGACGTCGCCTTCCACGCGGGCGACCTCGCCTGGAACGAGCGCAGCATAGGCATCGAACACGAGGGCTTCGTGGACCGCCCGTCCAACTTCACGGAGTCGATGTACCGCTCGTCGGCGCGGCTGACGGCCGGCGTGTGCAAGCGGTACGGCATCCCGGCCGACCGCGAGCACATCGTGGGACACAGCCAGGTGCCGGCCACCGACCACACGGATCCGGGCCGGCACTGGGACTGGGAGCGGTATCTGCGGTACGTACGCGAGGAGCGCCGTCGGCTGAAGTCGACGGCAACTTCCGCGCGCGGGCGGGACGTTGGCGCCACTACGGTTCCGGGATGAGCATGACGTGCACACAATGCGGAGCGGGCGGGCTGGAGCAGGGCCTCCTCCTCGACTCGGGCCAATACGCACTGGGGTATGGACACTGGGTGCCGGGGACAGTGCAGTTGGGAATATTCGGCCAGGCCAAGAATCTGTGGGAGAAGCCCAAGTTCCGGATCGACGCCCACCGTTGCCCGCGGTGCGGGCACCTGGAGCTGTTCGCGACGGAGCGGACCGAATAGCACCGGGCGATGCAGCTCAGGTCAGCTCAGGCCCGCGCTCCGCGCCCGTTCCACCGCCGGGCCGATGGCCTCGGCCAGCGCCGCCACCTCCGCCTTCTCCGTGGTGTGGCCGAGCGAGAAGCGCAGCGTGCCGCGGGCGAGCGCGCTGTCCGCGCCGGTCGCGAGCAGCACATGGCTGGGCTGGGCGACCCCGGCCGTACAGGCCGAACCGGTCGAGCACTCGATGCCCTGCGCGTCCAGCAGCAGCAGCAGCGAGTCGCCCTCGCAGCCGGGGAACGAGAAGTGCGCGTTGCCGGGGAGCCGGCCGGCCGGGTCCGGGTCGCCGTTGAGGATCGCCTCCGGTACGGCCGTACGCACCGCTTCGACCAACTCGTCGCGCAGCGCGCCCACTTCGGCAGCGAAACGGGACTGCCGCGAGACGGCCAGCCCGGCCGCCTCGGCGAAGGAGGCGATGGCCGGAACGTCCAGCGTGCCGGAGCGCACGTCCCGCTCCTGGCCGCCGCCGTGCAGCACCGGCACGGGAGTGTGCTCGCGGCGCAGCAGCAGCGCGCCGACGCCGTACGGACCGCCGATCTTGTGGCCGGTGAGGGTCAGCGCGGCGAGCCCGGAGGCCGCGAAGTCGACCTCGGTCTGGCCGACCGCCTGCACCGCGTCCGAGTGCAGCGGCACCTCGAACTCGGCCGCCACCTCGGCCAGTTCGGCGACCGGCAGCAGCGTGCCGATCTCGTTGTTGGCCCACATCACGGTGGCCAGCGCGACGCTGCCCGGGTCGCGGGCGAGCGCCGTACGCAGCGCCTCGGGATGCACCCTGCCGTAGCCGTCCACGGGCAGCCACTCCACGTCGGCGCCCTCGTGGTCGGCGAGCCAGTGCACGGCGTCCAGGACGGCGTGGTGCTCGACCGGGCTGGCGAGAACGCGGCGGCGGGCGGGGTCGGCGGCACGCCGCGACCAGTACAGCCCCTTGACGGCGAGGTTGTCCGCCTCGGTGCCGCCCGCGGTGAACACCACTTCGCCGGGCCGCGCCCCCAGCGCCTCCGCCAGCTTCTCCCGCGCCTCCTCCACGGTGCGGCGGGCACGGCGGCCTGCGGCGTGCAGCGAGGAGGCGTTGCCGGTGACCGCCAGCTGCTCGGTGAGCGTCCGCACCGCTTCCGGGAGCATCGGCGTGGTGGCGGCGTGATCGAGGTAGGCGGCGGGCTCGGGGCGTGCGCGGGCGGAGTCGGCCATGGTTCCGCAAGTCTACGAGCACGGCCCGGAGGCCCGCGAAGAACGGCCGGTGGCACGGGATCGGCCCCGGAGAGAGCGGCCGGGGCGGCGGACGGCGCCGGTGCGGTGTGCGCCGGGAGCGCCCCCGCCGGACGACCGGCCGCCGACGGGCCGCGCCAACGGCCCGCGCACGGGCGGAAGTTCGCGGCATCCGCCGCGTTAGTTATCCGATCGAGCTTGTGCCGCACATGTGCCGGACCGCAGCATGGCCCGGATCGACGACGAGGGGGGCGAGGCGCATGCCACCGGGACAGCGGCGGGTGCTCGGCAGCGGCGGACGGATCTTCGGCGGGCTGCTCAGCACTCTGCTGCTGGTGCACACCGTGGTCTGGATCGTGCGCGACATCGCCGAGTTGGGCATCGAGGACTGCTGGGACGTGTGGCTGGGCGCATCGTCCGGCACGGCGCACCACATGGCGACGATTCCCGCCACGACCGCGATGGACCTGGGCCTGCTGGTGCTCCAACTCGCCGCCGTCTACGCCGCGTTCAGCGGGCTGCGGGCGGCCGGCGGGCTGCTCGCGGTGACGGCCGCGCTGACCTTCGGCAGCCGGATCGCGGTGCTCTGGCACCTGGCCGCCGCCGACCTGTTCGGCACCGCACCGGGGAACTGGGCCGGGATCAGCAGCGGCCTGGCCGCGTTCCTCGCGCTCGGGCTGTGCTTCGTACTGCTGGCCGGGCTGCGGCCGTGGACCTGGGCGGAGGCCGCGCCGCCGACCGAGCCGGCGCCGCAGCGCCCGACGCCGCCTGCGGCCGTGCTCTCCGGGCTGACGCTCGTGGTGTGGTGCCTGTTCGAGGCCGGCTGGACGCTCGACGCCTTCGCCATCGGCGGCCCCGACGCGTGGCTGGAGTCGTTCACCGGCGAGCGCACGGCCGGCGGGCTGCTGGCGGTGCCGCCCGCGTGGTCCTGGCTGCTGTACCTGGTGGTGCTCGGTACGGGCGCCGTGCTGGCGCTGGGCCGCCGCGTCCCCGCCCGCGGTTTCGGCCTCGGGACCGGTCTCCTCACGCTGGTGACCTCGACGACGTCGCTGATCGCGACGCTCCGCGGCGGCTACTTCTTCGACCTCGAAGGGCCGTACCCGGTCCGTACGTTCTTCTCCAACCTCGACCTCGTGCTGTCGGTGGTCGGCGCCGTCGTGCTGCTGGTGGCGTGCGGCATGGTCAAGGGACAGCCGGTGGACCCGGGCATGGGGCCCGGCATGGGCGTTCCGGGTGCCGTGCCGCCGCCTGCGCAGCCGCCCGTGCAGCCGCCGTTCCCGGGCCAGGGCGGCTACGGCCCGTCCCAGCCGTATCCGCCGCAGCCGCAGGGCCCGCCGCAGCCGTACGGCCCGGTGCCGCCGCAGCAGCCTCCGGGGCCGCCGCCGCAGCAGCCGCCCGGTTCCGGTCCTGCGGGCCCGGCGTACGGCTATCCGCAGGGTCCGCCACCGCCGCCGGTGCCGCCGCAGCAGCCGCCCGCACCGCCACAGCCGCCACAGCCACCGCAGCCGCCGTACGGCGGGTGACCGCGGCCCGGGAGGGCGCCCAACTGGGGGCGTTCTGCGGCCCGTTCAGCCGGAGTTCTCCGCCGCGAACATCCAGCGGTGCTTCTCCAGGTCTGCGGTGAGCCGGATGAAGACGTCCTCCGTCACCGGGTCCACGCCGCTCACGGACGCCATCCGCTCGCGCGACGCTCCGACGAGCGTGGCCAGCGCCGCGAGCATCACGCGTACCACCTCGGTGTCCCGCTGCGGGCCCGGCGCGACCCGCTCCAGGGTGCTGCCGTTCGTGACGGACGGCGCCCGGCCGTCCGGCGGGATCCCGAGCGCGGCGGCGCGTTCGGCCACGGTGTCGGAGTAGGCACGCGCGGTGTCGACCACTTCGTCGAGCTGGAAGTGGAGGGTGCGGAACCGCGGCCCGTGTACGTTCCAGTGGAGCTGCTTCGCCACGAGCGACAGGTCGACCAGGTCGAGCAGCGCGCCCTGAAGGGCTTCGCCCACGGTCTTGAGGTCCTGGTCCGGAAGAGTGCTCTGCGTCTCGTACGCCACGACGGCCTCCCATACGTGCGTCGTCGGCCGGCTGTTGCGGTTCTCCGTACGGGCCGCGTGCCCGCGGGCGCGGCACGCACACAGCCGCGCGGGAGCCGCGTGACTCGTCTCACGCCTCGGCGTCCGCTCGCCGGCGCGGGCGGGCACGGGCCGAGCCGAACCGGCACGGTCCAGCCGGGCCGGGCGGGTGCACGCGGTTCGCCGCCGAGCGCCGGCGAACCGCCCGCGTACCGCGCTCAGTCCAGCTTCGCCCGCGCCAACTGCCGTGACTGGGCGACGAGTCGGCCGCCGCCGTCCCAGACGTCCACGTCCTCCTCAAGGAAGCCGCCCGCGAGGTTGCGGGTGGTGACCGAGACCAGCAGCGGCCCGTCCGCGGGGCGGGCGCGGACGTGGACGGTGAGTTCGACGGTCGGCACCCAGCCGGAGAGCCCCAACTCGAAGGCGGTCGGCGGCAGTGCGTCCACCGTCATCAGCAGCGACAGCGGGTCGGGGCGGCGGCCGTCGGCGAGGGACAGCCAGGCGCGCATCTCGCCCCGGCCGCTGGGGGCGCCGATCGCCCAGCCGCACGTGGCCGGGTCGAGCCGCAGCGCGAGCCGGTTGCCCATCTCCGGGCCCGCGTCCGGGCCGGCGGGGTTGTCGGCCGGACTGAAGCACCGGTCGGGCGGCGGCATTTCGGGCGGTTCGGCGGTCGTGCGGACGTCGTCGGGCAGCGCGGCGAGATCGCCGTACGTGGCCAGCACGCGGATCCGCTCCTGCTCGCCGCCCTCCCGGTCCGGCTGGAAGAGGCCGGCGGAGCCGGTGGCGACGGTGCGCCCGTGCCGGGCCGCGTCGGTACGGATCACGGCCGGGCCGGGCGCGGTGGGTGCGAGGTAGTGGGCGGTGATGGAGAAGGGGTCGGGCCGGCCGAGCGCGTCGCCCAGGGCGCGGCCCACGGTGGCCAGCAGGTAGCCGCCGTTCAGCGCGCGCCCGACGGTCCAGCCGGGGGCGAGCTGCGCGTCGTAGACGCCGGGCTCTCCGGGGCGTACGGACACGGCGGTGTCCCGGTCGAACTCGTTGCCCGGTGCCTCCCGGCCGGCCGCGGTCTCGCACATGGTCTCCGACATGGGAGGAACCGTACACGGAGTCGGTTACCGACAGGTAAGGCGGTGTCGCGCGAGGAGCCTCCGCGCCGACTGCCGTGCGGGCGGGGCGAGTTGGGCGCGGGGCCGCACCCGGGCGCGGGCGGCGCTCCCCCACGGCCGTCCGCAGGCCGCGTCCCGACTCCCGGCAACTCTCAGCGCACGCCGTCCAGTTGGCCGGAGAGCACCAGGCCCGCCGCCCCGAGCAGCGTCGCGTGATCCTGCAGGGTGGTGAAGGTCACGCTCGGCGGGCCCGCCGGGTGCGCCGGGATACGGGCCCGCAGCTCCCGCTCGACCCTGCCGCGCAGCTCCTCGCCGCCGGCCGCCGCGTCGCCGTGCAGGATGAACAGGCCGGGCGCGAGCACCTGGTGCAGATTGGCCAGCCCCACCGAGAGGTTGGCCGCCCAGGCGTCCAACAGCTCGGCGGCGCCCGGATGCCGGGCCGCGGCGAGCCGCGCGAGCGGACCGGCGGTCAGCTCGGCGGCGCCGGGAAGCCCGGCCCGTACGGCCTGTTCCCGCAGCCAGCCGTGCCCGGCGATCGTCTCCCAGCAGCCGGTCTGGCCGCAGTGGCAGCGCCGGCCGCCGGCCTGCACGATGCTGTGACCGATCTCACCACCCATGCCGGACGGCCCGCGGTGCACCTGCCCGTCGATCACGAGCCCGACGCCGAGCGCCTCGCCGGTGTAGACGGACGCGAAGTGCGAACGACCGCGCCCCTGCCCGAACCACCGGTCGCCGAGGGCCTGTACGCGCGGATGCAGGTCGATGTGCACCGGTACGTCGAGGCGTTCGGCGAGCAGCTTGCCGAGCGGCAGCCCGTCCAGCTCGGGGGCGAGCGCGACGCTGACGACGGTGCCGGTGTCCGTGTCCACCATGCCGCCGACCGCGACGCCGACGCCGAGCAGCGGGCGCCCGGCGGCCTCCCGTATCCCGGCGAGGCCGTCGGCGATGCACCGGCCCGCGGCCTCCCGGTCGCCTTCCGGGACGGGGACGCTGTCCAGCGAGAGCACCTCGCCGGCGGCGCTGACAAGGGCGAACTCCACGCGTCCTGGCACCAGATGGGCGGCTCCGATGGGCCGCGCCTCCGGAGAGATCCACAGCGGCCGTGAGGGCTTGCCGCCCGCGGGGCTGCTGGGCCGGGCCTCCTGTTCGGCCAACACCCCTTCGTCGAGGAGGGTTTGCACGAGGCCGGTGATGCCGGCCCGGGAGTCGCCCGTGACCCGGGACAGCTCCGCCCGGGACAGCGGCCCTAGTTCGTACAGCGCCTGAAGTACGCGAGCACGGCCGGCGTCGCTCATGCTCCGGTCATCCCCTCGCCATCCCCTCGTCGCCCCCTCGCCCGTGCCGTCGTCCGCGGCGCCCTCAACTCGCCCTGTTCCGGCGGGCGTACGGGCAAAAGTCCGCTCGATTGCACTCCCGGCGCCCGAACTTACAGCGGCCGGCCGCGGCGGCGTTCCCCGCAGAGAAATCTTTCGGCCACCCTTGACCGGAGCCAGGTTAGTGCACAAGGTGAACATACTTTGCCCGCGGTGGTCGACGCCGCGGGAGTCGCGTGGAGGTACGTATGCAGAGGATCGGCATCATCGGCGGCGGGATACGCGGCCGCCTGTACGCGCAGTCGCTCGACGGCTTCCCCGGAGCCTCCGTCGAAGCGGTCTGCGACCTGAGCCGCGACGTGGCGGAGGAGACCGCGGCCCTCGCGCGCGTACCCGCCTTCACCGACCACCGGCGCATGCTCGACGAGACCGCGCTGGACGCCGTGATCGTCGCCACCCCCGACTTCGCGCACCGGGACGCCGCCGTCGACGCCGCATCCCGCGGGCTGCACCTGCTGATCGAGAAGCCCCTCGCGACGACCGCCGAGGACGCCGCGGCCATCGGGGCGGCCGTGCGCGAGGCCGGCGTCGCGTGCATGGTCGGCTTCGAGAACCGCTGGAACCCCGCCGTCCGGCACATCCACGACCTCGCCGCAGGCGGCGAGTTGGGCCAGGTGCTCACCCAGAACATCCTGCTCAGCAACTCCTGGTACGTGCCGACCCGAATGCTGTCCTGGGCCGCGAAGTCCTCCCCCGCCTGGTTCCTGATGAGCCACACCGCGGACGCCGCGATGTGGGTCGCCGGCCGCCCCGTCGAGACCGTCTTCGCCCGCGGCAGCCGCGGCAGGCTCGCCGAACGCGGCGTCGACACCTGGGACGTGGTGCACGCGCTGCTCACCTTCGAAGGCGGCGGAACGGCCAACCTCACCTCGACCTGGGTGCTGCCCGACAGCCTTCCGTCGATCGTCGACTTCCAGTACCAGGCCGTCGGCGACGCCTCCGCCGTCTCCGTCGACCTCCAGGACCAGAGCATCCGGCACGCGGCGCCCGGCGGTTACCGCTGGCCCGGCATGCTCGGCGGCGAGATCGACGGCCGGCTCCAAGGGCCGCCGACGTGGATGGTGCAGCACTTCGTGACCGAACTGGAGGCGGGTCGTCCGCTCAGTCCGGGGCTCGACGTGGGCGCCCGGGTCACGGACGTGGTGCTCGCCGTACACGAGTCGCTGCGTACCGGCGAGATCGTCCGCACCGGCACGGCGGCAGCCACTCCGGAGGCGGCGGCATGACCCAACTCACCGGCGCCGCAGGCGAATCCGCCACCGGCGAGCGCCCCACGCGGGGCATCAGCGCGCGCGTCGCCGTCGTCGCCGCCGCGATCGGCGCCATCTACGGCTACGACTCCGGGTCGATCGGCGGCGCCCTCGTCTTCCTGCGGGACGACTACCGGCTGAGCACCCTCTGGGTGTCCGTCGTCACCTCGGTGGTCGTCGTGGGCAGCCTGCTGGGCGCCGCGTTCGGGCCGCGGCTGGCCAACGGCCTCGGCCGCAAGGTCACGATGCTCCTCGTGGCCGCCGGCTTCGCCGTCTTCGCGGCGCTGAGCGCGGTGCCGTTCGGCGTGTGGTGGCTGACGGTCGTACGGCTCCTGCTCGGCGTCACGATCGGGCTGTCGACGGTGGTCGCGCCCGTGTTCATCTCGGAGTTCGCCGCCGACCACACCCGCGGCCGGCTCGCCACCTCGTACCAGTTCTTCACCAGCGCCGGCGTCGTCGTCTCGCTGCTCGCCTGCTGGGCGCTGGCCGGCACGAAGTCCTGGGAGCTGATGCTCGGACTGTCGGCGGTGCCCGCGGTCGCCGTCTTCGTGGCGCTGCTGAGCTTCCCCGACAGCCCGCGCTGGTACGCGATGAAGGGCCGCACCGAACAGGCCCTCGCCACGCTGCGCCGGGTCGACCCGGACGTCGCTCCGGAGGCCCGACTGGCCGAGATCCAGGCGGACTTGGCGGTCGGCGAGAGCGGCCGCTTCCGGGAGATCTTCACCCGGCACTACGCGCGGGCCACGGCGTTCGTGATCGGCTTCGGCTTCTTCGTCCAGATCACCGGCACCAACACGATCCTCTACTACAGCCCCATGATCTTCGAACAGGCCGGAGTGAGCGACGCCTCCGACTCGATCCTGGTCTCGGCGCTGGTCCAAGTCTTCGCCATCGCCGGGGTGTTGCTGTCCATCCTGACCGTCGACCGCTGGGGCCGCCGGGGCCCGCTGCTGCTCGGCACGGTGGCGATGATCGTCGGACACGTGGTGATGACGTACGTCTTCCTGCAGTCCACCATCACCCGTGGCACCGGCTACCTCGCGGTGGCCGGGATCGCGCTGTTCTACGTCGGGTTCTACTTCGGCATCGGCTCGCTGATCTGGGTCTACACGGGCGAGGCGTTCCCGGCCAGACTCCGCAGCGTCGGCGCGGCGGCCCTGCTGATGACCGACTTCATCGCCAACCTCATCGCCACGCTCGCCTTCCCCGGCGTGCTGTCCGCCTTGGGCGGCGCGGCCGGCTTCGGCGCCTTCGCCGTACTGTCCGTACTGGCCCTGGTCTTCATGCACCGCATGGCCCCGGAGACGAAGGGCCGCTCCCTGGAGGAGGTACGCGGCTACTGGGACAACGGGGGGCGCTGGGCGGGGAGTTGACGGCTCCGGTCACTCGGGGGAGCCGGCGGGGAGCGGCCGCCGGGTGGCCGTCCCGTGCGGCCGTGCGGAATCCTGGGGCGGGGGTGACGGCACATGACGCTGCGCGCCGATCTGGCCGCGCTGGTCGCGGAGGCGGGCCTTCCGGACGCGGATGTGGAGGGGGCCGTCGCGGACGAGCACGTGCGCTGGCGGCTGTACGTCGACGTGATCGAGGCGGTGACCGCGGCGCCGCGCCGGGGCGGCGACCGCGCGGTCGCGGCCGCGATCCTGCGCGATCCGGAGGAGCTGGTGTCGAAGGCGGCGGTCGTGCGGCTCGTGGACAACGTCGCGGCGGGCGCGGCCGGTCCGGCCGAGTTCCAGCGGTGGGCCGCCGAACTCGCCCCGGAGATAAGGCGGTTCGCAGCGGAAGGGCACCGTGCGTTCGTGCACCGACGGATACGGGACTGGACGGTCCGCCTGGCGATCGAATCGGGGCGCACCCCGGACGCCGCCGAACTGGCGGACACGACGCCGTGGATGCAGCGCGTGCTCGCCGAGGAGTCGACGTCTTCGCCCGTACTCGCCGTGCTCGCCGAGAGCGGCAGGACGAGGAAGATCCGGAACATCGCCCGGGACCGTGCCCGCAAGCTCGCGAAGCCGCGGTGACCCGGAGCCGCGGTGATCCGACGACGTGCTGACCGTACGCCGTCCGCTCAACTCCCCTGGGGCGCCGCGGTGTTCCCGTCCGCAGCGTCCGCAACGTCCGCGGCGTCCTCGGCGGCCGCGTTCTCCGGGTGGTGGCAGGCCACTTGGTGGCCCGGGCGGAGGGCGACCAGCGGGGGCTCGGTCGTCGTGCACACCTCCGTCGCCTTCCAGCAGCGGGTGTGGAAGCGGCAGCCGGCGGGCGGGCGCACCGGAGAGGGCACGTCGCCCTGCAACAGGATGCGCTCCCGCCCGGCGGCGGCGCGGCGCCGCGGGTCGGGGACCGGTACCGCGGAGAGCAGGGCGAGCGTGTACGGGTGCATCGGCGACTCGTACAGCGCGGCGCGGTCGGCGAGTTCGACGATCTTGCCGAGGTACATCACCGCGATCCGGTCCGACACGTGCCGGATCACCGACAGGTCGTGCGCGATGATCACGTAGGTCAGGCCGAGTTCGTCCTGAAGGTCGTCGAGGAGGTTGACGACCTGGGCCTGGATGGAGACGTCCAGCGCGGAGACCGGCTCGTCCGCGACCACGAGCCGCGGGTTGAGGGCGAGCGCGCGGGCGATGCCGATGCGCTGGCGCTGTCCGCCGGAGAACTCGTGGGGGTAGCGGTTGTAGTGCTCGGGGCTGAGCCCGACGGTCTCCAGGAGCCGCTGCACCTCGGCTTTGACGCCGCCTTCGGGGCGTACCCGCTGGAGCCGGAACGGGGCGCCGACGATGGCGCCGACGGTGTGCCGCGGGTTCAGCGACGAGTACGGGTCCTGGAAGATCATCTGGACGTCGCGGCGCAGCGGGCGCATGCCGGCGACGCCGAGGTGCGTGATGTCCCGGCCTTCGAACTCGACGGTGCCGGCGGTGGGTTCGAGCAGCCGCGTGATCAGCCGGCCCATGGTCGACTTGCCGCAGCCCGACTCGCCGACGACGCCGAGGGTTTCGCCGGAGCGCACCTCGAAGTCGACGCCGTCCACCGCCCGTACCTCGGCGACCCGGCGCTTGAGCAGGCCCTTGGTGACGGGGAAGTGCTTGGTCAGGCCGCTGACGCGCAGCAGCGCCTCGCCGGATGCGCCGGGGCCGGCGAACTCGGGCCCGTGCGCCGCCCCTTGGGAGGCCGTGGTCGTCATGCGGGCGCCCCTTTCCTTCTCCGTGCCCTCGCGGCCACCGGCACCGCCGCTGCCGTCGGCGCCGCTCACAGCTTCGGCGCTATCTCTTCGGTCCAGATGCGCTGCCGCTCTTCGCGGGGCAGATGGCAGGCGCTGAGCTGTCCGCCGCCGACGTCGCGCAGTTCGGGCCGTTCGGTGCGGGTGACGCCGTCCGCGGGGAGGTCGGCGTACGGGCAGCGGGGGCTGAAGGCGCAGCCCGGCGGTACGTCGATGAGGCTGGGCGGCTGTCCCGCGACCGGCACGAGGCGTTCCCCGCGGTCCCGGTCGATGCGCGGCATGGAGCCCAACAGGCCCCAGGTGTAGGGGTGTTGGGGCCGGCGGAAGACCTGTTCTGCGGTGCCGTACTCGACGCAGCGGCCGCCGTACATCACGAGGATGTCGTCGGAGAGTTCGGCGACGACGCCGAGGTCGTGCGTGATGATGACGACCGCCGAGCCGAACTCCTTCTGCAGGTCGCGGATCAGGTCGAGGATCTGCGCCTGCACGGTGACGTCCAGGGCGGTCGTCGGCTCGTCGGCGATGAGCAGTTCGGGGTTGTTCACGAGCGCCATCGCGATCATCACGCGCTGCCGCATGCCGCCGGAGAACTCGTGCGGGTAGCCGTCCACGCGCTGCTCGGGCTGTGGAATGCCCACCCGGTCGAGGAGTTCGACGGCGCGCTTCCGCGCGGCCTTCTTGGACACGTCGTGGTGCACGCGGTACGCCTCGACGATCTGGTGCCCGACGGTGAAGTACGGGTGCAGCGCGGACAGCGGATCCTGGAAGATCATCGCCATCTCGCGGCCGCGCAGCCGCCGCACCTCGTCCGGGTCGGCCCCCAGCAACTCCCTGCCGTTCAGCCGGACTTCGCCGGAGATCCGGGGGCGGCTGCGCCCGTACCGGCCGACCGTGTGCAGGCCCATGATGCCCAGCGAGGTGACCGACTTGCCGGAGCCGGACTCGCCGACGATGCCGAGCGTCCGGCCCTTCTCCAGCGTGAACGAGAGCCCGTCGACGGACTTGACCAGGCCGTCCTCGGTGGGGAAGTGCACGCGCAGATCGCGGACGTCCAGGTAGGGGCCTTCCTCAACTTCCGTCATGCGAGCCTCACTCGGGGATCGATCACGCCGTACAGCAGGTCCACCACGAGGTTCGCGATGACGACGGCGGAGGCGGTGATGAGCGTGACGCCGAGGATCAGCGGCAGGTCGCGCTGGTTGATGGCGGTCAGTACGGCCTGGCCCAGGCCGGGCAGGCTGAACGTGGTCTCGGTGAGGATCGCCCCGCCCATCAGCGCGCCGAGGTCGACGCCGAGCAGCGTGAGGATCGGCGTCATCGTGGAGCGCATCGCGTGCTTGCGGATGACGACGGACTCCCGTACGCCCTTGGCGCGCGCGGTGCGGATGTAGTCCTCGCCCATCACCTCCAGCATCGTGGCGCGGGTGATACGGGCGTACATCGCCCCGTACAGGAAGGCCAGGGTCAGCCAGGGCAGGATCATTCCGCTGAACCAGGCGGGGAAGCTCTCGTGCAGCGGCGTGTACTGGTCGCTGACCCAGCCCAGCCCGTACGAGAACACCGCCAGCGACAGCAGTCCGGTGAAGTAGATCGGCAGCGAGACGCCGCTCAGCGCGACGCCCATCGTCACCCGGTCCAGCACGGTGCCGCGGCGCAGCGCCGAGATCACGCCGGCGGTGAGCCCGATGACGAGCCACACCACCATGGCGCCGAGGGCGAGGGAGAGCGTGACCGGCAGCCGGTCGACGAGGACGGGCCAGACGGCCTGCTCGTTCTTGAAGGAGTAGCCGAAGCAGGGCGCGCTGCAGTGCACGGTGTCGCCGCCGCCGGTGTAGTCGCGGCCGACGAAGATCCCCTTGAAGAAGTCGAAGAGCTGGACGAGTATCGGGTCGCCCAACTTCAGCTTCTCCCTTACGCCTTCGAGAGCGGCCGCGTCGGCCTGCTTGCCGACGAACATGGTCGCCGGGTCGACGCCCGTCCATTTCGGTATCAGGAAGAAGATGCCGAAGACCGCCAGCATGACGACGATCAGCATCACGACGACGGCGAACAGCCGCCGGACGAGATAGGTCAGCACGTCGCCCCGCCCTTCATCGCACGCCCAGCGAGGCGTAGTCGTAACGGCCGAAGTACTCGGTGGTGTAGACGTTGGTCAGCCGGCTGGAGCGCCAGATGAGATTCTTCTCGAACGTGAAGGGCAGGTAGTAAGCGCCTTCCATGACCCGCCTGTTGATCTCGGCGTACATCTTCGCCGCCTTGTGCGGGTCGAGTTGGGTGACGGCCTTGGAGAACAGGGCGTTGATCTTCGGGTCGTCGATCATTCCGTAGTTGTTGTTGCCGCTTCGGAGGATGTACCGGCCGTCCCACAGGGGCCGTCCGTATCCCTGGCCACTGGGGAAGTCGGAGCCCCAGCCCTGGATGATGATGCCGTAATCCTTCTTCTTCACCTCGCGCGGTGAGCCGACGATTCCGGTGGCCTGAGCGCCGTCGTACTCGTCGACTTCCGTGCGCACCCCGATCCGCTTCAGCGACTCCTGGAGAGCCTGTGCGGAGTTGACTTCGACCTGCTTGTTGTTCTTCACGGCGATGGTGGTGCGGAAGCCGTGCGGCTTGCCGCACTTCCTCAACTCGGCCTTGGCGCGCGGGATATCGGGGGCACCGCCGTGCTTCGCCATTCCGTACGGGTCGTACCGGGGATTCTGGCCGGGCACCGGGCCCGGCAGCATGTTGGTGCCGATGTCGCCGCCCGCGAGCGGGCCGCCGCGGGCGTTCTGCAGCGACTTGTGGTCCGCGCCGTAGAGGACGGCTTTGCGGCAGTGGATGTTGTCGAAGGGTTTCACCGTCTGCGGGAAGACGGCGTAGCGGATGTAGCCGGTGCTGGGATTGTCGACGTTGCCCTTGTGTTCCTTCAGCGCCTTCAGCCGGCCCGCCGCCTCCAGCCCGGTGGCGTTGATGTCCACGTCGTAGTCGCCGTGCACGAGCCGCTTGTCCATTTCATCGGGGTTGGTCAGCAGCGTCAGCGTGATCTTGTCCGGGAGCGCCTTGCGGATGCCGTCCGAGGACTTCTTCCAGTGCGGATTGCGGACAAGCGTGAGGCTCTTGTTCGGCGTGTAGGAACGGAACCGGTACGGGCCGCTGGAGAACGGTTTCAGGCCGTACTTGGATTTCGTGTCGTGGTCTTTGCGCACCGGGGACGCGGTCGGCATCGCCAGCATCTGCTCGAAGTCGCCGTTGCGCTTGGGCAGATGGAACACGACGGTTTTCGCGTCCGGGGTCTCGATGGCTTTCAGGCCCAGCTTGTCCTTCGCCGCATCCTTGTACGGGCCCTTGTACTCGTGGTGCGGGTCGAGCACGTCGCGCACGTACACCGGGCCGCCGGCGAGCACGTCCTGCGCCCACTGCCGCTCGATGCCGTACTTGACGTCCTGCGCGGTGACCGGCTTTCCGTCCTGCCAGGTGGCGCCGTCGCGCAGGTGGTACGTGTAGGTCTTGCCGCCGTCGGTGATCTTCGCCCGGTGCGTGGCGAGGTCGGGCACCAGCTGCTGGCCCTTGCGGCCGGGCGCGGGCCGGTAGGTGATCAGCTGCCGCGAGTAGTAGCGCATGAAGTCCCACGCGAAGCCGTAGTAGGCGCGGGTCGGGTCCCAGGAGTCGGCGTCCTGCGTGCCGAGGAACTTCAGCGTGCCGCCCTTCTTGTCGGACGGGTTGGCCAGCTTGCCGTTGGCCGCGTTGTATCCGGGCCCGTCCGGATAGCGGCTGCCGAGGTCGCCGCAGGCCGAAGTGGCCAGCGTCAGCAGCGCGGCGGCCAGCGGCACGGTCAGCAGACGGCGCCGCGGTCGCCGGTACGTGCCCGCGCGGCGGCCGGTCGCCGGTCCGCCTCCGCTCCGCTCGCGGTCGGTCACGGAAGCCTCCAACTCCCCGCTCATCGCGTGCCCTTGGGGTCGAGTGCGTCCCGTACGCCGTCTCCGAAGAGGTTGAACGCGAGGACGGTGACGAAGATGGCCGCGCCCGGCACGATCACGTACACCGGATCGGCCTCGTAGTAGCGCACCGCGGTCGAGAGCATCTGCCCCCAGGAGGCGGTGGGCGGTTTGACGCCGACGCCGAGGAAGCTGAGCGCGGCCTCGGTGAGGATGTTCGTCGGGATCATCAGCGTCGTGTAGACGGTGATCGGCGCGACGAGGTTGGGCAGCAGCTCGCGGAAGAGGATGTAGAACCGCCCGGCGCCGAGGCTGCGCGCCGCCTCCACGTACTCGCGGGTGCGCAGCGACAGCGTCTGGCCGCGCACGATGCGCCCGATGTACGGCCAGCCGAAGAAGCCGATCACGAGGATCATCACGGTCAGCCGCACGCCCGTACCGGACAGCCCCAGCAGCGAGTTGGGCACCACCGAGATCAGGGAGATGATGAACAGCAGCTGCGGGAACGCCAGCAGCATGTCCATCACGCGGCTGATGAGCGCGTCCAGCCAGCCCCCGAAGTAGCCCGCCAGCGTGCCCAGTACGGTGCCGAACACGACGGCGACCAGCGCCGAGGCGAAGCCGACGAGCAGCGAGACGCGGGCGCCGTAGACGATGCGGCTGAACACGTCGCGCCCGTTGACCGGTTCGACGCCGAGCAGATGGTCGCCGCTGATGCCGCCCCAGGAGCCGCGCGGCGTCTGGAAGGTGGGCTCGATCAGCTCCTCGTGGTAGCGGTTCGGCGGATGCCCGAACCAGCCCACGATGAGCGGCGCGAACACGGCGACGACGACCAGCAGCAGGACGACGAAGCCGCCGGCGAGCGCCAGCCGGTCCCGCTTCAGCCGGTTCCACGCGATGCGGCGCAGCGAGCGGCCCTCGACGGGGCGCCCGGCGCCCGGGTCACCGCCGGAGGCGGCGGACGCGGGCGCGGCGTCGGCGGGCGCGTCGTGCAGTGGTGACGTCATCTCCGCAGCCCCTCCGCAGACCTCCGCTGGCCGACGCGGAGGCCCGGTGTCCACGCCCCCGTCGCAGCGGAGTCTTCAACGGCCGCGCGAGCCCTCACCAGACCCGGTCGGCAAAGGATGCGCAACTGTGATCGGAGTCAGGAACCGTGCTACGTGCGGGAGTTGGGGCCGCGAGCCGTGCGCCGGGCGGCCGGCCGACGGGGACGTCCGAGGGGGTGCGCCCAGGTCAGTACGGGCGCGGATAGCCGTAGCCGGGGTGCTGCGCCTGACCGTGCGCGGAGGGGACGCCCGGGGCGCCGGCCGGTGCGGGAGAGCCCGCGGCGGGCGCCTCCCGGTCGAAGAACGGGCGGGCGTTGCGGCGCAGCCACATCGCGACCGGGTCGTAGTCGTCGGCCATCTCCACGCCCGCGACCGGCAGTCCGTCCGGCGCCGCCGCCACCGACTGCTCCATCATGCGCCGCACCGACTCCACGGACTGCTGCCCGTGGTCGTACAGATCCAGGCCGATGGCCAGATACGGGCTGCCCAGCGCGGGCTGCACCCAGCAGCGGCGCAACGAGCGCACGGCCGGCGTCTGTTGGGCCTGCTGCATCAGCAGGGCGTAGAACTGCGGGATGTCCAGGGCCGGTTCGCCGATGCGCAGCGGGCCCGCGGGCTGCTGGTCGAGCCCCGAGGCGATACGGCGCAGATCCAGCCAGGGAATGCCGACGCCGCCGCCGGGAGCGTGCGGGTTCAGCCAGATCCCCCAGCGCTCCGGGAACAGCGCGGCGGCGATCTCGCGGCCGGTGACGACCTCGTGCGCGCGGTCCCAGCCGGAGGCGGCCAGCTCCTGGTCCGAGGTCACGCACGGCGCGTAGCCGTAGCCGCCGACCTCCATGCTGCCGTACTGGGCGTCCGGCGAGCCCGGCTGGCCGCTCCACAGCAGCATCCACACCCGGCTGTCGGCGAGCGCGGACAGCAGCGCTTCGTAGGCGTCGTACCGGCCCGGCGCCACCTGGCCGAGCAGCTGCTCGACGCTTCCTCCCGCGCTCACCTGGCTGCCCTTTCCGCCGCACCGCTCGTGCCGACTGCCGTGCCGGCAGGGCTCGTTGAGCCACGGCCTCGCTCTGTCGTCCACTCCTGTGGCCGGTACACGCCCCACCCCCGTCATCCCCGTCATGCGCCCAGCTTACGAGCCGGGCCGGCGACGGACCTCGTCCTCAAGCGCTACGTCTCAGGCGCCATGCCCCCTGCCGCACATGCCCCCGCGGGACTCCCGCCGGGGCCCCGGCCGGTAACGAGCCGCGGCCGGTCATGCGTCGCGGGTGTAGAAGGGGCGCACACACTGGCGCATCCACTCCACCACCGGATCCTGTGCCGCGTCCATCAGCACCAGCTGCACCGGCCACTTGACGGGGGCTCCGTGCAGCGCACGGCCCAGCGCGTCGTGCGCGGACTGCCGCGCCTCCGGCTCCAGCAGATCCAGCTCGATGCCGACGAACAGCGCCGGGTCGTCGCCCTCGGTGCTGGCGAGCGCGCGCCGCGCCGTACGCACCGGAGCCAGCGCGGAGAACTCGCCGGCCGCGGCGGCCAGGAAGTCCACCGGCTCGTCCTGCCAGTCCGGCTCGAAGAGCCGCACCCGGGCGCCTCTGGCCACGCCCCAAGCGGCCTGCTCCGGCTCGGTGTTGCGGCACAGCTCGGCGACGGCCTCCGGGGGCAGCGGCATGCCGACCGTGCCCTCCGGGTTGACCGCGATGCCGACCTGCGGCGGCAGTCCGCGCGCGAACTCGCGGGCGGGCGCGATCGTGAACGACATGTGGGAGCCGACGACTTGGAGGAACTGCTCCTCGGAGCTGAAGACGGGCACGTAGGCGGCGCCGCCCAACTCCACCGTCGGCAGGTCGAGGTTGGGGCTGCCGGGGCCGCCGCCCTCGGGCAGCGGCACCCAGACGCTGCTGCGCCCGAGCACCTCCAGCAGCCGGGCGCCGGCCTGCGGCACGTCGACGGAGGCCGCGAGCGTCTCCTCCAGCTCATTGCCGGGCCAGCCGCCGCCGTGGCCGGGTCCGAACTGCTGCGGAATGGTCATACGAGCAAGCCTATCCGCGCCCTCCGACACCGGTCCCGGGAGGGAGCGGGGACGGGCCGCGGAGAAGCGGGGCGGGCCGAGGCGGGCCGAGGCCGGGCAGCGCGCTCGGCGTGCGGACGGCGGGGACGGCCGGGGACGGCGGGCGCGGCCACCCGTACGGCACACCGTCGCTCACCCTCGGCGACCTTCCGGTTGCCGAGGGTGCACGCCCTGTCGATCCTGGGTGCTGGCCGGGCGGCGGGCCCGTACGCCCGTACCCGACCGCCCGCCCGAACCTCCCCCGAGTTCCGCGGGGTTCCGCCGACTCCGCCCAGGTAGTCCCCAAGCAGTCCCGAACCAGTCCCGGTTTCACGGGAGTTCGCCCGGCTCGCCGCGAGGTGACGCAGGCGGGCGCCCGTACGCGAACACGACCACGTCCGAAAGGCACGTCCATGCGCGCTCATCCCGTCCCCCGCGCGGCCGCGGCCGCGCTCGCCGCCGCTCTGTCCGGTTCGCTCGCCCTCGGCGCCGCGGACTCCGCGTTCGCCGCGCCCGGCTCCGCCGCACGTACCTCCCGCGCCGCGGCCTCCCGCGCCGCGGCCTCCCAAGTCGAGGCCACCGCCGAGCAGTTCAGAGTCCTGGAGGACCTCGGGCGGCTCTCGGCGCTCACCGGACGGCTGGGCCGGCTCGCCCACGACCGCGGCACCGACGCACGGGTGCTGCGCGGTCTGCGCGACCGTATCCGGGCGCAGCTGGAGCAGCTTGCGCACGCCGTCGACCGGGCCCGCCCGCGTACGCTGCCGATCGCCGATCCGGCGCCCGGACGCCCGGCACCCGAGCGGTCCGGACCGAAGCGGCCAGGGCACCGGGCCCGACTCGCCCCGCAGGCGCGGCTGTTGGGCCAGCCCCGGACGTTCGCGCAGGCGCGCAAGGGCTTCGAGGCGGCCGTCGACCGGGCGGTCGAGGTGGCCACCGCCCGCGGCGGCGCGTCGGACGCACAGGCCCGCACCGCGGCCTCCGACGCGCTGGCACGGGAGCTGGCCGCGGTCGACGACGCCGCGCTCGCGGAGTCCGGCATCCGGCCGCGCACCGGCGGCGACCGCGCGGTACACACGCTGCCGGCGCCGGCGCGGGCAGCGGTCACCGGGCTCAAGTCGGCCCCGTCCACGGCGGTTTCGGGCGCGGACCCGTTCGCTGGCGCGTACGCCGATCCGTTCGCGCACCCGGGTGCGTCCGGCCGCGGGCAGCACGCGACGCACCGGCACGCACGGGCACGAGCCGGCTTCTCGCAGCGGCTGTTCGAGGGCCGGACGCTGGAGGACGCCGGCAGCGCGCTCGCCCCGGTCGCCCGGCTCGTGAAGGACGTACGCGCGGCCCGGAACGGGACGCTCGACGCACGCCGCCTCGCCCGCCACTCCCGGGACGTCGCCCGGACGTTCGCGCCGCTGCGCCACAAGGCACGCAACGACGCGCGGCGCGGCAGGGCGCTCGCGGAACTGCGCAAGCGCACCCACGTCCTGCTGGAGTCGGCACGCCACGGCGACTCGGTCCGCGTCGCGGGCGCCGCACGGAAGCTGACCGGCCCCTCCGCCGTCTATCTGCGCACGGCGGGCGGCGGCGTACGTGTGGACGGCACCGGCGTACGGGCCCGCTGACCGCTCCGGCCGAGCCGGACGGGCCGACTGACTCCGGGTGTATGCCCAACCGCCTTGCGAGCCGGGCCACTTCAGGCACCGGCGGGCCCCGGCCGCGCCGGACCGCGGCCCGCCGCCGGCCGGCGTCCGCCCCGGCCGGCGACCCCTCAGCCGAAGACGAACCCTTCCAGGCCCTCCGCCGAAGCGCGGTCCAGGAGGACGGCCGAGGCGCAGCCGCGCGGGAGTTGCCGTACGCGGCCCGTCCCCGCCTGCTCCGCCGGCCCCGGACCGTACGCCTCCGCACCCGCGAGAAGCCCGCGCACCGCCTTGAGGTGCCGGGCGAACGCCCGCGGGGAGACGCCGCGGCCGCGTGCCGCCTGGCCGTCCAGGGCGGTCGCGGCGGGCACGTCGAGCAGCAGGAGGTGCAGCGCCCGGCCGCGCCGCCGCGCATGCCAGGCGACCCAGCCGCGCACCCAGCTCTGCGTACCGCAGTCGTGCACGATGACGCTGCCGCCGCCGGCGAGCGCGCGCCGCAGCCGGGCGTAGTGGGCGAGGCGCACCAGCGGCCGGTAGGCGGCGTACGGCAGCAGCCGTGGCAGCCGGGCGGCCCAACGCTCCCTGGTGTCCTGGGAGTCGATGCGCCGGACGGTGCCGGGCACGGCCGCGACCCGCCCCATCAGCGTCGACTTGCCGCTGCCCGGCAGCCCCGAGACGACGAGCAGGTCGCCCGCGGCGAAGCGCAGGGTGCGTACGCCCGCGGTGCCGCGCAGGTCGCACCGGCCCGAGGGCGCGAGGTCCGCGGCCCGCACCGGCTCGGTCGGTCCGCCGGTCTCCGCGGATCTCGGCGGCCCCAACAGCCCTGCGGACGCCGGGAGTCGGGAGGGCTCCGTGGGTTCCGAATGCTCCGGCGGAGGCCCGCCCGAGGCGGAGGGGCCCGGCGCCTCCCCGCGCCCCGGCGCCTCCGCCGCCCGTACGCGCTCCGCGGGCCGCCCGAACTCCCCTTCTCCGCTAGGGAGTTCGCCGGGGAGTTCACCTGGAAGTCCACCGGCCGGTCCGCCGGAAGGTCCGCCCTTCGCCGGCGCCTCCCCCGGCGGCCCCGGCGCCGCCGTCGTCACCGGCGCCGTCACCACACCCGTCGCTACGCCCGTAATCGCATCCCCACCGCTCACCCTGCTCACCCGTCCCCCCCCTCGTTCGCGGCCGCGCGGTCCGCGGCCGCGAACGAGAGTGTCAAGAAAAGGTAATGCAGTTCAAGCCGCTGCCTCGGCGGCCGGGGGTCCGCAGTCCGCGGAGGCGTGCCATGATGTGCGGGCCAACTGCATACCGGCCGCTTGAATCCGCGCGGGAGAGTCCCCGGCACGGGGCGCCGAAGGAGCAAGTCCTCCCTTGAATCTCTCAGGCACCGATACCGCGCAGGACGAGGCAGATCTGAAAAGCGGGCCGCCGCCGTGCGGCTCCACCGAAGGTGCAAGCCGCACTCGCCCGACCGCCGCCGGGTCCTCCGGCGGACGGCACGGCTCGCGGCGAACCTCTCAGGTTCCGATGACAGATGGGGAGGACATCCGCGTCACCCCAGCTTCGGGAGCCTGAGTATGAGCGACAGCGACACCCTCCGTACCACCGCGCTCGACGCGCGCCACCGCGCGCTCGGCGCGACCATGACGGACTTCGCCGGCTGGGACATGCCGCTGCGCTACGCCAGTGAGCGCGACGAGCACAACGCCGTCCGCACCCGGGCCGGCCTCTTCGACCTGTCCCACATGGGCGAGTTCACGGTGGAGGGCCCGCAGGCGGCGGAGCTGCTGGACTACGCGCTGGTCGGCAGTCTGGCCAAACTCGCCGTGGGGCGCGCCCGTTACACGATGCTGTGCAACGCCGAGGGCGGCATCCTCGACGACCTGATCGTCTACCGCACCGCCGAGCAGACCTACCTGGTCGTGGCCAACGCCGCCAACGCTCAGGTGGTGCTGGACGCGCTGCGCGAGCGGCGGCACGGCTTCGCCGGGCGGGGCTTCGACGCGACCGTACGCGACGACCGCGACGCGTACGCCCTCATCGCCGTCCAGGGCCCTCAGGCGGCCGGCATCCTGGCCGGGCTGACCGACGTGCCGCTCGAATCGCTGCGCTACTACGCGGTGTTGGGCGGCCGCGTCGCCGGGTGCGAGGCGTCCGTCGCGCGCACGGGATACACCGGCGAGGACGGCTTCGAGCTGTTCGTCGCCCCGCACGACGCGGTCACGGTGTGGGACGCGCTGACCGAGGCGGGCGCCGGCGCCGGGCTCGTGCCGTGCGGGCTCAGCTGCCGGGACACGCTGCGTCTGGAGGCCGGGATGCCGCTGTACGGGCACGAACTGTCCGCGCGGACAACGCCGTTCGACGCCGGACTCGGCCGCGTCGTGAAGTTCGGCAAGACCTCCAACGACGGCCGGTTCGTGGGCCGCGAGGCACTGCTCGCGGCCGCCGAGCGCGCCGAGTCGACGCCGCCGCGCAGGCTCGTCGGGCTGATCGCGGAGGGCCGCCGGGTGCCGCGCGCCGGGTACGCGGTCGTCGCCGCGGGCGACGGCACCGTGCTCGGCGAGGTCACCTCCGGCGCCCCCTCCCCCACGCTCGGCAGGCCGATCGCGATGGCGTACGTCGACGCCGCGTACGCGGAGCCCGGCACCAAGGACGTCGCCGTGGACATCCGCGGCCGCCACGAGCCGTACGAAGTGGTGGCACTGCCCTTCTACTCCCGGGAGCGACAGGCGTCCTGACGGGCGGGCCCGGCGCCCGGGGCCGCGGCCGCGGAGGTGTTCGCGGCGCGTTCCAGCCACCGAGACCCTTTTCCCCCCACCCCTTCCATCCAGGAGAATCGCAACCATGAGCAACCCCCAAGAGCTGCGCTACAGCAAGGAGCACGAGTGGCTGTCGGCCGCGGAGGAAGGTGTGTCGAGCATCGGCATCACCAAGCACGCGGCGGACGCGCTCGGCGACGTCGTCTTCGTACAGCTCCCCGAGGTCGGCGACGCGGTCACGGCCGGCGAACCGTGCGGCGAGCTGGAGTCGACCAAGTCCGTCAGCGATCTGTACGCACCGGTCTCCGGCGAGGTCACCGAGATCAACCAGGACGTCGTCGACGACCCGGCGCTCGTCAACTCCGCGCCGTTCGAGGGCGGATGGCTGTTCAAGGTGAAGGTGTCGGAGGAGCCGGACGACCTGCTCTCCGCCGATGAGTACGCCGAGTTCACGGCGGGCAGCTAGGGCCTGTCGTTTGGATCAGGGTGGATCAGGGAGCGGGGCCTGGTGCGTGCAGATGCAAGGCGGAGGAGGAGAGCGCCGGGGGCACCTCCCAGGCGAAGCCTTGGGGGAGGCGCTGCGCGCGACGACGACAACGCCGGGGGCACCTCCCGCCGAAGGCAGGGGGAAGATGCACGTACCAGGGCACGCGAGCCCGCCAAGATCCAAACGACAGGCCCTAGGCACTGGCAGCCGCACCGGCGACCGCTTCGCCGGCTTCCCGCTCCGTCCCCTCCTCTATCAAGCCCAGACCGTTCCAGCCCGGGGAAGGTTTCATGTCGCTACTGAACAGCTCACTCCACGAGGTCGACCCGGACGTCGCCGCCGCCGTCGACGCCGAACTGCACCGTCAGCAGTCCACGCTCGAAATGATCGCGTCGGAGAACTTCGCCGCGGTCGCCGCCATGGAGGCCCAGGGCTCGGTCCTCACCAACAAGTACGCCGAGGGCTATCCCGGCCGCCGCTACTACGGCGGCTGCGAGCACGTCGACGTCGTCGAGTCCATCGCCCGCGACCGCGTCAAGGCGCTCTTCGGCGCCGAGGCGGCGAACGTACAGCCGCACTCCGGTGCGCAGGCCAACGCCGCCGCGATGTTCGGGCTGCTCAAGCCCGGCGACACGATCATGGGGCTCGACCTCGCACACGGCGGGCACCTGACCCACGGCATGAAGATCAACTTCTCCGGCAAGCTCTACAACGTCGTCGCCTACCACGTCGACGACCAGACCGGCCAGGTCGACATGGAAGAGGTCGAGCGGCTGGCCGCGGAGCACCGGCCGCAGATGATCGTGGCGGGCTGGTCCGCCTACCCGCGGCGGCTCGACTTCGCCGCGTTCCGCCGCATCGCCGACGAGGTCGGGGCGCTGCTGCTGGTGGACATGGCGCACTTCGCCGGGCTGGTCGCCGCCGGGCTGCACCCCTCGCCGGTGCCGTACGCGGACGTCGTGACCACGACCACGCACAAGACGCTCGGCGGCCCGCGCGGCGGCGTGATCCTCTCCAAGAAGGAGCACGCCAAGAAGATCAACTCCGCGGTCTTCCCCGGCCAGCAGGGCGGTCCCCTGGAGCACGTGATCGCCGCCAAGGCGGTGGCGTTCAAGATCGCGGCCGGCGACGAGTTCCGGGACCGCCAGCAACGCACCCTGGCCGGCGCCCGGTTGCTCGCCGAACGGCTGCTGCGCCAGGACACGGCGGACGCGGGCGTCTCCGTGCTCTCCGGCGGTACGGACGTCCACCTCGTCCTCGTCGATCTGCGCAACAGCGAACTCGACGGCCAGCAGGCCGAGGACCGGCTGCACGAGATCGGCATCACCGTCAACCGCAACGCGGTGCCGAACGACCCGCGGCCGCCCATGGTCACCTCGGGCCTGCGCATCGGCACCCCGGCGCTGGCCACCCGCGGCTTCCAGGAGGAGGACTTCCGCGAGGTCGCCGACATCATCGCCGAAGCGCTGCTGCCCTCCTTCGACGAAGCCACGTCGAAGGCACTGTCGGCCCGCGTCACGGCGCTGGCCGAAAAGCACCCGCTGTACCCCGGCCTGAGCCAGTAGGCCGGGCCGCACGGGGAGGCGCCGCCGCCGTCCGACGGGCCGGCGCCTCCCCGGCCGTCCCCTCCCAGACCTGAGCCTGGGATCCTCCCGTACGGAAGGGGATCAGCCACCATGGCCATCTCCGTCTTCGACCTGTTCTCGATCGGTGTCGGACCGTCCAGCTCGCACACCGTGGGCCCCATGCGCGCGGCCCGGATGTTCGCGCGCCGGCTGAAGAACGAGGGCGTGCTGGCCCAAACCGCGTCCGTACGGGCCGAGTTGTACGGTTCGCTGGGCGCCACCGGGCACGGGCACGGCACGCCGCAGGCCGTCCTGCTCGGCCTGGAGGGCGAGTCGCCGCGCACCGTCGACATCGACACCGTGCCCGCCCGTGTCGCACGGATCCGCGACACGAAGCGGCTGCGGCTGCTGGCGGCCGACATAGGCGACAGCCACGAGATCGACTTCGACGAGCCGACCCAACTCGTGCTCCACCGGCGGCGATCGCTGCCGTACCACGCCAACGGCATGACGCTGTTCGCGTACGACGAGTCCGGGCTGCCGCTGCTGGAGAAGACGTACTACTCGGTGGGCGGCGGCTTCGTCGTGGACGAGGACGCGGTCGGCGAGGACCGCATCAAGCTCGACGACACCCCGCTCGCCCACCCGTTCCGCACCGGCGCCGAGCTCCTCGCGCAGACGCGGGAGACGGGTCTGTCGGTCTCCGCGCTGATGCTGGAGAACGAGAAGGCGTGGCGCACCGAGGAGGAGATCCGCGCCGGGCTGCTGGAGATCTGGGACGTGATGCGGGCGTGCGTCGCGCGCGGCCTGACCCGCGAGGGGCTGCTGCCGGGCGGCCTCAAGGTGCGCCGCCGGGCGCCGGCGGCCGCGCGCCAACTGCGCGCCGAAGGCAGCCGGGAGGCGCACGCGATGGAGTGGCTGTCGCTGTACGCGATGGCCGTCAACGAGGAGAACGCCGCGGGCGGCCGCGTCGTCACCGCGCCCACCAACGGCGCCGCCGGCATCATCCCGGCCGTACTGCACTACTGCATGGACTTCGTGCCGGGCTCCGACGAGGACGCCGTCGTCCGCTTCCTGCTCGCCGCCGGCGCCGTCGGCCTGCTGTTCAAGGAGAACGCCTCCATCTCCGGCGCGGAGGTCGGCTGCCAGGGCGAGGTGGGCTCCGCCTGCTCGATGGCGGCCGGCGGACTGGCCGAAGTCCTCGGCGGCGGCCCGGAGAAGGTGGAGAACGCCGCCGAGATCGGCATCGAGCACAACCTCGGCCTCACCTGCGATCCGATCGGCGGCCTCGTACAGATCCCGTGCATCGAACGGAACGGCATGGCCGCGGTGAAGGCCGTCACCGCCGCCCGCATGTCCCTGCGCGGCGACGGCCGGCACCACGTCTCGCTGGACAAGGCCATCAAGACGATGAAGGCCACCGGCGCGGACATGAAGGTGAAGTACAAGGAGACCGCCCGCGGCGGGCTCGCGGTGAACGTCATCGAGTGCTGAAGTCCGGTGGCCGGGCCTGTGGTTCAGGAGCTGTCAGCGCTGTCACGGGCTTCCCCGTCTGCGGCGGGGTCTCCCGGAAGTCCCCCGTGACGCAGCTGAAAGCCCTTGGAAGGTCCCCGGCTATCCCTCCCGGCGGACGGTCGTGACTGATCACACCGGTGCGCTCCTGCTCTTCCCGCACCCGACCGGAACGGCCCGTCTTCCGTACGGCGGAGACGGGTCCGAAGGCGGCGTTGGCCTGGCTCGCGTCCGACGAAGCCCGTTGCGTCACGGGGCGGTTCGTCACGGTGGACGGGGGTCTGACCGCGGCCTCTCCGCTCAACCCCGGACTGTTCCGACGGCCGGGCGCGCGCCCGCCGTGGCCACTCGGCGGAAGCGGACCTCGTGCCGTCCACCGCCCGTCACTGGAAGGCGATTTCCTCGCACCGTCCGACGCTGCGCCGGATCGACGCGCGGTCCACTCCGAGGAGCGCGGTGAGCCAGATGCCGTTCTGGACGATGTCGATGTCGCTGGCCCGCTTGTTCGCCTCCGCCCTCGAAAGCTCCGGGCGGGCAGCACGGATCAGCGCCGCGAGTGCCTTCCGGTAGCGCTTCTGGGCAGTGGTGTTGATCTCCTCGAAGTCCGGGTGTGCTTGCGCGAGCGCCCACAACTGCAAACGGAGGGACAGGTATTCGGTCGTCAGGAACTCGGCACCGGCGACGCGGCGGAGGGCGGCGCGGAGGTTCTCCTCCGGGCTCCTGGCCGCATCCGGCTCGACCAGGGCCACGTCCTGCTCTTCGATACGGCGCAGGGCCGCACCGATGAGAGTGACCTTGTCGTCGTAGTAGTAGTGGACCAGCCCGAGAGCGACCCCGGCCTGCCGTGCCACCGCACGCATGCTGACGCCCGAAATGCCGTGCTCCGACAGCAGAGCGAGGGTGGCGTCGAGAATCCGCTCCTGCCTGCCGGCCTTCTTGTCGAGTTCCGCAACCGTCTCGCTCACCCCGGCGATATTAGCCGCGCAGGCGGCAGTTGGGCGTAGAGGGGCCGGGAGGGAGGGGAGGGCGGGCGGTCGAGGAGCGGGACCGGCCGGGCGGGGGCGCGGGCACGGAGAAGGTCCCGGCGCGCTATCCGCCGGCCGGCGAAGCCCGCCCGCGCCCCGGCTCCCGCTGCTCCCGGACGAGGGCGATCAGCCCGGTGAGGAGTGCGTCGCGCCGGCGGGACAGGTCCTCGACCGAGTGGGACTCGGTGATCGGGCGGAGGCCCTCGACGAGCCGACGTGCCGTGGCCTCGTCCAGATGCGGTCGCCCAAGGTCGTCGAACCAGCCGTTGAAGCTGTCGGCGTAGCGCTCGCAGAAGGCCGCCAACCCCCCTTCTCCGGCGCCCAGATGGAACAGCAGGGAGGGGCCCATCGCCGCCCACCGCAATCCGGGCCCGTAGCAGACCGCCGTGTCGACGTCCTCGACGCTCGCCACGCCTTCGGTGACGAGGTGTATGGCCTCGCGCCACAGCGCCGCCTGGAGCCGGTTGGCGACGTGCCCCGGGACTTCGCGCCTGAGCCGGATCGTCACCTTGCCGACCGCTTCGTAGAACGCGCACGCCCGGTCCACCACTCCCGGGGCGGTGGCGTCGTTGCCCAACACCTCGACGAGGGGGATGAGATGCGGCGGATTGAACGGGTGACCGAGGACGAGGCGCGCCGGGTCCCGCCAGCCTCCCTGCAGCTGCGTCAGCGTCAGCCCGGACGCCGACGAGGCCACGACCGCGCCGGCATCGAGAGCGGGCTCGATGGCGGCGTAGACGTCGTGCTTGAGACCGATCCGCTCGGGGACGCTCTCCTGGACGAAGCCGGCTCCTTCGACCGCGGTGCGCGGGTCGGCGCAGAAGTGCAGGCCGTCCGGATCGCCGTGCTCGGTGAGGCCCAGCTCCGTGAGGACCGGCCAGGCGGTCTCGACCGCCTCGCGTACGCTCCGTTCGGCCCGCGGGTCCGGGTCGAAGACGGCGACGGACTTGCCGGCGGCGAGGAACAGCGCCGTCCAACTCCGGCCGATCACACCGCCGCCGAGGCTCGCCACGCGCTCGACGCCGCCCGGCTCACGGGCCTGCTGCTCAGAACGCGACACGGTCCGCCCCCTTCAGGCCGAGTCGGCGGCGGGCCTCGTCCGGTGTCGCGACGGAGCGTCCGAGGGATTCGACGATCGTGCGGATCTTGGTGACCTGGCCGGCGTTGGACGGGGCGAGTTCGCCCGGCCCGATGTAGAGGCTGTCCTCCATGCCGACCCTGAGGTTGCCGCCGAGCATGGCGGCCTGCGTCGCGAAGGGCATCTGGTGCCGGCCGGCGGCGAGTACGGACCACTCGTAGTCGTCGCCGAAGAGCTTCTCGGCGATGGTGTGCATGTGCACGAGGTTGTCCAGATCGGCGCCCGCACCGCCCAGGATGCCGAAGACCATCTGCACGAAGAAGGGCGGTTCGATCCAGCCCTGGTCGATGAGCCAGGCGAGGTTGTAGAGGTGGCCGAGGTCGTAGCACTCGAACTCGAACCGGGTGCCGTGCTCCCCGCCCAACTCCTTCACGATGTACTCGAGATCGGCGAAGGTGTTCTTGAAGACGAGGTCACGGGTCGACTCCAGGAACTCCGGCTCCCAGTCGTGCTTCCACTGCTCGTACTTCCGCAGCATCGGGAAGATGCCGAAGTTGAGCGAACCGACGTTGAGCGAAGCCATCTCGGGAGACGTCGTGACAGCCGCGCGGAGCCGCTCCTCGCGCGTCATGCCCAGGCCACCGCCGGTCGAGACGTTGACGACGGCGTCGGTCTCGGCGGCGATGCGCGGCAGGAACCGCTGGAAGAGCTCCGGCCTGGGGTCGGGTTTGCCGGTCTCGGGGTCGCGGGCGTGCAGGTGGATGATCGCGGCGCCCGCGCGGGCGGCCTGGACGGACGCCTCGGCGATCTCTTCGGGAGTGATCGGCAGGTGTGGCGACATCGTCGGGGTGTGGATGCCGCCGGTCGGGGCGCAGGTGATGAGGACGGGCTCGGGCATGCGTAGGCACCTTCCCAAAGGGGGGGCGAGGACGGTCTGGTGCTCAGGTCGTGCCGGGGCGGGCCGCGAGCGCGCGGTAGGCGTCCAGGACGAGGCTGTGGAAGTGGTGCACGCCGTGCTCGGACAGCCCCGGTGCCCGGTCCGGGTCGTAGACGATCCGGCCCTGGTCGAAGGCGGGTGTGCCCATGCCGCGTTGGACGCTCTCTACGAGGTCGATGTCCTGCACTTGCAGCACTTCGTCGATGTACTGCACCGACTGCTCTTCCGCCGCGGTGAGTTCGGGGCTCTCCAGGAAGAAGTCCCAGGTCTCCAGGGTGCGTTCGGGTCCGGCCGGCAGGATCTGGAGGACCATGAAGTTTCCCCGCCCGGGATAGCGCATCAGGCAGGTGTTGGGCCACAGCCACCACACGGCGTGCTCGGTGACGGTCGCGTCGGACACGTCGTACGCGGTGTTCTCGGACGTGCCCGCGTCCGCGAAGTGGCTCGACCAGATGCCGTGGGTCTGCACGTCGTAGGTGTCCATGTCGACCAGGGACACGAACTCCTTGTGCGCGACGTGGCAGTGGTAGCACTCCAGGAAGTTGTCGACGACGTTCTTCCAGTTGGTCTTGATGTCGTAGTGCAGGCGCTTGGCGTGCGTGAGCCCGGCGATGTCCGGAGCCCGCCGGGTGATCTCGGCGGCGAGATCGGGCGCCTGCTCCGCCAACGGCGCAGCGGCCGGGTCGAGGTTGACGTAGACGAACCCGCAGAACTCCTCGGCCTGGATCCGGTCGAGGCAGATCCGCGCCCTGTCGAAGGTCTCCATCCGCCGCGTCTGCCGGGCTCCCACCAGCGCACCGCTCAGGTCGTACGTCCACGCGTGGTACGGGCAGACGATGCTGCGCGTCGTGCCCGAGCCCGACAGCAGCTCGTGCGCCCGGTGCTTGCAGACGTTGTAGAAGGCGCGCAGCCCTCCCGACTGGTCGCGCACGATCACCACCGGCATTTCGGCGACGGTCGTGGCGACGTAACCGCCGGGCTGTGCCAACTGCTCGACGTGGCAGACCCATTGCCAGCTGCGGGAGAAGACGGCCTTCAAGTCCGCGGCGTGCCACTTGGGTTCGGTGTAGGCCGCGGCTCGCAGGGACATCGAGTTCGCGGGATCTTCGTCGTAGCCGACGGATATCGCGGCGACGTCGGCGGCGGTGACAGCAGTCATGGCCACGACCATAGGTGGAATTGGACGGGCGTTCAATACTCGTGTGAACGCCCGTCCAACCGCTCGGGTGCGCTGCGCGGGAGCGCTGGACGGACGAGCGTTCCCGTCCCGGCTGTGGCACTACCGCCGCCCGAGAAACCGCCACGGCACCGCGCCGCCCCCGCCCGTCCGTCTTGCCCCTCGGACCAGCACCCGGGCCGGGGAGGTCGCTTGGCTACGGTCGGAGCGGGGAAGCGGCGGGATCGAGGCCCTTCGCCCGTGGGAGTTCCGAACCGGAGCCGGGGAGTTGGAGGACGGATGAGGGCCGTCGTGGTCGCTGTGTGCGGGAGGCTAGGGAGGCTTCTGCGGCGCGCTCACCCGGCGGTGTGACGGCACGCGCGCTGGGTGGGTCCCGTTCGGATCGTGGCGTGCCTGGTGGCCGCCGTGAGCGTGGTGTCCCTGGTCGGTGCGGCGACAGTGCGTGCCACCGTGCTGGAGCGCGGCTACTACCAGGACGTGCTGGACGAGGAGCGGGTCTACGACCGGCTCTACGACGAGGTCCTGGTCGATCCGCGCCTGCGCCCCGTCACCAGAAGCCTGTTCTCCCGGCTGCCGGTTCCGGAGGCGGTGGTGACCGCCAATCTGAAGACGCTGCTGCCACCGGCGACGGTACGTCAGCTGACGGGCGAGCAAGTCGCCGCTCTCGTCGGCTACTTGCGCGGGGACACCGACACGTTGGGTGTGTCGGTGGACCTGCGGCCCGTCATGGCGAACGTCGGAGAGCTGGGGCAGGTCTATCTGGGTGGTCTCGCGTCGGGGCACCGGGCTGCGCCGGAGGCGGACGTGGCGGCGGCGGTGTCCCGCGTGGACCGGGTCTTCGAGCAGATCGCGGCGGGCCGCAAACCGGACGATCTACCGCGGGTGGAACTGAGCGACAAGGCCGTGCGGAAGGTGAGTTCGGCGTTGCTCTCCCGGGTGCCTGCGGGGAAGCGGGAACCGCTGCGCCCGCAGGTCGAAAGGGCGCTGACGGCCGGTGACACGGGGACGGCCCTGGCGGCGGTGGGGCCGTACCTTCCGGGCAGCCGGGCGGACAGCGGGGTGCAGAAGGGCCGGCGGGACCTGCTGCGGATGGCGGGCGGCGGCCGGTGGAGCGTGGTACGGGATGTGCGGGGTGCGGGCGTCGACACCAGCGCGGTGGAGTCGGTCCGTGACGTCACACGCCTGACACAGGGCCCGCTCCAAGTGCTCGCCGTCGGCCTCGGGTTGCTCGCCCTGGGCTTTCTGTGGATCTCCGGGCCGCCGGCTCAGCGGACCCGGAAGCTGCGTACCGTCGGCTGGACACTCGTCGCAGGCGGAGCGGTCTCCGCTGCCGGGTTCTTGCTGCTCCGGTGGTGGGGTGCCGACCTTCTCTGGCACGCCCCCGCGGGCTGGCCGTCGTCGCTGGCCTCGTTGCTGGAGGACGTGGAGGGCGACGCCCTGTCCACGGTGACGGACGCGGGGCTCGCGGCCGCGGCCGTGCCGCTCGCGATCGGTGCGGTGCTGGTGGCGGGCGCGTTCGTACGGCTGCGGCACCGGGCGGTACGCAGAGCCGTGAGCGGGCTGGCACGGCGGAAGCGGGCGCGTGCCGTGGGCGCCGTCTCGGCCGCGGTCGCCACCTCGCTGGTGCTGGGTGTGGTGTTCACACCCGCCGCGGCGGGCGGCCTGGAGGACCACTACTGCAACGGTTCGGCCGAACTGTGCGACCTGCGCTACGACCAGGCGGCGTATCTGGCCACGCACAATTCGATGTCGTCGACGGCCGACCGGTTCATCAGCCCGCTCCAGGACGGGAACATCAGGACCCAACTCGACGACGGCGCCCGCGCGTTGCTCATCGACACCCACACCTGGGAACGCTCCGACCAGGTGACCGAGCGGCTGAAGGTCTCCGACTTCGCTCCGGGGATGCGGCAGAAGGTCGCGGAGTTCATCGACCGCTCGGGGCCTTCCCGGCCGGGTTTGTGGCTGTGCCACGCGGTCTGCCGCGGCGGTGCGTTGCCGTTGGTGAAAACGTTGCGGGAGATCCGCGCGTGGATGGACCAACACCCGGACGAGGTGGTCACGTTGGTCCTCCAGAGCGGTATCACGGGCGAGCAGACGGCCTCGGCGTTCCGGAAGGCGGGCCTGGCGGATCTGCTGTTCACGCCGGCCCGTGATCCGCGGGCGGCGTGGCCGAAGCTGGGGGAGATGGTCGAGGAGAACAAGCGGCTGGTGGTCTTCACGGAAGGCTCGGGAGGCCCGGCCCCGTGGTACCGGAGCCTCTACCGGTACGGCATGGAGACGCCGTACGACTTCCGCGACCCGAGCCGGATGAGCTGCGCACCGAACCGCGGTGGCACCGGGAAGCGGCTGTTCCTGCTGAACCACTTCATCACGAACGGGGGCGGCAGCCGCTTGGACGCCGGCCGCGTCAACGCCAGGGACTTCGTCCTGGACCGCGCCCGGCGCTGCGGCGCGGAGCGCGGCCGGCCGGTGAACTTCGTCGCCGTCGATTTCGCGAATCTCGGCGACGCCGCCGGTGCGGTGTCGGCGTTGAACGCGCGGCGTGCTCCGTCGTCGTAACAACTCGCCGCTTCGGCGTGCGGGTGTTCTCCGGTCCGGGGCCGCAGGCTCAGGGGGCCCTCCACGCCGCGGCCGTTCGTGGCGGCAGCCCCAACCGCCTGCGACGGCAGGCCCGTTCGCCCCGCGGAAGGGACGGCCGACCGCGTGCGCGTGCGAGGTGGCGCCGGCGCTGGGACGCTGGAAGTCGCCGGTGCACGTTCGGACCCGCCAGGCGCCGCTCGTCGCCGGACCAGGCGGCGCGGGCGGCGGCGCGGACGGTGTGCGACGGAGGGAGGACGGGATGGCCTGTGCCGCGGAACGGGATGCGCTGATCGCGACCGTACGGAGACTGTTCGAAGCCGGGGTCATGTCGCACGCCGGGCACGCGAACGTGTCCCTGCGGCTCGGCGAGGACCGGATGCTGCTGACGTCCTCGGGCGTGCTGCGCGGCCTGGAGGCGGAGCAGCTCGCCGTCGTCGGATTCGACGGCGCCGTCCTGGAGGGCCGGCTGGAACCGGTCACCGGGGAGATCGTGCCGATGCACACCGCCGTGTACCGCACCCGGCCGGAAGCCGGCGCCGTGATCCACACCCACTCGCCGCACGCCACCGCGTTCGCCCTCGCCCACCAGGCGCTGCCCTGCCGCTACGAGGCCCTGCTGCGCTTCGGGCAAGCCGACGAGGTGCCGGTCGTGCCGTGGGCGCCGCGGGGCTCGCGGGAGTCCGCCGACGGCATCGCGGAGACGATCGGCGCCCACCCGCACACCAACGCGGTGCTGTTGGGCAACCACGGTCTGCTCGCCTTCGCCGCCGACGTCGGAACCGCCGGAGCGGTGGTGATCGCGGTCGAGGAGGCCGCCGAAGCCGAGGCCAGGGCGCGTGCGTTCGGCGGCGCCCGGGACTTCCCGCCCGGAGCGCTCCAGGACGTACGCACCTCGATGCAGCACACCGGCACGGCGTAGCGAACACCGCGCCCGGCGGCCGCGTGCCGTCAGCTCTCCGCGCCTTCCCCGCTCTCCTCCTCGACCGGCGGCATGAAGGCACGCAACCACCGCTCCGTCTGCGCGACATGGGCCTGGGCCGCACCGGCGGCGCCCACGGGATCGTGGTCGGCGATCGCGGTGGCCAGGATGCGGTGGTCCTCGTCGCTCTTGCGCCGCAGTTCGGGCCCCTGGGGGAGGGTGAAGACCTGGTACTTGCGGGAGCGGGCGCGGAAGACCGACAGCAGCGAGGCCAGCGTGGGGTTGCCGGCGGCGCGGGCGATCTCCGCGTGGAAGCGGTGGTCGAGCGCGGACGCCTCGGCGGGGTCGTCGGTCGCCTCCATGGCCTCGATGAGCGACAAGAGCGTCCGTGCCGTCTCCGGCGTACAGCGCGCGGCGGCCTGGGCCGCGGCGTGGGCCTCCAGCACGCGCCGGATCTCGTAGACCTCCAACAGGCCGGGCAGCGGGAGGAGTTCGAGGGTCAGCGACAGGCTGCCGATGACGTCTTCCGGCCTGAGCTGCGAGACGTACGTGCCCGAGCCGTGCCGCGGCTCGACGACTCCCAGGGCGGCGAGCATCCGTACGGCTTCGCGCAACGGCCCACGGGAGACGCCCAGTTCCTCGCACAGCTCGCCTTCCGGAGGGATGCGCTCGCCCGCGCCGAGACGTCCCGTCGCGATGATGTGCCGTAGGCCGTGGAAGGCCTTGTCGACTGCGGACATCGGGCTCCTTTCCGGGGCCGGCGAGCACGTCCCCGGACTGCCGGCCCACTGTAGCGAGCCGTCAGATGTGTGTACGCCGCCCCCGAGTCATCTGATGAATCTTGCTACAGCTCTCTTGATTGCGCGAAATCGACCGTGCCAGGATGCCGACTCATCATACGTCCCTTGCTTCGAGCCTCGATGTCCGCGGGCGTCGGGGTCCGTAGATGCGGAGTCCTGTGAGCGAGTCCCGAACCACTGCCGCACCGCGCCCCTTGCTGCTGCCGGACGGGCGTCCCGCTGCCCGGGCGTGGTCGCTGGACCCGGCCATGAGGCATCTGAACCACGGCTCGTTCGGGGCGGTCCCGCTCGTGGCGCAGGAGCGGCAGAACCAGTTGCGCGCGGAGATGGAGCGCTCCCCCGTGGTCTGGTTCCCGGAGCTGCCGCGGCGGGTGGCCGCCGCCCGCGAGGAGCTTGCGGCCTTCCTCCGGGTCGACGCCGGCGACCTCGCCCTGGTGCCGAACGCGAGCGCCGGCGCGAGCACCGTGTACGCGAGCCTCCCGCGCCGCCGCGGCGGGGAGATCGTCGTCACCGACCACGGCTACGGCGCGGTGACCATGGGCGCCGAACGGCTCGCACGCCGCTGGGGCGGCCGGGTCCGTACCGCCCGGGTGCCGCTCGACGCGGACGAGCAGCAGGCGTACGAGGCGGTGGCCGCCGAACTCGCCGAGTCGACGGACCTCGTCGTGCTGGACCACATCACCTCGGCGACGGCCCGGCGGATGCCGGTGGAGCGGATCGGCGCGGAAGCGCGGAGACGTGGCATCCCGCTGCTCGTGGACGGGGCGCACTCGCCCGGCCTGATCCCCGCCCCCGCCGGAGTGGAGTGCGATTTCTGGATCGGCAACCTGCACAAGTGGGGCTGCGCACCGCGCGGTACGGCGGCGCTGGTCGCCCGCGGCCCACAGCGTGACCGGCTCCGACCGCTGATCGACTCGTGGGGCGCCGCCGATCCGTACCCCGAGCGTTTCGACCAGCAGGGCACGGTGGACCTCACCAGCTATCTCGCAGCGCCGTCCGCGCTCGACTTCGTCGAGCACACCTGGGGCTGGCAAACCGCCCGCCGGTACATGGACGAGCTGGCGGGCTATGCCGAGCAGGTGGTCGGCGCCGCGTTCGCCGAGCTGACCGGCGCCGCCGGCACCGTCGACGTCGGCATGCCCGTGCCCGGCATGCGGCTGGTGCGCCTGCCCGACGGGCTGGCCTCCAGCCGGGTCGAGGCCGATGGGCTGCGCGACCGTGCCGCCCGCGAGCTGGGCGTGGAAACGGCCTTCACCAGCTTCGGCGGCGTCGGCTACCTGCGGCTGTCGGCGCACGTCTACAACACCGCCGCCGACTACGAGCACTTCGCCGAGAGATGCGTCCCCGTACTCGGCGAGTGGGCTCGCGCGGCCCGTTCCGAGCGCAGCGCACCGCAGCGGTGCCCCGCACAACGCCCAGGCCCCGAAGCCGCTGCCGGCGCGCCCGTCCTCCAGGACATCCAGGAACCCCGAGGGACCCGAGGGAAGAGGTCAGCACGATGAGGAGAAGGACGACAGTCAGCGCGCTCGGAATGGCCGCCGCGATGGTCCTGTCCGCCTGTTCGGCCATGGACCCGGGCGCGGGCGGCACGGTCACGATCAACATGGTCGAGAGCCTGACGAACCCCGCCCGCACGGCGCTGCTCAAGAAGTCCATAGCGGAATTCGAGCAGCAGAACCCCAAAATCAAGGTCAATCTGGTCTCGCCGCCTACGGAGCAGGCCGACCAGAAGATCCAGCAGATGCTCCAGTCCGGCAGCGGCGTGGACGCGCTGGAAGTCCGGGACATCACCGTGGGCCCCTGGTCGAACAACGGCTGGCTCTACGACATGAAGAAGGACCTCAAAGGCTGGCACGGCTGGCACACCATGACGGACAACGCCGTCAAAGCCTCCCAGGACGCCAAGGGCAGAACCTATTTCGTGCCGTACGGCTTCTACGGGCTGAGCCTCTTCTACCGCACCGACCTGATCAAGAAGGCCGGCTTCAGCAAGCCGCCGGGCACATGGGCCGGGCTGCTCAAGCAGGCATCCGCCATTCACGACCCGAAAGCGCGCCGGTACGGCTACGCCTTCCGCGGCGGAGACCAGGCCAACAGCAACGCGGCGGCCGTCATCGAGGCGTACGTCGCCGACGAAGTGAACCCGTCCAACGGCTTCAAGCTCAAGAACGGCAGAACCATCTTCTCCGCGCCGGAAGCACTGGACGGCCTGGAGACGTACCTCAAGCTCTTCAAAAAGGCCTCCCCCAAATCGTCCGCCTCCTGGGGCTATCCGGAGATGGTCGAGGGCTTCTCCAACGGCTCGACCGCCTTCCTGTTGCAGGACCCCGAAGTGATCGCGACGGTCTCGGAGTCCAAGGCCATCGACAAGAAGCAGTGGGACACCGCTCCCCTCATGGCCGGGCCCAGCGGCAAGTCGGTCCAGCCGCTGGCCACCGCGGGATGGGGCGTCGCAAAGGGCAGCAAGCACAAGGCGGAGGCCGTCAAACTGGTCAAGTTCCTCTCCCAGGGCAAAGCCTCGACGACCTTCACCAAGAAGAACAGCCTCGTCCCGATCCTGAAGTCGGCGGTCGACGACCCCTATTACAAGACCGGCCCCTGGTCCAGCTACGTCACGATGACGAAGCACCCAGACAAATACCTCAACGTCAGCCAGCCGCGCGGCGTGACCTGGTGGACCGAATGGGAGCAGAAGGCCGACGCGGATGTGCAGAAAATGCTGCTCGGCAAGGTGACGCCCAGGAAACTGCTGGCGGACTGGGACGCGTACTGGACCAAGAAGTGGCAGCGGGAGAAGTAGACATGCCCGCCGCTTCAGCGACGACGGAACCGACGGCGGAGCGCACCTCCCGCAAGCGGGGCGCTCCGCCCGCCCGCGGCGCAGCTCCCGGCCGGCGCCGCCAGTTCACCACGCGCCGTGGTCTGCTCATCGCTGCCTTCATGGCGCCGGCTGCGGTTTTCGTGGCCGTCTTCACGTACTACCCGATGCTCGCCGGCAGCCAAATGGCCTTCCGCAACTGGAAGATGACCGATCTGACCGACACGTCGTGGGTGGGGCTGAAGAACTTCCGCGACATCGTCACCGACCCCACCTGGGGCACCGTGCTGGGCAACACGGCGGTCTGGGTGCTCGGGTCGATCGTGCCGCAGCTGGTGATCGGGTTCGCGCTCGCGCTGTGGCTGCGCCGCCGGTTCCGATTCCGCGGCGTCTACCAGGCGCTGGTCTTCTTCCCCTGGGCGATCTCGGGATTCCTCATCGGCATCCTGTTCCGCTGGCTGTTCAACAGCGAATTCGGCGTCGTCAACGACCTGCTGCAGAAGGCCGGTCTGATCGACGAGCCGGTTGCCTGGCTGGCCGACCCGCACAAAGCGATGGCCGCCGTGACGATCGCCAACATCTGGTACGGCGTCACCTTCTTCGCGATCATGCTGCTGGCCGCGTTGCAGTCGATTCCCGACGAGCTGTACGAGGCGGCGGCGCTGGACGGCGCCGGAAAGGTGCGCACACTGTTCCAGGTCACCATTCCCTATATCCGGGTGACGCTCGTACTCACCGTGCTGCTGCGAGTCATCTGGATCTTCAATTTCCCCGACCTGATCTTCGGCATGACAGGCGGCGGGCCGAACAACCAGACGCACATCGTGACGACCTGGATGATCAAGATCACGCAGCAGGGCGACTATGGAAGGGCGTCGGCGCTGGGTCTGATCGTGGTGGCCATGCTGCTGGTATTCGCGCTGTTCGTCCTGCTCGCCACGCGTGAGAAGCGAGGAACGAAGGCATGATCGGCAAGGAGACCGCAGCGGGTCGGGCCACCAAGTTCACATTCCTGGGGCTGTGGCTTGTCTTCACCGTCTTCCCGCTTTACTGGATCACCGTCACCTCGCTCAAGAGGCCGGGCGACATCTTCGCCTTCCCGATCGCCTACTGGCCCGAGCGCATCTCGCTGGAAAACTACCGAGGGCTGTTCGGTAAGGCCGACTTCGGCGTCTACCTCACCAACAGCCTCATCGTCGCGACCGTCGCGGGCGCGGCGGCCACGGCGATCTCGATGCTGTCGGCGTACGTACTGGCGCGCTTCGAATTCCGCACGAAGTCGGCGCTGCTGATGGCCGCCCTGGTCACTCAGATGATCCCCGCTTTCATCGCGCTGGGACCGCTGTATCTCCTCATGACCGACCTTCGACTGGTCGACAACCGCCTCGGGCTCATCCTCGTCTACATCGCCGTCTGCATCCCGTTCTGCACGGTGATGCTCCGCGGCTTCTACGAGAACATCCCGGACGCACTCGAAGAGGCCGCCATGATCGACGGCCTGTCCCGGCTCGGGGCACTGTTCAGAGTGCTGCTGCCGGTGATGCGCCCGGGAATTCTGGCGGCGTTCATCTTCAATTTCGTCAACTGCTGGAACGAGCTGTTCCTGGCGGTGACGCTTACGAACAGCGACGGCAACAAGACCATTCCCACGGCCCTGAACGGCTTCATCTCCAGCTTCAACATCGACTGGGGCTCGATGTCGGCGGCGGCCGTCCTCACCATCCTGCCCACCATGGCGCTCTTCGCCTTCGCCAGCCGCCACATCGTCCAGGGCCTCACCTCGGGCGCGGTGAAGGGCTGACCAGCAGTCCCCTGTCCGGCGGTCGCCGTCAGAGCACCAGGGCCGCTGCTCCCAGGAGGCCCGCGGCGCTGTCGGCGGTAGCGGTGCGGAGCGGTGGCGGGGACGGGCGGCCCGTTTCCGCCAGAGCCTCGGCGTACGTGGCGTCGAGGGCCCGGCGTACGCGGCCGGTCTCGGTCGTGCCCAGGCCGCCGCCGAGGACGACGGCGGCCGGGTCGAGCAGACGGACCAGCTCGGCCAGGACCGTGCCCAGCGCGCGGCCCGCGCTGTCGAGAATCCACGCGGCCGGCCGGTCGCCTGCGCCGGCCAGCTCCGTGACCTCGCGGGCGCCGGGGATCTCCGTGCCGGTCAGCGCCGTGTACCGCTCGCCGATGCCGCGCCCCGAGGCGTACCGCTCCAGGCTGCCCAGCCATTCGGCGTCCACGGTGGACGGGACGCCCAGCTCGCCCAGGGCTATGGCCTCGCCGCGGGCGCCGGGCAGCGGCTCGCCGCCGGGCAGGATCAGCGTCGAGGACAGGCCCGTACCGAGCGAGACGTAGAGGAAGCCCGCCTCGGCGCCCGCGCCCCAGCGTGCC
>Ga0164243_10001175_pt1 | contig 45288 bp, 42 predicted proteins | sample OricompcompostOP_FD_108781 | JGI IMG/M metagenome (GOLD analysis project Ga0164243, IMG submission 108781) | Organic Plus compost microbial communities from Emeryville, California, USA - Original compost - Organic plus compost (OP) | ecosystem: Engineered > Solid waste > Mixed feedstock >...
CAATCCGGTCTCGCTGCGCCGCCGCCTCGGCCTGGACAGTCGCGTCGGGCGCGCGACCGCGGCCGTCCTGGTGGGCAGCGCCGTCGCCGCGGTCACCACCTCACTCGTCAAACGCCGGCGCCGTCAGGCCGCTTGACCCGGCGTACCCCGGTTAGTGAATCGGGGCACAGAACATTACGAACCGGTAGGGGTGTACGTCGACGTGTGACGTGAGTCACGATGGCGGCACAACTTCACAGACGGTCCAGCACTCGGTACCCACGCGGCGATCACCCGTCCCCAAGGGAAGTCGCTCCGGGACATCCGCTCGCCCCACTCAGAGGGACGCCGAACGGCCCCGGTTCGACAGTTACGACAGGAAGCACGCCTGGTAGCCGACCCTGCTGAACCCGGCGGCGCCGCGGGATTCGTCCCTTCGGCGCCGCCGTTATGTGTGTGCGACCGGTCGGTGACTTGTACGATCCCTGCCATGCCCAGCAGTACGCGCACGCGCAGCGCGGCGATCGACCTGGTCCGCGTCATCGCCATCACCGCAGTCGTGTTGCGACACACCTACTACGATCCCGACGGCGTCGTCGCCCAGGTCGTCTGCCCATGGGCGATCGCGATCTTCTTCGTCCTGACCGGCTACCTGTGGTCCAGCCGTAAGACCCTGCAGCAGGACGTCGACTCGCGCGCGACGGGCCTACTGATCCCGTACGTGGCGTGGATGATCACCATCTCGATCCCGTACTTCACGTGGCTGTTCGTGACCGAGGGCGCGGGAGCCCTGTACTTCCTGGTCGCATACGCCTACGGCCCCCAGCTGGCAGTGTTCCCGTACAGCGCCTGCTGGTTCTTCACCGTGATGTTCTTCGCCGTCCTGATCCTGCGGTGGCTCACGCCACGGCCACGCTGGATCACCTGGGGCATCCTCGCCGGAACGCTCGCGGTCACGATCGTCGCGCCCAAGTCGCTGTGGTACCTACCGCTGGGACTGGGGCTGGCGTTCCCCTGCATGCTGTTCATCGTCTTCGGCCAGGAACTGCGGAGGTTCCGGCCGCGCATCCGGTTCGGGTTCCCGACCGGTCTGGTGCTGATCGCGATCGGCGGCGGCGCCTGTTGGGCCGGAGCATCCCACGACAGTGCCGGCGAGCTGCTCGAAATCAAGTTGTCGATGTACGGCATGCCGGTCGCCGGGCTGGTCAGTGGAGCCGTGCTGGCGGTGGGCATCGTGCTGCTGGCCGAATCATTCGAACGGCTGATCCCGGACCGTGTCGCGCCGGCCATCACGACGATCGCCGGTACCGCGACGTTCGCGATGTTCCTGCACCCGGTGTTCCTGCTGGCGATGGACACCCCGGAGACCGGTCGGTTCCCGGACTTCGTACTCGCCCTCGTGGTGCCGATCGCACTGTGCTTGCTGTGCCAGCGACTCGGGATCCTGCGGTGGTGGACCGGTGATCGCGACGGCCCGCCGGTTCCGTTCACACATCTGCTCGCCCGCTGGGTGCCGGGCGTGCAGTCGCCGTCGTCAGCCGACCGGACCGCGTGACAGCCAGGCAGTGCCCAAGCGGTCGCTGACAGGTTCGTGCCGCACGACGTCCAGACCCGCCGATCCGAAGAACGACACCAGTTCGTCCCACGAGTGGCCCGGTACGTCGTGGTACTCCAGCACGACGCGGCTGACGGTCGACCAGTCCGCGGGGTCCGACGCCAGGACGATACCGTATTCGGCGCCCTCGGTGTCGATCTTGACCAGATCGACCGGGCCGTGCTCGGCGAACACCGCTGCGATCGTCGTCGCGGGGACCTGGATCACCGGCGACCCCTCAGGCGCCGTGATCCCGTTGAGGCCGCTTCCTCCGGAGTTGTCGGCGAACTCCAGCGTTCCGGCCTCAGGGGCCAGCGCCAGGTGGTTGACCGACACCCGATCACCCAGACCGTTCTGCTGCACGTTGCGCTGCAGGTACTGGAAGGTCGTCGGCGATGCCTCGAACGTGTTGACCGCGGCGTCGGACCGCTCGGTGGCCAGAGCGGTGGAGAAGCAGCCGACGTGTCCGCCGATGTCGACCGCGACGAACCCGTCGCGCAGGCCCTGCGTGAACCAGTCGAGGCGGTAGGCGTTCTCGGCGAAGATCTCGTACAGCGGCACCCGGGCACCCGCGACGTTCGGGCAGGTGATGGTCAGCCCGTGGGTCTTGACCGTCAGTTCATCGGCACGGCGGCCCAGGTCGAGCAGCACCCGCCCACCGTTGTCGAACGAACCGACCGTCTGGCGCAGGCGACGAGCGGTCAGGGATGCACTACGCAACATGAGCCGCATCCTCCCACGGAACGACGCACGAGATGACCGGGCCTGCAGATTCGGTCACGGCACACCCGGTTCCGGCACACGTCGACGCCGGCGGACGTTCTTCAACTTCAAAGCACGTTTCTCCACCAGATGCCAACTGAGCCAGGCCGCAATCGCCGTGATCACCAGGGCACACACACAGAACCAGAACTGTGACATCGGATGTCGCAGTTCCCACACCGCCAGGGTCTGGGTGATCGGAAATGCGTAGATGTACGTGCCGTAGGAGTAGTCATTCGGGTGGTTCAGCCAGGTTGCATGTGGCGAGGCACCGACCCGCAACAGCACGATCGCGAACGGCAGCATCCCGACGACAAGCAGCCAGCCGACGATCGCCAGTACGAACGTCACAACGGCCGATACCGCAACCACCAGCGGAGTCATCCGCACACGATCGCGATAGTGATACAGGAGCGCACCCATGAAGAAGAAACATCCCAGACGGGCGAAGGGCTCCCCCAGAGTCACGATCGGATTCGCAGCGAACCCATGAGGCGTTTCGGTGGCATGCGTCACGCCCCCGTTCGCCAGCGTCAGTTTGAGCACGATCTTGAAGCCCGCCATGGCAGCCAGGCCCAGCCACAGACCCACGACCGCCCGGTGGCGGCCGAAGAACGTTACGACAAGTGAGAGTCCGATGTAGAGCAGGAACTCCCAGAACAGCGTCCAAGCGGAGAAGTTCCACACACCTGGGTGTCGAATCTCGGTGAGAGTCCCATCGATCCCCAGCTGGTTGATCTTCAGCAAGCTGTTCCAGACCACGTAACCGATGCCGCTGCCCCAGTCGTACGACCCTGCGCGCGCGATGACCTGCGACAGCGGAGCGATGACGAGAGCGATGACCAGGAGGCACACCCAGTATCCAGGAAACATCCTCAGGAACCGGCGCCAGAAGTACTGCTTCGCATTCGACGTGTTCAGCCGGCTGGCGTAGATCAGATAGCCCGAAAGCACGAAGAATCCGGCGAGACAGTACATCCCGATGGTTTCGCGGTCGTAGAAGATCCAGTGCGGCGCGTCGCGATAGCCGCCGAGCGCGACGGCGTGCTCGATCACGACCCACCACGCCATCACCAAGCGGATCGCGTTCAGGCTGTTGTGCCGAAGATCAAGGTGTTCGCCGAGGACAGGAGTCCGTGACCGGAAAAACCTTGGAAGTTTCTCAGCGATGGGGGTGCTGACCACGTCTACACTCTCTACTCGTGCCCGAACAGGATGCTCTGTCTTCAGATAACAACGTCTCGAGGACGCCGGGGGTACGCGGCATTCTTGCGCCAGGGCACTGGGCGTACATCCTGCTTCTCCTGGTACCAGTCGCAGTGGTCGATCTGATCTTCCAGGCCGTGCGCGTCCTCAGCCCAGCAGGAGACGATCGAGTCAGCCTCGTCAGTTGGCAACTGCTCGACGCCCTTCGCTCCGATCTGATGTTCCACATCGCGAACATCGTGTTCTGGGTCGTCGTCTTCGCCGTGGTGCGCGGTCGCGTCACCCGTCGGGTGGCCGCCGTGTTGTTCCACATCTGGTTCACGATCCTATCGATCTTCGTCGTGCTGACGATGTTGTACTTCGTCCTGCTCGACGTGATGATCAATGTCCACTCGATTTCGCTGGTCAAGTTGATCTTCCAGACGCAGATGTTCAAGATCATCCAGGCCGAGATGCAGTCGTTCGTACCGCTTCTGGCGATCGTCGCCATTCTGGTGGGCAACAGATTTCCCGTCATGGTGAACCGCGGTCGTTGGCAGCCACGACACCTCGTCGAACTGCCGCAGGGCGGCACGGCTCACTTCACCAGGACTCGCGTGATCGCAGTAGGTGCGGCGATCATCGTGGTGTCCCTCACGCTGTCCGCGCTACCCAATCTGCAGGGCACGACGGGACTGACCCGTAACCGAGTTGTGGCGCTGCCGCTGCAGGCTGTCGAGAAGGGGCTCTCCGGCGATCCCAAGGGTTACCGCGAACCGACTGCGGACGATATTCCGGTCGACACCCGGCTCGTCGCCACGGACCGTACCCATCAGTACAACGTGGTCCAGATCGTCCTGGAGTCCCAGGGCTGGCAGGCAACAACCCTGGGAACGCCAGAACTGGACACCACACCTGTGCTCAGTGAACTGGCCGGCCGCGGACTGTCCGCGCAACGCGCATTCACCGCGATGCCACACACCTCCAAATCGCTCACCGCGTCCAATTTCGGCGTCGCACCGCCCCTCGACACCGAGAACACAGAAGCCGAGCCGGGCGGCACAGCGGCACGCTGCCTGCCCGACCTTCTGGTCGACCAGGGATACGCGACCGGCTTCTTCCAGACCGCCACCCAGGAGTTCGAGAACCGGGACAAGGTCGTGAAGAACTTCGGTTACCAGGACTTCTTCCCGATGGAGGCATTCCCGAAGAAGGGCTTCTACAAGACCAACACGTTGGGCTACGAGGACGACCTCATGCTCCAGCCGAGCCTCGACTGGGCCAAGCAGCAACACGACGCCGGTAAGCCGTTCTCACTGGAGTACATGACGCTGACAGCCCACTCCAAGTACGTCCTGCCTGAGGACCGCACGTACCGTGACATCGTCGACGACGACGAACACAACGCCTACCTCAACACGGTCGAGTACCAGGACGAGTTCGTCGGTCAGGTCATCGACGGCTTCGAGAAGCTCGGTCTCGCCGACAACACCATCTTCGTGATCATGGGCGATCACGGTGAGGGATTCCGCGAGCACGGCCGCCGCCTGCACAACGACACGATCTGGAACGAGGGCATCCAGATTCCGTTGGTGGTTCTGGCGCCTGGGAAATGGGAGGACGGGTTCCAGCTCGATGCCCCGGTCTCCAACGAATCGGTTCTTCCCACGATCGTGGACCTGCTCGGCTACGACATCGACGGCGGTGAGTATCCTGCGCCGTCCCTGCTCGCAGCAGCGGACAGTGACAACCCGGTGTTCACCAACTGCTGGGATCCCGATCAGTGCGCGTCCGTCGTGACCCCGGACGGACACAAGTACATCCACTTCTTCGGCTACCGTCCCGACGAGTACTACGACCTGAATGTCGATCCGACCGAGCAGGATGATCTGGTCAGCGAGTTGTCAGATGCCGAACGCGACGAGTTCGTCGAGCGCCTTCGCGTTTTCCAGGCCGAGACGAACGCCCGCCACGCATTGTCGCGGAGCCTGGCGGCGTCGTGAGCGGGGCGGCCGAGGTCATCGGCCCGAGTGCGGCGTTGTCATCGCCGCACTGGGCATCGACGACAACACGTGATCGTCGGACGATCCGATCTCGCCCGTGCGACGGGCCAGCGCTGCTGCGGCGAGACCGAACGCCAGTGTCACTGAGACGTAACGGCTCCCAACGTTGGGCGTGATCGGGCCGGAGATCACGTACACGAGGGCCGGATAGGCCAGGCGGTTGTACGGCCGTTCCAGGACCCGCAGCGGCCGCACCGTCCCCCACAGGTAGGCCAGGAACGCGATCAGGCCCACAACGCCGAGCGCGGCGGCCACCTGGACGTAGATGTTGTGAGCCAAGATGATGTCGAAAGACCACCCGGCGCCCAGAACGGGATGCTCCCTGAAGGTCGCGATGCCGTTCCTCAGCCCTTCGGTCCTCGCCTCGTCCGATCCTCGGGACCCGGCACCACCGATCAACCGGGACAGCGCGTTGCCGCCTTCCGCTCCCAGAATCCGGTCGAGGTTCGCAATCGCGATGATCGCGCCGAACGAGACCAGCGCCATCAGACGCCAGGACCGCACCGCGACCGGATACACCGCCGCCATCAGCAGGATCACTGCCAGGGAGGTCCTGCTGCCCGCAAGCCAGGTGGTCATCAGACATGCCCCGATCCCCCCGACGAGCAAGAACCGGAGACTCGGGCGGACCGTGTCCCACAGGAAGGGTATGAGCGAGATCCCGAACAGCGAGGCATAGCCGAACGCCGTCGGCTGCTCGGACAGTCCGATGTAACGTCCGGTCAGCGGATCAGCTCCGTTGGCCAGGCCGTACAACAGGCTCAGCGTGACACCCAGGAGATACGCGGCTGCCAGAGCGATCAGCGTACGGCGCCCCGGAGCCCACCAGACGAACAGCAAGGGGAGGGCGACCATCGCGAGCACGACCCGGATGTGGATGTTCAGACTGGCCAACAGCATCGGGCTGAGCAACGCGCTCACGAATCCGAGCACCACCAAGGACGACGCGCCGACGGCGAAGGGAGTCGACACCGTGAGCGGGCGTCCGAGCAGCGTCGGTGCGAGCAGGCCGAACCCTATGACGAACAACAGATCCGCCACCGTCACGAACGATGCCCCCGGAAGCACCACGGAGGTCATCGGCGCGGCGACGACGCCACCGACGATCAGGGACGTCGCGGTCCGTTCCAATCCGAGCGCGCTCAACATCATGATGCCGCCCAGCAGCACCAGCGCGACACCGATGAGCAGCGGCTGTCCCGTCAGGCCCAGCGCCAGTGCCACGATCAGCGATCCGGCGGTGACGACGATCGACCAGACAACCGGCCAGACCTCCCCGCGGACCGGACGCCACGCGAACAGGCCGAACGGGCGGATCACCGCGAGGTGTCCTGCCGCCGGCGAGCACCACCCGCCGTGTTCGAGGTCGTCGCCGTGGTGGCACGCCGTGCACCCTGCTCAGCACCGCCGACCTTCGGGACGATCGCGTCGGTGCCGTACCCGTAGCCATATCCGTAGCCATATCCGTACGCGCCCATCGCGCTACGCGGCGTACCGTTGATGACGGTTCCGTAGAGCCTCCCCCCGATCGCCTGGATCCGCTCGGCGGCCAGGCGCAGCATGTCACGACGTGTCTGCCCGAACCTGGCCAACAACAGCACTCCGTCGACGTGGCGGACGAGAGCCCCCGTGTCGGCGACCGGGAGCACGGGTGGCGCATCGATGATGATGCTGTCGTACTTGCCGCGCACCGCGTCGAACAGATCGCGCACCGCATCGGTGTCCAGCACCTCGGCCGGATTGGGCGGCAGCGGGCCGGTGCCCAGGACCTGTAGACCGCTGGAGTGGGATTGGATCGCACCGGCGAGGTCGACCCGGCCGATCAGTGTCGACAGCATGCCGACCGCATTCTCCAGACCGAGACTCTTGGCGACGTTCGGATTGCGCAGATCGGCGTCGATCAGCAGCGTCGAACGACCCGACTGCACCAGGGACAACGCCAGGTTCACCGCTGTCAGCGTCTTGCCCTCCGACGGCAGGGCGCTGGTGACCAGCACCATCTGACGGTCCGAGTCGAGATCGGCGAACTGCAGGTTCGTGCGGAGGACGCGGAACGCCTCCATCAGTGGGCTGGAAGGATCGACGGTCCGCTTCTCGGCCCATCGGACGACCGGGTCGAGCGGCAGCGTGGCCATGATCGCGGCGCCGCTGAGGTGCTCCACCTCCTCGCGGCGCTTGACGGTGGTGTCGAGTTGATCGCGCAGCACAGCGCCGACGATGCCGGCCAGGATGCTCAGCATGATGCCGACGGCGATGTTCAGACCGGCACCGGGGCCCACCGGGACCGTGCTGTACGTGGGCGCACCCGTGGACCGCGCCACGATCGCCGGCTCACCGTCGCCGGAGGGTCGCTCCAGATCGGTGACCAGCGAGATCAACTCCTGAACTTCGGCATCGGCGATCCTCTGAGCCTTCTCGGGAGTCTCAGCCGTTGCGGTGATCTGGACGATCTGGGTGTTGGTGACGACGCTCGAGGAGATCCGGCTGGCCAACTCGCCGCGCGACTCCTTCAGACCCGCCCGTTCGATGACCTTCTGCATCAGGGCTGGGTCGGTGGCCAGGTCCGAGTACGACGCGACCCGTTGGGTGACCAGGTACGTGGAGAACACGTCGGTGCCGCTGTTGGCCGGCGGCGAGAAGAAGATGCGGCCCGTGGACGAGTACGACGGCGCCTGCGACAGCACGATCGCCACCGTCGCGAATGTGCCGATCACAACGGTGGTCACGATGAACTTCCAGCGCGTGCGCAGGATCACCAGGAACTGGTGCAGACTCACGGAATCCCCTGAGGGTAGAGGTCAAGGTTGCAGCGGCGGCTGCGCTGCAGCGTTGAGTCTATGCGAGCGTTGGGCCGCCAGACGAGGGACGCGCGCGGGTGCGGCCGCCCACCGTGTAACGGATGAAGCGCTCGCGCGTTACGCATGGAGTATCGGGTTCGTGACGCACCGACCCGATCACCCTGGAAGAATCCGACCCGAGACGGTTCGGATCGCACGAAGACGACGAAGGAGCATGGCGTGAGTGAAGTTCTGGTGACCGGAGCCGGCGGATTCATCGGCGGACACCTGGTGGCCGACCTGCTGGGCCAGGGACGGACGGTTCGCGCTGTCGACGTCAAGCCGCTCGACGAGTGGTACCAGGTGCACGAGACGGCCGAGAACGTCATCGCCGACTGCTCCGACATGCGCGACGCCCAGCGCATCGCCGAAGGCACCACCGAGATCTACAACCTGGCCGCCGACATGGGCGGTATGGGCTTCATCGAGAACAACAAGGCCGAGTGCATGCTGTCCGTGCTGACCAGCACCAACATGTTGGTCGCCGCGCGCGATGCCGGCACCGAGCGGTTCTTCTACAGCAGTTCGGCGTGCGTGTACGCCGGTGACAAGCAGACCGATCCGAATGTGACGGCGCTCAAGGAGTCCGACGCCTACCCGGCCGATCCCGAGGACGGCTACGGCTGGGAGAAGTTGTTCAGCGAGCGCATGGCCCGCCACTTCCGTGAGGACTACGGCCTCCAGACGCGCGTCGCCCGGTTCCACAACGTGTACGGACCGGAGGGCACGTACGACGGCGGCCGCGAGAAGGCACCCGCCGCGCTGTCCCGCAAGGTCGCCCAGGCCGTTCTCAGCGGCGATCACAGCATCGAGATCTGGGGCGACGGCGAACAGACCCGCAGCTTCATGTACATCGACGACTGCGTCCGCGGCAGCCAGGAGATCCTGGCCGGCGACAATGTCGAGCCGGTCAACCTGGGCTCGGCCGAACTGGTCACGATCAATCAGATGGTCGACATCTTGGAATCGATCGCCGGCATCACGCTGGACCGCCGCTACAAGCTCGATGCCCCCCAGGGCGTCCGCGGCCGCAACAGCGACAACACGCTGTTCCGGTCCATCTACGGTTGGGAACCGTCGATTCCGCTCAAGGACGGCCTGTCCAAGACGTACGAGTGGATCTACGACCAGCTCACCGCCGACGCATGACCGGTGCCCCCACGGTCGTCGTCCACGACTTCTCCGGGCATCCCTTCCAGGCCGAACTGAGCCGCAAGCTGGCGGACCGGGGGCTGACGGTCGAGCATGTGTCGGCCCGGCAGTACGTCAGCGGCAAGGGACATCTGGAACGACAGCCCGACGACCCTGACGGACTGAGCTTCACCGAGATCGGCCTGGGCCGTCCGTTCGAGAAGTACTCGCCGGTGTCGCGGATCGGCTGGGAGCGCCGGTACGGAAAGGCGTGGGTCCAACGATTGCGTCGCCAGCGACCGGCCGCGGTCGTCGCGTGCAATATCCCGCTGTTCGCGCTGTGGCGGTTCGCCCGGTACGCGCGGCGCGCCAAGGTGCCGTGGATCATGTGGCATCAGGACATCTACAGCTTCGGCATGGCCGACGAGGTGTCCCGCCGGCTGCCGGGTCCGCTCGCGCGTCTCGGTGCCCGCGTGCTGACCGGGATCGAGGCGCGGATCGTCCGGCGCGCCTCCCATGTCGTCGCGATCGGCGATGCGTTCACCGAGGTGTACGCCGACTGGAGGGTCGACCCGGCCAAGGTGTCGGTCATTGCGAACTGGGCACCTCTGGATCGCATCTTCCCGGTCGAACGGGAGAACCCGCGGACCGCGGACCTGTTCCCCGGCAGCCAGGAGTTCCGGCTGGTCTACGCCGGGACCCTGGGACGCAAACACAATCCGGACCTGCTGCCCAAGCTGGTCGAACACCTGCGCGCGACCGGCGTGGACGCTCACCTGGTGGTCGTGTCCGAGGGAGAAGGCGCCGATGACATCGCGGCGTCCGCCGCTGCCCGCGCCGGACACGTTGACGTGTACGGGTTCCAGCCCGCCGACGAGTTGCCGCAGGTCTTGGGCACCGCCGATGTGCTGGTCGCCCTGCTGGAGCCCACCGCGACGAAGTTCTCGATCCCCAGCAAGGTGCTGTCGTACATGGCGGCCGGACGGCCCATCGTCGGGTTGATGCCGGCCGACAACCCCGCCGCGGTCGACATCGCGGCGACAGGCGGTTTCGTCGCCGCGCCCGATGACCACGGCGTGGCAGCGGCAGCCACATGGCTGGCGGAGCTCGCCGCGAAACCGGACCGCGTCGCCTCGATCGGGCAGGACACGCGGGCGCGCGCCGAGCAACAGTTCGATGCCGATCGGGTCGCGGATCGCTTCGTCGAAGTGATCGATCGGATCAGCGCTGGTTGACCGGCGAAACCTCGGCGGCACGGGTGAATGCCTCCGACGCGTACAGCAGCCAAGCCTCCACACCGGCGCCGCCTGCGGCGTACGAGGTCAGCGCTTCGCGATAGGTCACCGCGCGCTCGCGGTGCGGCACCTCAGGCACCAGTACAGCGGCCGGGTCGACACCGCGCTCGACCAGTATCAAGCGCTCGACCGCGCGCCCGACGACACCGTCGTGCGAACCGAACGGCCGGCCCGACGCGATGTCGGCATGCGCGATCGCCGCAACGGCCAGAGCGGGCGTCGTGCCGGACGCCTTCTCCAACTCACCGGCGAGGCGTTGCAGCCGCCGCGCACCCTCCGCCGAACCCGGACGACCGAGACGATCGGGGCCGACCGACCCAGCAGCTGCGAGCGAATGCAGACGCGCCAACGCTTGCAACGGCGACCGCCGCCAGATGGGCACCAGGCCGAGCAGTTCTGTCGACAACCCAAGCGCGGCACGAGCTGTGGCGCCGCCGCCTCCAGCGGCCAGAGTCTCCGGATCGACGGTATCGCCTTCCAAGGTGGCGGTCGCTGCGGCGCCCATCAGCAAGGACCCGGCCGTGTCCTCCGGGGCCGATCGACGCAGCCCGCGGTCGCGCAACACCGCGTCGATCCCGTCACGTGCAGCCGCCATCGCCGACGGGACGCCCTCACCGTCGAAAGCCGCGCTGAACAGGCCGGTCACCCCAGAAGCCTATCGGCCTGCGAGATCGGACACGGTCGCGCCTCTCGGACCTCGGTCGACCGGCCGGGTACGGTCGAAGTGTGAACGACGACGCCGAGGAACGCGCCACCAAATGGCTGGTCGGTGACCGGCTGTCGAGTGTCCTGCACCTGGGTGACACGAGCCTGGCCTACACGTTGGTCGATCAGGGCCACGAGGTCGTCGTCGCCGGCCCGGACGTGGCCGGACGCCGACACTCCGACATCCTCTACGTCCGTACCGATGGATCCCGGCTGCCGTTCACGTCGTCGGTGTTCGATGTGGTGATCGCACCGAGTCTGGTCGTTCCCGTCGCGATGTTCGGCGAGTATGCGCGGGTGCTCCGGCACGGCGGGTGGCTGTCTGCATCAGGGCGCCGGCACGACGAATCGATTCCATGGTTGCGCAAACTACGAGAGATCATCGGGATGACCGAACCGATCGAGCAGGACAACAGCACGTTGCATGCCTCCGGGCTGTTCGATGAGCCCGAGGAGATGAGCAGCAGTGCCTGGGAGCAGTTGGACCTGGACGCCATGATGCGATTCGCCCGCGCCAATCGACATCCGTCGGTTCCTGATGCGGCGCTCAGTCAGGCACGCGCATTGTTCGACACGTACGCCGCACAGACCGGGTTCCTGCGGTTACGCCACGAGACACGTTGTGTGCGGGCGAGGGTCGACAAATCACAACTCGGAGATGACGCCGAGCAGATACCCGACACGGTGCTGTTCGACCTCAACTGACTCCGCGCCTCAGAACAGCGAATCGAGAGCCTCTCGACCCGAAGAATCGTCACGGTGCACGACTGCGACGTCCCAGTACTGATAGTCGTTCGCCGCGATCGCCCGATCGAGAACCGTGGTCTTCTCGGGCATCTGGTCGACCGTGAAGCGACCGACAGCCCGGCCGCCGTTGTCCCACACACCGACGCTGTCGTAGCCGAGAGCCTCGACCGCGGGCCAGAACGCGAGAGCGTCATTGCCGGCGATCTGGCTGAGACGCGGGTCGTATTCCAAGAACAGCACGGGTGTCGCAGGCCTCCAGGCGGACGCGAGCGCAGGTATCAGCGTCACGTCCCAACCGTCGGTGTCCGACTTGATCAGACGCAGTTCGTCGAACTGCGGATAGGACGCTCGCAGACGCTCGGGGCTGATCGTCGCGACGCCGGTCGTCGCGCCCACGTCTTCGAATCGGGTCGTTCCACCCGAACGGACCGCGGACAACGACTCCGAGCCGTCGGTGACGATCAATGATTCCTCGATCACGATGCGATCATCGGCATCGGCGTTGGCGTGCAGGAAGTCCAGATAGTACTCGTCACCCTCGACGCACAGCACCTGACCATCGGTCGCATTCAGCACCTGAAGTGCCGAGTCGCCGACGTTCGCACCGACGTCGACCATCGTGAGTGGCCGACCATCGATGGCAGCGAGCGCAGCGCTCAGCCGGACCAGATTCTGGCCGTACTCGGGCGAGGATCGCGCATAGTCGGGCAGGCGGTGCGACCAGGGCAGGACGAGTTCGACTCCCTGGACCTGCCGCACGACCTTGCGCGTCGGCCACAAGCCACGGACGAACCAGGATGCGTGCAGTCCCGCGCGCCGGACGATTCCCGTCGAACGACTCATGGTGCTTCCTCCTCAGACGTACCGGCGATCAGGCGATCGACCGCTGTCATCACACGCCCAGGCTCGATGTCGATATCGGCCTGAATGCCAAGCATGGACTGATCCCTGCCGTGCTGGTCGGGTCGTCCCGCGACGAGATAGTGGTACTCGACGTCGTCGATGCTGGAGCAGATCGCCCAGAACGGATGCTTGACGTAGTTGACCGGAAAGATCTCCAGGACCTTCGCGCCGGGTGAACAGAACAGCAGGTTCGTCAATGCGGCGCCGTGCAACCCCACGATCACCTCGGCCGCGGCGAAATGATCGATCTGCTCCTGCACCGACAACGTGCCAGGATCGATCCGTTCGAAGCCACGCCGCTGCAGACCCGGCCAGATCTGGCGCTCCTGGATCAGCCGCCTGGAGTTCTTCCCGCCTCTGCGAGTGATGTAGAGGCGTTTCGGCCGGCCCGCGGTGCGCTTCGCGGGCAGCTGGGCCCTGAGCCAGTCCACCGTCCATCGAGGCGCCATCTCGAGCGTGTTCTGAAGACACGGGACGTAGATCGTCGATGCTCTGATCGTGGTGGCGGGTTCGACGCCGACCAAGGGGTAACGATCCAGACCCACCAGGGCCAGCAGTTCCTGCTCGTACCGGGTTCGGTGAGAGATGTAGACATGGGACGGCCGCACGTCGGGTACGCACTCGGTGAAGACGCCCCACCGCGGCAGCACGTCCATGAGGAAGTGGTAGTAGTTCCGATTGCCGCCCCGAGTGGTCAGCGACACGACCGGGCCGTCCAGTTCGGTGACCGGTGGCAACCGGCCGCCCAGGAAGACCGGGTGCTCACGCCACGATTCGATACCGAAGTACTCGCTCGTCTCGAGGTCGAGAGCACCTCCAGCGGTGATCGTCGCACCCCAGTCGCCGGCCACCGCACCGTCGCGAAGTTCGAGGACGAAATGAGCAGGAATCTGTGCGGCACGTGCGTCGACCATCCGCCAATGCTGCTCGGGGTCGCCGGGCGGAATCGCGCGGTCGATCGATTCGGCGTGCTCACCACGGTGCAGGATCACCGCATCCGGTTCGGCCGCGGCAGTCCGGTCGGCCGAGGGCCAGGATCGGCGTGGCAACCGGCGGGACGGCCACAACCCCGACACCCGGCGACCCAGGAATCCGACCAGCAAGGTCGCCCACCGATACAGCCGTTTGAACAATGGCCATGCCGGCTGCAATGCACTGGGGAGCCGGCTCACCGCACCGAGTGTAGAGGCACCCCGGCCCTACGTCCGCCGCTTGGTGTCGCACGACGCGGCGCGAGCAGGCAGAATGCAGCCGTGACCGATTACCCCCGATTGGCCAGGTTCACCTTGGCCGGTTACGACAAGGGCCGCGGCGTTCTCTGGCAGGCACTGTGGTTCGCGGCGCAGAGCCTCATCTTCAGGTCCTGGTGGTTCCCCCGCCGGTTCCGGCCTGCCCTGTTGCGACTGTTCGGCGCCGACGTGGGTCAGGGAGTGGTGATCCGACATGGCGTGCGCGTGCTGTGGCCGTGGAAACTGGTCATCGGCGACGACAGCTGGATCGGCGAGGATGTGTGGCTGCTCAACCTGGAACCCATCACGATCGGATCGGACGTCTGCCTGTCCCAGGGCGCATTCGTGTGCACCGGAAGTCATGACCACAGTTCGCCGGACTTCCACTACGACAACGCTCCGATCACGATCCACGACGGCGCCTGGCTGTGTGCACAGTCAGCCGTGTTGCGCGGCGTGACGATCGGTACCGGCAGCATCGTCGCGGCACGTGGCGTCGCCAGGCGTGACGTCCCTGCCGGCCACACGGTTCCCGTCGGGGGTGTGCACTGACGTGAGGGTTCTGATCGATGGGCTGCCCATCACCGGATCGAGCCTCGCGATCGTGGTGGAGCATCTGCTCGAGGGGTGGCGCCAGGACGCACCGCAGGACGAGTTGCACCTGGTCGTCGGCCCTCACGCAGAACTCGCCGTGGCCGACGACATCACCGTGCATGCGATGCCGTTCGGTCGGATCGGGGGTCTCAGCCGCGTCCGGCACCAGACCTTCACGATTCCCCGACTCGCACGATCTCTTGACGCCGACGTCGTGGTCGGCGTTCTGCCCACCACGTCGCAATCCCCGCTCCCCTGTCCCCGGGTCGTGATCGCCTACGATCTGCGCCACGAGCTGCGGCCCGAACAGTTCAGCCGGGCCAACCGTATCCAGCGACGCTTCAGTTACCGCTGGAAACAGGCTGACGCGATCGCATGCATTTCTGATCGCACGCGGCAGGACCTCCTACGATCGCGACCGTGGCTGGCCGATCGCCCGGTCGAGGTGACTCACCTGGGTGGTGACCATGTCGATGACTGGCCCGCACCGGACGCGAACGACGATTACGCCTTGGCCTTCGGTCAGTACGGCAACAAGAACGTCGATCTCGTGATCGACGCCTGGAAACTCCTGGCGGACCGGGGGCAGGCACGCACCCTGCGCATCGTGGGGCTGGGTGGGCCGGTCCGCGAGGTCGTCGAAGAACGGCTGGAGTCGCTCGGCCTGACGGACCTGGTCACGGCAATGCCGTGGCTCTCCGAGGAGGAGTTCCGCACCGTCTTCACCGGCGCGAACCTGATCGTGTTCCCTTCCGACTTCGAGGGCTTCGGCCTACCCGCGGTCGAGGCCATGAGGCGGGGAACTCCCGTGGCCATCACGCCAGAAGCCGCCCTGCTGGAAGTCACCGACGGTCATGCCGAAGTCATGGACGGGTGGGATGCTCAGGCGTTGGCCGACGCGGTGGAACGTGTCGCGGATTGGGACGATGATCGGATAGTTACCGCACGGCAGCACGCCGAACAATTCACCTGGGCCCGCACCGCACGTCAGCTGCGCGAACTGATCACCCGTGTGGTTCCGCCACAATGATCTAGAGCATGCGGTGGTCGGCATCGTCGAGTTCGGCGACGTCGGACAACTCGACGTCGACGTGCTCGCCGGCCGGGCGGCGCCACGACAGTGCGGATCCGACCCACACGCAGAACACCACTCCGGCCAACAACATCGCCGCGGCGGCGCCCTCCAGGTCCCACACGTGCATGAGAACGACAGCCGATACGACGAACAGGACGGTCACGGCGGCCTCCGCCAACGAGGCCTTCGCGACCTTGCCCTGTGCCTGCGCCGCAGCGGTCAGCAGCCGCCGCATCGCCAGGAACCCCCAGGCGATCGCCAGCACCCGGGCCACCGCCGTCGCGGGCACGAAGTCCTCACCGAAGAAGATGCGCAGCGCCGGCGCCACGACGATCTCGATGCCGATGATCATGGTCACGTTGAGAACGGCGGCGGCCGCAAGCCAACTTCGCATGACACCGACGGACCCCCGCGCACCGGCAGCTGCCATGCGCGGCAGCAGGACGGCTGCCACACCGGTCAGCACCAGCGAGGGGAAGCTCGTGATCGACACCGCGACCGCGTACAGACCCAGGGCAGTCTGACCCAGCACCAGGCCGACCAACAGTTGATCGACGCCCAGGCCGTCGAGAGCATTCAGTCCACTGATCCAGCCGCGGCGGGCGAAGGCATGCACGTCGGCCCTGCGCGCGATCACTGACGGGTCGTGGGTGCTCGGTCTGAGGAAGGCCAAGCACATGATCACGCCGCCGACGAGCGACAGCGCATACACGCCGACGACATAACCCGCACGATCAGTGGGCCAGACCATGAACATCACGGCGATCACCGCGACATAGGACGCCATGCCGACGACCCGCTGCAGGTTGATTCGACGCACATTCCCCTCACCCTGCAACATCGCGGCGAACAGGAAGTTCAGAGCCAGCAGGTAGCAAAGGACTCCACACAGCGCGGCCAACAACCACGCGTCAGGCTCATCACGCACCAGAACCCCCGCAATGCCGGAGGCAACAACCGAAGGCACGAGGAGCAGCGCCGCCCAGAACCGGAGGTTGCCCCGGACGACGTCGCGCGCGGGCGCACCGGCCACCGCTACAGCGTGCGCGATGGCAGCAGGAAGCCCGCCGACTCCGACCAACGAGCACAGCAAGGCAATGGCGATCAGCAGACCCATCAGCCCGCGTCCTTCGGGGCCGAGCATGCGCGCCACCAGTGGACCGGACAGGACGGTCAGTAGCTGGACGCCGAATCCTGCCGCAGCTATGGAAGCGAACGCCAGAAATCCGCGGCTCGACGTCGAACCGTCAGTCACCTCGGACCGACCGGCCAGTCCTCATGCGCCGGCTTGTCCGCCACAGTTTGAACAACACACGGCGACCAGGCCCGAAGTCACCGGGGAATCCGTCGAACACCCGCGGAACGAGTCGGATGTCCTTGGGCAGTTCCGTGTCGTGCCATTCAAGACCCCGTCCCCCCACGCGGTGCATGTGCCCGTCGAAGCCGAAGAACACTTCTGTCTGCCACGAGGTGTCGGTTCGCAGCGCGTCGACCGAGTTGTCAGCGATGCCGAGGTGGTGGAACAGATCCGATCGAACGAAGATGGCGTTGTACTCCGTGGCAGCCGCCAACTCGTACCCCTTCTGATGGGCCAGGCCCACGTAGGACGAGATCGACGCCGACATACGAATGCTGGGATCTTTCGGCTGCACGAACTCGATGCCGTTACGAATGGTTGGATTGAACTCCACCACGACGATCTTCGGACTGTACTCGTCGACTGCCTGCCACACGTGGTAGTCGGTGCCATCGATGTCGACCGACAGGACGTCGAAATCTCGAGGTACCTGTTCGATCCGCGCCAGGATCTTGTCCAGCGTATGAGGACCATCCCATCCGACCATGGCGCACACCGGGATCTGCGTCGGATCAGCACCGTAGCGCTTGGCCAGACTGGCATGACGCGAGGCGTCACCCTCGATGAGAACCCTCGACCAGCCACGTTCGGCCAGAGCAGCCGTGTTGCTGTAGGAAACGCCGTCCCATGCCCCGAACTCGACCGCCCACCGGTCGGTCGTCGGCAAACGGCGCAGAATCTCGGCGATGATACCGTCCTCACCGCATTGGGAGTGGACGTCGTGCGCAAAGGCGTGCAAAGTCTCCGCCTGTGGCTGCACCGTCATCGATATCTCTCCGTCCGTTCGGCTGAACATCTGAATCCTAGTGCGCCTGTCGGCGGTCCGTCGGTAGTCTGCACCCAACACCCGCTCAGCGCTCGGACCGGAGGTCACTATGTCGCGCCCGAGTCGACGCGAAGCAACTCCATCCTGGGGCAAGCGCCTCGATGGGATCGAGGGACTCCGTGCGCTGGCTGCGTTGTCGGTCGTCACGGGGCATACCGTGATCCTGCTTCGGGCAGACGGCGCCGCGACCGTGCTCGACGCCTTCGCAGGGCTCTTCCTCCATGGGTTGACGCTGTTCTTCGTGCTGTCCGGCTTCCTGCTGTACCGACCATGGGTCGCAGCCGCCACCCAGTCGCGACCTCGACCCAAGACGAACGATTTCTGGCGCAACCGCCTGCTGCGGATCTGGCCTGCCTACGTCGTCATTCTCGTCGTGTCGGCATGGGTCATGGGCACCGTCGTCACCGACACTGGCGCCGGAGGCGCCATCGGAGGTGAGAGCAGCCAGATAGGGCGAATGACCGACCCGATCGACTTCGTTTTGAATCTGGTACTTCTCCAAGGGTATTTCCCAGACACCGTCATGGGCGGGTTGAGCGTCTCGTGGTCCCTCGTGGCCGAAGTCGGTTTCTACCTTCTCCTTCCAGCGCTCGGCGGCATCGCTGTCGTACTGACCCGGCGACTGCGCCCCATTCATGCCGCAGTCGCCCCTGCATTGCTGATGGTCGCGGTCGGGCTGTCAACGCGCATCGGCATCCTCAGCATGGTCGGAGAACGCGACGGGGTCCATGAACTGCTCCTGCCCGGATGGGCGACCGTTTGCTATCGCAGCGTGATCGGCCAGGCTGACCTCTTCGGGTTGGGAATGCTTGCGGCTGCGGTCTTGTCGATCCGCAACGATCGAAGCCGGTCGGTACGCGCGGTGGCGTTGTCGGCCGGCGCAGTCGCCGCTGTCCTCACACTGGTCATACCCGATCGCGAGATGACTACCCCGGCCGTCGGCGTCGGCTGCGCGGTACTGATCGTCCTACTCAGATTGCCGTCGCCGGGTCCGGTCAGTTCGATGACCGTCCGAGTGCTGGAGACCTGGCCGATCCGGGCTGTCGGCCTGAGTAGTTATTCGGTGTATCTGTGGCACTTCGGCGTCATCTGGTTACTCCGCCTGCATATGGATGCCGTCCGATTCACCGACGATGTCGGGCTCGCTGTGGCGCTGGTGGCCACCCTGATTCCCACGTTGATGCTGGCATCCGTAACGTACCGCTGGGTCGAACTACCTGCGATGCAACGCAAGCGTCGCACCGACGACCCATCCACCACCATCGCACCTCGGACGACGGGCGGCTCACATGAAGGGAACCCTGATGGTCGACTCACCCGTTGAGGCACGGATCTGTCCGGCCTGCCTTTCGGATTCGATCCGCGAACACTCGCCGTCGCGCCGAACGGGTCACGTATTCCTTCAGTGCCGTGACTGCGGATTGCGATACCTGCGAGACCGGTGGTCCGTGGAAGAGTTGGCCGAGGCCTACGACACCGATAGCGCCACCTACGACGAATGGACGAAGACCGTCCGGGTCGCGACCGTTGTTGCCAGCCACGACGCAATCCTTGATCGGCTGTCGAATCTGTTGGGTTCTGGATCTCATCCCCGCATCTTCGACGTCGGCGCGGGCGATGGCGGGTTCCTGGCCCAGGCGAGGGACGCCGGTTTCCAGCCTGCGGGAAATGAGTTGTCGACGGGCGCCATCGAACTGGCGCAGGAGCGCTATGGACTGACGCTTCACTCCGGCGACCTGTCAACCCTCGAGGAATCGGATGCATTCGACGCCGTCACCTTGTGGTGCGTACTGGCACATGTTCCTGAAGGAGACGTCCTCATCAAGGACGTGATCCGAATCCTTCGGCCCGGTGGGCTCGCTTACCTGCAGACGCCGCGCTGGTCAGCGATGGACCGGCTCGGACAGATCACGTGGGACATCACTCGCGGCCGATGGACCCGGATCCTGGATCGACGCCTGGCGATCCATCACATGTTTCTTCATACCGAGCGCAGCGTCCAGGCACAACTGAAGCGACTGGGGCTTCAGCCCGTCAGTGTCGTTGCGGCAGTGCGCTACTCGCTGGTGACTGATGACTACCTGCGGTCCCTGGGCGTCCCGCCGCTCCTCGCGAAGTGGCTGGCTCGGCCGATCGACCTGTTGATGGAACGCAACTGGTTCCCGCGCAACGTGCTCGACATCATCGCCCGGCGTCCTGACGAGGCCAGTCGATGACGCTAGTTCTCTCGGCGCGTCTGAACGAAGACCAGGAGCGTCGAATCGAGTCGGCGCGGTGTCAGACGGCCGAACAACGACGCCACGTGCCACGCCAGTCGGTGCTGCTCGAAGTAGGTCGGAACAGCCTCATGGCCATACACGTAGAGATCGTGGCCGGCGAAGAGGCGCCGTAGATCTTTGCGCGTGTTCATCGCGTAGCGGGTGGGAAACACGTCGACCTCTTTGCGCGCCGGCTGCAGCCGCCGCAGCACCCGAGTGTGCCAACGGTTGGGCACCGCACGAGCACCGAGACCGATCAGACCCCACTTGTTCGGTGTGCGCGCAGCGAACCAACCGCCCGGCTTGAGCAGTCTGACCACATCGGCCACGAACGCGTCGACGTCCTCGGGAGCCACATGCTCGAGAACGTAATCGGCGACGATGAGGTCGAATGAGGCGTCCTCGAACGGCAGTGCTGCGCCGAGTTCGGTCACGACAGCACGGTCGAGCGCGGGATTGGTCAGAACCGCCGGGTCGACGTCGCTGCCGACGACCTCGGCGACCCGGCCTTTCAGATGACGCACCTGCTTGCGTACCGCCGGCGCAGGTTCGACTGCCCACTGGCCGCGCCCGGCCCCCAGGTCCAGGACACGACTCTCAGGGCCGACGAGAGCGCCGATGCGAAGGTAGAACTCGATCTCACCGTCGACATGCGGAAATCCACCGACGGCAGCTTCGGGGTAGAAGCGCAAGGTCGCCCGGTCCGGCTGATACTGGCTGTCCACGGCGCTACCTTACGGCCAGGGACTCCCCGGTGACCCAGGTATTCGACTTCCAGCCGCGCGCAGTGCAGTCTCCTGTCATGACCGATGTCGTCGTGTTGGTGTCGGCGGTCGCTGTGCTGGTCGCGGCCGCGTTGGGTGCGCGTTGGTGGCTTCTCAGTCACCGACGCAGCCTGGGGTCGGCCGAGGATCGGGCCACCTACGCGACCCTGCACACCGCGTCGTTGGCCGCGCCCGCATTACGGGCCGGGCTCAACATGGACAGCGCGGCGTCAGCGGTACCCCACGTCAAGGCCCTGCTCGGGCCGTACACGGTCGCGATCACCGATACTGCCGGCCCCCTGGCCTGGGACGGATCCGCGCGATATCGAGATGCTCGAGATCTATTGGCGACCGTGCTGCGCAGCGGCACGACTCAGGCGTCGACACACACGGTTGTCGCTCCGCTGGTCATCGAGGGCACCGTCGTGGGAAGCATCCTGGTCCACTCCGACGAGGCGTCCGCCGGGCTGGTGCGGGCCACCACCGAGGTGGCCCGGTGGATGTCCAGCCAGCTCGAACTGGCCGAACTGGAGACATCACGCACCGCTCTGATGGAGGCCGAGTTGCGTGCCCTGCGCGCCCAGATCTCGCCCCACTTCATCTACAACTCGCTGGCCGCCATCGCGACGTTCGTGCGCACCGACCCCGAGCGGGCCCGGGAACTGTTGCTCGAGTTCGCCGACTTCACCCGGTACTCGTTCCGGCAGCACGGCGAGTTCACAACACTGGCCGAAGAGTTGCGATCCATCGAGCAGTACCTGACGCTGGAGAAGGCACGGTTCGGCGATCGCCTTCAGGTACGCACACGGATCGCTCCTGAGGTCCTGAGCGTTCGATTGCCGTTCCTGTCCATCCAGCCGCTGGTCGAGAACGCCGTGCGCCACGGCGTGGAGGGCGCAGAGGGGCCGGGCATCGTCACGGTCGAAGCCACCGATGCGGGCAGCGAGTGCCTGATCTCGATCGAGGACGACGGCGTCGGCTCCGATCCCGAGCGGATCAGAGCGGTCCTGGCCGGCCGATCCACCAGCAACTCGGTCGGTCTGGCGAACATCGACGAACGTCTGCGGACCGTCTACGGCTCGCAGCACGGCCTGGTGGTCGAGACGGCACCCGGATACGGGACCAAGGTGCTGTTGCGGATTCCGAAATTCTCACCTGCTGTCGACGAAGGTCGCGGCCCCACCGATCGCCAGTGATCGTTCTCCATTTCCGGTCGCTCCTAGACTGTCCCAGTGAAGTTCCTCAATGATCTGCAGCCGTCGCACGACCTGACGTACAACGACGTCTTCATGGTGCCGAGTCGCTCCGATGTCACGAGCCGTTTCGACGTCGATCTGGCCACGAGTGACGGCACCGGCACGACCCTGCCGATCGTCGTGGCGAACATGACCGCGATCTCGGGTCGCCGCATGGCCGAGACGATCGCGCGTCGCGGCGGTATCGCGATCATCCCGCAGGACATTCCGCTGGACGTGGTCGAACAGACCGTCGCGCGGGTCAAGGCGGCTCACACCGTGTACGACACTCCCGTCACCGTCAGCCCGTCGACCACGGTCGGCGAGGCGATGAGCCTGCTGCCCAAGCGGTCGCACGGTGCCGTCGTGGTCGTCGAGGACGATCGCCCGCTCGGCGTCGTCACCGAGCACGACGCGGCCGAGATCGATCGGTTCGCGCAGGTCCGCGAAGTGATGTCGTCGGAACTGCTGACGCTGAAGGCCGGGATCGACCCGCGTGAGGGATTCGACCTGCTCGCGGCCCACCACGTCTCCGTCGCCCCGGTCCTCGACGGCGACCGCCTCGCGGGCGTCCTGACCCGAAAGGGCGCCCTGCGATCCACGATCTACACGCCGGCCGTCGATCCGGACGGTCGCCTGGTGGTCGGCGCCGCGGTCGGCATCAACGGTGATGTGCGGGCCAAGTCCGATGCGCTCCTGTCGATGGGCGTCGACGTACTCGTGGTCGACACGGCACACGGCCATCAGGAGAAGATGCTCGAAGCACTTCCCTTGGTCGTTGCGGCACGCGATGCGCACGAGGCCGCGACGGGTCGGCGCATCCCGGTCGCGGCGGGCAATGTCGTTTCCGCCGCTGGCGTACGCGACCTGGTCGCGGCCGGCGCCGACATCGCAAAGGTCGGTGTCGGGCCGGGTGCCATGTGTACGACCCGCATGATGACCGGCGTGGGGCGGCCCCAGTTCTCGGCCGTTCTGGAATGTGCGGCCGCAGCGACGGACCTCGGGGCCGGTGTGTGGGCCGACGGCGGTGTGCGGTTCCCCCGCGACGTCGCGCTCGCGCTGGCCGGTGGTGCGGCCAGTGTCATGATCGGCTCGTGGTTCGCCGGGACGTACGAGAGCCCGGGCGATCTGAAGGTCGGTGCCGACGGCCGCCCGTACAAGGAGTCGTTCGGCATGGCGTCGTCTCGCGCGGTGTCGAACCGCACCCGCGACGCCGCCGGTTTCGACCGTGCACGGATGGCGCTGTTCGAGGAGGGCATCAGCTCGTCGAGGATGTTCCTGGACCCCGAACGCCCGGGCGTCGAGGATCTACTGGACCAGATCGTCGCAGGCGTACGGTCCAGCTTCACGTACGCCGGTGCCCGCACCGTCAGGGAGTTCGCCGACCGGGCGACCGTAGGCCTGCAGAGTTCGGCCGGTTACGACGAGGGACGACCGTTGCACGCCTCCTGGTCCTGATCGTCACTCACGTCAGGTAGGAGGGATCCTCCTCAATACCCGTGCGCAGGCGGGTCAGATCCGCGGCGACCATCGCTGCGATCAGATCGGCGAAGGTCGTTGACGGCGCCCATCCGAGCCGTTCGCGTGCCAACGTGTTGTCCGCGACGGCTCCCGGCGTGTCCTGGGCCCGCATGAGGTCGGGGTCCTGGACGACGAACGACCACGGATCGGCGACGCCTGCCGCCTCGAACGCGACCTCGACGAGATCGCCGATCGTGTGGAGCACGCCGGTGGCGACGACGACGTCGCCCGGATCGTCACTGCGCACCATCCGCACCAGAGCATCGACGGTGTCCGTCGCAGCACCCCAGTCGCGCGTGACGTTCAGATTCCCCAGCGTCAGCAGCTCTGCCCGTCCACATGCGATCTCAGCAGCGGCACGAGTGATCTTGCGCGTCACGAATCGGCGCCCGCGAATCGGACTCTCGTGGTTGAACAGGATCCCGACCGAGACGTGCTGTCCCTGGTCACGCGCAGCCGAGGCATGAGCGTGCACCGCGACCTTCGACTCTGCGTACGGACTGCGGGGATCGAACGGCGTGCGTTCATCGCGAGGGCCCGTCACATCGGGCCCGAAGACCTCGGCGCTCGAGGCCAATGCGAGACGGGCCTCGGGCGCGTGCCTGCGGCATGCGATCAGCAGGTGTTCGGTCGCACGGTCGTTGACGTCGGCGACCGTGATGGGATCGGCGAAACTCTCGGCGACGGACGTCGATCCGCCCAGGTGGTAGACCTCATCGGGTTCGGCGTGCTCGACGATCCGGTCGATCGACGCGGCGTCACGCAGATCGGCTTCGACGATCTCGACGCCGTCCAGATAGACAGCCATCGGCGAGGACCAGTTCGGTCGCACCATCCCGACGACCCGCATCCCCTCGGCCACCAGCCGTCGAGCGGTCAGGATCCCGTCCTGGCCTCCCGCGCCGGTGATCAGTGCTGTGGTCACGAGCCGGACAGCGCCGCCAGGTCAGCATCCACCATGAGCCGGGCGAGTTGTTCGGCGTCGGTCGTAGCGGTCCAACCCAGGACGTCACGTGCCTTGCTCGGATCGGCGATCAGCGCATCGACCTCCGTGGGCCGCTCGTACCGCTCGTCGTAGTCGACGAACTCCTGCCAGTCGAGGCCGGCGTGTTCGAATGCGATGCGGCAGAAGTCCCTGACCGTGGTTCCCACGCCCGTGCCGAGGACGTAGGTGGACGGTTCGTCCTGCTGCAGCATGCACCACATCCCTTCGACATATTCCTTGGCGTATCCCCAGTCGCGGACGGCATCGAGGTTGCCGAGCGTCAGACGATCCAACCGACCCAGTTTGATCTGGGCCACGGCGTGGGTGATCTTGCGGGTCACGAACGTCTCGCCACGGCGCGGAGACTCGTGGTTGAACAAGATCCCCGAGACGGCGTACAGGTCGTACGCCTCGCGGTAGTTCACCGTGGCCCAATGCGCGTACAACTTGGCCGCACCGTACGGCGACCTCGGGTAGAAGACCGTGTGTTCGTCCTGCGGCGGAGGAGTCGCACCGAACATCTCCGACGTCGATGCCTGGTAGAAACGCGCCTCGGGTGCACCGGTGCGAATCGCCTCGAGCAGCCTGATCGTGCCGATGCCATCGGCGGATGCGGTGTACTCCGGCATCTCGAACGACACCTTCACGTGGCTCTGGGCTGCGAGGTTGTAGACCTCGTCGGGCTGGATCTCCCGGATCAGGTTGACCAGTGAGACGCCATCGGTCATGTCGCCGTAGTGGAGGTGGAAATGGTCAGCCGCTTGGGGGTGGGTCTCCCAGATCGGATCGATCCTCCCACGGTTGAACGAGGACGACCGCCGCACGAGCCCGTGCACGTCGTAACCCTTCTCCAACAGCAATTCCGCGAGATAGGAGCCGTCCTGGCCGGTGACACCGGTGATGAATGCGCGTTTCATGCCTGCCTTGGAGGGTGGGGAGCGTAATCACGTGCTCGGGCAGCATAGCGCCGCGGCGAGCGCTTCATCGGACGATCACCCTGTCGCATCGATGGTGCTCAGCCGACGAGGCCGCGCAGGATGATCTGGAGGCCACGGTCGAACGAGCCGTCGAGCTCGTCATCGGGTTCGACGGCACCCACGGAGGCGGCCATCCGATGCATCTGGGTCGCCTGGGTGTGCCCGAACACGAACAGCAGCAGGGTGCGGGCCCCATCGCGGTCGCCGAGGACCTCGACGAGTTCGGCCTCCAGTCGCGACACACCGAGCCTGAACGCCGATGCCGTTGCAACGACGTCGGCACCATCGCGGATGCCGAGCATCGCGGCTCTCAGTCCGTGACAGAGCGCCAGCGCGCGGTCTTCGGCCGAACCGTCATGCACCACGGTGACCCCGTCGACGATCCGGTCGGCCATGAGCGCCAGCAGCGTCTGTTTGTCCGGTACGTGGTGGTACAGGGCGCTGGGCTGGACGCCGAGGTGGCCCGCGACGCGGCGCATCGAGCAGAACTCCAGCCCGTAGGCGTCGAGCACCTCGAGCGCTCCGGAGACGACGTCGTCCAGCCGATTGACCACACCCTCACCCTATCGGCTAACCTGAACACCGTTCACCTGAACGGTGTTCAGGCCATGATCGTTCAGCGCGCCCCACGCACAAGGATTCCCCATGAGCAGTTCCACCACGTCTCGTCGTACGTCGTCGACCACCGATCTGGCCCTGATCGCCACCTTCGCCGCGGTCATCGCGGTGTGCGCGATCCTGCCGGCCGTCAAGGGCGTGACGAGCGTCCCGTACACGTTGCAGATGTTCGGCATCTTCCTCGCGGCCTCGGTGCTGGGCGCCAAGCGCGGGACGCTCGCGGTCCTGCTCTACCTCGCGGTCGGCACGGCCGGCGTCCCGATCTTCACGCAGGGCGCTGCTGGTCCGGGCACGTGGACCGGTGTCAGTGGCGGCTACCTGGTCGCCTTCCCGATCGCCGCCCTGCTGGTCGGGCTCGTGGCTCAGTTCGTCGCACGCCGCAGCCCGACCGCCTTCGTCGGTTCGGTCTCGGTCACCGCCGCGATCGTGACCGTCGCGGTCGTCGGCGTGCTCGGTACGTTCGGCATGATGAAGTTCTACGACGTCTCGTGGGCGGTCGCCTGGGGGTATGCCACGCCGTTCTTCGTCGTCGACATCACGAAGGGCATCATCGCGGCGATCGTCGCGGCCGCGGTGCACCGCGCCTTCCCGCAGCTCCTGCGTGGGTAGCCTCACCCCGTGATCGAGTTCCGTGACGCAACGGTCGTCGTCGACACCCCCGACGGCGCGCTGACGGTGCTCGAACCGACGTCACTGACACTCACCGAGCAGCGGATCGGAATCATCGGCGCGAACGGATCGGGCAAATCCACGCTGGCCCGGATGATCAACGGACTGGTCGAGCCGACGTCGGGGCACGTTCTGGTGGACGGCCGGGATGTGGCAGAGGACGGCCCGGAGGTCCGGCGGCGCGTCGGCTTCGTGTTCACCCAGCCGGACTCCCAACTGGTCATGCCGACCGTCGTCGAGGACATCGTGCTGTCGCTGCGCCGCGTGGAGAAGGACAAGAAGGCGCGCAAAGCGCGTGCTCTCGAGGTGCTGGACACCATCGGCCTGGCCGACAAGGCCGACGTCACAGTGCACGCGTTGTCCGGAGGCCAGAAGCAATTGCTCGCGCTGGCTGGCGTGCTAGCGACCGAACCCGATGTCGTGGTCGCCGACGAACCGACGACCCTGCTCGATCTGCGCAATACCATCGCCGTGGCGGACCGACTGTTCTCGATGCGCCAGCAGTTGGTGTTCGTCAGCCACGACCTGGGCCTGATGGACCGCTGCGAACGCGTGCTCGTCGTCGACGCCGCCCGGGTCGTGTTCGACGGTGACCCGGACGAAGCCGTCGAGCACTACCGCGGGCTGGTGCGATCATGACCGGTCTGATCGGCATCTACCGTCCGGGAACGACGCTGCTGCATCGGCTCCCGGCCGGACCCAAGCTGGGTCTGGTGGCACTGTGGTCGGTCGTCGTGGTCGGGACGAAGGGCTGGCGCGCTGGGCTCATCTGTCTGGGAGTCGCCCTGGTGATCGCAGCGTGGGCACGGCTCGACGCGCGGCGGACGCTCAGATCGCTGCGCGGTCTGCTGATCATGCTGGCGATCGTGTCGGCGTTCCAGGTGTGGCAGCGCGGCTGGGAGATCGCGGTATCGGTGTCGGGCGATCTGCTCGCCCTGTTCCTGATCGGTCTGGTGTTCACCACCACGACCCCGGTCGACGGCGTTCTCACGGCGATCGAACGCGGCCTGCGTCCGTTGCGTCCGTTGGGCGTGCAGCCGGAACGGGTCGCGCTCGCGTTCTCGCTGATGCTGGCGGCCCTTCCGAACCTGATCGGTATCGCCGGCGAAACCCGCGCCGCCGCGAAGGCCCGTGGCCTGGAACGCGATCCTCGTGCCCTACTGACTCCGTTCGCGATCCGCGCGGTCTCCCACGCGTTGGAGACCGGTGACGCCCTCCACGCCCGGGGTCTGGGCGACGGCTAGAACGTGTCGATGGCGGCGTTGAACGTGGCCGAGGGACGCATGACGGCCGATGCCTTGGCGACATCGGGCCGGTAGTAGCCACCGATGTCGGCCGGCTTGCCCTGAACCGCCAGGAGTTCCTCGACGATGGTCTGCTCGTCGGCCGCCAGCTTCTCGGCGAGCGGCCCGAAGGCAGCGGCCAGTTCGGCGTCGTCGGTCTGCGCGGCCAACTCCTGCGCCCAGTACAGGGCCAGGTAGAAGTGGCTGCCGCGGTTGTCGGTCGTGCCCAGTTTGCGGCCCGGCGAACGGTCCTCGTTCAGGAACGTTCCGGTCGCGCGGTCGAGCGTGTCGGCCAGCACCTGTGCCTTGGAATTGTCCGCGAACGCCGCGTACTGCTCCAGACTCGGGACGAGCGCGAAGAACTCACCCAGGCTGTCCCAGCGCAGGTAGCCCTCTTTGACCAGCTGCTGCACGTGCTTGGGCGCCGAGCCGCCCGCACCGGTCTCGAACAGGCCGCCGCCGGCGATCAGCGGGACGACCGACAGCATCTTGGCCGACGTGCCGAGCTCGAGGATCGGAAACAGGTCGGTGTTGTAGTCGCGCAGGACGTTGCCGGTGACGCTGATGGTGTCCTCGCCACGGCGGATGCGCTCGACGCTGAGCTTGGCGGCGTCCGCGGGGGCCAGGATCTGGATGTCCAGGCCGTCGGTGTCATGGTCCGGCAGGTACGCGTTGACCTTGGCGATCAGATTGGCGTCGTGGGCGCGGTTCTCATCCAGCCAGAAGATCGCGGGGCTGCCGGTGGCGCGGGCGCGGGTGACGGCCAGCTTGACCCAGTCGCGGATCGGGACGTCCTTGGTCTGGCAGGCGCGCCAGATGGAACCGGCGGTCACACCCTGGTGCTCGATCAGCGTCTCGCCGGCCGCGTTCTTGACGCGAACCGTCCCGTCGGTGGGAATCTCGAACGTCTTGTCGTGCGAGCCGTACTCCTCGGCCGCCTGCGCCATCAGGCCGACATTGGGGACCGTGCCCATGGTCGACGGATCGAGGGCGCCGTTGGCGCGACAGTCGTCGATGACGGCCTGATAGACACCGGCATAGCTGCTGTCCGGGATGACCGCGAGCGTGTCGGCCTCCTGACCGTCGGGACCCCACATGTGCCCGGACGTGCGGATCATGGCCGGCATCGAGGCGTCGACGATGACGTCGCTGGGGACGTGCAGGTTGGTGATGCCGTTGTCGGAGTCGACCATCGCCAGGCGAGGACCGTCGGCGAGCGCCTGCTCGAACGCCGCCTTGATCTCGGCACCGTTGGGGAGGGCGTCGAGGCCGGCGAGGATGCCGCCCAGACCGTCGTTCGGGCTCAGGCCCGCGGCCACGAGGTCGTCGCCGTAGGTGTCGAAGACGTCCTTGAAGAACACCTTGACGACGTGGCCGAAGATGATCGGATCCGACACCTTCATCATGGTGGCCTTCAGGTGCACCGAGAACAGGACGTCGTCGGCCTTCGCCTTGGCGATCTGATCGGCCAGGAACGCATCGAGTTTCGCGGCGTCCAAGAAGGTGCCGTCGACGACCTCGCCGGCCAGGACGTTCAGCCCCTCCTTGAGGACCGTGACGGTGCCGTCGGTGGCCTCGTGCTCGATGGTCAGGGTGTCGTCGGCGGACAGGACGACCGACTTCTCGTTGCTGAAGAAGTCGTCGTGGCCCATCGTGGCGACATTCGTCTTCGAGTCGCTGCTCCAGGCACCCATCGAGTGCGGATGGCTCTTGGCGTAGTTCTTGACCGAGGCGGGTGCACGGCGATCGGAGTTGCCCTCGCGCAGCACCGGATTGACGGCCGAGCCCTTGACCTTGTCGTAACGGGCGCGGACGTCGCGCTCCTCGTCGGTCTGCGGGTCCTCGGGGTAGGCGGGCAGGTCGTAGCCCTGCTGCTGGAGTTCGGCGATGGCCGCTTTGAGTTGCGGGACCGACGCCGAGATGTTCGGGAGTTTGACGATGTTGGCCTCGGGCTGCTTGGCCAGGTCACCGAGTTCGGCCAGCGCATCGGGCACCTGCTGCTCGTCGGTCAGCCGCTCGGGGAACTGACTGAGGATGCGTCCGGCCAGCGAGATGTCGCGTGTCTGGACCGGAACACCGGCCTTGCCCGCATAGGCGCTGACGATCGGCAGGAACGAGTGGGTCGCCAGGGCCGGCGCCTCGTCGGTGTGGGTGTAGATGATGGTCGACTCGGCCACGGCGTGATCTCCGTTTCGCGCAGGTTGCAGGACAGATTTGTCTTGACGTCAAGATATCTCACGCGCCGCGGGCGCGCCAATCCGTGCTCAACCGTGACACTCCGGAGCGATCCTGTCGACCCGGGCAACCTCAGATGCGGCGCGAGCGATACACCTGTGCGACACCGAGGCCCAGCAGAGTCGTCGCGATGCCCAGCCCACGTGACCGTCGTCGAGCGCCAACTGTGCCCGGTACCCGGCCACCAACGCCGGTTCGGTGCCGAATCTGTCGATCACGTCAGCGGTCCGGTCGCGACGGCCCAGGCCCATGTACGACGCGATGTGCCGCTGCTCCAGATACCGCTGCCGCAGCGCGGCGTCACGGCTTTCGACAATCGGCTGCTCGACCTGTGCGAGAACGTCCTCAGCCTCGTCGTAGCGGTCCAACCCGTTCCAGGCGTGCCCCAGCTCCACAGCGGCATCCGCCCGCCCGGTCTGCTCGAATGCAGCCCCTGCCAGCCTGGACGCGAGCGCGTGGTCGAATGAACGATTCGCGCGATGGGCGGCTTCGATCAACAGGTCCGGATCGGCCGTACCGTCCAACTCCAGACGCCAGGCAGCGATCCGCACGAGGTCCGACGGCGCGCGATCGGGACCGTCGAGCAGCTCGACCAGGCGCCCGGTCAGCGCCTCGATCTGGGCGCGGCCGAGCTCGGCCAGCATCACCTCGCCGTGGAGCGGATGCACCAGCCGCGCGACACCGCCCTCGCACGCGACCAGGCCCGCCGCTTCGAGACCGGCCAGTGCTGACGGGTCGATCAAGCGGCCCACCAGTGTGATGTCGATCGGTTCACCGAGCGACACCAGGGCCAGGGCTTCGCGTTCGGCATCGTCGAGTCCGGCCAGTCGATGACCCACCGTGTCGACGAGTCGGGGCGCCAGCACGATCTGTCCGTCCCAACGCCACACCCCGTCGCGCAGAGACAGCGAGCCCGACTCGACCGCCGCCAATGCCACCTCGCGCGCGAGCAGCACATTGCCGCGGCACAGTTCGGCCAGCTGGTCGCAGGTGTCGGCAGCGACGTCGTGGCCCAGCCCGGACGCGAGGACCACGGCCAGTTCCGAGCGCGACAACGGTTGCAGGTCGATCCGCTCGGCCAGCCCCTCCTTCCACAGTGCGGTGATCGGGTCGGGAACGGGTTCACCGCGGCGCACCGTCAGCAGCACGGTCGCCGTGCCGGCGAGGGCCAGGTGCAGCACGAGCGCGGCACTGCCCCAGTCGAGCAGATGCGCATCGTCGATGGCCAGCACCGGATCGTCGCCGCCGGCGGTCACCGCAGCGGTGACGGCGGCGAACCACGCCGCCGGATCGTCGAGCCGTCCGGCCGGCACGTCAGGTGCCAGTGGCGTCAGAACCCCGAACGGCGTCGCCTGAGCGGCTCGAGTGGCGATCGCGGTGAACGTCGGTCGACCCTCTACCGCGGCGACCCGCACCGCCTCGCTCATCAGCCGCGACTTCCCCACGCCGGCCGGACCGACGATCACCGCACCCCTGGACCGCGAGGCACGCTCGACGGCCGCGTGCAGAACCGCCAGTTCAGCATCACGGGCACGAAACGGCCACTCCTGCCCCAGCAGGGTGCCCATACCCATGTGTCCTCCGCCTCGGCGCCGCGTTGTCGCTCTCCGACAACTATCACGACGGCGGCCCGCCCGCTCACCTCACCGCGCAACCTGTCGCGAACGCCTTACCATCTCTGCATGCCCACCGAGCCGTTGCACGCCCTCGTGGTCGACGACGAGCAGCCGGTCATCGACGAACTGGTGTATCTGCTGGACCGTGATGATCGGATCGCATCGGTACGAGCGACGTCGTCCGGTGCCGAGGCGCTGCGCATCATCGAGCGCGGCGGGGTCGATGCGGTGTTCCTCGACATCGCGATGCCCGGCCTGTCCGGCCTCGACATCGCCCGGCTGCTGGACAAGTTCCGCGAACCCCCACGCATCGTGTTCGTCACGGCGCACGACCAGCACGCGGTGCACGCGTTCGACCTGAACGCGGTCGACTACCTGCTCAAACCGGTTCGCGAGGAACGTCTGGCCGAGAGCGTCCGCCGGCTGTCCGAGGTCGAGGAGACCGAATCCACCGACGAACGCATCGCCGTCGAGTTGGGCGGCGTGACCCGCTTCGTGCGTCGCTCGACCGTCGGCCTGGCCGAGGCCCAGGGCGACTACGTCCGATTGCACACCACGGAGGGCACCAGTCACCTGATCCGATCACCGCTCACCGCGCTGTCAGAGGCCTGGGCCGACGCGGGATTCATCCGAGTGCACCGCAGCCACCTGGTCAATCTGGAACACGTCCGCGAGGTCAGGTCCGGTGCGGGCCGTACGACCGTCGTGCTCGATCTGGGCAGCCCCGTCGAGGTCGACGTCGCCCGCCGTCATGCCAAGGAACTCCGTGAACGCATCGCCACCCGGGTCTGAACCGAAGTACACCGGCCGCGTCCGGGTCACCAGCCCACTGGCCGCCGCACCCCGACACGTACGCCGCAGCGTGCGCGAGGAGATCGACGAGTCGACCGGCGTCGGCGAGGTCTACATGCGATCGCTGATCCGCTCGCAGTTCCGGGCCGCTCTGACGGTGGTGACGACGCTGGCTCTGTCATTGGGTGCGCTGCCGATCGTGTTCCGGCTCGCCCACGACGTCACGACGTACCGCGTGTGGTCGATCCCGCTGCCCTGGCTGATCCTCGGCGCCGTCGCATATCCGTGTCTGGTCGTCCTGGGCTGGCTGTACGTCCGGCAGGCCGAACGCGCCGAGCGGGACTTCTCCGAACTGGTCGAGACCGAGTCCGGCGATATCTCGCCTGAGACGGACAGGCCGTGAACACCACATACGGGGTGATCGCGATCTCGGTCGTCGCGGTCGCCACGATCGGCATCGGCGCGTTCGGTCTGCGGGTCAGCCGGACGACCAGTGACTTCTATGTCGCCTCACGCTCGGTCCGGCCGTGGTTGAACAGTTCGGCCATCGGCGGCGAGTACCTGTCGGCGGCCTCGTTCCTGGGCGTCGCCGGACTGGTGCTCGCCTCGGGCGCCGACATGCTCTGGTATCCGATCGGCTGGACCACCGGATATCTGCTGCTCCTGGTGTTCGTCGCCGCGCCACTGCGCCGGTCCGGCGCCTACACGATCCCCGACTTCGCCCAGGTGCGCCTGCAGTCAGAACGCGCGCGCCAGGTCGCAACCGTCCTGGTCGTGGCCGTCGGGTGGATGTACCTGATGCCGCAGTTCCAGGGCGCCGGACTGACGGTCCGTACCGTCACCGGCGCTCCGGGCTGGGTGGGCTCGGTCGTCGTCGCGACGATCGTCGTGGTCAATGTGATCTCCGGCGGCATGCGCAGCATCACCTTCGTGCAGGCGTTCCAGTACTGGCTCAAACTGACCGCTCTGTTGGTGCCACTGTTCTTCCTGCTCGATGCGTGGACGTCCGACGGAAGACCGTCGCCGGTGGCCCCCAGCGACTGGATCGATCCGTTCACGTCGACCGGCGCCACGGGCCTGTACCTGACGTACTCGGTCATCGCGGCGACGTTCCTGGGCACGATGGGGCTGCCACACGTCGTGGTGCGCTTCTACACCAACCCGGACGGACACGCGGCCCGTCGCACGACGTTGATCGTTCTGGCGCTGCTGGGCGTGTTCTATCTCCTGCCGACGATCTACGGTGTCCTCGGCCGTATCTACGCCAGCGACCTGGTGGATTCCGGGCGATCCGACGCGGTCGTGCTCGAACTGCCGTCGCGCATACTGGGCGGGACCTCGGGCGAAGTGTTGGCCGCCCTGCTCACGGCGGGAGCGTTCGCGGCGTTCCTGTCGACGTCATCGGGTCTGACCATGGCGATCGCCGGCGTCGTCGGCCAGGGCCTGGCCCGGCAGACCGTGGGAGGACGCCGGCTGTCGGGCATCGCGTCGTTGCGCATCGCCGCCGCCTGCTCCGTTCTGGTCCCCCTCGGCCTGGCCCTGGCGGCCGAACGGATCGCGGTGGCCAACTCGGTGACGTTCGCCTTCGCGCTCGCGGCGTCGACGTTCTGCCCCCTGCTCGTCCTCGGCATCTGGTGGCGGGGCCTGACCGCGCGCGGAGCCATCATCGGTCTGATCGGCGGCGGCGTCGGCGCCGGCATCGGGCCGATCGTGACGATCATCGCCGCACCGTCGGGTTGGTTCGGCACCGTGATGTCCCAGCCCGCCTTGTGGTCGGTACCGCTCGGGTTCGGCCTGATGATCGTCGGTTCCCTGGTCACCCGCGGCTCGATCCCTCGCAATGTCGCCCGCACGATGGTGCGCCTGCACACCCCCGAAAGGGTCGCGGTCGACCGGCGGGACCGCTAGGCCGTGTCTCTCACATCAGCGCGGTCAGCCCGGGCGGCATCCGCTCCCGTCCAGCAAGGCGGAGGGCCGAAGCAATACCGGGGTTGTCTGGCGAGGACCGACAACGCCGCTGGGCGGGATGCGGGGTCGTTCGGGCGACGTGCGGATGTGGGAGAGATGGCCTAGTGTCGCTCGACAGCGGACGCCTCGGGGGGCTTCCCTGAGGAGACGCGTTCAGTAGGGGGAATAGCGATGCGCAGAAGCTCATCCCTGGGCACAACGGCCGCGCTGGCGGTCATGGCCCTGGTGGCAGCCGGCACCCAGGCGGCCACCGCAACGACGCCGGAACCGGATCGCGTGACATCCACGCACCAACTCTCGAACCGGTCGACCGCGGCCGAGGACGCGGTCGATGCGGCGAAGGACGCTGCGAAGGTCACGAAGGTCGGCCCACGACAATCACTCGACGTCGTCGCCGCTGTGCAGGATTCGACCGGCACGACCCACGTCCGGCTCGACCGCACGTTCGCCGGCCTACGGGTCGTCGGCGGCGATCTGGTCGTGCACACCACGGCAAGCGGCACGGTGACGTCCTCCCAGACGCTCACCGACGTCCTGTCGCTGCAGGTGACGCCGAAGATCTCGGCGGCCACGGTGCTCAAGCAGTTGGGCACGACACTCAAGAAGGCCGGCGCTCCTGAACTGGTCGTCGACGCGATCGACGGCAGCGACCCGTCACTGGCCTGGCTGGTGACCACGACCGGCACCCAGAAGGACGGCACGCCCAGCCGCATCGACCACTACGTCGACGCGGTGACCGGCCGGACCCTGCACCAGGTACAGCGGATCCACACGGTCGACGGCGACGGCCAGTCACTGTACGGCGGCACGGTGCCGCTGCAGTTGACGCAGTCGGGCGGATCGTTCCAGTTGAAGGACCCGACCCGCGGCAACACGTACACGATCGACGTCAACAACAAGACCGAATCGATCCTGTGCCAGTTGCTCGGGCTGGGGTGTGCCACGGGTCCGGTGTTCAGCAGCCCCGACGCCCATTTCGGCACCGGCAGCACCGACAGCCGCGAGTCCGCGGCGGTCGACGCCCAGTACGGCACGAACGTGACGTGGGACTACTACAAGAACGTGCACGCCCGCGACGGCATCTTCGGCAACGGCCAGGGCTCGTTCAACCGTGTCCACTACGGCAAGAACTACGTCAACGCGTTCTGGGACGGCGAGAAGATGACGTACGGCGACGGCGACGGCAATCGCTACGGTCCGCTGACGTCGCTGGACGTGGCCGGACACGAGATGTCGCACGGTGTCACGGAGAACTCGGCGAATCTGACGTACTCCGGCGAGTCAGGCGGCCTGAACGAGGCCACGAGCGACATCTTCGGCACGATGGTCGAGTTCTACGCCGCCAACAGTACTGACAAGGGTGACTACCTGATCGGCGAACAGTTCGACTCGACCGGCCAGGGCCTGCGCCGGATGGACGACCCGTCGTCGGACGGCGACTCGGTCAACTGCTGGTCCAGCAGTGTCAAGAACCTGGACGTGCACTACTCGTCGGGCGTGGGCAACCACTTCTTCTACCTGCTGGCCGAGGGTTCGGGCGCGAAGACCATCAACGGTGTCGCGCACAACTCACCGACCTGCGACGGCTCGTCGGTCACCGGCATCGGCCGGTCGGCTGCCGAGAAGATCTGGTACCGGGCGCTGACGGTCTACATGACGTCGAGCACGAACTACGCCGGTGCCCGCACCGCGACACTGAACGCCGCCCAGGACCTCTACGGTTCGGGCAGCAGCCAGTACAACGCGGTCGCGGCCAGTTGGAGCGCAGTCGGCGTCAACTGAGACGCATCACGTCAGAGCGGGGGCTTCCGGTGCATCCGGAGGCCCCCGTTCGTCGTGCGAGAACGACCGTTCATCGTGTCCGGCTCGCCGCAGACCGCAGGGGCGGCGGGGGTTCGTCGCATCACGGTCCCGGTGATCTGGCTCACAGCCCCGTCGCACTTCTAGCGTCGAACGCGCGGCACGTCTGGGTGCCGTCCCTGATGACGGAAGAGGTGAATGCCGTGGTTGAGAAGATCTCTCCCGAAGCGCATGCGGCGTATGAACGCATCCATGCGTCGGATGACTTCGCACGGTTGAAGAAGGCGTACACGGGCTTCGTCGTACCGATGACCCTGGCGTTCCTGGTCTGGTACCTGCTGAACGTCCTGTGCTCGAACTATGCGTCCGGTTTCATGAACACCTACCTGTTCGGCAACATCAACGTCGCGCTCGTGTTCGGGCTGCTGCAGTTCGTCACGACGTTCGGCATCGCGTACTGGTACGCCAAGTACTCGGTCCAGAAGATGGATCCGATCGCCGACGCGCTGCGTGACGACTTCGAGAACGAGGTCGAACGATGAACCTCACCACACTGACCCTCGTACAGGCCGATGGCGACAGCGCAGGTCACCAGGGCCTGACCATGTCGTTGTTCATCCTGGTCGTGCTCGTCACGGTCGCCATCACATTCTGGGCCAGCCGCAACACCAAGACCGCCCGGGACTACTACGCCGGCGGACGTTCCTTCAGCGGCGTCCAGAACGGATTCGCGATCGGCGGCGACTACATGTCGGCCGCATCGTTCCTGGGCATCTCCGGCGCGATCGCCCTGTCGGGCTACGACGGCTTCCTGTATTCGATCGGCTTCCTGGTCGCGTGGCTGGTGGCACTGCTGCTGGTCGCCGAGCTGTTGCGCAACTCGGGTCGCTTCACGATGGCCGATCAGTTGGCGTATCGGATGAAGCAGCGGCCGGTCCGCACGGCGGCGGCCACGTCGACGATCATCGTCTCGATCTTCTATCTACTCGCCCAGATGGTCGGCGCCGGCGCCCTCGTGGCGCTGTTGCTCGGCGTCGAGGGCGATTCGGCGAAGAACATCACGATCGCCGGCGTCGGCGTCCTCATGATCTTCTACGTCGTGCTCGGCGGCATGAAGGGCACCACCTGGGTGCAGATCGTCAAGGCGATCCTGCTGATGTTCGGCACGATCCTGATCACGATCCTGGTGCTGGCCAAGTTCAACTTCCATCTGTCGGATCTGCTCGGCACCGCGGCCGACAACAGCGGTCACGGCAAGGCGTTCCTCGAACCCGGTCTGAAGTACGGTGCCGACACGACGTCGAAGATCGACTTCATCTCGCTGGGTCTGGCGCTGGTGCTCGGCACGGCCGGCCTGCCGCACATCCTGGTGCGGTTCTACACCGTCCCGACCGCTCGACAGGCTCGACAGTCGGTGCTGTGGGCGATCGGCCTGATCGGTGCGTTCTATCTGATGACCCTGGTGCTGGGCTTCGGCGCAGCGGCCCTGGTCACGGGTGCGGAGAAGGATCAGATCGCGGCCTCGGGTGGCAACCTCGCCTCACCGTTGCTGGCCCAGGCGGTCGGCGGAGGAACCGACTCCACAGGTGGCGCGGTGCTGCTGGCACTGATCTCGGCGGTCGCGTTCGCGACGATCCTCGCGGTCGTCGCCGGCCTGACCCTCACATCGGCGTCGTCGGTCGCGCACGACCTGTACGCCAACGTGTGGAAGAAGGGCGAGGTGACCGGAGCCGAGGAGGTCAAGGTCGCGCGCATCGCCGCCTTCGCGATCGGTGCCGTGGCGATCGCCCTGGCGATCCCCGGCCAGAAGCTGAACGTCGCGTTCCTGGTGGCGCTCGCCTTCGCGGTCGCCGCCTCGGCGAATCTGCCGGCACTGCTCTACAACCTGTTCTGGAAGCGGTTCAACACCCGCGGAGCGGTGTGGAGCATCTACGGCGGCCTGATCAGTGCGGTCGGCCTGGTGTTCTTCAGCCCGACCGTGTCCGGCAGCGATTCGGCACTGTTCACCAGCGCCGACTTCGACTGGTTCCCGCTGAGCAATCCGGGCATCATCTCGATCCCGCTGGGCTTCCTGCTCGGCTACATCGGGACGGTGACGTCGAAGGAGACCGACAGCCACGACCGGTTCGCCGAGCTGGAGGTCCGCTCGCTGACCGGAGCTGGCGCAGAAAAGTAGGAGGAGGCATGCTGCGCCCGCCGTCGGCCTGTGTCGGCGGCGGGCGCAGCCGCAACCTGTAGGCAACGTGAGCAGTGGCACGATGGACGTGACGTGCGCCACTGCCAGACCCGACCGAGGAGACTTCCGTGACCGAGCAAGCCATCGACAACCTGTCGCACGAGGACCGTACCTTCGAGCCGCCGGCCGATCTGGCCGCGAACGCCAATCTGAAGGCCGATGCGTATCAGCGTGCTGATGATGATCGCCTGAGTTTCTGGGCCGAGCAGGCCGAGCGGTTGTCGTGGGCCGAACCGTTCACGCAGGTGCTGGACTGGTCGAACCCTCCGTTCGCGAAGTGGTTCGTCGGCGGCAAACTGAACGCGTCGTACAACTGTGTGGATCGGCACGTCGAGGCCGGCCGCGGTGACCAGGTCGCGATCCATTGGGTCGGCGAACCCGAGGGCGACACCCGCGACATCACGTACGCCCAACTCAAGGACGAGGTCAGCCAGGCGGCCAACGCCCTGACCGATCTGGGCGTGCGGACCGGTGACCGGGTCGCGATCTATCTGCCGATGATCCCCGAGGCGGTCATCACGATGCTGGCGTGCGCGCGTCTGGGTGCTCCGCACACGGTCGTGTTCGGTGGGTTCTCGGCCGACGCGCTGGCCAGCCGGATCGAGGACTGTGACGCCAAGATCGTCGTGACGTCCGACGGCGGCTACCGTCGCGGCGCGCCGAGCGCGCTGAAGCCGGCGGTCGATGAGGCGCTGGCCAAGTTGGGTGACGCCAGTCCCGTGACGAATGTCGTGGTGGTCGAGCGCACCGGCCAGGACGTCGCCTGGAACGACACGGTCGACGTCAAATGGGCCGATGTCGTGGGTGGCGCGTCGACCGACCACACACCTGAGGCGTTCGATGCCGAGCACCCGCTGTACGTCATGTACACCTCGGGCACGACGGGCAAGCCCAAGGGCATCCTGCACACCACGGGTGGCTACTTGGTGCAGTGCGCGTACACGTTCTGGGGCGTGTTCGACTACAAGCCGGGCGACGTCTACTGGTGCACCGCCGACATCGGCTGGGTCACCGGCCACTCCTACATGGTGTACGGCCCGCTGGCCGCCGGCGTGACCGAGGTGATGTACGAGGGCACGCCCGAGACACCGCATCAGGGCCGCTGGTGGCAGATCATCGCCGACTACAAGGTCAACCAGTTCTACACCGCACCGACGGCGATCCGGACGTTCATGAAGTGGGGCGAGCAGATCCCCGCCGAGTACGACCTGTCGAGCCTGCGCGTCCTCGGCTCAGTCGGCGAACCGATCAACCCCGAGGCCTATGTCTGGTACCGCGAGAACATCGGCGGCGGCCGCACCCCGGTCGTCGACACCTGGTGGCAGACCGAGACCGGAGCGGTGATGATCTCGCCGCTGCCCGGCGTCACAGCGGCCAAGCCCGGCTCGGCCATGACCCCCATCCCGGGCATCACCGCCGATGTCGTCGACGACGCCGGCAACTCGGTGCCCAACGGCTCGGGCGGCTATCTGGTCATCCGTGATCCGTGGCCGTCGATGCTGCGCACCATCTGGGGCGACGACGAACGCTACAAGGACACCTACTGGTCACGCTGGGAGGGCATGTACTTCGCCGGCGACGGCGCCAAACGCGATGAGGACGGCGCCATCTGGCTGCTGGGCCGCGTCGACGACGTCATGAACATCTCGGGCCACCGATTGTCGACCACCGAGATCGAGTCGGCTCTCGTATCGCACCCGAAGGTCGCCGAAGCAGCCGTCGTGGGTGCCAGTGACGAGACCACCGGTCAGGCGGTCGTGGCGTTCGTGATCCTGCGCTCGTCCGCCGGCGACGGAGGCGAGGACGTCGTGCAGGAGCTGCGCAATCACGTCGCCAAGGAGATCGGGCCTATCGCCAAACCGCGCCAGATCCTGGTCGTGGCCGAACTGCCCAAGACCCGTTCGGGCAAGATCATGCGCCGCCTGCTGCGCGACGTCGCCGAGAACCGCGAAGTGGGCGATTCCACGACACTGGCCGATTCAGGCGTGATGGACCTCATCACCGCTGGCATGAAGGACGCCAAGAACGCCGAGGACTGACCGCCGGCCAGGGCGGTTTCAGGCTGCTCTCATGTGGGCGGGCCATGGTGGATCCATGAGTGCCACGGAGACCGTCGAGACCCGGACGTCCAACCGCCGCCGCGTGCGGGCCGATCTGGCCGTCGGTGTCGGGCTTCTGGGCCTCATGGTCGTGGCGCGACTGGTGGGCGCGGTACTGTCGGGAGCATGAGCGACAGCCAGCCCAGCAGCACTCCCGCGAATCCGGCCACCGCTGACGACCCCACGATCGGGCGCCTCGTCGCCGACGCCAGTCGTGATCTGTCGGCGCTCGTGCGTTCGGAGATCCAGTTGGCCAAGACCGAACTCAAGGTCAGTGTCACATCCGGCGGATTGGGCACGGTCTTTCTGCTGGTCGCGGCATTCCTGGGCCACCTGCTGATCATCCTGTTGTCCATCACGGTGGCGTTCTTCCTGACGATGACCGGCATGCACCCGGCATGGGCGTTCCTGATCGTCAGCGGCCTGTACCTGTTGACCATCGTGCTGTTGTGCCTCGCGGCGTACCTGAAGTTCCGCAAGATCAAGGCCCCCGAGCAGACCATCGCGACGGCCAAGGCCATTCCGCAGGCGTTCAAGTCGAACTGAGTCCACGACCCGAGTCAGCATCGGGTCGAATGCGACCGATCAGGCACACCCTCCGGTCGAGACGCTCCTGGTCGCGCTGATGCCCTTCTTCGCATCGGCCGCGACCTGTTCGGCCGTCAGCGCGTAGCCGGTCGACTTGTCCGAGATCGACGCCGCGAAGATGACGCCCAGAACGTCACCGTCGGGCGAGACCAGCGGGCCGCCGGAGTTGCCCGAGCGCACCAGACCACGCACCGAGAACGTGTCGCGCTCGATCTTGCCCTTGTCGTAGATGTCGGGGCTGCGCAGTTGGACACGTTCACGGATCCGTGCCGCCCGCGCGTCGTAGGGTCCGTTCTCGGGGAATCCGAGCACGACGGCGGAGTCGCCCTGCTCTCCGGTCGTGTCGAAGTCGAGCGTCGGCAGATCGACGTCCGCGGCGAGGACCGCGACGTCCAGCTTCGGGTCGAACAGCACGACCCGCACCGGGACGCGACGCCCGTCGACCTCGATCGTCGGCTCGGGCACGCCGGCGACGACGTGAGCGTTGGTCATGATGCGTCCCGGCGCGTACGCGAAGCCCGATCCTTCGATGCCTCGGTTGCAGCGAGCCTCGCCGAGGATCTTCACGACACTCTCACCTGCTTTGACGACGCCTTCGGCCGTCAGCGCGGCGTCGTCGGGCGGCCCGACCTCGGTGATCTCCTCGGTCTCGAACGGGTCGATGTACCGGGGGAACAGATTCGTGTCGAGGACCTCGTTGAACGTTCGCAGCACCGACGTGGCCCGGTCGGGCATGACTCGGTTGACGTGATCGAGGATCGTGGATTGTCGTGACGCCTGGGCCAGGTACGGGATCTGGGTGCCGCTGACCGAGTAGCCCAGAGCCCAGCCCGCGCACAGGACAGCGACGATGCTCAGGGCGCTGCCGCCGACGGCGTCCAAGGACCGCAGGGGGCGCGCCTTCAGGCCGGTGCGCAGTTCGGTGCCGACGAACGTGCCGATCGCCTGACCGATGGCCGCGCCGGCGACCACGAGGCCGAGGGCCAGCAACGACGTGCCGAGGTCACGCTCGCCCTTGGAGATGAAGTGCGGGACGACGGCGATCATGAGCAGCCCGCCGACCAGGAGCCCGATGGTCGCCACCAGGTTCACGACGAATCCCTGGATGTAGCCACTGATCGCGTAGGCGAGGATCACGACGATCAGCAGAAGGTCCAGGGAGTTCATCGCCACGCCTCGGGCGGCAGTTCACGATGGTCGTCGACGTTCCACGGTCTGTCCCATCCGACCGCCTCGAGCAGGCGCGACACGATGCCGGCGGTGAATCCCCACAGCGGCACCTCGAGGCCGACGTCGAACGCCGGACCGACCCATCCGGACGGGTGGGTGACGCTGAATCGGTTGGTGGGGTCGACCAGATCGGCGATCGGTTGATGCAGGACCTCGACGACCTCGAAGTCGCTGGTGGATCGCAGCCCCATCGGATCGGTCCAGTAGCCCAGGACGGGTGTCACGGCGAAGTTGCTGGGTGGCAGCCACAGTGTCGGCAGTTGCCCGAAGACCTCGACGGTGGAGCGGTCCAGTCCGACCTCTTCGTGGGCCTCGCGCAGAGCGGTGTCGACCGGACCGTCGTCCTCCGGATCGGAGCCGCCACCGGGGAACGAGATCTGCCCGGCGTGGTGGCGCAGGCGAGCGCCGCGCCTGGTCAACAGCAGCTCGGGGCCGGTGGCGCCGTCGGAGAACAGGATCAGGACCGCTGCCGGGCGAGCGTCGTCCGGCGGAGCCGGGACACGGGTCAGGGTCGACATCGTGAGCCCGTCGATCCGCTCGATGACCGGACGGAGCCAGTCAGGAAGGCGGTCGTTGCTCACCGCACCATTGTGACGGTCCACACCGACGCCGTCAGGCCGGGCCTTGGGTCGTCACCAGGGCGGCGGCGACCTCGGGGTCGGTGGGGCCGATCCCGTACGCGGGACACCACCGGGCAACGGGGCACGCACCGCAGGCCGGTCTGCGTGCGTGGCAGCGACGTCGGCCGTGCCAGATGAGGCGGTGGCTGAGCATGGTCCAGTCCTTGCGGGCGAACAGCGCTCCGACCGCGTGTTCGGTCTTGACCGGGTCCTTGACGATCGCCGGATCGACCCAACCGAAGCGGTCGACGAGACGCGCGAAGTGGGTGTCGACCGTGATGCCGGGGACGTCGAACGCGTTGCCCAGCACGACGTTGGCGGTCTTGCGGCCCACTCCCGGCAACGTCACGAGATCCTTCAGCCGGCCGGGCACCTGGCCGTCGTACCTCTCGACGAGCGCGGCCGACAGTTTGAGCAGGTTGTCGGTCTTGGCGCGGAAGAACCCGGTCGGACGGATGATCTCCTCGACGGCCGCCCGTTCGGCCCCAGCGAGCCCGTGGGCGTCCGGATAGGCGGCGAACAGGGCCGGGGTGACCGCATTGACCCGTCGGTCCGTGGTCTGGGCCGACAGGACGGTCGCGACGAGCAGTTCGAACGGGTCGCGGAAGTCCAACTCACATCCCGCGTCCGGATAGGTCTGGGCCAGCACGCGGTTGATCTTGCGCGCACGCCTCACCAGACGCGTGTCGGGACGTTCCGGCGGGGTCTGTGGCACCCCCTCAGGGTACGGATCTGCGACATACGCGGTGGGACGGTCGCCGTCGGTACACCGGATGTGGGAAACTTTCTGAGGTTGTGAGATTCACAACAGGAGACGAAGGACGTCACGTGAGCGACGAGGTACTGCGACAGGCACCACTGTTCGCCGGTCTGGACGACGACGCGGCCGATGCATTGGCCAACTCGATGTCGAACCACAGCCTGCGACGCGGCGAGGTGTTGTTCAACGAGGGTGATCCGGGCGATCGGCTGTTCGTGGTCATCGACGGCAAGATCAAACTCGGGCGCACCTCTCCCGACGGTCGCGAGAACCTGCTGGCCATCCTGGGTCCCGGCCAGATGTTCGGCGAGTTGTCGTTCTTCGATCCCGGTCCTCGTTCGGCCACTGCGACCGCGGTCACCGAGGTGGATCTGCGCGTCCTGGGCCACGACGCCCTGCAGCCGATCCTGGCGCAGCACTCCGGTGTCGCCCAGGCGCTGCTGCACCAGTTGGCGGGTCGTCTGCGTCGCACCAACGAGGTCGTCGGCGATCTGGTGTTCTCCGATGTCCCCGGCCGTGTCGCCAAGGCTCTGCTCGACCTGGCCTCCCGGTTCGGCCGACGCGCCGACGACGGCATCCACGTCAACCACGACCTGACGCAGGAGGAGCTGGCCCAACTGGTCGGTGCCTCCCGCGAGACGGTCAACAAGGCGCTGGCCGACTTCGCGTCGCGCGGCTGGTTGCGCCTCGAGCCGCGCAGCGTCGTGATCCTCGACCTGGAACGCCTCCAGCGCCGTTCCCGCTGACACTCA
>Ga0164243_10001176_pt1 | contig 45287 bp, 43 predicted proteins | sample OricompcompostOP_FD_108781 | JGI IMG/M metagenome (GOLD analysis project Ga0164243, IMG submission 108781) | Organic Plus compost microbial communities from Emeryville, California, USA - Original compost - Organic plus compost (OP) | ecosystem: Engineered > Solid waste > Mixed feedstock >...
CCCGCCGCGGTGATCAACCAGTCCAAGTCCATCAAGCGCATCTTCGACGAAGCCCGTACCGCTGCCGACCACAACGGCATGGGTGACTTCGTCACCAGTCTGGGTTCCAGACCTCCGAGTCCACCGGTGTAGAAACACACCGAAGCAACTCAAAGGCCGTGAACCCCAGGCGAACCGGGATTCACGGCCTTCGTGTTTCCCGGCCACCGAGAGCGAGTCTGCTCGGCGCGAACCAGCGCCCCAGCGGGCCGCTCGAGAAAGAGAAGTTGGCCGACATGTTTGACGCAGGAAGTAACCAGTCGCTGGCAACCCAACTGCTCGCACCTGTCGTGGGGGGAGGCTTCGAGGGAGCGGTCGATCTCGATGAGCTGCCGTGCCGGCTCGTCGACGATCCGGAGGTGTTCTTCGCCGAGCAGCCCTCCGATGTGGAGTACGCCAAGGCCCTCTGCCGGCTCTGCCCGGTGCGGGAGACCTGCCTGGAGGGTGCCCTGGAGCGCCATGAGCCATGGGGTGTCTGGGGTGGCGAGTTGATCGTCCAGGGTGAGGTCGTCGCCCGGAAGCGGCCTCGGGGTCGTCCGCGGAAGCACCCGCGGCCCGATCACGAGGCGCCGGCAGCGCAGGTGCTGGCGGCCCAGACCCTGGCAGCAAAGCACCTGGCCGAACTCCACGCCCGGCGTGCTCTGTCCAAGAGCGGGAGTGAGCGAGCGGCATGACCGTTGAGTCGGATGGCAGAACATCCTTCCCGGTCGGTCGGGTCGGTCGGATGTTCCACACCGTCCGACTCTGGCTCGGCCGAGCGCTCAGGTGAGGAGTAGCTGCCCGCGCGATAGCAGGAAAAAGGGCCCGGTGGGACGATGTCCAGGTCGTCCCACCGGGCCCGTTTCCTTCCATGATCAGATCGCCACCATGATCAGATCGCCACCATGATCAGCAGAATTCGCGAGGACGGAGTCTCCTTGACAGGCGAAGGACCGTGGAACGACCGCCACTGGAAAGATCATCCACCCGGGCTAGGGCCAGACCGGCCCCAGGCAGCGGCCCCTCCTGCTGCTCGGGCGGTCAATGCCGGACATCCGGCCGGTGCCTCGGTTTGTGCTCAGTCGCCCTCGTTGGCGGTGTGGCACACGGCTTCCACGTTGTTGCCTTCGGTGTCGCGGACGAAAACCGCGTAGTAATGATCATGGTATTCGGGCCACATCCGCGGCTCGTGCAGGATCTCCAGACCAAGCTCACGAGCAGCCTCGCCGAAGGCCCGGACATGAGCGGCGTCGGGGGCACGGAACGCGACGTGTATCTCCCGGTTGGTGCCCACCCCGTCGAAGGTGGAGATCCAGAAGTTCGGCTGGTCGGTGCCGTAGCCGATCGCCTGGCCGAAGTCCATCAGCCGGCGATGACCCAGGGTGCCGAGGACCTTGTCGTAGAACCGCGCGGCCGCCCCCAGGTCCGTGACGTTGATGCCGAAGTGATCGATCATGGACCGATCCTGGCAGGCATCACGCCGGTTCGGGGGCGAATCCGGGCAGGAACTCGTCGAGCACCGACCGGAAGTCGGCGGTTATGCCGAGCTGGGAGAGTACGGCGATTCCGCCCATCCAGACCCGGTGGATGAGCAGGTAATCGGTCGGCAGGTTGAACGCCTTGCCAAACTCCCGGGCGGCGATCGAGTCGGCGTTGGCTTTCCGATAGATCTGTTGGGTCCAGGACCGGGTGAAGGAGAACCGGTCGACCTGGGCCGGCTCGACGAACGGCCGCAGGTAGTCCATCACCAGCTCCGCGTCCACGTCCCGGGTCAGGAACCCTTCCTGCCTAAGGCTGGCGACTGCGGCTTCGTCGTCACCGCTCATCGCGATCCGCAGGGTCTGCCCGATCTCCTCGGGCAGCCCGTCGGGGAGCCGCGCCACCAGTCCGAAGTCGACCGCGCCCAGCCGGCCGTCGGCCAGCACCTTGAAGTTGCCCGGGTGCGGGTCGGCGTGCAGCAGGCCGACCCGGCTGGGGCCGACGAACAGGAAGCGCACGTACTTCAGCCCGGCCTCGTTGCGCGGCACGGGCTCCCATCCGGCGATCTCGGTCAGCGGAACGCCGTCGATCCACTCACTGATCAGCACCTTGGCCGTGTGGGCCACCACCTGCGGCACGACGAACTCCGGATCCTCGGCGAATCCCTCGGCGAACGTCTCCTGAGACTCCGCCTCCAGGCGGTAGTCGAGTTCCTCGTCGATCCGTGCAGTGAACTCCTCGGCGATCTCCCGGACGTTCATCCCTCCGGCAAGCGGTCCGGCCATCGCCGCCATCCGGCCGAGCTGCTTCAGATCCGAGCGCAGGGCCTCGTCCGCACCCGGGTACTGGACCTTGACGGCCACCTCGCGCCCGTCGGACCAGACGGCGCGGTGCACCTGGCCGATCGAGGCGGCGGCTGCCGGCCTCGGATCGAACCGGGAGAAGTTCCTGCGCCAGTCAGCGCCCAGTTCCCTGGCCAGGACGGCATGCACCCGGGAGGTCGGCATCGGCGGTGCAGAGTCCCGCAGCATCATCAACTTTTCGCGGTACGGGGCGGCCACCTCGTCGGGCAGGAAGGACTCCATCATGCTCATCATCTGGCCGACCTTCATCGCGCCACCCTTGAGCTCGCCCAGCACCCGGAAGAGCTGATCGGCGGTCCGCGCCTGCACCTCCTGGTTCACCGAATCGGCGGTGGCACCGCCGATCCGCTTGCCCAGCCCGAGCGTCGCCCGACCGGCATAGCCCAGGGGCAGACCCGCCAGACGTGCACTGCGCCGGAAGGCCGAGCGGGCCAGGGAGTCGCGGCGGTCCCGTCGTGGCGTGTCCTGTCCCATGCCTCCATTCTGTCTCAGCGCTGCGACCGATCCCGCTTCGCCACCATGTGCGGCAGGTTCAGCCGGCCCACCAGCAGCCGCACGACGGGTGCATCGGCCACGGCCGGACCCGCAGCTGATAGTCGGACGCGGTCAGTTCAACGGTGCTTCCGGCCGTGCCCGGTACGCCGTCGGCAGCCCAGCAGGCGATCTGTACCACGGCGGTGCTGGCTGCCCAGGCAGCGAGCATCGGCAGCACCGGGACCGGCAGCCGGCACAGCTGAGTGAGCAGGCCGGGCCAGGCCGGATCGGCGTCCCGCCGCACCCGGTCCAGGCACCCCAGGCAAGGGGTCCGACCGGGCAGCACGAAGGGGCCGACCACGGCTCCAGCCTGCAGCGGCCGGACGTACAAGTGCGGGTGATCCGACCGCACATAGTCCTCACCAATTGCCCGGTCCGGCTCGGCCCGGCCGGTGGCGATCACCGTCAGGTCGGGCGCCGGTTGGTCCGGCTTGGTCCAGTGGCGGGCGACATGGACGGACGGCGCCGCCCCATCGGATGCCGCGGGGCGGTCCACCAGGCCGGCGGATCGGCGGCGCGACCGCAAGCGCAGCCGCAGGGCATCGGCCTGGGTGGTCGCCAGTCCGGGGCGGGGGTAGACAGTGGGGTCAACCGGGTCGGTGTCGACGATGTCGAGCCGGTCGATGCCCGCCCGGAGCAGCGAAGCGGCAATCGCCACTCCGAGAACACCGGCTCCCACCAGGCGCACCCGGAACCGACGGGTCGGCGGCTCGGTCGCCACTTCGTCACCGGTCAGCAGGCCGGCCGATCCGATGCTCCGGACCAGGTGGACGGCCAGTTCGGGTTCGATCCCGTACGCCACCGCGAGTGCTCTGACGTCGGCCAGGGTCAGCGTCCCGTCCAGCAGACCGAGCAGCTCCTCGAAGCGGTCCGGCGCACCGGACAGGATCAGGCCGCGCGCCGGGTCGATGCCGAGTTGCAGTTGGTCGGGTCTGCGGCGCAGCACCGGCACCCACGGCGGCAGCCGCGGGCGAAAGTCGGCGGTGGGTGCCTCCGGCGGGGAGACATTGGAACGGGAGACATTGGAACGGGAGACATTGGAACGGGAGACATTGGAACGGGAGACATTGGAACGGGAGACATTGCAACGGGAGACATTGCAACGGGAGACGTCGTCGGGGTGGCTGCTGGCCTGCTGCTCTGGCACAGCAGTGATTCTGGGTCGGGCACCCGCGGTCGGCCCGGGGATTGTCCACAGGCTCCGCTCCACTGGATCGTTCCGGCGCGAGGAATGACAAGGAATGGGAAGGAAGAACAAAAAGGACGGCGCCCCGCCTGGGGCGCCGTCCTGATCGACCGTGGGGGACTGGTATCAAGCCTTACCGAGGATGCGGTTCAGGTTGGTGCCACAGACCGGGCACTTGGCCTTGGCCATCCGGGTGCCCTTGTCGTTCACCTGGACCTCGCCGGTGGCCTCACGCTTCGCCTTGCACTTCACACAGTAAAACTCGCCACTGTAGGTCTCTGCCAACGTTCTTCTCCTCGCTCGTGCGCGCACCTGACCCGGTCCGGTCCGACCGAGTCGTACGACGCGGCCGTATCTGGTGCCGATCTCTCGGCGATCCACCGTGTCTACAGGCGCTGATTCGCCGGTAACTCCTAGTGAGTATGCCGCACGCCGGTCGTGTCAGCTTTGCCTCGCTCCGGTGTGTCGGTCCGGATTCAGCCGCTCCAGCCACATCGGCACCGTGTGTCACACCCGCCACTGATCGCGCCGGACGCCACGGCGTGACCTTGGCCAAGACCAAAGGTGGGGAAGAGACAAATCCGAAAGAGCGTAAAGGCAGGACCCTCTGAATCCGCCCGAAAACCAACCGTGGGAAAGACGAAACCTCCAGGAACATCGGATCGCTTGCCTTCCCCTGCGAGCGTGCCGACCATCCGGAGGTTTCGTGTTGGGAACGCTATGGCCTCGCACGGTCGGCCGTCAAACCCCTGTCCGGTCCACTGCGGTGGATAACCCTGTGGATCGGTTGTGCACGGACGCCCCCTGGATGTGGAACCCTTCAGACAAGGTGAAGTCGCACGCGTGTCGGCTTGTGGACACCCTCCGGCAACCCGATATCTGATGGTGGACGGGAATGGTCACACTCTGAGATGTCGGAGCGGGCGGCTAGCGTAGGGAAGCGCAAGGTGGGAGCGGATGTGAGGTATGCGGAGGTGCGCGTTTGATGGCGGGACGACAGCCTCGGCCGACCGCTGACCAGCCGAGCCTTCTCGAGGTCGCGGAGCCGGCGCCACTCGTGCAGTCCACCTCGGCGGACCACGATCCCGCGGCGCCGCCGCGGGTGGTGGTCCGGCGCAGCCCGCGGCGGAAACGTACCGTGACGGCCTACCGCGACGCCGATGCGATCGTTGTGCTGATTCCCCAGCGGATGACCAAGGCCGACGAACGGGTCTACGTCGAGGACATGGTCGCCAAGGTGTTGGCGCGCGAATCGCGGACCGGCGCGCCCCGCGGCGACGAGGCTTTGGCCAGGCGAGCGGATGAACTGGCCCAACGCTTCCTCCTGCCGCAGCTGGGCTACACGCCCAAGCCACGGTCGGTTTCCTGGGTGCGCAACCAGAATCACCGCTGGGGCTCGTGTACCCCCGGATCGGGGACCATCCGGTTGTCTCACCGGATGCAGCCGATGCCGGCCTGGGTGGTCGACTACGTCCTGTTGCACGAACTCGCCCATCTGGTGGAGGCGGCCCATTCCCGGAAATTCTGGCAGCTGGTCAATGTCTATCCGGAGGCCGAGAAGGCCCAGGGGTATCTCGAAGGCTTCCAGGCGGGACAATCACAATCGTGATCACCCGGTGCGCGGTCGTGCTGTCGGCATACCGTGCCGTCCCGCCGCCGGGCATCGACCCGGACGCGTACGCCGAAGCCTGTCTGATCGACAGCTACGAGGTGATCGCCCCGATGGCGGAGCTGACGGCTGGACTGGCTGGGGACTCGACCGTGCTGGACGAGATCGGCTGGCCGGGCGATCCGGTGATCCGCGGCGTCGGCCGCACCGCCCGTTCGGCCGTCGATCGACTGCCCGATGATCACCGGTTCAGCGAACTGATCGTGCTGCCCGCCGACGTTCCCGACCTACCCGAGTTGATCATCGCCAAGATCGCCCGGGCACTGGGTCGGGCCGATGTCGCAGTGGCGCCGCAGATCGGAGGCGCCGGTCTCGCGGCCCTGGGCGTACGGCTGCCGTGGCCGGAGTGGCTGTCGGATGATCCTGACCTGGACAGCGACCCGTACGACAGGTTGCAGGAGCGTGCCCCGCGCCGCAATCTGGTGGTCCGGACGCCCGGCTGGCACCGGATGGACCGCCCGGAAGCGGTGCATCGGCTCGACCCGGGCCTGGAGGGCTGGGACAACGTGCGGTTGTTGTTGTCCGGCAGCCCCGCCGCCGTTTGGTGAAGGGTGCGGCTACAGCCGACGGGTGATGATCACCCAACCGGTCCTGGCCATGATCTGCAGATCGGTCAACAGCGACCAGTTGGCCAGGTACTGCAGGTCGTGCCCGAGCTTGAACTCCGGATGGGTGTGGTAGTGGCCGTAGACCTGCGCCAGCCCGGTGATCCCCGGTTCGATCTGGTGTCGCCGCCGGTAACCGGGGATGATCCGTTCGTAGTCGGCCATCTCCTCCGGGCGTTCCGGCCGTGGTCCGACAATCGTCATCTCACCCTTCAGGACGTTGATCAACTGCGGCAACTCGTCGAGCCGCGCGCTGCGCAACCAGCCCAGACCACGGATGATTCGCGGATCATCCACCGCTGCCTGGACGGGGCCGCCTGGTCGTTCGGCGTCCGGGCGCATGGTGCGGAATTTGAGCATCCGGAAACTTGCGCCGTTGCGGCCGACCCGGTTCTGCACGAAAAGCAGCGGCCGGCCGGCGCGGAGTGCGACGACGGCGGTGGTCAGCAGGCCGAGAGGAATGGTGATCGGGGCGCTGACCGCGAGCACGGCGAGATCCGACCAGCGTTTCAACCGCTGCTGGGAGGCGGTCAGAATATGCGCCGACAGCGGCAGCACGGGCATGCCGCCGACCTCGCCGACGGTACGCAGGCCGAGCAGCGAGTCCTGCGGCCGGACCACCTGCAGAACCTCGACACCCCGGGATTCGAGTCGGGACAGCGAGTCCGCATAGAGCATCCCGAGAGCGTTGCCGTCCAGCAGCAGGACCCCGGTCGCCGCGGAGGAGACAGCCAGTTGTTCGATGGCGGCGACGTCCTGGGCGTGACCGACGGTGAGCACCCGGCTGACCGTTGCCAGATGTTCCTCCGCCCGCTGTGCTGCTGCCGGGGCGCCGACCAGCAACAGCCGGGCGGGTCCGTCGGCGCGGTCCCGCAGCCGCCGCGATGTCCAGCGATTCAGCCACAGTCCGGCCGGACCGATGACGGCGTAGGCGATCAGCACGCTGCGGGGGATGAGGAATTCCCCCATCAGCCAGCTGACCAGACCGACCATCAGCGAGGCGATCCAGACCAGCATCACCAACCGGGAGGTCGAGGTCTGCACCACGAGTCGTCGTTCGCGGTCGTACAGGCCGCCGATCTCGAAGACGATCAGATGGATCAGGGCGACCACGGCATAGGTCCACGCATAACGCGGCAGGTGCGCCATCGCGTTGAAGCCCGGCCGGATCGGAACCATGCCGAGCGTGATCAGGAACAGCAGCGCGTACACCAACAGGAGGTCGGCGACGTGCAACATCCGGATCCCGCGCCGGTTCATCGCCCGGACGACAGCCAGCCGCGGCGGTGCCGTCGCAGTCCGTTGCTCAGGTCCGGGGAACTGCTGCCGGGATTCGGGCACACTCATCGCTGTCGATGGTGCCACGACCGGCGGCGCTCTGCGGTCATCGACTCGTGGGCGGCCGTCCGGTCAACCAGACCTCGAGGCCCTGCTCGTGGAGCTGGGCCAGCAGTGGGGCGGCCAGCCGCCGTACGGTCTCCGAGTCGATGCCGAGCTGGTCCGCCCAGGAGCTCAGGTCGATCTGTACGGTCCCGGCACCACCATCCGCCGCGATGGGGTCGGCGTCCCCGCCGTCCAGCTGCCGTCGGGCAAGGGGCCGGCCCGGGTGACCCCCGGTCAGCTCCGCGAACGGGAGCTGTCCTCGGCTGACCTGCTGGGTGGCGGAGGCCAGTTCGTCGATGGTGGGCGCGACGAAGTAGCCGTCGGCGCCGCTGTTGATGGACCGGGCCACCGGCCCGGCGAAGTTCGCTCCGAAGTTGTCGTCGGTGAACTCGGTGATCAGCAACCTGGCCTGCGGGAACGTCGCACGGAGGCATCCGAGCAGTTGCGGGCTGGCCGGGGGGATCAACACGATGTCCGCAGTCTCTCCGGCATCGCGGATGTCCACCACGAGATGACCGGGACCAAGGCGATCGGCGAGCTCCTCGCGAGCGGCCGGACTCAGCGCGATCGCCGTGACAACGATGATCGGACCGTTGTCGACGTCGGTGGCCGACACGGCAGTGGCGGGTTCGGACGTCTGGTCCGCGGCCCGGTCAGTGTTCGCATCGACCAGTGCGCGCCCGGATGCACCGCCGGTGGTGTCGGTCACCCGACGAAGGCTAGTCGATAAGGATGGGTCGCGGGCCGTAGTCGACGGTCCGGGAGACCGTCAGAGGGCCGCCCGGGCAGCTTCGACCAAGCGGCGTACCGAGTCGTCGACGTCGGGCAGCCGGTCAACGGCGAACCATCCGACCTGCTCCGACTCAGCCGACACGACGGCCCGCTGACCGGCGTCGGCGACGGCGAGGAACTGAACGTCCAGATGGAAGGTCGGCCGGACCGGTCCGCAGGCGACTGCGTGCCGGGAGAGCAGCAGGATGTCGCCGATCTCGATCACCGGCAGCCCGGATTCCTCGGTGGCCTCCCGAAGTGCGGCCGCCGGCAGATCATGATCACCGGGCTCGATGTGGCCTCCGGTCTGCAGCCATCGGCCGATCTTGCGATGCAGGGTCAACAGCACCTGACCGCCGTCGGGAGAGATGATCATGGTGCTGGCGGTCAGGTGGCGGCCGGGACAGGACCGTGACCACCCGTCGGCATGCCGCTGGAGATGGTCAACAAAGTGCCGGCGCAGCCGGTCCTGTTCCGCATCGGGAGCGGCCCATCCGGTCAGCAGGTCGCAGGCCGATCCGACGATCGACCCGGACGGTGGCCGGACGGTCACTCCCGGTTGTCGTCGTCGGTCGGCGTGTCCGGGTTCTCCAGCAGCTCGGCCAGTGCGGCGTCGAAGGCGGCATCCTCGTCGCTCTTGGTCTCGCCCTTGGCGAAGCCGATCGGGTCGTCCAGGTCGGAGGAACCGGGCAGCAGATCCGGGTGGGCCCAGATCGCGTCACGTCCTTCGGCCCCTCGTTCGGCTCGTACGGCCGCCCAGAGGTTTGCGGCGTCCCGCAACCGGCGCGGCCGGAGCTCCAGACCGACCAGGGTGGCGAAGGTCGCCTCCGCCGGACCGCCGGTGGCCCGCTGCCGCCGGACCATCTCCGCGATCGCCTCGGCCGCCGGCATCCACCGCGCTGCCGCCTGGGCGACGACATCGTCGACCCAGCCCTCGACAAGGGCCAACATGGTCTCCAACCGCTCCAGCGTGGCCTGCTGCGCCGGCGTCTTCTGCGGTTCGAAGAGCCCGCCCTGCAACGCCGAGGACAGGTCCTCCAGGTTGCCGGACTGGATCTCACCGACCGCCTCTTCCAGCGCCGATGTGTCGATGGTGATGCCCCGCGCATACTCGGCGATCAGAGCGAGCATCTGCTCCCGGAGCCATCCGGCGGACCCGTACAGCCGCAACCGTGCCGCCTCGCGGAGGGCGAGGAAGATCAGGACGTCGGACGGGGACTGTTGGAGGCCCTCGGCGAACTGCGCGACGTTGGTCGGCAGGATCGCCAGCTGACCGTCCGGGCCCAGCGGGAGTCCGATGTCGGTGCTGCCGACCACCTCGGTGGCCAGTTGGCCCAGCGCCTGGCCGACCTGCAAACCGAACATGCTCGCGCCCGAACTGCGCAGCATCGGCCGGAGCATCTGCTCCAGACCCTGCATCTGGGGCGGCAGATTGGGCTGGTCCTCGACGCCCAGGGACATCGCGCCCTCCATGGCGTCGGCGATGTGAGTAGCCACCGGCTCGATCAGTTGGCGCCAGACCGGCATGGTCCGCTCCACCCAGTCGGCGCGACTCCAGGCCGAGACGGTCCGACCGGCTCGCGGGAAGCCGGTCGCGTCGTCCAGCCAGGTTTCGGCCAGCGAGACCGCGTCGGTCACCTCGCGGCGCTGCCCGTCATGCGGCGTCGGGTCCGGTCCGAGCCCGGCAACGGTCTTCCGTGCGGTGTCTTTGCTCAGCTCCCAGTTGACCCCGCCTTCCGGTGTCGCGCTGGGGAACATCCCGCCGGATCCGCCGAACATGGCGAAGGCGCTCTGCAGTTGCTGCAGGAACGCGTTCATGTCCTGACCCTCCGGGCCGCCCCGGCCGCCGAACGCGCCGAACAGCGCCTCGAAGGGGTTCTGGCCGGACTGCCCACCGCCGGCACTGCCGCCGCCTCCGGTGCCGAAGCCGCCGAAGCCGATCGGGCCGGAACCGGGTGAGGCCGGGGAGTGTTCGCCGGGCGTCGGCCCGAGCGGACGCTGGCCGGAACCGCCCGAGCCGCCCTGGCCGGAATCGCCCTGGTCGGAGCCGCCCTGCCCGGAGCCGCCGTCGCCGGTCTCGGGTAGCGGATCCTCGGGCAGATCCTCGTCGTCCGGTCGCCGATCGTCGGCCATGATCACCGCTCCTGTGGATAGCTTCTCGCCCTGAGCCCACCAGACTCAAGTCCTGAAGTTCCATTGAAGCGCACTGCTCCAACTCGACCGAAGCCACGCCGCGTTGTGTTCGCTCCCGGCAGATCCGCTTTTCAGATTCCGGTCAGGGCGCCGGCGGGTGACGGCGTGCCGGACCGTCGTGCGTGACGGCCGTCGGCCCGCGGTTAAGGTCGACCTATGCAGCAGAAGGTGCGCGTCGCCCGGCTGGTCGACGAGCCACTGAGCGTCGACCGGGTGGTGGCCGCGGTCCGGGATCCCGTGATCGGCGGCATCGTGGTTTTCATCGGAGCGGTACGCAACCATGATCGGCCCGCCGCAACGGACCCCGCAGCAACAGACATTGCCGAAGCGCCGGAGGTCCCCGCCGAGCGTGGCGTGACATCACTGGACTACACCGCACACCCGTTGGGCGCCGACCGGCTACTCGAGGTGGCGACGCGAGCTGCCGACCTCGACGGGGTCGGCGCCGTCGCCGTCGAGCATCGGATCGGGCATCTGGAGGTCGGCGATCTGGCGGTGGTGATCGCGGTCGGTGCTGCCCACCGGGCCGAGGCGTTCGCCGGGTGTCGGCAGTTGATCGACGAACTCAAGAGCGGGGTGCCGATCTGGAAGGAACAGACCTTCGACGACGGCGTCTCCGAATGGGTGGGTCTGCCGTGAACCGCTCTGCGGGGGAGTTGCCGTGACCCGGCAGACCTGGACCGCGTTCGTCGCCGCGGTGACCTTCGTGCTCATCGCGGTCGGCCTGGTGCTGCTCCCCGTGCCGTACGTCAGTTGGACGCCAGGGTCGACCACCAACGCCCTCGGCACGGTCGACAACCGGCCGGTGATCAGGATCAGCGGGATCACCACCTACCCGACCAAGGGCGAACTGGATCTGACCACGGTCTCCGAGACCCGAGCCGACTCCCGGTTGTCGCTGCCGGAGGCGCTGTTGTCGTTCTGGCTGCCGTACCGGGACACCCTGCCGCGGGAGTTGATCTTCCCGCCCGGCAAGACCGCCGAGCAGGTCAACAGCGAGAGCCGGGTGATGATGGAGACCTCGCAGAGCACCGCGGTGGTCGCAGCGCTCCGGGCCGCCGGTGAGCCGGTGACCCAGCGACCGGCGGTCGCCTCGGTCGCCGTGCACAGTCCGGCGTACAACAACCTGCAGCCGGGCGACCTGATCATGTCGATCAACGGCAAGAAGGTCACCAGCAACCGGCAGGCCGCCGACCTGATCCGCAGCCAGCCACCGGGAAGCAGCCTGGTCTTCGACGTGATCCGTGATCGCAAGGAGAAGGTCGTCCGGATCTCCGCCAGCCCGACCAGCGCCGGCGACTCCGACCTGTCCGGGATCACCATCGGCGACGGCTTCCAATACGAGCCGGAGATCTCCTTCGATCTTGGCGAACAGATCGGCGGCCCGAGCGCCGGGATGATCTTCTCACTGGCCATCTACGACAAGATCACCCCCGGCGCGCTGATCGGCAACCGTCGCATCGCCGGCACCGGGACCATCGACGCGTCAGGCAATGTCGGGGTGATCGGCGGCCTGCAGCAGAAGCTCGCCGGGGCCGCCGATTCGGGTGCGACGGTGTTCCTGGTGCCGGCCGGCAACTGCCGCGACCTGGTCGGCGTCCGCACGCGACTGACCGTGGTCAAGGTGTCCACCCTGCACGACGCGATCACTGCCATCGACGCGTTGGACCACGGAGCCAAGGCATTGCCGCACTGCTAAGGTCCGCCAGATGCTCGGCACGGCAACGGATCGGGACCCTCGTTCGTTCCCCGGGTAGCCTGCCGGACAGGCAGTACGGCATTCGGGGCCACTCCAGCAGTGACCGCGAGTCGATAACCGACAGCAGCAGCGGAACAGGACGATGAGCGAGAATCTGATACCACCTGACGAGCAGCCCCGCGCACTCAGCGAGGGCGGCGACGCCATCCTGGACGGGTCGGACGCCCTGATTGCCGCCCTGATCGAATTGGAACGGCACATCGGCGCCGGCGGGTGGGACCAGCCGCCCCGGTTGTTCGCGCTGGTCAACACCGACTCGATCATCGACGCCGACCCGGAGTTGGCCGAACGGCTCGGGCTCCGGGGGAGTGCCGACGGCGGTCACCCGGACGCGTTGACGGCGGTCGAACAAGATCAGTTCCGGCCGAGCGAGGACCTGCTGGACGATTTGTCCGCTATCTACTGGCCGGACACGGTGCACGGCTGCGCGCTCAGCCTGGAGAGCACCTTCCTGCCGCCTGACGCCGAAGCCGACATCCCCGAAGACCCGGAACTGGCCACCCAGTACGTGTCCACCCATGCAGACCGGTTGGAGCTGCGGGTGGTCACCGGAGTCGACCGCGGGGGGCACACGCACGGCGTGGCCAGGATGCGGTCGGAGCCGGACGAGTTGCTGGGCTCGCCGGATATGGTCCCCGGATTGACCGAGGCGCTGGTCCAGACCCTCGCCGACCCTGATCAGCCCGCCGAGCCGGACAACCAGGAGCAGTGAGACCAGTGAGTACGCCGACGGTCCGCCTTTCCCGACGCCGCAACGCCGTCCTGCCGTTCCTGATCATCGTCGCCGCGCTCATCGTGGTGCTGGCGATCTACACCAACATCTGGACCGATTGGCTGTGGTACGGCTCGATCGGTTTCACCGACGTCTACACCCATCTGCTGTTCGTCAGGATCGGCCTGTTCATCTCCTTCGGCCTGATCATGGCGGCCGTGGTCGCGGCCAACGTCGCCATCGCCCACCGTGTCCGGCCGCGCACCAGGGCGGCGGGCGCTGCCAGCCCGATGCTCGAGCGCTATCGGATGATGCTGGAGTCCCGGTTCACCATCGTCATGGTGGTGCTGGCGGTGATCGCCGGGCTGTTCGCCGGCGGCATCTCCACCGGGCAGGCCCAGACCTATCTGGCCTGGTCGAACCGGACGCCGTTCGGAGTCACCGACCCCAAATTCGGGATCGACATCTCCTTCTTCGTCTTCGGCTATCCGTGGCTGCGCTACATCTTCTCCTTCCTGTTCACCACCCTGGTGCTCAGCGCCATCGCGGCCGGGATCGTGCATTACGTGATGGGTGCCATCCGGTTGAACGCACCGCGTCGCGGCGGAACCTCCGCAGCCCAGGCCCACCTGTCGATCCTGGTCGGACTGGCGGTGCTGGTCCGCGGCGTGCAGTACTGGTTCGACCGCTACGGACTGGAGATCAAGGACGGTCCGCGGTTCACCGGTCTGCGCTACACCACCGACCACGCAACCGTGAACGCGCAGACGATCCTTGCCGTGATCGCGCTGATCTGCGCGATCCTGTTCTTCGCCAACGGTGTCCTGCGCCGCTGGGTGGTGCCGACCATCGGCCTGGTCCTGATGATCCTGTCGGCGATCCTGCTCGGCATGGTCTACCCGGCGATCGTCCAGGGGTTCACCGCCGGACCGAACGAGCCGGACAAGGAACGGCCGTACATCCAACGCAACATCAACGCGACCCGGGCCGCGTACGGGCTGACGAACACCAAGATCACCAACTACAACGCCAAGACCACCGCCACGGCCGGTCAGTTGAAGCAGGACGCATCAGTGCTGCCCAGCATCAGGCTGATGGACCCGGCCAAGATCGTCCAGGCCTTCGAACAGTTGCAGCAGGTCAAGGGCTACTACCAGTTCCCCAGCGAGTTGGACGTCGATCGCTACCAGATCAACGGCAGCTCGGCCGACACCGACACCGTCGTCGCGGCCCGCGAGCTGAACGTCAACGGCATTCAGAACCCGAACTGGAACCTGTTGCACACCGTCTACACCCACGGCTACGGGCTGGTGGCGGCGTACGGCAGCAAGGCCGGCGACCAGGGTGAGCCGGACTGGATCGAACGCGACCTCCCGCCCACCGGCGCGTTGGGCGAGAAGCAGTCGAGGATCTACTTCGGTGAGCTGTTCAACAGCCGGGACGCCTACTCCATCGTCGGCGCCAAGCCGAACGGCAACTCCCTGGAGTTGGACACGCCGACCGGCGGCGTGAACAACGGGCCGAAGTACAACACCTACGACGGCACCGGCGGCATCAAGCTGAACGGCTGGCGCCGGGTGCTCTACGCGTTGAAGTACTTCGATGCCAACATCCTGTTGTCCAACCGCACCAAGGGCGACAACATCCGGATCCTGTACGACCGCGATCCCAAGGAGATGGTGCAGAAGGCCGCACCCTGGTTGACGGTCGATCGTGATGCGTACCCGGCCGTGGTGAACGGTCGTGTGGTCTGGATCGTCGACGGCTACACGACGTCGAACAGCTACCCGAACAGCCAGCGGGTCTCCCTGCAGGACGCGACGAGTGACACCCGCAGCCGGCTGACCACGATCGGCGCCCAGCCCGACACCATGATCAACTACATGCGGAACTCGGTGAAGGCGGTCGTCGACGCCTACGACGGCACGGTCAAGCTGTACGCCTGGGACGAGAACGATCCTGTGCTGAAGACCTGGGAGAAGGCGTTCCCGGGCACGGTCGAGCCGAAGTCCGACATCAGCGCCGATCTGATGAAGCACCTGCGTTACCCGCAGGACCTTTACAAGGTGCAGCGGCAGATCCTGACCACCTATCACGTGACCAACGCCAGCGACTGGTTCTCCGGGAACGATCAGTGGGCCATTCCGATGGACCCGACGGTCGACGTCAACGACAACACCAAGGAACCGCCGTACTACCTGACGGTCCGGATGCCCGGCCAGGACTCCGGGACGTTCAGCCTGACCAGCGTGTACGTGCCCAACGGCCGGCAGAACATCGCCGCCTATGCCGCGGTCAACTCCGACCCGACGAACCCGAACTACGGACAGTTCCAGATCCTGCGGGTCCCGGCGCAGAGCCAGATCGACGGTCCGGGTCAGGCGTCCAACGCGATGCGAACCAACGAGGCAGTCGCAACACTGCTGCGCAGCTTCACCCAGGCGTCGATCAAGGTCACCTATGGCAACCTGTTGACATTGCCGTTGGGTGGCGGGCTGATCTACGTCCAGCCGATCTACACCCAACAGCAGGGCAGTGGCGGTGGCCAGTATCCGATCCTGCGCGCGGTGGTCGTGAAGTTCGGTCCCGAGGTGGGCATCGGGACCACGTTGCAGGAAGCGCTGGACCAGGTCTTCAAGGGCGATGCCGGGGCAAGCACCGGCGAGGGAACGCCGAGCGGGACCGACGGATCGGCCAGCACCGACGGCGGCTCGAAGGGCAACCAGCCGGGGACGGTCGACGAGCAGACGGCGCGCGCCGAGCTCGAGACGGCCCAGCAGGCGTTCCAGGCTGCCGAAGAGGCGCTCCAGGGCGGGAACCTCGCCGAGTACCAGGCGCAGAACAAGAAGGCCCAGGATGCGGTGGCCGCCGCGCTCAAGGCACTCGGCCGGTCCTGATCACCCGGAGAGCGTGCCTCACCCGGAAAGGGCCGGTGCCGTCCGGGCTCGTCGTGGCGACTTGAACGCGGCGGCCCGGATCGCGACCTGATAGTGATCGAGCAGGGCCTGGGTTGCGTCGTCCCAGGTCCTGGTGGCGACGTGGGCGCGGGCAACCCGGCGAAGATCATCGGCGGGCCGGCTGTCCAGCAGGGCGCCGATGGTCGGGATCAGCTGATCATTGCGATCGGACCGTACCAAGCGGGCTGCCGGGCAGTCCCGGAGCAGGTCACGGCTGGCCGGACTGTCGAAGGCCACGACCGGCAGGCCGCTGGACAACGCCTCGAGCAGCACCAGTCCCAGGGTTTCGGTCGTTGACGGGAAGACGAAGACGTCGGCCTCCTGGTACGCCCGAGCCAGCTCGGCACCGGACAGGGAGCCGGTGAACGTCACCCGGTCTGCGAATCGTTGCTCCAGGGTCGCCCGGGCCGGGCCGTCGCCGACGACGGTCAGGTCGTACGGACTGTCGGGTGCGGCCAGCGGAGCAAGCCGGTGCAGTTCCTTCTCGGCGGCGATCCTGCCGACGTACAGCGCAGTGGGCCGCCGATGGTGGTCATCGGATCGCGCCGGGCCTGCGGGCCGGTAGGCGGCCTGGTCGACACCGGCCGGCCACAATCCCACAGGGCCGATCCGGTTGGCGTGAAGTTGTGCCTGCCCGGTGGTCGACGTGGCCAGATTGATCTGCGCCAACCCGTGCAGCCGGCGTTGGTGGGCGCGCAGCGCGGGCACGATCCAGCCGAGCCGGTAGTCGCGGGCGTAGCGGACGAGGTCCGTGTGGTGGGAGGCGATCAGCGGAACGCCCAGGGCGCGCGCACCGACGGCACCGGCCGCACCGATCAGAACCGGGTTCAGGACGTGGACGACATCGGGTCCGAACTCGGCCAGGTAGCGTGCGACACGCGGCAGCGGCAGTCCCCAGCGCTGGCCGCCGTACACCCAGCCGAACCGAACCGTCGGTACGGTGCGAACCGTGATGCCGTCCCGGTCGGGAGCCGGCGTGTGCGGGGCAACGACCAGGATCTCGTGGCCGCGCTCGCGCAGTTCGTCGATGGTGGCCAGCAGCCGGGTGATGATCCCGTCGGCTGACGGCAACCAGGTCTCGGTCACGAAGGCGATCCTCATGTCGGCGCCAATCTACTACATGAGTTGTAGTCGACGCGGCGCCACATCGCTGCCAGTGGGGTCACCGATGCTCGTTCCGATCAGTCTCGGTCAGCAGTTGGAGCAGCACTTGTTCGTCCTCGGGCGTCAGATCGGTGACGAAACGGGCCAGGACACCGGCCCGGTCGTCGCCGCTGTCCAGGATCTGTCGCATCCGATGCGCCTGGATCGACGCCGGCACGTCGTCCAGAGGGATCGGCAGTTCGTAGACGAACCCGCGGCCGGCCAGGCGCCGGGACACCACGCCTTTGGTGTGCAGGCGGGAAAGGATCGTCGTCACGGTGGTGTAGGCGAGGTGGCGACCCAGCCTCTCCTGGACCTCGCGCGGGCTCAGCGCCTCTTCGGCGTCGGCGAGACAGCCGAGAACGTCTTGTTCCAGTTGTCCGGCGGGTCGTCTCGATGAGCTCATGCCACCATCCGGGCCGAGAGTCGCGTGATCGGTCGCCACGGGTCTGCTTGACCACTGGCGTTACTACAAGCACTGTAGTACGTATCTGTCCGACACCGGCATGGACCCTGGTCGGATGCGTCGCCTGTCCACCGAACCGTACGGTGCGAGAGTGGCAGAATCCCTCGAGGCCAGCGATGCCGACCCGCATCCGTCCGCGGCGACGTTGTCTGCGCTGGTTGGGTCGGGCCGGTCTGGTTGCCGCCGTGCTCCTTGGAGTGCTGGCCGGCTGTCTGGTGATCGCGGCGGTGCGATCCCACGCAGTACGGTCGCTGCCCCGCGCGGTTGACGGCCGGCCGATCGGCCGGGTCCGCCTGGAGATGACCGTCCCCGGGACAGCAATGGAGCCGGCCACCGGACGAGATTCCGTCTGGTTGTGGTACCCGTCGGTCGGGGATGGTGATCAACCGCCGGCGGCGTACGCGCCCGGGCGTTGGCAGGCGCTGCATTTCTCCGGTCCGCTCGGACTGCTGGAAACCCGGTTCGATGATCTTCGCATCCGATCCCGGGAGAATGTCCGGCCGGCCGCGGGCACGTTCGGGTTGATCATTCTGGAACCGGGCATGGGCTTCTCCGCCCCGCAGTATCAGGCCCTGGCCGAAGACCTGGCGTCGGCAGGTTTCGTGGTCGCCGGCATCACCCCCACGGGCAGCGCCAACGTCACGGTCCTCGACGGTCGCGTGGTGGGAAGCACCGCGCAGGGCAACCCGCCCGATCTCGGCACCCATTCAGGACGTCCCGAGGCCGAAGCCGACCGGCTGGTGCGACGATGGGCCGGGGCAGCCGTCGCGGTCGCGGCGGCACTCAGACACTCACCGATCATCGCCGCGCATCTGCAACCCGGAACCGTGTACGTCGGGCACTCCTTCGGTGGGGCCGCATCGGTTCAGGCCTGTCACGACGACCCGTCCTGCCGGGGTGCCGTGGACCTGGACGGCACCCAGTTCGGCACTGTGGTGCACACCGGTCTGGACAAGCCACTGATGATCATCGGATCGGGTGACTCCTGCGTCACGGGCCGCTGTCCGGCCGGTGCCCACCGGAACACCGATGATGTTCAGGCCGCCCGATCACTGCTGCGGCGCAGTCACGGTCCGGCCTGGTGCCCGATCCTCGCCGGGACCCGGCATTTCAACTTCAGCGACTACGGCTCGTACTATCTCGCGCTACCGCTCCGCCGGCTGCTGGCGCTGGGATCGATCGACGGTGCCCGGGCAACGCGGACCATCGACCGCTCGGTGATCGGCTTCGCACGCTTCGCGACGACCGGGCGATCGGTCCAGGGACTCTCGAGGATGCCGCGATGTTCCTGAAAGCCGGAAAGACCGCTGCTGGGTGGCGTACGGGATCCTGCGCCGGGATTGGGAAAGCGGCACGACGACGACGATCGTCCGGGAGGACCTCCGGGTCTTGATCGCCCGGATCAGTGGCCGGCACCCAGCGTGCCGGTGAGTCGGCTGTGCCAGGCCAGGCTGGGTTCGTTCAGTCCGATGATCTCGACGTTCTTGCCCTTCTGGTGGTACTTGAGCTGGATGGCGTCCAGGGTTGCCACTGTGGAGGAGTCGTAGATCTGGGACTGGGACAGGTCGATGATCACGTTCTGTGGGTCGCCGGCGTAGTCGAACTGGTAGACCAGGTCGTTGCTGGAGGCGAAGAACAGCGCACCCTTGACGGCGTAAACCCGGGTGTTCTCGTCGGGATGGGCGACGTCGATCACCTCGGTGAAGTGGGCGACCCGGGCGACGAAGAACAGCGCGGCAACGATCACACCGGTGATCACCCCGACAGCCAGGTTGTTCGTGATCACCGTCGGCACGACGGTGGCAACCATCACGATCGTGGCACTGAGCGGCATCCGACGGAGCGTCGCCGGATGGATGCTGTGCCAGTCGAAGGTGCCGACCGACACCATGATCATCACAGCGGTCAGCGCAGCCATCGGAATGATCGCCACCACATCCCGCAGAGCCACCACCAGGATCAGCAGAAAGGCTCCGGCCAGGAACGTCGAGATCCTGGTGCGGGCGCCGGACTGTTTCACGTTGATCATCGTCTGCCCGATCATCGCGCAACCACCCATACCGCCGAAGATGCCGGTGACGACGTTGGCGATGCCCTGACCGAGGGCTTCCCGGGTCTTGTCGGAGTGGGTGTCGGTGACGTCGTCGACCAGCTTGGCGGTCATCAGCGACTCCAGCAGGGCAACCAGCGCCATGCCCAGGGCGTACGGCAGGATGATCCTGGCGGTGGCCAGGTTGATCGGCAGGTGCGGCACGAACAGCGACGGCAGGCTGTCGGGAAGCTTGCCCATGTCACCGACGGTCGGAACGTGCAGACCGCCGAGGACAACGAACAGACTGATGACCAGGATGGCGATCAGCGGCGCCGGCACCACCCGGGTGAGGTGGGGGAACCCGATGATGATCACCAGACCGGCCACCACCAGCGGATAGACGAGCCACGGCACCCCGATCAGGTTGGGCAGCTGGGCGAGGAAGATCAGGATCGCCAGCGCGTTGACGAATCCGACCATCACGCTGCGCGGGATGAACCGCATCAGCTTAGCGACGCCGAGCAGCGACATCGCGATCTGGAGGACACCGGCCGTCAGCACGGTGGCCACCAGGTAGTCGATCCCGTACTTCCTGGTGATCGGGGCGACGACCAACGCGACCGAGCCGGTCGCCGCGGAGATCATCGCCCGTCTGCCGCCGGTGACCGCGATGGTGACGGCCATGGTGAACGAGGCGAACAGCCCGACGCGCGGGTCGACGCCGGCGATGATCGAGAACGAGATCGCCTCCGGGATCAGGGCGAGCGCGACGACCAGGCCGCCGAGCACCTCGATCCGCATCCGTGTGATCGATCGGAAGGCCGACCGGACCGAATACGGGTCGGTGAAAGCAGGAAGTGCAGCGGCGTCCGAGGTCATCAGATGGGGATTCCGTTCGGGCAGCGGGTCGACGGTCAGCGCCGCGCAGCGCCGCGCGAACGGGGAACAGGCTACCGAACGCCCGTCAGCGGGCCCGTAGCGTCAGTCCCAGGGCGCGGAACTGCTCGACCGGACGGTGGTAGCCGCGTTCGATGTGGTGGACGCCGCGCAAGGTCGACGGGCCCCTGGCCACCGCAGCCGCCAGCACGGCCGAGAATCCGGCCCGGATGTCGGGCATGGTCACGTCCCCGCCGTGCAGTTTGCTGATCCCGCGGACCACGGCGGAATGGACGGCGCCGGTGTCGTGATAACGGCACGCAGGCCCGCCGAGACACGTGTCGTAGGTCTCGATCTCGGCACCCATGCTCTGCAGCGCCGGGACGTAGGCCAGGCGGTTCTCGTACACGGTCTCGTGCAGCACCGACATTCCGTCGGCCTGGGTGAACAGCACCATCAGCGGCGTCTGCCAGTCGGTGGCGAACCCCGGATGGGTGTCGGTCTGCACCGCGGCAGGACGCAGCCCGTCCGGCGCAGAGGCCATGATCCAGTCGTCGGTGATGTCGAATTTCGCACCCATCCGGGCCAATGTGGTGATCGGCGTGACCAGCCGATCCTGCGGGCAGCCGTGCACCCGCACCTCGCCGCCGCTGACCAGACCCGCGACCAGATAGGAGAACGCCTCGATGCGGTCGCCGCCGAGCCGGGTGCGGGCGCCGCGCAGCCGGTCGACACCGTCGACCACGATCCGACGGTCGGGGCTGAACGCGATCCCGGCGCCCATCCGCTGCAGGAAGAGGGCGAGTTCGACGATCTCCGGCTCGGTCGCGGCGTTGCGGATCACCGTCCGGCCCTTGGCCAGGACGGCGGCCAGCAGGGCCGTCTCGGTCGCCCCCACGCTGGGATAGGGCAGGTCGATCCGGGTACCCAGCAGCCGGGTCGCCCGGGCGCGGATGCCGTCGGCGTCGATGCTCACCTCGGCGCCGAACCGGCGCAGCGCCTCAACATGGAAGTCGACCGGTCGCCGCCCGATCGGGTCGCCGCCGACCAGCGGCACGAACGCCTCGCCGGCCAGATGCAGCAGCGGGCCCAGCAACAGGATCGGGATGCGGTTGACGCCGCTGAACGCCTTGGGAACGCTCGGCTCCGCGACCGGACCGGGAAGGATCGTGATCGAATCGTCGGTGCGCTCGACCGTCATCCCGATGTGTTCCAGCATGCCTGCGGTGAGCCCGACCTCGCCCACGTCGGGGGTGTTGCTGATCGTGCTCGGACTGTCGGCCAGCATCGCGGCAACCATGTGCTTGCTGACCGCGTTCTTGGCGCCCCGCACGGTCACGTCTCCGCGCAGCGGCCCGGACGGCTCGATCTCCCACATGCTGTCGACCATGCGCCCACCATAGGAGGCTGCGCGCCGCTCAGCGCCGACGACCGTCGGAACGGGATCCCGGAGGCCGTCGGGTGCGGCGGCAGATGGCGGCGGCTCAGTCGAGGTCGACCACCTCGATGTCGGCGAAACCGGCGTCCTTGAGCGGTTCGGTGATCTTGTCGGCGTCACCGGCGATCGCCAGGGTCAGCTGATCGGGGTCGACCAGCGACCGGTACGCCGCCGCAGCCGACTCGGGAGTGACCTCGCGCAGTCTGGCCAGCCGGCGGTCGAGGTAGTCATCGGGCAGCAGTGCCAGCGCCTGGACCGCCGCCTGGTCGACGACGCCGTCGGCGGTCGCGTACCGCAGCGGTGAGACGCCGGTGAAGTAGGTCACCGCGTCGCGGACCTCCCGCTCGGTGAAGGGCTCCTCGTTGATCGACAGCAAGGTCCGTGCCCGGTCGAGAGCGTCGCCGATCACCTCGGTTCGGAAGGATCCTGACACCGCGAACGTGCCGCCGGACCGCAGCGGCTGGAACCCCATGCGTACGCCGTAGGTGTAGCCGAGCTGCTCCCGCAGCACGCCGTTCAGCCGGGACAGGAATGCGCCACCCATGATGTAGGAGGCCACGCTGATGTCCGGCCAGCGCGGATCGGTGCGGTCGATCCCGAAACCGCCGAGCTGCAGGTCTGCCTGGACCGCCCCGGGACGGTGCACGATCACCGCGTGGCGGACGCCCGGTTGCGGCGGTTCATGATCGACAACACCCTGTTGTTCGTTGTACCAGCCGCCGAAATGCTTCTGGGCCAGGGATTCCACGCCCTCCGGCAGTTCGCCGGCGAGGATCAGCTTGGCGCCGCGTGGTCCGAAATGATCACCGTGGAAACGCTGGGCCGCCTCGGCTGTCACCGCGGCGACGGTCTCCGGCTCGCCATCGTTCATCCGGGCGTACCGGGTGCCTTCGGCGAACACCGTCCGACGGAACGCGATCGCGGCCGCCTGGCTCGGATTGGCTCGCGCCTGCCCGATCTCCGCCAACCGCAACTGCACCTGCCGGTCGACATCCGGCGCAGCAAGCGCCGGAGTGGTGACTGCCTCGGCGAACAGCGCCAACGCGGCGTCGAGCCGGCGGGACGGCACGTCGAGGATCATTTGCAGACCGGCGGAACTGACATCGATCCCGAAGCCGGCACCGGCGGTTTCCAGCAACTCGGCGAATTCGTCGGTGCTGTGCTGGGCGGTGCCCTCGTCCAGGGTGCGACAGGTGATCGCCGCAACCCCCTCGAGCTCCCGCGGCTCGGCGGCCAGCGGCACGTCGAGCACCAGACTGGCCGAGATCACGTGCTGGCCGGGCAGCCGGTAGCTGATCACCTCCAGGCCGTTGTCCAGAACCGTCCGGTCCGGGGTCGGGAAACTCCACGGGCGCGGCTCGGCGATGTCCGGCCGCGGGCCGGGGCTGAAGGCGGTTGGCTGGGTCACCGGGTCTCCTTCCGGTAGATCAACGTCGCTCGCCGGTCCGCCGTGAACCAGTCGGCAATCGCAGCCGACACGTCTTCGGGCGTCACCGAGTCGATCTCGGCGAGGCGCGTGTTGATCAGCTGCGGATCGCCGTACAGAGTGGCGAAACCACTCAGTTGGTCGGCACGGGAATCGACGCGGGCCATCTCCTGCAACCAGTGCCGTTCGGTCTGGGCCTTGGCCCGCTCCACCTCGGCAGGACTGGGCGGCTCGCTGATCAGGCCGTCGATCTCGGCGACCAGCCCGTCCTCGAGTTCCTCGGGCGTGACTCCGCTGCGGGCCCGGGCGCCGACCATGCCGAGGGAGTTGCCGCCGATCAGTCCCATCGCGCTGGCATAGGCGGACTCGGCGATCTCCCGGCCACGGACCAGCCGCTTCATCAGCCGCGAGCTCTGTCCCTGGCCGAGGATGCCGAAGGCGAGATCGAGGGCATCGAAGCCCGGCGCCCGGTCGGCGGGCAGTCGCCAGGTCAGGTAGACGGCCTCACTCGGTACATCCTGAACGGTTTCCCGGCGGGGCAGACCGGTCAGCGGCGGCAGCGGGTCGGTGATCAACTTCTCCGGCTTCCGGGCCGCCGGGACCGCCGAGAAGTATCGGTCGGCCTTGGCGAACGCCGTCTCGACGTCGACATCGCCGACGATGGACAGCACCGCATTGTTGGGCATGTAGAAGCGGCGGAAGAACTCCCGCGCATCCTCCACACCGGCGGCGTTGAGATCATCCATCGAGCCGATCACCGTATGGCTGTACGGGTGGCCCGGCGGGAACACCTGCCCGATGATCAACTCGATGACATCGCCGTAGGGCACGTTGTCGTAGCGTTGCCGCTTCTCCTCCTTGACGACCTCGCGCTGGTTCTCGAAGTTCTCCTCGGTCAATGCGACGAGCAGGCTGCCCATCCGATCCGCCTCGAGCCACAGCGCCAGGTCAAGACCGCCCGCCGGAAGCGCTTCGAAATAGTTGGTGCGGTCGAACCAGGTCGTGGCGTTCACGCTCGCCCCGGCCGGCTGCAGCAGCGAGAAATGCTCGGCGCTCTTGACGTTGGCCGAGCCCTGGAACATCAGATGCTCGAACAGGTGGGCGAACCCGGTCCGTCCCGGGTCCTCGTGGCGCGACCCCACGTCGTACCAGAGATTGACCGCGACCGATCCGGCGGCATGATCCGGGCTCGCGATCACCCGGAGGCCGTTGTCCAGCACGCGCTCGGCGACCGGGTAGTCAAGGGTGGCAGACGTCATGCGCTCCATAACAGCACACCGTCACAGCACACCGGCTGCCCGGGCTGCCTCGGCATATTTCGCTGCCAGCGAATCGATGGTTTCGTGTGCGTTCAGACCGGACGGGTTGGGCACGATCCACAACTCGGCGCCCTCCAGTGACTCCGGCTGCTTGCCCAGCCTGGCCGCTCGGCGGCCGAAGGCGATCCGGTACGCGGTGATGCCGGCAATGGCGACGACACGAGGGCGGTGCTCCGCGACGAAGGCACGCAGCCGCTGTGCCCCGGCGCGCAGTTCGTCGGCGGTCAACTCATCGGCCCGCACCGTGGCCCGGTTGACCAGATTGGAGTTGCCGATACCGCGGTTGATCAAGTAGGCGCGATCGGCGGCGGTGAACCCGGCCGCCTGATCGATGTCCCGGTCGATGATGCCGGCCCTGCGCAGCGCCGGGTAGAACCGGTTGCCGGGGTGGGCGAAATGCGTCTGGGTGGCTGCCGTCCACAAGCCGGGGTTGATGCCGACGAAGAGCAGTTTCAGACCGGAGCCGACAAGATCAGGAACTGACGCGTTCCGGTAACTTTCCAACTCTGCTCTGGTGAATCCCACAGTCGTTCAGGATAGGTGATCGTTTAACCATCCGACGACGCTTGCGGGCCACCCTCGACTTCGAGTAGAGAAGATCCGGGATCGGATCAACGAGGATCCGACGGACGTTTCGGGGGAATCGTGTCCATAACCAGAGGAGGATCCAGCCCGGCACCCGGGTCAGGATTCCGAAGCAGACCGACCGGATCTCGGTCACGCGGTGTTGTTGTGAAAGCTGCCGGGCTGTTGTCGGCGGCAGTATGCGTAGCGGGACTGATCGGTGCGGCCGACCCCTTGACCGCCGCGGCGCACGGCAGACACCACCGACATCACCATCACGCCTCGGCGCCGATCAGTGTCGTCGCCGAGGGATTGAACGGTCCGCGCCAGGTCTCGGCCCATCACGGCAAGTTGCTCGTCGCCGAGTCGGATTCCGGTCTGATCACCAGTGTCGATCCACGGCGGCATCGCACCCGCACCGTTGTCAGCGGGCTGACTCTCCCGCAGGGTGTGACCTCGATCGGGAACAAGATCTACATCGCCGCCGGTGAAGCCGAGCCGGATGACGATCCGTCGACACCGGACGAGTCCACCGGTGGGCTGTATGTTGCCCGCCCCGGCGGCACACCGCGGTTGTTCGCCGATCTTTTGGCGTATGAATTGGCGAACAACCCCGACGGCCAGATCCAGTTCGACGCGAACGGGCAACCCACGGACTCGCTGTCCAATCCGTACTACGTGATCCGGGATCGGCGGCACCACGGATATCTGCTGGTTGCCGATGCCGGAGCCAACGCCGTGCTGGCCGTCGACCGGCACGGTCGGGTGTCGACCTTCTTCGTCCCGCAGGTGATCACCAGCGGTGTCTGCGCGACGCTGCAGAACAACACACCCAGCGGGTTCGGTTGCGACCCGGTACCGACCGGCTTGGCCTACGGTCCGGACGGTCTGCTCTACATCTCGGCGCTGGCGTCGGAGCAGCCCGGGGAAGGCAGGGTGTACGTCGTCGCCCCGAACGGTCGGCTGGTTCGGGTGATCAAGGGATTCTCCGCGCCGACCGGTGTTGCTGTCGACCGCAACGGGACCGTGTACGTCTCCGAACTGCTGGAGGGTGCCCCGGCCGATCCCGGGAACCCGCCACCCGGCTTCGACCCGAGCAGCGTCGGACAGATCGTCGCCGTGCCCCGGTTCGGACCCAGGACGTACGCCCAGGTGACCATGCCGAGCGGACTGCTCTGGTCCCACGGCAAGCTCTACTCGTCGGCGTGGGCCGTGGCAGGTTTCCTCGGGATCCCTGACGCCGGTCAGGTGGTCACCGTCGGTCGGTCTGCCTTCCACCGGCCCTGAACCGACGAGCCGGTTGATCATCCGGGACGGTTGCTCCGGACCCGGGAGGTGAAGGACAGCAGGTGGGCCGCGGTCAGCCGCGGATCCTCGAGATTGGGCGAATGCCCGATCCCGGGCAGCATCGTGATCAGCGCGCCGGGCACCGCGCGATAGTCGGCGGCTGACCCGGGATCCCACCTGCTGTCCGCCTCACCGAAGAGCACCAGCAGCGGCTTTCCCGAACCTGCCAGGCGTTCCGGGAGGGTCCGCTCGTCCAGGTACGCCGGCAACGCCCGGGAGGTGCCGGCGAAGGCGGCCGGATTGATCTGCCGGAACTGTTCGACGTAGGCGAGCGGAATCGGATAGCCCGGCGCGAACCCGTCCCGGATCGCCTCCCGGATCTCGTCGTCGGTCAGTTCGATCCACGAAGTCGCGCGCTGCGGCACCTCGCGGGCGATGTAGGCCGCCATGTGCGGGCCGGTGTCGATCAACACCAGCCCGTCGACCAGATCGGGCCGCTGTTCGGTCAGTGCGGTGGCCATCACCCCGCCGCTGGAATGCCCGACGACGATCACTCGGTCGACACCCAACCGGCCCAGCGCGTCGGCCGAAAGCCGGGCCTGGTCCGGTGCCGCGTAGCTGCCATCCGCCGCTTCCGTCGAACGACCGCAGCCGGCAAGATCGATCCGGACGACCCGATGGACACCGGTCAGGAAGGGCAGCAGCGGATCCCAGGAGCGCGCCGAGGCGCCGGTGCCGTGGATCAGCAGCAGGGCCGGTGCCTCCCGCGGTCCGTCCTGGCAGACATGGATCCTCACACCGCCCAGGTCAAGGAAGGACTCCGCGGTAGACGGTTCCTCAGGCGTGTTCGGACAGGTCGGCGTGTTGTGCGATGTGGTCATGGGATCACTGTGCTGACCTCGACACCGTTCTGTCTTGGACGAATGTTCCGGTCCTCCGATCGCGACTCCTACGATGGCGACGTGGCGGACCATCGCGTCGATGGCACGGCCCACGGGTCGGCACCGGAGGACCGGTTGCTGTGGGACATCACCAGTCCTCGACAGCCGATCCGGCTCCCCGGCGTCGCCATGGCGGGGTTCGGCGATCGCGGTATCACCCCGCCGGAGTGTTCCTGACCCGGCGGTACGCGGCCGCGGATCGGCCGGATGCGGCGGTCGGTTGGGCCTGGCAGCAGATCGTCGCCGCTCGGGGAGCCGGTCGGATCGAACGGCTGGCCGATGAACTCGGGTGGAGCCGGAAGCGGCTGTGGTCGCAGTTCCGGACCCGGATCGGGCTGACCCCGAAGCGGGCCGCCCGGCTGGTGCGGTTCGACCACGCGGTGCACCGATTGGTCGCCGGCCAGCCTGCCGCCGAGGTGGCCGCCGAGATCAGTTACGCCGACCAGTCGCATCTGCACCACGAGATCACCGACTTCACCGGCCTGACCCCGGGCTCGGTGGTCGGCGAGCCGTTCCTGGCCGTCGACGACCGTGCCTGGGGGTGGCCGAGCCGTATCGCCCCCCGATCGGCGCACGGCTGGGCGGGTTCCGACATCGTCGAACTGACTCCCGGGGAGACCCTTGCGCTCCAGGTCGCCGATCTCAAGGCCGGCCGGTGCGCCGGACGGACCCGAGTGGTTGGGAGACCCTGTGGACCTTTTACCTGCGGTCGGCGGGAACCGGGCGGACCCGGCTGCTGATCCGGGAACGGGTGGCCTTCGGCAACCGGCGGATGAAGCCGATCATGAAGCCGGTCGGTGTGGTCAGCTTCCTGATGACCCGGCGAACCATGCTCGGGGTCAGACAACGCGCCGAATCACCAGCAGCAGGAGCCCACCGGACCCTCAGATCACCGGAAGCGGACGGCGCGACGAGTCGCCCGCGGACGAGCCCGACGCGCCCTCCAACAACCGACTGAGCTCGGAGTCGTGGAGGATCGGCTTCGTGTCGTGCAGGTAGCACCGGGTTGCCTGATCATTTCCCAGGTCGTACAGCGGCGGCGGGTCTTCCAGGCATCGGGGCATCGCCGACGGGCACCGCTCGGCGAACCGGCACCCGGAATGCCGACCGGGCACCTCGATGCGACTGGTCTGCTCGCCCGTGCCGGCAGACCCCCACTGCTGCCGCGGATCGGGCCACGGGATGGAATCGATCAACAACCGGGTGTACGGATGCGTGGGGGAGTTGATCACCTGCTCCACCGCGCCGGCTTCGACGATCGACCCGCGGTACATCACCAGCACGTGATCGCTGACATGGTAGGCGGTGCCGAGATCATGGGTGATGTAGATGATCGGAATGTTGATCGTCCGGTTCACCGTCCGCAGGCTCTCCAGGATGGTCGCCCGCAATGATGCGTCGACCATCGACACCGGCTCGTCGGCGACGATCAACTTGGGTTCGAGCATCAGCGCCCGGGCGACGATGATCCGTTGTCGCTGACCGCCGGACAGCTGGTGCGGATACCGTCCCAACGTCTCATCCGGACGCAGCCCGACCGCCTCAAGGGCCTCGGCCATCAGCGCCTTCGCCGGTGCGCCCGGCCGGGCCAGTTTGAACTTCCGGATCGGCACGGTGAGCACGTGATCGACTTTGTAGAAGGGGTTGAACACCGCGAACGGATCCTGGAACACGGCCTGGACGTCCTGCCGGAACCGGCTCAGCCCGGCACCACGCAGTTTCGACACGTCCGCACCCTGGAAGCGTACGGTGCCCTGGGTCGGCGACACGAAGCCCATCAGGAGTGAGGCCAGGGTGGTCTTGCCGCTGCCGCTCTCGCCGACGATCGAGACGATCTGGGCGGTGTCACCCTGGATGGTCAGCGACACGTTGTCCAGCGCCACCGTCGCCTCGGAGCCGAAGGTGCGGCCCCGATAGGTCTTGGTGACCCGGTCGAGTTCGACCAACGGCACCGATTCAGACGCGGGCATAGTGCTCCTCCACGAGATGGCAGGCGGCCGACCGTTCACCGGGGTAGGGCCGGAACTCCGGCGCCTCCTCGACGCAGCGGTCCATCGCCTTCGGGCAGCGCGGGTGGAACAGGCATCCCTTCGGCAGTGACCGCAACGACGGCGGCAGTCCCGGGATGCCCTTGAAGGCGCCCCGCTCGGCGAGTTTGGGCAGGCTGTCGATCAACAGATCGGTGTACGGGTGGAGCGGACGGTCGAAGATGTCGTTGATCGGTGACAGCTCGGCCAGCTTGCCTGCGTACATCACTGCCAACCGGTCGACGGTCTGGGCCATCAGACCCATGTCATGGCCGATCAGGATCACCGCGACACCGAGTTCCTTCTGCAGCGTCATGATCGTGTCCATCACCTGGTGCTGGACCACCACGTCCAACGCCGAGGTCGGTTCGTCGGCGATCATCACCTTCGGTTCCATCGCGACGGCGATGGCGATGCAGACCCGCTGTTTCATGCCGCCGGACAACTCGTGGGGGAACATCCGTCCGACCTCTGGTTTGAGTCCGACCGAGACCAGCGCGTCGCGGGCCCGGTCCAGCAGCACCCGCTTGCCGGAACGGGCGTAACCGTGGTCCTCCAGGGCGTCGATGATCTGTTTCTCCACCCGGGCCACCGGGTTCAGCGAGTTCATCGCGCCCTGCGGGATCATGCTGATCCGCCTGGACCGCAGGGCCCGGATCTGCCGATCGGGCAGGCCGACCAGGTCCTTGCCGTCGAGCGCGACCCGGCCGGTCACCTTGCCCGGCGGCTGGATCAGCCGCATCAGGGCAAGGGCGATGGTCGACTTGCCCGATCCCGACTCGCCGACGAGACCGAGCTTCTCGCCCGGACTGAGGTCGAACGAGACCCCGTTGACGGCCCGCAGCGGGCCGGCGTCGGTCAGATACTCCACCGCAAGATCGCGGACCGACAGCACCGGCGGGGTCGCACCGGGACCGACCTCCTCGGTCGTCTCGCCGATCATTGGGTCCTCCGGCGGGGGTTGGCCCATTCGTCCAGGGCGAACGAGATGAAGAACAGGGACAGGATCAGGATCAGGATCATCGCGATCGGGATTCCCCACCACCACCACAGATTGCGGAGCAGTGCGGAGAACCGCTGCATCCAGTAGAACGTCATGCCGAGGGTCGGCTCGCGTTGTGACCCCAGGCCGAGCAGTTCCAGGCCGAGAGCGCCGTACACGGCGGCGATCAGGGCCGAAACGAATCCGGCGAGCAGGAACGGCGCCAGATTCGGCAGCAGCTCGCGGATGATGATCTCGGGGCTCTTCATTCCCGACAGCCGGGCGAGCCGGAGGAACTCCCGTTCCCGCAGCGACAGCACCTGGGCGCGGATCGCCCGGGTCGGGCCGGGCCAGGCGAAGCTGGCCAGGATCAGCGCCAGTCCCTCGACGGTCAGATACTGCTGCAGCAGCGAGGCGATGATCACCATCACCAAGAACGAGGGGATGGTGAAGACCACGTCGACGACCCATCGGATCACGTTGTCCAGCCAGCCGCCGTAGAAGGCAGAGATCAGGCCGAGGATGATGCCGATCGCCAGGCCGATGCTCCCGGCGAGCAGGCCGATCTCCAGGCTGAGCCGCGTGCCCACGACCATGACGGCGAACAGGTCGCGTCCCTGCGCGTCGGTGCCGAACGGGTAGGCCCAGGACGGCGGCTTGCTGGCCGGGCCGGCCAGGGGATAGGGATCCTTCAGCGGGTCGATGAACAGGATCCCGACGAAGGCGAACAATAGGAGCGCGATGAACATCCCCAGGCCGATGCCCAGCAACGGATTGCGTCGGACGTAGCGGAAGAACCCGGCCGCCTGTCGGAGTCCGATGGGTGTGTTCAGCACCCCGGCCTGTGTGGTGATCGGTGCCATCTCACCCCTTCTCGTACCGGATCCGCGGATCCAGCAATGGATAGATGAGGTCAACGATCAAGGTGGCGATACAGACGGCGAAGACCAGCACCATGGTGATGCCGTACAGCAGGTTGTAGTCCAACACCTGGATCGATGAGTTGATCAGATTCCCCAACCCCGGATAGCCGAACAGCGTCTCCACCAGGACCGTGGAGAAGATGAACGTACCCAGCGACATCACCAGGCCGGTGACCTGCGGCAGCAGCGCATTGCGCACGGCATAGCGGAGGAACACCCGGCGCGGTCGCAGCCCCTTGGCATCGGCGAAGGTGATGAAGTCCTCACCGACCGTCATCACCATCAGACTGCGCATCTGCAGCGCCTGACCGCCCAGCTGGAACAGCACCAGCGCACCGGCCGGCAGGACGGCGTGCTGTACCAGGTCGAGGAAGAACGGCACCGACCACTCCGGTGTCGCTGTCCGGGTGTAGGCCCCGGCCAGCGGCAGGATCTTCAACCGGAACGCGAAGACGTAGATCAACAGGAAGCCCAGCACGAAGGCCGGCGCGGCGCTGGTCAACATCGTCGCCGGGATGAAGAACCGCAGCCAACGCGGCGAGCGTGGCCAGCCGAGCATCGCGCCGAGCATGGTCCCGATCACGAATGCGATCAGGATCGACACGATGCCCAGCACCGCCGTGTACGGCATCGCCTGCAGGATCACCGAATTCACCGTGCGGGGATACTGCGAGATGGAGTAGCCGTAGTCGAACTGGGCGACCTTGACCAGAGAGTTCAGATACTGCTTCCACAACGGCTGGTCGAAGCCGAACTGTTTGTTGTACGCGTCGGCCATCGCCTGCAGACCGGTCTGGTTGCGACCACCCTGGGTGGCCGCCTGCATCAGCCGTTCCTTGATCGGATCACGCGGACTCAGTTTCGGGATGAAGAAGTTGATCGTTGCTGCTGTCCACATCACCGTGACCAGCAGCACGATCCTCTTGACCAGATAGCGCCAGGAGATCATCGCCGTCCTGTCAACCGTTCGCCGGCTTCAGATGGGCCAGCTCCAGCGCGAAGGTCTTGAACCAGAAGGCGCCCGGCAGATACGGGTCCTCGGCGGTCGGCCACCCGGTGAAATAGGTGTTGTTGTAGGCGATCCGGTGCATCCATTGGACCAGCGGCGTGTGCGGCAGCTCGGCGAGGTAGATCTTCATCGCCTCGACGAACAGCGGCAACTGCTCGGGGTCGTCCACCGGGTAACGCGCCATCTTCTCCACCAGGGCGTCGTACTCGGAGTTCTTCCAGTGGCTGCTGATGTCGCCGGCCTCACCGATCTTGTGGAAGTGCCGGGAGTGCATCAGTTCCATCGAGGGATACATATCGGCGATCGCGCCGGCGAAACCGAACAGGAACAGCTTGGCCTTGCCGTTGGCCATCCGGTCGTACGCGTCGCCCGGCGTCTGTAGCGACGCCTCGAACCCGGCGTTGCGCAGCTGCTCGGCCAACACCGCCCCGTAGTCGTTGACCAGGTCGACGATGCCGTAGATGGTCGCATCGACCCGTTTGCCGTCCTTGGCCCACAGGCCCTGGTTGTCCTTGGTGTAGCCCTTGCCGGTCATGATCTCGTTGACCTTGTTCAGGTCGTGGGCGTTGGTCGGATTGTCCGGCAGGAGTTCCTTGGCGGCCTCGATGTACTTCTGCAGCGGCGGGAAGTTGGGGAAGGGCAGCTCCGAGACGGTGCCGGACCCCTCGTAACCGATGTCGACCAGCTGCTGTCGGTCGATCGCGTGGTTGATCGCCCGCCGCATGTCCAGGTCGTTGTACGGCGGCACTGCGCAATTGAAGAACAGCGACTGCGGCCACCAGTCGATGTAACCGTACGGCGCGTTCTTCCCGGTCCAGGACATGATCTTGGGGTTCTCCTGGACGATCTGCTTGATCACCGGAGGCCGGAAGTCCAGCGACGAGTCGAGCTCGTTGTTGATCAGCTGTTGGGCGGTGTTGGTCGGGTCGGTGAACGGTACGACAATGATCCGCTTGGGCCCGGGCAGCTCGGCGAGGCCGGCCTCGATCGCCCACCAGTCGTCGCGGCGGTCCATCAGGCGCTGCTGCGGGGTCCAGTCGACCATGGTGTACGGGCCCGTGACCACAGGCAGGTTCTTCGACGGATCGTAGAACAGGTAGCCGGTCTTGTCCTTGAGATCGGCGAAGATGTGCTCCGGGACCAGGAAGATGCCCAGGTCGTTCTTCATGTACAGGTAGTCGAAGACGAACCGTGGCGCTGGCCGGGTGAAGGTGATCTGCACGGTCTTCTCGTCGGTCGCCTCGGCCTCTTTGACCCAGTCGCGCATGTCGGAGGAGTACTGCATCGCGCTGTTCTTCTCGTCGCGCAGCATTTCCAGGGTGAACGCGACATCCTTGGCGGTGAACGGTTCTCCGTCGCTCCACTTGGCGTCGGTCCGGGTGGTGATCTTGACCTTGGTGTAGTCCTTGTTGAACTTCGGGTCGCCGTCGGCGAGCCACGGGATCGTCTCGCCGGTGAACGCGGAGTAGAAGTAGAGCGGCTCGAACATCGCCGCACAGCCGCGTTGGTGGTTGAAGCCCGAGGCGTACGGATTGCAGATGCCGATGTCGGCACCGTCGCCATTGGCCAGCATCAGCGTCTGCTCCCGAGGTACCTTGGCCGGTTTGCCGCGGGGCACCGGTCGGGTCGACGCTGTACTGGTACTGGTCGACTGGGGTGCCGGTGGTGCTTCGGGGGTGCCGCAGGCCGCGAGGGCGATTCCGGCAGAGGTGAGACCGGTGAGTTTCAGAAAGTCCCGCCGGGTGGGTTCCGGTGTCATGCGCACCGCCGTCCGGTCTGGCACCCGGGCATACGCCTATCCAGGAACGTGATCATTTCCGCGCCTCCACGTCGTTGTGGGTCTGTCGGGACCGCGGTTCCGACAACCGGTGGACGGTTGTCTCGACACAGGTCGCGACAACCGGGCCGTCCTCTCCCTGACGTCGGCCCAGCTGGTGGAATGTAGAGGAGTCACAAGTGACTCTTGAGGGATGACAATATCGTCGCGGGCCGCCGGGGTGTCAAGGGTCATTTGTACCGGTTCAGTCATTTTCCGGTGACTGGTTGACAGGGTCGGTGATGATCAGTAGTTGATCACCGTTCCGGCCGGCGGGACCATGATCATCCGGCAGGGGCCGCCGTCACGGTAGTGGTCGGCGGCGGGACGGCGGCACGCTGCGGTCCGGGGTGACTGCTGGATTGCGTGCTGCGGTAGTGCGACGGTGAAACGCCGTACTGGGTCTGGAATGCCTGGCGGAGGGTCTCCGCGGTCCCGAAGCCGCAGCGTCCGGCGATCGTCTCGATGGTGAGGTCTGTTCCGGTCAGTAGGTGTGCTGCGGCCTCCGTTCGGGCACGCCGGACGAAGCGGCCGGGACTGATGCCGACCTCGTTGAGGAACAACCGGGTCAGGTGGCGTTCGCTGACGCCCGACAACGCGGCCAGGGCAGCCGTCGACAGGTCGGCATCGAGGTGAGTGGTGATGTGGTCGACTGTGCGGTGGACCAGCGGATTCTCCGCCGCCGGCGCTGCGGTGAACATGCTCATCTGGGCCTGGTTGCCCGGCCGTTGCAGGTAGGTCACCATCTGCCGGGCGACGTTGCGGGCCAGCTCGGCGCCAAGATCGGCTTCGATGAAGGAGAGGGTCAGGTCCAGGGCCGCGGTCACCCCGGCGGAGGTGGCGACGCCGCGGTCGGTCAGGTGGATCGGGTCACGGTCGAAGCGGACCTTGGGGAACCGGCGGGACAGGAACTCGGCATGGTCCCAATGTGTCGCCGCGCGGTGGCCGTCGAGCAGACCTCCGGCCGCCAGAATGCCGGCCCCGGTACAGACCGACGCCACCCGGCGGGTCTGGACGGCGAGCCGACGGATGTGCCCGATCAGCACCGGATCGTCCATGGCCTGGAGGTAGCCGAGACCGCCCACCACGAACATCGTGTCCAGCGGCCCGGTCACCTCCTCCAGGGTCTGCTGCGCCTGCAGCAACAGACCGGTCCAGGTGTGGATCGGTCGGCCTCCGGCGGATGCCACCGAGACCTGGTAGGCAGTCCGGCCGGCATAGCGGTCGGCGATCTCCAGGGCGGTGGTGATGCAGGCGATGTCGAGCAGCTCCGCGTCGCGGTAGCCGACCACCACGATCCGGCGCGGATGTGCTGTGGCTGCGATCATGTCCCGACCGTAGAACGGTTCGTGCCGCACGTGCAGTCTGTCGGACAGGTTTCCCAAGATTTGTGCCGGATGGGTTGTGGAGCCGAGGAGGGTACTGCGGTGCCGGGCGACGATGGGTCCGGATCACCAACGCCTCGTCGGAAGGACGGCACCATGTCGAAGGTTCGGGTCCACAACTTCTCCATCTCGCTGGACGGTTTCGGGACCGGGGACGGTCAGACTGCCGAAGCCCCGTTCGGACATGCCGGTGAACGGCTGCACGAGTGGATGTTCGCTACGCACTCCTGGCAGGGGGACGGCGGCAGCCTCGGCGCGGACAACGCGTTCGCGGAGCGGTACATCCCCGGTATCGGGGCGGAGATAATGGGTGCCGGGAAGTTCGGGCATCCCGGCTGGCAGGATGAACCGCAGTTCCGGGGCGCCTGGGGCGACGACCCGCCGTTCCACACGCCGGTCTTCGTCCTGACGCACAAGCCGCGGCCGTCGATCGATATGGGCGGGGGCACGGTGTATCACTTTCTCGACGCCTCACCGGCGGAGGCCCTGGCGCAGGCCAGGGCTGCTGCTGACGGCAAGGACGTTCGGATCGGCGGTGGGGCAACCGTGATCAGGGAGTTCATCACCGCCGGGCTGGTTGATCAGATGCATATCGTTCAGGTGCCGATGCTGCTCGGACGCGGCGTCCGGCTCTGGGACGGGCTGGAGGGACTGGAGGATTCCTTCGACATCGAGGCGGTGTCGACGCCCAGCGGCGTCACCCATCGCCGATCAACTCGTCGGTGGTGTGCACCTCGGCGCGCATGTTCCGTTCCATCATGGTCAGCGCGGCATCGGCGAGATCCTGGTGGATGTGGGCCACGGCGTCACTGGGCACCGCGACGTCGAAGTGGCGTACGTAGGCATCGAGCGCCGAGTAGAGAATGCACTGCTCGGTCACCTGACCGGTCAGCACGATCCGGTTGATGTCGTGGCTGCGCAGGAAGTAATCCAGCTGGGTGGCGTAGAAGGCGGAATGACGCGCCTTGACCAACAACGGAACATCGGAGCTGGGCAGGATCGGTTCGACCAGGTCCGGCCGCGAACCCTGGAGCGCCCAGTCGGCCAGTTCCTTCCGGTCGGCGGTCCACTCGCCGTGATTGTCGTTGACGTAGACCACGGTGCTGTCATGCTCACGCGCGGCGTCGAGCAGGCGGCAGATGTTGGGAACGGACTCACCGACCGATTCGGCGAGCGGCCCGGCGTCGTCATGTTCGTACCGGTTGAGCATGTCGATCACCAGTAGTGCTGTGGGCAAGGCGTACTCCTGTCGGGGGTTCCGGTCCAATCCATCATGCAATGAGTGAAAGACCGGCTCACCGGTTGCGCCTGGCCAGCCGGCGGCCGAGATCGGCGCCGTACACCAGATGTCCGATGAGCAGGGTGGCGATCTCGCGCGGGTTGTCCCGATGCAAGGGTTCACGGATGCCGGCTACCGGAAGCCCGACCTCGTAGTTGGCCAAACAGACCGCGATCCCGTAGAGGGCGCCGCGGCCGGTAGACGGTGATCGGGTGATCAGCGAGAACACCCCGCCCAGAGCCGCGCCGTAGGCCAGGTGAGCCACGATCGTCGCTGCGTTGAGCTGTCGCGGCTCGGTGTCGTCGGGGAGCAGGCGCTGCATGATCTGGCGTGGCGGGAGCTGACCGACCCATCCGATCAGGTCGAAACTGGAGAAGACGCCCGTCATCGTCGTGGTCGCAATGGCGCCACCGAGCAGTCCATGGCGAAACGGCGTCCGTCGCTTCGGCCGGGTCGGGTGCATCCGAGTCCTCCAGTCGAGTTCTGGTCGATGCCGACCGACGAACCTTCGGCGTCCGGTCGGATCGGTGGGATGTGCTGGCGTTTACCCCGGCTGCGGAGGTCACAAACCAACCGAGGTGCGCCCTCTGTTGGTTGACGGCGCCGCTGGACGGTGCAAGTGTTCGGAACAGGTCCAGGTAGCGCACGGTCGGGGCGTGAGGGCGCGGTGCGGATCAGCCGCTCGGGAACATATCGCAGATAGGAACGCACAGTGATTCGAGCAATGAAGCCAGGAATCGCGATCGGCGCGGCAGTCACCGCTGCGCTCGCATTGTCCGGCGTCGGTGCCACCGCGGCCGCAGCGGCTCCGCCGCATGGCGTGCTTTTCGACGACTTCACGTACTCGGGGCCGAGCGATCCCGCGGTCACCGCGCACGGCTGGGAGGTGCGCACCGGCGGCGGTGGGCCTGGTGTGGAGGGCGCAACCTGGACCGCGGACAACATCGCCTTTCCCAAGGTGCAGGGCAAGAAGTCGCTGCAGCTGCGACTGACCACCGACGGTACGAGTGCGGGCACCACACAGTCCGAGTTCACCCAGACGACTCAGGGCCGCGAGGGCACCTATCTCGCGAGGATCAAATTCTCCGATGCTCCCACCTCGGGGCCGGACGGCGATTTCTTGAACCAGACCTTCTTCGCGATCGGGCCGTTGGCGGCCGACTGCGACCCCAACTACAGCGAGACCGACTTCACCGAGTACCTGCCCAACGGCGGCTGGGGAACACCGGGCCCGTTGAACTCCGAGACGACCTGGTACACGACCGGTGAGACCTGCAGCGACAGCGTCGAGAATGATCAAGCGGTCAGTCTGGCCGGCTGGCACACGATCATGGCCACCGTCGCCGACGGCCATGTCCGCTATTACGTCGACGGCGAACTCGTCGCCGATCATGCCGGGAAGTACTTCCCGCGTGAGGACATGGTGATCGACTTCAACACCTGGCTGATCGACACCACCGGCCACGTCGGACATCGGACCAGCATCTGGAACGAGTACGTGGACTACGTGTTCTACGCCCAGAACCAGGTCCTGTCGCCCAAACAGGCCAAGCACAAGGTGCAGCATCTGCGGGCCGGTCACCGCTTCGTGAACACGATCGGGTAGCCCTGGGTTGTCGGCCGGTCGCCCTTCCGGTGGGTGACTGTGACGATCTACGGTCTGGTCGCCGAGACGGCGTTGATCATCACTGTGTCGACGCGATGCCAGGTCGGGCGGTGGAAGCCTGACGAGGCGAGCAGTGATGCCCCGCGGTGCCGGGTTCGGGCCCTGCCCCGCCGGCTACCGACGAGAGTCGGACCGAGCAGCGGGGAGAACAGGTCCACAGCACCAGCTCGGGTCTTTGCAAACGGGGCGGCGCTGGTCATAGGCAGGGCGCAGGTCGCCCCGATTCCAACCTGACGGCTTGACTCTTCCCTTACGGCAGGCTCCATGCTCGGCGACATGGACAGCGCACCCGTGATCACCCAACGCCCTGCCACGCCGTACGTGGCCATCACTGTCACCGTCACGATGGACGCCATTGCCGACGTCGTGCCGCCGCTCACCCAAGAGGTGCTCGCCTGGTTGGAGGCTCGAGGGATCCAGCCCGCCGGCCCGCCGTTCTGGAAGTACAACATCATCGACATGGAACGCGGTCTGGAAATCGAGACCGGCCTTCCGCTCGCCGAACCGTTCGACGGCCCGAACGACGGAAGCGACCGGGTCCATGCCGGTCTGCTGCCGCCGGGCAGGTACGTCACGGTGACGCACGTCGGCCATCCCAAGACGTTGATGGATGCCACCGCACGACTGCTGAAATGGGCGGACGCGCAGGGACTGACCTGGGACGTATCGCCGTCACCGCAGGGGGACCGGTGGGGATGTCGGCTGGAGATCTATCGCGACGAGCCGGGTCAGGACATGAACGAGTGGGAAACCGAACTCGCCTTCCGCCTGGCCGACCAGACTGCACGCTGAAGTTGCCGCCTGGTGGATATCCGATCAGCGAACCGGCGGCGCATGGCAACGCGACGGTGGACGATGGCAGTGTGGACGAGAAACTCCTGTCGATCGGCGTCTTCGCGCGCCGGTCGCGGCTGTCACTGCGGGCACTGCGGCTGTACGACCATCTGGGCCTGCTGAGCCCAGCGGTGGTCGATCCGGACACCGGATACCGCCGCTACCGCGACGATCAACTCTTCACCGCACGGTTGATCGTCGGTCTGAGGCGTTTGGACATGCCCCTGTCCGAGGTCGCTCGCGTTCTTTCCGCACCGCGCCGGGTCGGTGCCGAGGTCCTGGAGGAGTACTGGGAGTCCGTCGAACGACGGCTGGCCTTCCAACGCGCGCTGGCCGAGCGCCTGGGGGACAGCCTGCGGGGCGGGCAGACACCCTTGCCGACGTTCCGCATCCGGGAACGGGACGTTCCCGAAACGATCTTGATCAGCGAGATCAAGGAAGTCGATCTCCCCGGACTCCGACAAACCATCGCCGGGGCTATTGCCCGGCTCTCCGGACGTGTTGCTGATCATGGCGGAGCCGTCGGCGCGCCGTGGGTGATCTTCCATGGTGAGGTGAACGAGGACAGCGATGGACCGGTGGAGATCGGCATCCCGGTGCGTACGGCGTCGGTGGGGACCCGGTGTGAGCCGGCGCATACGGAGGCGCACGTGACGATCACCCGGGCGCAGTGGGAGTGGCCGCAGGTGCTGTCGGCCTACGACGCGGTCGAGGACTGGATCGACCTGCAACGGCGGAGCAGTCTCGGGTCGCCCCGCAAGATCTACCGCACGGGAGTCGATCCGGCGTCCGTCGGACCGGCCGACCAGGTCTGCGACATCGCCTTCCCGATCACGCCCGCGACGCGCTGAGTCCTGTGGACGTCGGACCTCAGGCCGCGAGTCCGGCCTTCACCTGCCGGGTCACCTCGTCGGCCAGGATCTCGCGGCTGCCGCCGGCGAGGCCATCGAGGGCGAGCTTGGCGACGATCGCCGGATCGGTCTTCTGGTCCGCCGGGATCCTGGCCGCCATGTCGGTGTCCATGTAGCCGACGTGCAGGGCGGAGACGGCGACGCCGCGCGGGGCCAGTTCCTCGCGTACCGAGTCGGTGAGCGCCCAGGCTGCAGCCTTCGCCGCGCTGTAGGCGCCGGCCCGGCTCGGGTGCAACCAGGAGAGCACCGAGAGGACGTTGAGTATCGCGCCGCCACCGTTGGTCTGGATGACCGGTGCGAAGGCGCGGATCACGCCGAGGGTGCCGAAGTAGTGCGTCTCCAGTTCGAGGCGGATCCGGTCGAGATCGCCGGCGACCAGGGTCTGCCCGGTGTTGGAGCCGGCGTTGTTGATCACCAGCGTGACGTCGGTGGCTGCTTGGGCGGCGTGTTCGACCGAAGCGGGATCAGTGACGTCGAGTTGCAGCGGGATTGCCCCGGGAAGATCGACCGTGGAGGGGTTGCGGGCGCCGGCGTACACGGTGGCGCCGCGCTCCAGCAGTTGACCGGCGAGCACGCGGCCGAATCCGCGGTTGGCGCCGGTGACGAGAGCTACAGCAGAGGTGAGATCCATGCCATATAGATTATGAATATCATCTAACTGGCGCAAGGTGATAGATGACACATAACATCTATACTGGTTGTCATGGGTCGGGTTTCGCAGGTGCAGGCGCAGGAGAACCGCAAGCAGATCGTCCGGACGGCTGCCCGGCTGTTCCGGGAGCGCGGTATTGACCGGGTCAGCGTTGCCGAGGTGATGACCGAGGTCGGACTCACCCATGGGGGGTTCTACAAGCAGTTCGCCTCGAAGGAAGCCCTGGTCGCGGAAGCGGTCGGACAGGCGTTCGCGGAGACCGGTGAGCGTCTGACGGCCTCGAGCCGCGAGGATTTCGTCCGCGGCTACCTGTCAGTCGAGCATCGGGACGCGCCGGGTGGCGGGTGTCCGGCGGCAGGTTTCGGCGGTGATCTGTCGCATGATGATCATGGCGCCGCCGTTCGGGCGTACGCCGACGGCGTGGAACTCTATGCCAAGGAACTGGGCAGCCTGGCCGACGTAGCGACGCTCATTGGTGCGCTGGTGCTGGCCCGCGCCACGGCGGGTACGGAGGTCTCCGACCGGGTTCTCGCCGCAGCCCGTGAAGCGCTGCTCGACAGACGCTGAAGGCGTCGACCGACTCATGCCGAGATGCTCGACCGTGTTGGCCAGTTCGTACGCCCGATGGCTCAGCCCTGCGTCCTGCATGGCCGGATCCGGCGGCGGACCGTGGTCGGGTGATCATCTTCCGCCAGTACCCGATGTCATGCGCGGACGACCCGGCAGCGGTGGTAGGACCGCTGCCGGCACGGACCGCAGTCGCTCGAAGGCTTCGTGAAGATCACGAATCTCCTCAGCCGACCACGGTCCCTGCCGCGGTTGTCCCGCGGGACGTGTCATGACGAGCCGGGGAGGGACGTCATCGAGGTACGCGGTGATCAGGGCCGGCGCCAGACCAGGGGCGTGTTCCTGGAGATGGCCGAGGGCGGTTGCTTCTCGGTATGCCTCGCCGCGATCCCAGCTTCGGTAGGTCTTGATCACCGAAGTTGCTGAGATGGTCACCGAGTGGGTGGAACGGGATTCGCCGATGGACATCTGCTGGAGCGTGAACCTATCTCACCTGGTGATCCGCCGCTGATCGACGAAGCAGGTGGATGAGCAGGTTGGCGTACCCGCGGGCGTCATCGATCGCTCGATGGGTGTGCTCGACATCACCGAACCATTCCGCAGGAAGTGTTCGAGATGAGACCTCGGTGACGGGCCGACCGGTGATCGCTGCAGCGTAGCTGCGGATGCACATCCCGCCTCCGGTGAACAACACATCCGACTCGTACGGACCCTGAGTCAATCCGTAGTTGGTGAACCGACGCAGGTAGTAGTCGATCCAGGGGCCGTCGAACGCGATCGGATGAGCCGCGAAGATGCGCGGTGTCGCAAGTGTCCGGACCCATGCGCCGAAGTCACCCATCACCTGGCCGGCGGGTTCCGGGCCGGTGGTCGCGGCAGCCCAGGCTCCGGACTGGGTCTGGAACCAGGCATAGGTGTCGGGGTCCGGCGCAGCGCCGGGGAGCGGTTCCAGGACAGCTTCGAACTCGCCGAGGATCGCTCCGCTGTGCGTGACAGCCACCGAGGCGAAGGACCGCATCGAGTTCGGGCCGGGCCACGGACCGTCGACTTCGATGCCGGTGACGATGTACACGCAATCGGTCATGAGTTGGCCGTCCCGTGCAGGGTCATTCGGAGACCTGCATCGGCGGGCCGGACGTGCGGGCCGTCCGGTGCCGGCGTCACCGACCCGGACGGCGACCTCGTGCCGGATTAATCGAAGCTGAGCCCGTTGCCCGGTGTGGTGCCCAGGATGATCATGCCGCCGTCGACCTGCCAGTCCGCGCTGATCCCGGCGGGCAGGGTGAAGCCCTGCACCTCGGCGAGCGAGTGGTTGGGCACGGCTGCAGCCGCCGGCGCCAGATGACCGAAGAAGCCGACCGGGCTGACCGGCAGACTGTGTCCGTGCGCCAGAGTGGCGACCCGGAGGAAGTGAGTGATTCCCCAACCGCCGCCGGCCTGGACCAGGTCGACGGCACGGCCGTTGATCAACGGAAGGTACTGGTCGAGCCCGGTCAGGTTCTCCCCGGTGGCGACGGCTGCGCGAATCTGCCGTGACACCGCGGACAGTCCTGCGGCGTCCCACCGGCGGACGGGCTCCTCGATCCAGGCCAGGTCGACGGACTCCTCGAGCGCGGCGACGTAGCGTACGGCCTGCTTGGGGTTCCAGCTCTCGTTCGCATCGAGGGCCAACACCGGATGATCGACCCCCAGGGCGTCGCGCACGACGGCCAGCCGGCGCAGGTCGTCGGCGAGGTTACGGCCGCCCTTGAGCTTGGCCGCGGTGAAGCCCGCCTCGGCGAAGTTGCGATACAGGGCGTGCAGTTGATCATCGTCAAGGCCGGCATCCAGCCCTGAGGCATAGCCGGGAACTGTGCGATCACGGGCGCCCAGCAACCGCCACAGCGGCTCGCCGGCGGCCTTGGCCTTGAGGTCCCACATTGCGAGGTCGATCGCACCGATGGCACCGAAGACGGCGCCGGCGTGTCCTGCCTTGAACGTCCAGGCCAGCATCCGGTCGTACAGACCGGTGACCGAGCGCGGGTCCTCGCCTTCCACGGCGGGAAACACCGCGTCGATCATGGACCCCGAGCCGACAGCGACTCCGACAAGATCGGTGTCTGTCTCAAGCAGCAGGATGCTCGACGCGGATTCATTCCCCGGCATGACGCCGTTGACGTCACCGATACGGCGTCCCCAGTCGAGGACGGTCGGGACGATTCGGTAGCCGGTGATCTTCATGGGCGTCGAGCATAGTCAGCCGGTCCCGATTGCGGGCCGTGATCGTCGTGTGCTGACGCGGCTACTTCTCGATGGCGCGGACCGCATTGCTGTACGGCGAACGTTGGCCGTTGCTGTCCACCGCGAACACCTGGACGTCATCGCCCGGTTGAAGGGTCTGGGTGACGATGCCGGTGGGACCGGTGTCGATCGATATCGTCCTGTCCGCTGTGACCGTCGTCCGGTCCTGGGCGCTGGCGAACTGATAGCCACCTCGCGCGATCACGTGATAGCTGACTGACTTGGCGTCGCTGACGGTCGGGTCCCACGTGTAGGTGACGGTACGGCCCGTGATCACGGCGCTCTTCATGATCGGTTTGGGTAGGGGAGCTTGGTTGATCGGTACGAGTCCGTTGCTCGGCGCCGACGTCGTGCCTGCTGCGTCCTCGGCCTCAACCGTGTACGTGGCGGTGGGCGATGCTCCGGTCCGGTCGACAAGAACGGCGCCGCCGAGGATGCTTCCGCCGTTCTGATGCGCGTCCAACTGTTCGACCTGCTTCCCGTTCGCCAGGATGTCGTAGAAGCGGGTGCTGTCTGCGGTCGCCGACGGCTGCCAGCCCAGGCCGATCACGTTGTCGCCGTCCCAAGTGGCGGCGGTAAGGGTCGGAGGGGCGAGCGCCGTGGCCGGCCCGGAAGCAGTGGCGGTCGGCATGGACGTCAGCGCGGCACCGCTCACCCCGAGTAACAGGGCCGCACCCAGACCGCCGGTAATACGCTGTCCGAAGTTCATGTGACTTCCTCTTCCCGGACGGTGGCGCCGTCCGTATCGGTAGGTCAGAGATTCACCACGTCGGGCATTGGCGTGACACGAATTCATACGCAACCGAGCGCACAATCGTTCAACGGTCGTTCGCTCCCCCCCAGCGGCAGTCGATCCCGCACCACTTGGTCGGCGCCGCACCAGTTCCTCGTCCCCGCACCCGATGCAGCCGGTGCGCCGCCGCCCAAGGGGTGCGCCGGCGAGTAACTGGTGCGCCGCCGAGCAACTGATGCGAAGGCAGCGGGTGCAACGTCGAACACGGGGTGCGGCGTCGAGCGTGGGGTGCGGCGCCGACCATCTCGGATGCCTCAGGTCCCCGTGCGTCGCAGCAGGTAGATCGCCGGCATGGCGCGTCGTTGCCGGACTCGCAACTGGTTCACCACAGCCCAGTCGTCGGTGATCGAGGTCTCGAACAGTCGCATGTCCTGAGTGCACACGGCGAAGCGGGCTCCGGCCCTGGCCACTCGGGCAGCCTCAGCCATGATCGCCGGATAGAGACTCCGGTTGCCCCGATGGTCGCCGATGGCATGGCCGTACGGAAGGTCCGCCAGCAGCACGTCGATGCTCCGATCGGTCAACGGAAGCGTGCCCGCGTC
>Ga0164243_10001177_pt1 | contig 45263 bp, 36 predicted proteins | sample OricompcompostOP_FD_108781 | JGI IMG/M metagenome (GOLD analysis project Ga0164243, IMG submission 108781) | Organic Plus compost microbial communities from Emeryville, California, USA - Original compost - Organic plus compost (OP) | ecosystem: Engineered > Solid waste > Mixed feedstock >...
ACGACGACGGCGACGATGACGGGGACGAAGGGGGCGGCTGCGTCGTGCACCGGGTGCGCAAGGGCGCCGCCGCCGCGGTGACCTCCTGGGTCGCCGAACAGGGCGGTGACGTACCCGAAGACGCCGGGCGACTGGCCGGGGAGATATCCGCCGCCGGCGGCACGCCGCTGCTCGTGGCCGCCGAACGCGACGGCCACGCCCGGGTGTTGGGCGTGATCCACCTCAAGGACGTGGTCAAGCACGGGATGCGGGACCGCTTCGCCGAACTGCGCCGCATGGGCATCAAGACCGTGATGATCACCGGCGACAATCCGCTCACCGCCCGCGCCATCGCCGACGAGGCCGGCGTGGACGACTTTCTCGCCGAGGCCACCCCCGAGGACAAGATGGCCCTGATCAAGAGCGAGCAGTCCGGCGGCAGGCTGGTGGCGATGACCGGCGACGGCACCAACGACGCGCCCGCCCTGGCCCGCGCCGACGTCGGCGTCGCCATGAACACCGGCACCTCGGCCGCCAAAGAGGCCGGGAACATGGTCGACCTCGACTCCGACCCGACGAAGCTCATCGAGATCGTGGAGATCGGCAAGCAACTGCTCATCACCCGGGGCGCGTTGACCACCTTCTCCCTCGCCAACGACGTCGCGAAGTACTTCGCGATCATCCCCGCGATGTTCGCCTCGGCCTACCCGGGCCTGGACGCGCTCAACATCATGCGCCTGGCCACGCCCCAGTCCGCGATCCTCTCCGCCGTCGTCTTCAACGCGCTGGTGATCGTGGCGCTGGTGCCGCTCGCCCTGCGCGGAGTGCGCTACCGGCCCACGAGCGCCGACCGGATGCTGCGCCGCAACCTCGCCGTCTACGGACTCGGCGGACTGGCCGCACCGTTCCTCGGCATCAAGCTCGTCGACCTGCTCGTCTCACTCGTCCCCGGGATCGGATCATGAACGTCGGCCTCCGCAGCGCGTCCCGCCTGATGCGGGCGGCACTGCGTGCACTGCTCGTACTGACCGTGCTGCTCGGCATCTGCTACCCGCTGGCCGTGACCGGCATCGCCCGGGCCGCCTTTCCGGACAGGGCCGACGGCTCACCGGCCGGACCCGGCGGCAAGCCCGTCGGCTCCTCGCTGATCGGCCAGACCTGGAACGGCCCCGACGGCAGGCCGGACCCGAAGTGGTTCCAGCCGCGCCCCTCCGCCGGCGGCTACGACGGGCTCGCCTCCGGCGCCTGCAACCTCGCCGCCACCAGCCCGGAGTTGCTGAGGCAGGTCGAGCAACGCCGGGCACGTACCGCGGAGTTCAACCACGTACGGGCCGCCGCCGTGCCGCCGGACGCGGTCACCGCCAGTGGCTCCGGGCTCGACCCGGACATCTCCCCGGCGTACGCCGCACTCCAGGTGCACCGCGTCGCCGAGGCCCGCGGCGTGCACCCGGCCACAGTTCGCGGACTGGTCGAGAAGCACACCGAACCGAGAACCGCGGGCTTCCTCGGCGAGCCCGTGGTCAACGTCCTGGAGCTGAACCTGGACCTGCGAGACCTCGGCACATAGCAGCGGCACCAGCAGACGAGCGAGGTGAAGGACACTGGAGCCATGACGCGCGGCACCCTACGCATCTACCTCGGAGCCGCCCCCGGCGTCGGCAAGACCTACGCCATGCTCTCCGAAGCGCACCGGCGCCTGGAGCGCGGCACCGACGTCGTGATCGGCTTCGTCGAATGCCACGGCCGCCCGCACACCGAGGAGATGCGGCGCGGGCTGGAGACCGTGCTGCGCCGCGAACTCGCCTACCGCGGAGCCGTCTTCGGCGAGATGGACGTCGACGCCGTCCTCGCCCGCCGGCCCGCCGTCGCCCTCGTCGACGAGATGGCGCACAGCAACGTCCCCGGCTCCCGCAACGAGAAGCGCTGGCAGGACATCGAGGACGTGCTCGCCGCCGGCATCGACGTCATCTCCACCGTGAACATCCAGCACCTGGAATCCCTCGGCGACGTACTGGAGTCGATCACCGGGGTGCGCCAGCGCGAGACGATCCCGGACGAAGTGGTGCGCCGCGGCGACCAGATCGAACTCGTCGACATGTCACCGGAGGCACTGCGCCGCCGCCTCGCACACGGCAACGTCTACACCGCCGACAAAGTGGACGCCGCCCTCGCCAACTACTTCCGGCCCGGCAACCTCACCGCGCTGCGCGAACTCGCCCTGCTGTGGACCGCCGACCGCGTCGACGCCTACCTGCGGCAGTACCGCGCCGAGCACGACATCTCCGACGTATGGCAGGCCCGCGAACGCATCGTCGTCGGCCTGACCGGCGGCCCCGAGGGACGTACGCTCATCCGCCGCGCCGCCCGCATCGCCGCCAAAGGCTCCGGCAGCGAGATCCTCGCCCTCTACATCGCCCGCAGCGACGGGCTCACCTCGGTCTCCTCGAAGGAACTCGCCGTCCAGCGCAACCTCGTCGAAGACCTCGGCGGCACCTTCCACTCCGTGCTCGGCGAGGACGTACCGCACGCGCTGCTGGAGTTCGCCCGCGGCGCCAACGCCACCCAGATCGTGCTCGGCACCAGCCGCCGCAACGCCTGGCAGTACGCGCTCGGGCCCGGTGTCGGCGCGACCGTCGCCCGCGAGTCCGGGCCCGACCTCGACGTACACATCGTCACGCACGAACGCGCCGCGAAAGGGCGGGGGTTGCCGCTCGCCCGCGGGGCACGGCTCGGCCGCTCCCGCACCGTCGCCGGCTGGCTCACCGGCACCGCCGGCCCGGCCGCGCTCACCGCGGCGCTCACGCACGCCGGCTCCGGGCTCGGCTTCGCCAACCAGATGCTGCTGTTCCTCACCGTGACGGTGGCCTCGGCGCTGCTCGGCGGCATGCTGCCCGCGCTCGGCTCGGCGCTCGTCGGCTCGCTGCTGCTGAACTACTACTTCACGGCGCCCGCCCACACCTGGACCATCGACGAGCCGCAGAACGTACTCGCCATCGTGATCTTCGTGGTGGTCGGGCTCGCCGTGGCCTCCGTGGTCGACCTCGCCGCCCGCCGTACGCAGCAGGCCGCCCGGCTCCGGGCCGAAGCGCAGACGCTGAGCCTGCTCTCCGGCAGCGTGCTGCGCGGCGCCTCCGCGCTGCCCGCACTCCTGGAGCGCGTACGCGAAACCTTCGGCATGCGGTCCGTGGCCCTGCTGGAGCGCGGCACCGGACGCGAACCGTGGACCTGCGTGGACAGCGTGGGCCCGGACCCCGCAACTCGCCCCGAGGACGCGGACGTCGAGGTGCCCGGCGGCAGCCACACCGCGCTCGCGCTGCGCGGCCGCATGCTGCCGGCCGAAGACCGCCGCGTCCTCGGCGCCTTCGCCGCGCACGCCACCGGCGCCCTCGAACGCCGGCGGCTCGTCGGCGAAGCCGAACGCGCCCGCAGCCTGGAGGAGGCCGACCGCATCCGCGTCGCCCTGCTCGCCGCCGTCTCGCACGACCTGCGCACGCCGCTGTCCGCGATCAAAGCCTCCGTCTCGTCCCTGCGTTCCGGCGACATCCCCTGGTCGCCCGAGGACGAGGCGGAATTCCTTGCCGCCATCGAGGAAGGCGCCGACCGGCTCGACCACCTCGTCGGCAACCTCCTGGACATGAGCCGGCTCCAGACCGGCGCGCTCGCACCGCTCCTCGCGGAAACCGACCTGGACGAGGTGGTGCCGCTGGCGCTGAGGGGAGTGCCGGAGGGCAGCGTGACGCTCGACATCCCGGAGACGCTGCCCATGGTCACCGCCGACAAGGGCCTGCTGGAGCGCATCGTCGCCAACGTCGTCGAGAACGCCGTCGAGCACAGCCCGGAAGGGACTGCCGTGCGGCTGTCCGCCAGCGTCCTCGGCGACCGCGTGGAACTCCGTACGATCGACCGGGGCGCCGGCGTGCCCGACTCCGCCAAGGAGCGGATCTTCGAACCGTTCCAGCGGCACGGCGACGCGCCCCGCGGCAACGGCGTCGGGCTCGGCCTCGCCGTCGCCCGCGGCTTCGCCGAAGCCATGGGCGGCACGCTCACTCCCGAGGACACCCCCGGCGGCGGCCTGACCATGGTGCTGGCCCTGAAGACCGCCTCCGGCGGGACGCCCGCCCGGACCGGCGCCTTCGATGTCTCCGTCGCCTCCCCGGAGGCCGCATCATGAGCCCGGCAACGGCCGACGACCCGCGGCGGGAACAGCGGGAGCAGACGGACACGTCGATGCCGCGCATCCTCGTCGTCGACGACGAACCCCAGCTCGTACGCGCCCTCACGATCAACCTGCGCGCCCGCAAGTACCAGGTCGACGCCGCCTACGACGGAGCGAGCGCGCTCCAACTCGCCGCCGAGCGCCACCCGGACGTCGTCATCCTCGACCTCGGCCTGCCCGACATGGACGGCGTGGACGTCATCACGGGGCTGCTCGGCTGGACCCGCATCCCGATCATCGTGCTCTCCGCGCGCCACGCTTCGGACGAGAAGGTCGAGGCCCTGGACGCCGGCGCGGACGACTACATCACCAAGCCGTTCGGCATGGACGAACTGCTCGCGCGGCTGCGCGCCGCGGTCCGCCGGATCGCCCCCACCGAGACCGGCGGCGCCACCCACGTCGAGACCGAGACCTTCGCCGTCGACCTCGTCGCCAAGAAGGTCCACCGGGACGGCGCCGAAGTCCGGCTCACGCCCACCGAATGGCACCTGCTGGAGATCCTGGTCCGCAACCCCGGCCGCCTCATCGGCCAGAAACAGCTGCTCCGCGAAGTGTGGGGCCCCGGCTACGGCACCGAGACCAACTATCTGCGGGTCTACATGGCCCAGCTGCGCCGCAAACTCGAAGCCCAGCCAGCGAAGCCCCGGCATCTGATCACCGAGGCCGGGATGGGCTACCGCTTCGAGCCGTGACCGGAGGCCGGCGGCCGGCGGCGTCTCGTGACGGGAGTACGGCGCGCCGGCCGTGCTCGTCTTCGCGGCCCGCACGCCGCATCCGGCGATCGGCACCGCCGGTCTTCGCCCGTATTCGCCCCGGCCGTACACCGGCGGCAGAAAACAGCGTTCCTTCCGGATTCCTTATTCGTTCCGTAAGCGTGGAGTTTTCCGCGGCGCCGTTCAACACGGCAGGAGAGCGCAGGGAATTCTTCCTTCCACTGCATCTCCTCGGTGCCGGCCCCCGCGAATCATCTTGTCGCCGGAAGGGGGGCGGCGTAGCATCCCGCGCATGTCCAGAAAGCGAATCATGCAATTCGTGGCAGCCGTCGGGGCTGCGGTTCTCGTCGTCGTCGGCGGCGTCACGGTCGCCGGGGCCACCGTCAACACATCTGCGGGTGCGCCCACTCAGGAGCAGAGGGAGGTCCAGCACACGACCGGGGACAAAGCCGCCGGAAAGAAGGCGGCTCCGCAGTCCGCCGCTGCGGCGGTCCACGCGAAAGACAGCCGGTGGACCTGCCGTAAGGACAACCCCGACTACTGCTATAAGTGGCAGCGGTACGACACCTGCGGCAGCGGTCGTGACCCACAGGTGATCGTTCAGAACACCGGGAAAGTGACCGTCCTGCAGAATCTCAAGGGCGGTCCCCACCACTGGATGGGCGGCTTCCAGAACCACAACAAGTTCCGCTCCCACACGGTGAATCTGCACCCGTGGTCGTCCCTTATCACGGTGGAATACGCGGCGAAGAAGTGGAAGAGGCCGATTTCGACCTGTAGCAGCCATCCGTAACCGGCACACGTCGAGGCGCGGGGCGGCGCCAACGGCCCACGGGCGCAGGTGAGTTGAGCCGGTCAGTGCGCGTACGGGTCCGGCTCGGGCGGTGGCGCCGGCTTCAGCAGGCTGACGCCGCAGAGCGTGGCCAGGTCCTCGGCCGCGGCGGTGAGGGGCGCCTGCAAGTCCTGTAGCTCGGCGCGCAGTTGACCGCTCTCCGGCCACCGCTGCTCGTGCTCGATCACGCTCACCGTCGGCGGACGGGCCGCCTCGTGCTGCTGCAAGGCCGTGTGCCAGCGCGTGAGGAAGGGCCGCAGGTGCACGTTGAGCAGCGCGGCGGCGATGGACGGCAGGAGGACGGGCACCGTGGCCTCGTCGGCGACGCGGTGCAGGGCGTCGCGCGCGGCCGTGAACAGGGTGTGGAGGGAGGCGAGCGCTTCGCGCAGCGAACCGGCGCCCTCGGCGAGCGGCTGTACGCCGACTCTCGTGACCAGCTCGACCTGGAGGTCGAACGCGGCCGCCCGCTCGACCGGACCGCTGGTGGAGGTGGTGTGAGCGACCGTCGGCTGCGGCGCGAGCCCCGGACCGGGAGCCGCGGACGGGGCGGCGAGCGTCTGCAGCAGCGCCTTGCGCAGGTCTTCCTGGCGTGCGAGGTCGGAGTCGTGGCGGCGGACCGCGCGGGCCAGCAGCGGGTGGATGGTCCAGGCCCGGTCCTGCTGTGCGTCTGGGTGCGGGGCCCCGGAGCCGAGGAGAGCGTCGAGGGCTTCGTTGACGGTGTTGCCGATCTCCCAGGGCGCGTAGGGCGGTACGGCGGCGAGCGCCGTCTCCAGCGACGCCTGGCTCAGCGGTGCCGGGCAGGCGAGGGCGAGGAGCCGCAGGACGTCGTCGGCGGGCGTGTGCCCGGTCAGCGGGCGGGTCAACAGCGTTGCTTCCAGCGGGGGTTGATCGCCGTGCAGGTCGCGTGAGGTCAGCAGGTCGGCGCCGGGCGCGTGCAGGCGGTTCCGCAGGTGGGCGAAGTCGCTCGACGTCTGCGTCGCCAGCAGGTCGAGGGCTTGCGGGTGTCCGCCCACGTCCCGCACCAGCGCCCTGGCCGAGGCTTCCTCCAGTTCGTTCTGCGGCGTACGCAGCGAGGTCAGCAGCCGGTAGCCGTCGGCGTCCGGGAGCGGCGGGACGTCGACGACTTCGGCGAAGCTCGTGTAGTGCCGGGAGCGGGTCGTCATCAGCGTGGAACAGAGCAGGTGCGGGGCCCGCAGCAGGTGCAACTGGCCGTCGGTGAGGCCGTCCGGCAGGCCGTCGACGACCCACAGGCAGGGCGAGCCGCGTTCGCCGAGCCGCACCGCGAGCCGGCTGAGCAGCTGCGGCAGTCCCGCGTCGGAGGGTCTGTCCACGGCGAGGGCGTCGGCCACGGTCCCGACCTGTTCTGCGTACGTCTCGACGGCGGCGCCCGCGGACGAGCCCTGCGCGGAGTGCAGGTCGAACCAGAAGACGCCGCCGGGGAACGCGGAACGGAACCGCAGCGCGTACTCCTGGGCGAGCGCCGACTTGCCGATGCCCGGCATGCCGCGCAGCTGGGCGGCCTGCCCCGCCCCGTGCCCGGTGCGGTGGACGAGCGGGGCGCGGTGCCGGTGCAGCGCGGAGTGGATGCGCCACTGTTCCGGGAAGCGGTCGGTGAAGCGGGGGGAGCCGGTGCGGGCGGGCGCGGGCAGCCACGGTGTGGCGGCCGGCTCGCCGAGCCCGGCGGCCGCGTCCCGCGCGGCCATCGCGGAGCCGACCGCCCTGGCGTGCGCGGCCACTTGGGAGGCGAGCCGGTGCAGCGCCTCGCCGGTGGCGGGCCAGGAGAGGTGCCGCGCGTCGCGCAGTTCCAGCGGCTGTATGTGGTCGCTGCCGGTCTCGGGGTTCACCAGGAGCACTCTGCGCCGCGGGTCTCCCTCGCGCTGGCCCGAGAGGTAGGCGTGGGTGAGTTCCCACTGGCAGGCGCGGCGCCGGGGGTAGTCGTACGAGTAGAGCGCGAGCAGCACTCTGGACCGCGCCAGGCCGGTCTCGATGGTCGTGGTGATGGAGGCGAAGTTCTGCACGGCGGTGTCGTCCACGAACACGCGCAGCCCCTGCTCCCGGAGCGCCGAGGCCAGCGTTCCCGCCCGCTGCGCGTCGGAGCGGCTGTAGCTGAGGAAGACGTCCCAATCCGCGGCGCCGGGGCCCGAGTTGGGCTCCGCAGCCGATTCCCCTGCCGTCTCCTCTGTCATCGTCCCCCCACGTCGGATGCTTCCGCTACGGAGCCAGTCCTGGAAAACGGGCGGGGGGGGGCGTTGCCGGCCGGGCCGGCGACTGGGCACGGCCGGGAGCGCGGAGGTCACAGGTCACCGTCACATCATGCGGTACGGGCCGCGGCCCGGCCGACCCGGTCAGCCGGCCGTATCGGCGCCGCCGGTCTGCTGCGCGGGCACGGCCGCGTCCGCGGTCTGCTCGTCGAGGCGCGGCAGCAGCCGCTCCGGGTCCCGCAGGCCCGCGATCTCGCCGAGGCCCACGACGTACTCCCGCAGCCGGAACTGGAGTCGACGGAGGTCGGCGCGGAAGGCCGCGTTCTCCGGCCACGCCGACTCGTCTCCCGCTTCGGACTTCTCCCACGCCGCGAGCCGCGGGTGCCAGCGCGCGAGGAAGGGGCCCAACTCCGTGTTGAGGACTTCCAGTACGAGTTCGTGTACGGAGTCGCCTTTCGGCGACGGCAGCGGCGCGGCCGGGGATTCCAGCGGCTCGCGGTACGCGTCGAAGAGGTGCTTGAGAGAGGTCAGCGCCTCGCGCAGGTTTCCGCTGCCCTCCTCCAGCGGACGCGTGGCCACCCTCGTCGCCGCCTGGAAGAACGCGCGTTGAGCGGCCTGCCGCATGTCCGTCGTCGCCGTGAACGTCATCGTGCTGCCCAGGACGGCGACGTTCACCTCCGACAGCTGTACGGAGCGGCGGTAGAAGTGGCCGCCGATCGCCACGCCGACACCGACCACTCCGCCGACGACCACCGAGAGAAGCTGGCCCCCGGTCTTGCTGATCGAGTAGGCGGCGATGCCGACGATCGCTCCGCCGATGCCGGACAGCACTGCCTGCGCGGTGACGCGTGCGGCAGGAGCGGTGAGCCGGAAGCGCGCCCTGGCCATGAACCCTCCCCTGATTCCGACCGGTTGGACACTGTAGGCGCGGCGGAATCGCCCGGACAAGATCCCTTCGGCGGGGTACGGGCAGCCTACGGGCGGGTGTTGCGGAGAGCCCGATTCCGCTTGACCCGGCCGCCAACTCCCGCCCGCACGCGGCGAGTTGTCGCCCCCCATCCCCAGCGGCCGTACCGGAACGTCCGGTTGGCGGGTGCCGCTCGCGTCCGAATGCTGCCGGAGCTGGACGTACGCGCTGCCGGGGGGCGTCGGTGCGGTGTCAGCGGAACCATTCGCGGATCGTAAGCCGCTGCGGCGACTCCGGTACATCGCTCTCGCCGGGCACGGTCTAGGGTTATGGCGCAAACGTTGCGGTTTGACCCGCAACATCCGGAATGCCCGGCGCAGTTGGAGCCTCGGGCGGGTCCACAGACGAGGGAGGGAAAGATGTCCTACCCGCCGCCGGGGAATCCGGGCAGCGGCGGCAGCGCCGCGCCGTACGGACAGCCACCGGTGCCGCCGGGCACACCCCCGCAGCAAGGCATACCCCAGCAGCAGGGCATACCCCCGCAGCCGGGAACGCCGCCGCAGCCCGGGACGGCTCCGCCGGCGCCGGGCAGCGCCCCGCCCCCTCCGGGCGGCAGGGGAACAGCACCCAGGGAGGCTGTCTCGGCGCTCTTCTCGGCGTCGTGGGCGCGCTCATCCTGCTGATCGGCGCCGGCACCGCCACGTACGCCATCGTGGACAGCAACCGGGACATTCCGAACCACGGCGCGTACGGCCCGGTGATGTGGCGCGAGCAGCCCGTCGACAAGGTCTTCCCGAAGACGCTCGCGCCGCGGGAGAACCAGAAGCCGGCCACGGACCCGAAGCGTGCACAGTGGCGCCGGGTCGCGATCTCCGAGCAGACCTCGTGCCAACGGGCCGTGCAGTTCAGAACGTTGAAGACCGCCGAGAACGCCGGCTGCAAGGGCGCACTGCGCGCCACCTACGTGGACCCCACCGGCAAGGTGGTCGGCACCGTCGCGGTGCTCGCCTTCCCGAAGTCGGGGCGCAGCGACATGCTGGACTACGTCGAGCGGCTGGACGACAAGAACGTGTATCCGGCGGTGCGCGCCGTGCACGCCCCGCACTCCGTGGCACCGGGCTGGAACGACGCCCACCGGAACGCCGGCAAGGCGCGGATGACGACGGAGACGGACCTGCCGTACGCGATCATGTCCGTCACGGGGGCCTCCGACGGGCGCGTGGCCGGGAAGCTGCCCGGCAAGGTCGCGTCCGGCAACTCCAGCGACCACGGACCGTACGAGGGCGCCGCGCAGTCCCTCGACGACGCTCTGGACAGCCACTTGAGCGACCTGCTGATGGGAGACGCGTGATGGTGAGGCGCCGGATACGCACCACGGTTCTCGGCGCGGCCGCCGGCAGCCTGCTCGCGCTGTTCGCCGCCGCGCCCGCCAACGCCGCGACAACGCCCCCGAGTTGGGAGTCGAAGGCGCTCAGCCTGCACGCGGCGCAGCGCGGCAGCGGGAAGCAGGGCAAGGGCGTCACGGTGGCCGTGCTGGACAGCGGTGTGCAGCAGAACCACCCCGCTCTCAAGGGCAGGGTGACCGTCGGACCGAACTTCTTCAAGGACGGCAAGGGGCCGGGCAGTTCGATGTGGGGCCGGCACGGCACGGCCATGGCCTCGGACGTGCTCAAGGTGGCTCCGAAGGCGCACATCCTGTCGGTGCGGGTGCTGGACGAGAAGAAGAAGCGCAAGCCCGGCGAGACGCAGCGCTACTCCGCGGTCGCGCGAGGCATCGACTACGCGGTCGAGCACGGGGCCGACGTGATCTCCATGTCGCTGGGCAGCTCGGGGATGCAGATCAAGGAGTTCGACGACGCCGAGATGGCCTCGCTCGCCGCGGCCGCCCGCAAGAACATCCCGGTCCTCGCGTCCGCGGGCAACGACGGCGACCTGCTCAACGACGCGTCGTATCCCGCGGGTTACCCCGGAGTGCTGGCCGTCGCGGCGACGAAGCGGGGCGGGTCCCGGGCGTCGTTCTCCACCATCCGCACCTACAACGACGTCGCCTCGCCGGGTGTGGGCATCGAGAGCGCCAAGAAGAACGGCGGTTACACGGCGGAAGCGGGCACCTCTCCGGCCACCGCGCTCGCCTCCGGCGTGGTGGCGCTGATGCTGTCCCACAAGCCCCAACTCACCCCGGTCCAGGTCCGGTCGATTCTGACCAGAACCGCGCACCATCCGTCCGGCGGCCGCAACCCCGAAGTCGGATACGGGCAGATCGACGCCGCGGCCGCGGTGCGCTCCGCCGGATCGCCGCCCAAGGTCAGTACGGACGCCGTGCCGTACACGGGCAAGAAGCGCCTGCTCTCGTCGACCGGCACACCGTCGACCGAGCACCCGCCGATGCAGACGGGAGTGCTGTGGGGCGGCATCGCCGCCGCGGTGGTCGGCCTGGCCGCGATCGCCTGGTCCGTGGCGCTCGCCCGGCGGCGCCGCTCGCGTACGGCCTGAGTCGCGTACGGCCTGAGTCGCGTACGGGCTGAGGCGCGTACGACCTGAACGGTGCCGGCCGCTCCCTCCCCTCCCTCAAGTCGCCCCGGCGGGAGGGGAGTCGGGGGAGGGGGCCGGCACCGCCGGGCTCTACGGTTCGAGAACGGTGCGGACCCCGACGGCCGATTCGAGGTCCGCGAAGGCGGCGGCCGCCTCCTCCAACGGCCGGACGGCGCCGACGAGTTCGTCCAGCGGCAGCCGCCCGGCCAGGTACAGGCGGGCCAGTTTCGGGATGTCGATCGCGCCGACGCTGGAGCCGTAGTTGCAGCCGAGGATGCGCTTGCCCCGGTCGGCGAGGTCGAAGAGGTCGAACGCGCCCGTCGCGCCGGCGGCGGCCATGCCGACCAGGACGGCCGCACCGCCGGAGGTCAGCATTCCCGGGAGCGTTTCGGCGACCCGGGGGCTGCCGATGGCTTCGAACGCGTAGTCCACGCCGCCGAGTTCGTCCTGGCACCAGGCGGCGACGTCCGTTGCGGCGCCGTCCAGGGTGTGGGTGGCTCCGAAGCGTTCGGCCGCAGCGAGGCGTTCGGACGAGAGGTCGACGGCGACGACGGGATCGGCGCCCACCAGGCGCAGGCCCATCACCACGGACAGTCCGACCCCGCCGGTGCCGAGGACGACCGCGGATTCGCCGGGCCGTACGCCGGCGGTGTTCATGACGGCGCCGATGCCGGTGGAGATGGAGCAGCCCAGCAGGGCTCCGATGCCGAACGGCAGCTCGCGGGGCACCTGGACGGCGGCCGACTCGGGGACGACCACCGCTTGCGTGAAAGCGCCCAGCCCCAAGTACGGCCAGACGCCCGCCCCTTGGGAATCCCGGAACGGAGTCGTCCCGTCCGGCAGCGTGTTGGCGACGGCGCGGGTGCCCGTACACAGCCATGCACGGCCGGCCAGGCACTTGCGGCAGCGCCGGCAGGGCGCGAACCAGGACAGCACGACGTGGTCGCCGGCGCTGAGCGTGCCGACTCCCTCGCCCACCTCCGTGACCACGCCGGCGGCCTCGTGGCCGAGCACGAGCGGACGGTCGCTCGGCCAGTCGCCGGTGACGATGTGCAGGTCGGAGTGGCACACTCCGGCGGCACGTACCTCGATCCCGACCTCGCCGGGTCCGGCGGGCCGGCGGGAGACCCCGCGGATGTGCAGCCCGCCCGCCGGGTCGAACACGACGGCGGGGGAGAGGGAAGCGGGCATCAGGACACCTCGACGTGTTCGGGGACCGGGTCGGTGGCGAGCCGCGCGTGCGGCTTCGCGAGCAGGACGTAGGCCAGGCCGGCGGCGAACAGGGCGGAGAAGACCAGGACCACGGCCCAGACCTGGACCCAACTGCCGCCCGGCGGTGCGAGTTCGGCGCGGGGCCAGGCGATGTTGACCGCTTCGAAGAGCAGCCACGCAACGGCGAGTACGTTGACCGGCAGGCCGGTACGGGCCAGGTGCAGCTCGCCGGCCGACGGGTCCCAGCGTCCGCTCAGCCGCGCGTACAGCGCGACGAGGACGACCGTCAGGAAGATGACGTAGAAGCCGCCGGACCCGAAGGCGATCAGCGTCGCCGCCGCGTTGCCGTTCAGCCCGAGCAGCAGGCCGAGACTGGCGAGCACCGCCGTGACGGTGAGCGAGACCCAGGGGATCTGGCGCTCTCCGACGGTGGAGAGCCGGGCGGAGAAGGGCAGTTGGCGGTCGCGGGCGAAGGCGTAGACGGCCCGGCCGATGTAGGTCTGGATCGAGATGGCGCAGGCGAAGAACGCGATCAGGACGACGGCGACGAAGGGCTTCTCGCTCCACCCGCCCAACGCCTCGGTGACGGCGGCGAACACGGGGTCCGCGATCTTCCCGGAGACGGCGCCCTCGGGACGGGACAGCGTGAGCGTGACGGCCGTCGCCGTCAGCAGCACGGTGAAGGCGACGAAGAGGTAGGCCCGCAGCAGGGCGCGGGGCACGCTGCGCCGCGGCCGCTCGGTCTCCTCGGCGACCTGCGTCGTGGCGTCGAACCCCAGGAAGGCCCACCCGGCCACCGCCAGGCACGTCACGAAGCCGGCCGCGACGGAACCGCCCGAAGCGGCCTGCGCCCCCAACGTCTCGAAGAGGACGCCGAATCCGTTGTGGCGCGCGAAGAGCAGCAGGATCACGCTGACGGCGATGGAGGCGACGCCTTCGGCCGCGATGCCCGCGTTGAGCAGATGCTTGACCGGGTTGACGCCCAGCAGGTTGATGCCGAGGGCCACGGCGACGAAGACCACGCCGAGGAGGACGTGCACCACCGGCGACGGCTGCGATCCGCTGAAGAGCATGTGCAGCCAGCCGGCGCCGAGGTAGGCCACGGTGGTCAGCGAGGCGACGGCGGAGGCGAGGTAGAGCCAGCCCACGAGCCAGCCCAGGCGTGGCCCGGCCAGCCGCCGGACCCACTGGTAGACGCCTCCGGTGACCGGGAACTGCGAGGACAGTTCGGCGTACACGGTGGCCACGAGCAGCTGTCCCAGGAAGGCGACGACGACCGCGCCGATCCAGGCGGGTCCGGCGAAGACGAACCCGAGCTGGACGACGGCGTAGATGCCGACCACGGGTGAGATCGTCGCGAATCCGATCGCGAACACCGCCCACGCGGACAGGCTGCGTCTCAGCTCCTGCCGATAGCCGTATTCGGCCAGCTCTCCGGCGTCGGTACGGGTACGGTCCACGGTGGTCTCCTGACGGTGACGCGGGCGCGGCGCCGCCCGGTGGTCTCCGCTCGTACGGAGCGGTCCGGCTGCCGGCTCACCGTCCCTCTCGCGCAAGTCCGGTGCCGCGGCAGCCGATCGGCGGCCTCCATCGAATTGGCCGCGCAGCCAATTGCTCAATTGGCTGTGTAGCCAATAGCATTGCCGCCATGACGTCAAGGGGGCCCGGCAAACACGTTCGCAAATCAGCGGCCGAACGCCGCCGCGAGATCGTGGCGGCGGCCGCACAGGTCGGACTCAACGAGGGGCTGGAGTGCATCACGCTCCAGCGGATCGCCGGTGAGCTGGGGGTCAAGCCCGGGCTCATCCACCACTACTTCCCCATGGCCGAAGCGCTCGTAGCCGAGGCGTTCACCGGCGCCACCATGGCGGAGCTGGACGACCTGCTGCCGGAACGCCCCGCCGTTCGCGGAAGCGACGAGTCCACGCGCGCTCTGCGACGCTTCTTCACGCTGATCTCGGGCGCCGAGTTCGACAACGTCAGCAAGCTCTGGCTCAACGCGCGGCACCTGGCGCGCTACCGCCCCGTGCTCCGCGACCAGGTCGTGGACCAGGAGCTGCGCTGGTGCCGCCGCATCGAGCAGGTCATCACCGACGGCGTGACGGAAGCGGCGTTCCGCTGCGACGACCCCTGGGCCGCCGCCGTACGCATTCTCGCCGCGGTCGACGGAGCCGGCGCCTACGTCAACACCAGCGCGGACCGGCGCACGGTGCCGCTCGCCGGCCTGGCCCGCACGATCGCGGAAGCCGAACTGGGCCTGCCGTCCGGCGGGTTGGGCTCCGCCTGACGCCGGCGGTGCGGCGGCGCGTACGGGCCTTCGGCGCCTGCGGCCGGAGTAGCGGTCACCTCCCCGGCCGCCGGCCGCCGGTTCGGAAGGCGTCCAGCCCCGGTTCGGTGGGCCCGACCGCGCAGGACGAGTCCGGCGGCCCGTCGTCGCAGGGCCACGTCGTCGGGGTCTTCAGCGCACCGTCCGCAACCCCCCACCCGTGCAGGATCTTCTGGTATGTGCCGTCCTGCACAAGGGAGTTGAGGGCGGACCTGAGCGCGCGCTGGAGCTTCACGCGCTTCTCCTGCACCGCCACCGTGCGGAGTTGGATGGCTTCCTGCTGCGGGAGTGCCCGGAGGCGGCCTCCGTAACGGTCCACTTCGTAGGCGGCGAGGGGCCCGTCGCCGCCTACGCGTCCACTTCTCCGTCCCTCCGCGGCCGCGTCGGCGAGCCGGCGCGGCAACTCCTCGGTGCCGGGCCGTTGTTGTGGGCCGCGTACGAGGAGGGTGCGGAGGACCGGTTCCAACGCCCCGGCGTGCGCGGGCGACGGGACCTCCTCGTCGAGGACGGCGGCGAGGGTGGCCAGGACGCTTCCGCGGTGCAGCGGGGCGGGCGGACCTCCTTCAGCGCGACGTCGCGGTCCAGCGCGGTGTCGCGGCCCGCCACACGGCTCCCATCCCGCCGGCTCCGAGCTGCTCCAGCAGCTGGAACCGCCCGTCGACGACCCGCCTCCTCGCACCTCCTGTCATGGCGTCAACCCTACGGATTCCAGGAGGAGTTGGGATGCGGAGTCGGCGTCGGGGGGCGCGGGAAGGTGACGGACGACGGCAACGGAGGTGCGACAGGGGCGGGACGGCGGGACGCCGTCGCCTTCAGCGCACTCGCCTCAACAGCCGTCGTCCTCCGTCACGTTGGCGCGCAGCCGGTTCAGCAGCTCCGTCAGCTGTGCGACGTCGTCTCCGGTGAGGCCGGTGCGCAGCCGCTTGTCGAAGGCGACGGCCGCGGTGCGCATCCGGCGGAAGGCGGCCTCGCCCTGCTCCGTCAGCTCCACGACGTGGATGCGCCGGTTGGCCGGGTCGCGGCGGCGGGTGATCAGTCCGTCGCCCTCCATCGCGTTGAGGTGGTGGGTCAGCGTCGCGCCCTGGATGCCGACGGCTTCGGCGAGCGCGCGCTGGTTCTCCACGCGCCGGCTCTTGAGCGTGGTGAGGATCAGCCAGGTGGACAGGGAGCCGCCTGCGGTGGCGAGCGCTTCGTCGAAGGCTCGGCCGACCGCCTTCGCGGTGCTGTTCAGCCGCAGGCCGAGGGGCGGGACGGTGGGGCGGGTCATGCGCCGGAGCCTAGCACAATCGGTAGAAGGCTAATGGATTGACGACTAACGGTTAGCTGTCTAACGTTCTTGTCGTGGGAGCCGCCCGGCACTCCGAGCGCACGGAGCGGCTTCGTACGCGACTCGGCCACGGCTGCGCCCGCACGGCGGATGCGCCCGTGCGCCGCCGTCTCAACTCCCGTCCCTGCTCGGTGACTCGACCGAAGTGAAAGGCAGGACCCGCCCATGACCACGACCACCGACGACCGGCCCGCCCGGCGCCACAACGGCCCGCCCCTCGTCGTACTCGCCGCGATCTCGCTCGGGCTGATGCTCGCGGGCCTCGCGGTCAGTGCGGCGCTGGGCGGCGTCACGCCCTCGCCGTTCGAGAACTCCGCCGTCATCGAGCGCTACTTCACCGGGCAGCCGGACGCCGTACGCGCCGGCGGAATCCTGGTGTTCGCCTCCTCCGTACCGCTGGCGCTCTACGCGGCCGCCGTGCACGCCCGGCTGCGCAACCTCGGAGTCCGGGCGCCCGGAGCGGTCATCGCCCTGACCGGCGGCACGGTCGGCGCGGCGCTGCTGAGCCTGTCCGGGCTGCTGCAGTGGGCGCTGTCCCGCCCGGCCGTACGCACCGAAGTGCCGCTGATCCGCGGGCTGCAGGACCTGTCGTTCCTGACCGGCGGAGTGGGCCATGTCGTCTTCCTCGGGCTGCTGTTGGCCGGGGTCGCGGTGCCCTCGCTGTTCCTGCGGCTGCTGCCGCGGCCGCTGGCGGTCGCCGGGCTGGTCCTGGCGGTCGTGGCCGAGGTCTCCACGGTGTCCCTGATCTGGCCGGCGGCCTCCGTGCTGCTGCCGATCGCCCGCTTCCCCGGCCTGATCTGGCTGACCGCGGCCGGAGTGCTGCTGCCTGCGCAGCGGGTCCGCCGCGGGCCCGACGCGTAGGCCGCGTACGGGAGTCGGTACGGCGCCGGTGTGGCCGGCACCGGCGCCGTACCGCTCGTCGCCGCAGCGCACATCCCACGTCGAAAGGCTTCGAGATGATTCTGGTGACCGGCGCGAGCGGGCACGTCGGCGGCGCACTCGTCGCTCAACTCGCCGCGCAGCACCGCCCGGTACGGGCCATGACCCGCCGCCCGCGGGAGCTGACCCCGCCGCCCTGCGCGGGGGCCGCGTCCGATGCCGAGGTGGAGGTCGTGTACGGCGACTGCGCCGACCCCGGCAGCCTGCGCGCCGCCTTCGACGGCGTCGACCGCGCGTTCTTGATGACCGCCCAGACGCCCGGTGGCGCCGAGCGCCCGACGCACCTGCCCGCGCTGGTCCGCGCCGCCCAACTGGCCGGCGTACGGCACGTGGTGGCGCTGTCCGTCTACACCGGCGGCAGTGGCGGCGACGTCCTCGCCGACTGGAACGCGCGGGCCGAGGCCGCGGTCACGGCCGGCGGCATGGACTGGACGCTGCTGCGCCCCGGCCGGTTCATGACCAACGCCCTGCAGTGGGCGCCGCAGCTGCGCGCCGGCGACACGGTCACGCTGCCGTTCGCGCACCGGGCGGCGGCGTCGGTCGCCCCCGCGGACGTCGCCGCGGTCGCGCTCGCCGCCCTCACCACCGACGGGCACCGGAACACCGCCCACCGGCTCTCCGGGCCGCAACTCCACACGCCCGCCGAAGAGTTGGCGATCCTCGCCCGGGTGCTGGGCCGGGAGCTGCGGGCCGTCGAGCCGCCGCCGGACGCCGTACGCGCCGGCATGCTCGCCGCCGGCACACCCCGCGAAGTCGTCGACGCGATCGTCGCGCGCGCCGCGGGCGACGACGGCACCGAGGTGCTGCCGACCGTCGAGCAGATCACGGGCAGACCGCCGACGACGTTCGCCGACTTCGCCCGCGCACACGCCGCGCTCTTCACGCGCACCGCCACCGACCCCGCAGAGGAGCCCGCGACATGACACCGGTGACCACCACCGAGCAGATGCTGGAGCTGGGCCGGCGCTGGGCCGAGGCCGAACAGCGCGGCGACACCGCCGAGTTGGAGGCGCTGACCACCGGCGACTTCACCCTCGTCGGCCCGGCCGGCTTCGTCCTCGGCAAGCAGCAGTGGCTCGACCGCTACCGCAGCGGCCACCTCGTCACCCGCTCCCTGCGCTGGCACGACGTTCACGTACGCGACTACGGCGACACCGCCGTCGCGATCGGCCGGCACCTCCAGCAGGCCACGTACCGAGGCAGGCCCGCGGACGGCGAGTTCCGCGCCACCCACGTCGCCGTACGCCGGGAAGGCCGCCGGCTGCTGGCCGGAATGCACCTGAGCGCCCTCGGCGGACCGCGACCGGCACCCGCCGGCAACTAGCCACGGCAGGCACGCTGTTCACGCGGTGTCGGCTATCGGCTAGCTTCTACTGTGGTCGATCACATGCGCCGGGTGACCGCGCATGCGGGCGGCCGGGAGGTGGCAGTACGGCGAGCAGGACGAGCTGCCGGCAACGGCCGGTACGGCGAGCAGTACGGCGGACAGAAGTGGCCGCACCGAGTGAACAGGCCGAGCGAACAGGCGGGACCGGCGTGCAGAGCGTGTTTGTGGACCGTGACGAGCCGTTGGCCGAACTCCGGTCCATGGTGCAGGCGTTGGCGGAGGGGCGGGGCAGCGCGCTGCTCGTCGAGGGCGTCTCGGGGATGGGCAAGACCAGCCTGCTCGGGGAGTTCCAGCGGCGGGTGTCCGACGCCGAGCCGGCCGCCCGGCAGTGCCGGGTCGCCAAGACCCACTGCAACCCCGGCATCGGTCCCGGAGCGCAGTACGGGCCGATCATCGACCTGCTGGCCGCGCTGAAGCGACGCGAGCGGCCCGGCCCCGTTCGCCGCTTCCTGGGGCAGGCCCGGCGCAGCACCGTGCAGTCGCTGCCGGACGTGCTGTCCTCGCTCGTGCCCGGGCTCGGCGCCGTACTGACCGTGGGCAGCGAGGCCACGAAGGCGGCGCTCAGCTCCGGCTCCATGCCCTTCGACTCGCTGCTGCCCTTTCAGCAGGGCGTGGCCACGCAAATCGTGGACGAGCTGCTGGAGTTGGCCGGTCACGGGCCGCCGGTGCTGCTGGTGATCGACGACGTGCAGCACATCGACCCGAGCAGTCTGCTCGTCCTCGACCGGCTGCTGCGCGCGATCCCCGCGGCCCCCGTCTCAGTGGTGCTCAGCCACGCACTCGACGAGCCCGCGGACGGCCCGTCCGGGCAGGTGGACGAGCTGCTGCGGGCCTGGGCGTACGAGGGTCTGCTGCGCCGGCACGCGCTCGGCCGCCTCCCCGACGAGGCCGTCGCCGAATTAGTGCGCCACCGGCATCCGGCCGCTCCGCCGACGCTGCCGACGAGCCTGAGCCGGTTCACCGACGGCCACCCCATCTTCGTCCAGCTGTGCCTGGAGGAGTGGCGGCCGGAGCACGGCGACCGCATCGCGCTGCCGGGCGACCTGAAGCAGGTCGTGAAGGACCGACTGGGGCGCCTGCCCGAGGACGACCAGCGGCTCCTGGTCACGGCGGCCACTCAGGGGCCGACGTTCCTCTCCGCCACCGTCGCCGCCGCCCTGGACGCCTCGCACGAGAAGGTCATGGACCGGCTGAAGGCGCTCTCCGGGCCGCACCGGCTCATCTCGCCGCAGCCCAAGGCCGGTTGGGCGCGGCACGAGGCCACGGACTGCTACCGCTTCCAGCACAAGGCCCTGTGGCAGGTGCTGTACGAGCAGCAGACCGGCGAGCAGCGCCGCTCCCGGCACGAACGCATCGCGCGCGCCCTGGCCGGGACCGCCGGCACCGCCGACGCCGCCGCCTCCGCGCCCCTGGAGCGGCGCCTGGAGATCGCCCGGCACTTCGAGGAGGGCGGGCCGCAGTGCCTGGCCGACACCGCGGCCGCCTACTACGCGCTGGCCCGCTCGGCCGCCATCGACGGGCTGTCCTTCGCGGAGGCGGAGGCGCACTGCGAGAAGGCCATCCGCGCCGCGCGGGAACTGTCCGCACGGGAAGCGGACGGCGACCGCCAACTGGCCGAAGCCGTCGAGCTGTTGCTGTCGCTGACCGAGGTCCGCTGGCGCGGCGACACCGAGTCGGAGGGCGGCGCCCGCATCGACACGCTCGCCGCCGAGGCGGAACAGGCCGCGCAGCGCTGCGCCGCGCCCGAACTCCTCGCCCGTACCACGCTGTTGCGCGGCAAGACCCTGATGGCCACCAAGGGGCTCGTCCCCGGCCTGGACAAGCTGCGTGAGGCGGTGGCCATCGCGCAGGCGCAGGACGACCCGGTGGCGCTGTTCGTCGCCAAGGTCGAGTACGGCCGCCAGGCGTCGAAGCGCAGCCTCGCCGACGGGCTCCGACAGCTGCGCGAGGCCGAGGAGTTGTACGCCGCCGAGCCCCGGCTCGGCGACAGCGGCGACCCCGTGCTCCAGCACGCACGCAACCTCAACGACATGCAGCTGGGCATCACGCTCTTCGACGAGGGCAGGCTCGGGGACGCCCTGACGCGGCTGCGCCGCTGCACCGAGCGGCTGCGCTCCGAGACGCTCAACGCGGAACTGCCCATCGCGCTCAACTACCTCGCCCAGGTGCGCGCCGGCCTCGGCCTGCCGCACGAGGCCGAGGAGGCGCTGCGCGAAGCGCTCCGTATCGAGGAGGCCCGCGGCGGCGACAGCGGCTGGCACGCGTACAACACGGCGCTGCTCGCCCACCTCATCTCGCGGGATCCGCGGCGCCGCGGCGAGTGCCTGACGCTGATCGAAGAGGGCTGGCTGGAGACCGAACGCACCTGGCTGATCAACCTCGTTCCGATCGTCCGCAACCTCTACGCGCAGGTGCTGCTGGACACGGCCGACGGCAACCCGGCGACGCTGGAGGCGGCCGACCGGCTGGCCGCCGGCACCGTGGTGGAGACCCGGCGCACCGGCATGGTCCGCAGCGAGATCGCCGGGCTCTGCCTGTCCGGGCAGGTGCGGCTACGGCGGGGCGACCGGGCAGCGGCGGCGCAGTACGCACGCGAGTCGGTCGCGCTGCTGGACCGCACCGGGGACATGCCCGCGTTGCGCAGCGAGGAGGTTCTGTACCACGCTGCCCGGGCCATGCATGCAGCCGGAGCCCGCAGCGAGGCGGTGGACCTGCTGGAGCGAGCGCAAGCGAAGACGCAGGCGAAGGCCGACAGCATCGACGACCCGGCGCTGCGCCGCAGCTTCCTCGACGACCCGCTGAACCGCGCCATCGCGCTCGGTGACCTGGAGTGTGAGTAGCCGCCGTGCCGTACGAGAACGGAAATCCAGCCGCAGGGCAACGTCCGGGCGCGGCCGGGATGTTGACCATCACCAAGGAGTTCCACTTCTCCGCTAGCCACGTGCTCGACAAGCTGCCCTCGTGGCACCAGTGCGCCCGCTGGCACGGCCACAACTACGTGGTCGTACTCGAACTGTGCGCTCCGCCGGAGGAGTTGACGGACGCCGGCTTCGTACGCGACTACGCCGACCTGGACGCGTTCAAGAGCTGGCTCGACGACACCCTCGACCACCGCCACCTCAACGACGCGGTGGACTTCTCGCCGTCGGCGGAACGGCTGGCGCACTGGATGTACCGGCTCTGGGCGGACACCTATCCCGAACTCACGGCCGTCTGGGTCTCCGAGACGCCGAAGACGTGGGCCATCTACCGGGCGGGCGCGGCGACTTCCGGCGACGCGTAGCCCCGGCGGGCAGCCTTCCGGTCGTCCGGTCGTGGGGCCGCCGGCCGTCTCACTCCCGCAGGGCCAGCCACTCCTGGAGTTCGACGACGTTGCCGGCCGGGTCCGCGAGGTGGGCGACGCGCATGCGGTCGGTCATCGGCGCCGGGCCGCTCACGAGTACGCCGCCTCGCGCGGCGACCTCCGCGCAGTACCCGTCGAGGTCGTCGACGCGCAGCACGACGAGGGAGCGGTGCCCGGCCGGCTCGGCGGCGAGCCGTTCCAGTACGCGGGCCATCTGCGCGCGGTCCTGCAGAGCGACGCCCGCGCCGCCGCCGTCCGGAGTGAACTTCGCGTACGGGCCGTCCTCCGCCTCGAACTGCGGCCGCAGGCCCAGCACATCGCGGTAGAAGCGGTAGCAGTCGCGGAAGTCCCCGACCAGCAGGCGTACTTGAGCCAGTTCCATCGGCATCCCCTTTGCAGCGAAGGCGGTACGGGCGGTCCGGCGACTCCCGCACGTCCACCGGACTGTACGTGCGGCCGCCGCCGGTCAGTAGCGCGCTCCGATGCGGCGCCGGCGGCGCCCGCTCGTGCCCGGCTCGACGGGGCGGGTCGCCGCGCGGCCGCGGTAGACGGCGAACGGCCGCCACAGGTACCAGAGCGGAAGGCTCCAGGCGTGGACGACCCGGAGCAGCCTGCCGCGCCGCGCCGCGTACGCGAAGGCGAACTCCAGCACCGCCTCGTAGGAGTGGTGCAGGTCGAGTCCGGCCACGACCGGGCCGGCCGTGTGCGGGTCACGGGCGCGTACGGCGACGACGGGCCGGGCGGCGTGCGCGAGCACCGACAGACCCACCGACCCCAGCACGAACCCTTCGACACCGCCGAGCCCGCGGGACCCCAGGACCAGCAGGTCCGCGGTGCCGGCGGCTTCCAGCAGCACCTCCGCCGGCGCCTCGTCCCGTACCTCACCGGTGACCTTCGAAGCCGGGCGGAGTTCGAGCGCCCGGGTACGGGCCTGCCGCAGCCGGGCGGCCGCCCGCGACTCCGCCTCGGGCGACGAGTCCCGGCGCAGACCGGTGGGCCAGTCCTGCGCGCAGACCAGGCGCAAGGACGCCCCGCGCGCGCCCGCCTCCGCGGTCGCCCACGCGACGGCGGCCATGCTCTCGCGGGAGCCGTCCACGCCTACGGCCACTGCTCCCGCCATGCAGAACACCTCCGCGACCTTCCGGGACCTCCCGTCCGGGCCTCCGGGACCTCCGGGACCTCGGGAACCTCCGAGACCTCCGGGACCTCCGGAATCTCCGGGACCTTCGGTACCTCCGGAATCTCCGGGACCTCCGGGACCTCCGGGACCTCCGGGAGGCGAAGCCCCGGGTCGCCGGGGTGCCGAGCCGGAGGCACCCAGCACAACACCGCCCCGGAGAAGCTGCCACCGGGAAGCGCGGCCGGACTCGCGCACCGGCGGGGATACAGTCGGGCGGGGCCTCGCCGCCGGCCGGCCGCGGCGGCCCGTAACGAGGAGAGCGGATCGGTGAGAGGGTTGCGAGGGTGACGGCAAGCACCGGTGACATCGAGAAGGCGGCGGATGTGCTGCGCGGCGGCGGCCTGGTGGCCGTGCCGACCGAGACCGTCTACGGCCTGGGCGGCAACGCCGAGGACCCGGCCGCCGTGGCGCGCATCTTCCAGGCCAAAGGGCGCCCGGCCGACCACCCGCTGATCGTCCACCTCGCCGGCGCCGGACAGTTGGGCGACTGGGTCGCCGAAGTCCCGGAAACGGCCCGTGTGTTGGCCGAACGCTTCTGGCCCGGTCCGCTCACGCTGGTCCTGCGGCGCGGCCCGCGGGTGCCGCTGGAGGCGACGGGCGGCCTGGAGACGGTGGCCGTGCGCGTGCCCGACCACCCCGTCACGCTCGACCTGCTGTCGGCCTTCGGCGGCGGCGTCACGGCCCCGTCCGCCAACCGCTTCGGCTCGGTCAGCCCCACCACGGCGGACGACGTACGTGCGGAACTCGGCGACGCCGTCGACTTCGTACTGGACGGCGGCCCGTGCGAGGTCGGCGTCGAGTCGACCATCGTGGACGTCACGGGCAGCGCTCCGGCGATCCTCCGGCCCGGCGGCGTGACCCGTGAAGACCTCGAAGCGCAGCTGGGGCGTCCGGTCGCGGTCCCGTCGACGAGCAGCGTCCGGGTGCCGGGCCAGCACCCGTCGCACTACGCGCCGCGGGCGCGCGTCGTGCTCACCGAGCCCGAACTGGTCGCCGCGGAAGCGGAGTCGGCGCAGGAGTCGGGGCTCCGGGCGGGCGTCCTTCTGCCTCCGGGCTTCGCCGCAGCCTCGGTGAAGGCGCACGCCGTGGTGGCGGTGCCCGAGTCGGCGGCCGCCTACGCGCGCGGGCTGTACGGCTTCCTGCGCGATCTCGACCGGCAGGGCTGCGACCTCATCGTCGCCTCGCTGCCCGCGCAGGAAGGGCTCGGCCTCGCGGTCGCCAACCGCCTCCGGCGCGCCGCCGGACCCCGGCCGTCCTCCGTGCCGGACCTCCGGGACAGCTGACACGCCCGGCCGCCTCGCCGCGGCCCGGCGGCGGGTCAACGCCCCGCTGTGCCGCGGGAGTTGAGGCGACCCGGCGTCGGTAGTGGCTCGTCGGGCCCGCGATCAATCCGAGTACGTCGAACCGGTGCGCACCCGGGGATTCCAGCGCGGCCGGGCCGGCGCTCCGCATGGCCGCCCCGCCTCGCCCCGGTCCCGGGCTCCCTCCGGATCGAGCGCTTCGTCGCCGTCCCGTTCGAGGCCGGCCGTCATAGGGGCGCCCGGTCTCCGGAATGCAGCCATGCCGGTGAGCGGCCGGAGCCCGGTGGTGCTCCGGCCGCCCCTCCGTCCGCTGTCCAGCCGACTAGCCGCCCGGGCCGCCCGGTTGGGAGGGCGGCGGGGGTGTCGCGTCCTCGCCGGAGGTGAGGGCGTGCAGGGCGGCCACCAGGCGGTCCACCTCCTCCGCGGTGTTGTACAGCGCCAGCGAGGCCCGGGTCGCGCTCGTGACGCCGAAATGTGCGAGGGACGGCTGGGCGCAGTGGTGGCCGGAGCGTACGGCGATGCCGTTGCGGTCCAGCCAGTCGGCGACGTGGGCCGGATCGTGGCCGGCGAGCGTGAACGTCAGCACCGCGACCCGGTCCGGTGCCGAGCCCAGCAGCGTCAGCCCCGGCACGGTGCCGAGCGCCTGCTGGGCGTACGACGTCAACCGCGCCTCGTGCGCGGCGATGCCGTCCCGGTCGAGCGAGGTCAGCCACTCCAGGGCGGCCAACAGGCCGACGGCGCCCGCGATATGGCCGGTGCCGGCCTCCAACCGGTGCGGGGCGGGGGCGAATTCGGTGCCGTCGAAGCCGACGTGCTCGATCATGTTGCCGCCGCCCTGCCAGGGCGCCAGCTCGGCCAGCAGCTCCGGCTTGGCGTACAGCGCGCCGATCCCGGTGGGTGCGAACACCTTGTGCCCGGAGAAGGCGTAGAAGTCCGCGTCCAGTTCGGCCACGTCCACCGGCATGTGGGCGACCGCCTGCGCCCCGTCGACCAGCACTCTCGCCCCGTAGCGGTGGGCCAGGGCCGTCATCTCGCGTACGGGCTGCACGGTGCCCAGCACGTTGGAGACGTGGCTGACGACGACGAGCCGCGTGCGCAGGGACAGCAGGTCCGCGTAGGCGTCCTGGTCGAGGCGCCCGTCCGGCAGCAGCGGTACGGGCACCACCCGGGCCCGTGTGCGCCGGGCGAGCAACTGCCAGGGCACGAGGTTGGAGTGGTGCTCCAGCACCGGTACGAGGATGTCGTCGCCGGGTCCGAGGTTGTCTCGGCCCCAGGTCTGCGCGACGAGGTTGACGGCCTCGGTGGTGCCGCGTACGAACACGACGTCCTGGGCGGAGGAGGCGCCCAGCAGTCCGGCGACGGCGGCGCGGCTCGCTTCGTACGCTTCGGTCGCCTCCCGGGCCATGGTGTGCGCGCCGCGGTGGATGTTGGAGTTGCCGTAGCTGTAGTAGCCGGTCAGGGCTTCGATGACGCGGTGGGGTTTGTGGGTGGTGGCGCCGTTGTCCAGCCAGGCGAGCGGCTGCCCGTTGACGGTGCGGTGCAGGGCCGGGAACTCGGCGCGCACCTCCTCGGCGGAGAATAGGCCCGATCTCCCGCCCGAACTTCCGCCCGGGCGGGGCCGGTCGGCGAGCGACGGCTCCGGGCTCGCGGCCGTCTCCGCCGCTCGGGCGCCGTCCGCCGCGTACGCGTCCCGGCCGGGAGGCGCGTCCTGCCGCGTGGCCTGCCGGGCTCCGGCGACCGCCGCGCGGTGGGCCGCCTGTGCGGCGCTGTCCGGCGTGGAGGGGACAGCCGGGGCGTCAACGTCAGGCGTAGTCATGGTAGTTGGTCACCCCGACGTTCTGGAGTACGGCGACGGCGTCCTCGACCAGCACGGCAGCGTTGAAGTACGCGGTCATCAGGAACGAGGTGACGCCGCGCCGGTCGACGCCCATGTTCCGTACGGCCAGGCCCGGTTCGACCTCGTCGTCCACCGTCGACGGGCGCAGCCCGACGACGCCCTGCTCGGCCTCGCCGACCCGCATCAGCAGGATCTCGGTGGTTCCGGGTCCGGACCCGGTGAAGCGCATCTTGTCGGACGGCAGCAGCGGTACTCCGCGCCAGGTCAGCAGCGGGCTGCCGAAGCGGGTGTCGAGGGCAGGGGGCACGCCGCGCCGGGTGCACTCGCGGCCGAACGCGGCGATCGCCCTGGGGTGGGCCACGAAGTAGCCGGGCTGCTTCCACACCCGGCTGAGCAGTTCGTCGAGGTCGTCCGGGGTCGGGGCGCCGGTGCGGGACTGCACGCGCTGGTCCGGGGACACGTTGCGCAGCAGCCCGTACTCGGGGTGGTGGAGCAGCGAGGACTCCTGCTGCTCGCGCAGCGCGTGCGCGGTGAGGTTGGTCTGCGCCCTGGTCTGGTCGATGGGCCCGTTGTAGAGGTCGGAGACGCGGGTGTGGATCCGCAGCACGGTCTGCGCGAGCGTCATGTGGTATTCGCGCGGCGACTCCTCGAAGTCGACGTACGTGCGCGGCAGTTCGGCCTCTCCGACGTGGTCCGCGCTCAGCTCGATCGGGGCTTCGGCGCCCGGCTGCGGTGCGTCGCCCGCGAGGTACGCGTCCAGCGCGGCCCGTACGGTCTCGCTGCGCTCGGACAGCTCGGCGAGTGCGCTGCGCGGGCAGCGCAGCGCGGAGCCGGTGGTGAGCGCCTTGACGCGGTAGCCCGGCGGTTCGCCGCGGGTCCAGGCGTCCAGGTCGAAGAACTGGCCGTCGGCGACGACGTCCAGCAGCGCGTCCTCCCCGTGGTGGCCGTCGGCGCGCTTCTCGGCCCGGCCGCGGACGATGACCCACAGGTCGCCGGCCGCACCCTCCGAGGCGATCACCTCGCCCGGCTCGAACGTCGACTCGGTGAAGGCGTCGGCGAGTTCGGCCAGCAGGTCGTCGTCGGCGGCGCGCAGGAAGGGCAGTTCGCGCAGGTCTCCGGGGATGACGCGGGGCGTGCCGTCGTCGGTGTGGGTGCTGATCCGGTCGTCGCCGAGTACGTAGCTGCGGCGGCGGTTGACGCGGTAGACGCCGGACTCGACGTCGATCCACGGCAGGGCGCGCAGCAGGTAGCGGGGCGAGATGCCGCGCATCTGCGGAGTGGTCTTGGTGGCGGTGGCCAACTGCCGTGCGGCGCTGGGGGACAGACTCGTCCGGTCGGTCACGTACTCCTCCTCGGAAAACGGCACACCACGGCCCGACGCCCGACCGGTGGCGTGCGGGCGCGGTCGCCGCGCACGGAGCACTCGTGAAGGCGTGGGGAGTGAGTGATGAAAGGGACGACCGGTGAGATCGTCGTGCGCGGGGCGCCGCCGGGGCAACACCGTGCAGCTCGGGAGACTGACGGAAAATCGGCGGCCCGTGCCGGGAGTTGCGCTCAGAATCCCGTTCGAGCGCTGCTTCGGCGGCTGGTCACCGGCGGGCGGGGAGCCGGCCGCGCGCTCTTCCAACGGGCCGCGCGCCGGCGGCGGTTCGCGGACGATGACCGGTTTTCGCCGGAGAGGGTCTTGACGGCGGGGTGCGCGGGCGTTTGCGGCGACGGTCCGCGCGAGGAGGGGGCCGGGGGCGGCTCGGTCGAGGCCCGTGGCCTGCTTCGTGGAGGTGTCGTACGCGCCGACGCCGGTGCCGCGTACGCCGGTTGGGCCGCCTCGGGCCCGGCCCGGCGGCTTCGCGCCGCCGGGCCGGGCGTCTCGTGGGGGTGGATCAGCCGGCCGACCGGTGCGGCGGTCGGCCGGCGGCCGGACTCAGATGCGCCGGCAGTGCTCGCCGCGCACCCAGCGCGGGGTGTTGGCGTAGCCGGACGGGTGCCCGTGCCGGCCCTCGCACAGCACCCGGTGGTGCATCCAGCGGCTCTCGATGGTGAACGCGCCGCGGATGTCGCCGTGCCGCGGAGCGCGGAAGGCGAGGCATCTGCCGCTGCCGACGGCGCCGTCGTGGTGCCGCTCCAGGCGGTCGCAGACGTAGCCGCGCGGCGCCTGGGCCCGCCCGTGGTCGGCGCCGTCCTGCGGTGAGGCCGCCGCCGCTGCCGGCAGGAGGCCGCCCAGCGCGAGCGCCGCCGTCGCGGCGACCGTCAACGCCCTTGTGCGGAACGGGATTTCCTTCGTCGTCATGCTGCTCTGTCCTCTCGTTCGTACGGACCGGGGCCGCCCGGTGCCGGGCTCCGCGGAAGCCGCAGCCGGGCGCGCACCGGCCCGTGGGTGTGTGGTGGACGGCGCGGGCCGCTTCGCGGTGTTCCGTGCGGGCGCCCGTCGCCTCGTCCAGAACAGCAGCCGGAGCCGGGGTGGGACAGATCGACGCGTTCCGGTCACCCGTTGGGGACGCCTACACCACTGCCCAGGCGGAATTCGCAGCGTGAGCGGGGGAACACCCCGCGGAGTGCGAGACGGCGCACTGCAGGGGCACTGGGCGATGCGCGGCTCCGTACGCGCCCGCGCAGGCGCCGGTTCACACGAGGGGCCCCGCGGCGGCGCGGCCGCCGACTCCCGTGCGGGCGGCGGGCGTTGGGCGGGCCGCGCGCTCCCGTTCGCGGGCCGAGCGCGAGGGCCGGGACGCGGGCCGCGTACGTACCGCAGGCCGCGGGGAATCCGGGCGCGCCCGGCGGATACCCGGCGAGCACGGGCGGCAGGGTCAGGCGTGCAGTGCGTACGCGGAGCGGGAGGAGAGCGATACCCATGTCCCGAGCAGTGCGGTTCGACCGGTACGGAGACCGCGACGTCCTCTACGTGGACGAGGTCGAGGTGCCGCCGCCACCTCCGGGCGAGGTGCTCGTCGAGGTTCGGGCCGCCGGGGTCAACCCCGGTGAGGCGGCGATCCGTTCGGGCGCGATGCGCGAGGTGTTCCCGGCGACGTTCCCGTCCGGCGAGGGCAGCGATCTCGCGGGCGTGGTGTCGGCCGTCGGCGACGGCGTACCGGGGTTCGCGCCCGGCGACGAGGTGCTGGGCTGGTCGGAGCGGCGCTCCAGCCACGCCGAGTACGCGCTGGTGCCGGCCGCCCAACTGATCCGCAAACCGCCGGAGTTGAGCTGGGAGGTGGCCGGTTCGCTGTACGTCGTGGGCTGCACCGCGTACGCGGCCGTGCGCGCCGTCGGCGCCGGCGAAGGCGACACCGTGGCCGTGTCCGCGGCGGCCGGCGGTGTCGGCAGCGTGGTCACGCAGCTGCTGCGCGTCAGGGGCGCCACCGTGCTGGGCATCGCCTCCGAGCGCAACCGCGACTGGCTCGCCGGGCACGGCGCGATCCCGGTCGCCTACGGCGAAGGGCTCGCAGACCGGCTGCGTGCCGCGGCCCCGGACGGTATCGACGCCTTCATCGACCTCTTCGGCCCGGAGTACGTGCAGTTGGCGGTCGATCTCGGCGTACCGCCCGAACGCATCGACACCATCATCTCGTTCGCGAAGGCGCAGCAGGTCGGCGCGAAGGCGGAGGGCAGCGCGGCCGCCTCGACGACGGAGGCGCTGTCGGAGATGGCCGGACTGGTGGCGTCCGGGCGCATCGAGATCCCCGTCTCGGCGGTCTATCCGCTGGACCGGGTGCGGGACGCGTACGCGGAGGTGGAGCAGCGGCACACCCGCGGCAAGGTCGTGCTGGTGCCGTGAGCGCGCGCCCGCGTCCTCGGACGCCGCACCGCCCGGCGTTCCGCGGGCCCGCGCCGTGGCGTCGACGCCGGCCCGCGCGGAGACGGTTCAGCCCGCGCCGCTGACGGGGCAGCGTCCGCGGCCCGTGCCGGCCGGGTCTCCGGGCGTGCCGGCCGTTCCGGTCGCCGGCCGTGCGCCGCGCTCCCGTGCGAAGTGGTTCCGGCACAGGCCCAGCCGGCGCGCGTCGTGCACCATCCAGGCGCCGAAGGCGAGTTGGGCGACGCTGCGCCAGACGTCCTCGGTGCGGTCGCGTACCCGCATCGCCGACAGCCGGGCCCGTACGCCGGGTTCGGAGACGCGGTGCCCGGCGGGCAGCAGCAGGCAGGGCGCCCGGTGCGGCAGCGAGCGCGTGTGCCGGACCGAGGAGCGCAGCCGGAAGCGGTCGAGGACGGCGCGGGTGGCGCCGCGCATGGCGAGCGGTGCGACCCGCCAGGCCGGGCAGGGCCGGTTGGCGGCGATGCCGAACGGAATGTGCCGGGTGTCCTTGACGGCGACTCCGCGCCAGCGGTCGGGGTCGAACACCTCGGGGTCGGCGAAGCCGCTCTGCTCGTACGCGGCGTAGTCGAAGCACAGCACCGTTCCGCGCGGCACGGTGGTGTGCTCGTCCACGGCGATGTCGTCGGTCGCGATCCGGTGGGCGATGCCGAAGAGCGGGTAGAGCCGGAAGGTCTCCTCCAACACCCGGTCCAGGTACGGCCGTTCGGCGGCGCCGCCGTCCTCGGTTCCGGCTCCGGTTCCGGCTCCGCCGGCCCGGTCCCGGTCGTGTTCGGGGTCCCCGCCGCCGAGCCGGTCCTGCACCTCGGGGTGCTGCGCCAGTACGAGCAGCAGGTGCGCCATCGCCTCGGACAGCTGCACCACGGCGGTGTTGAAGAACGTCCCCTGCAGGTAGTACGCGCACTCGCGGCGGCTGAGGGACGCGGGCAGCGCGTGCGGTACGTCGCCGGCGGCGAGCCGCCGCAGCAGGTAGCGCGTCAGCCGGGCACGGCGGCGCGGATGCCGCAGCCCGGTGCACTTGAGTGCCGTGATCACGTCGTCGGCGTTGGCGACGATCAGCCGGCGGGCGTGCGGCGGGCACGGCTCGTCGAAGACCAGCTCGTACGCGAACTCGGCCCACACGGGCATCATCAGATCCCGCAGCCGCACCCAACTCACCTGTTCCCGCGGCAGGTCGTCCAGCACGCGCGCGGCGCAGCGGCGGGCGCGCTCCTCGACGTCCCGGCTGGGCCCGGCGAGGATCGCCCGGGTGGTGCGGGCCACCTCCTCGTACCGCGGGCCGTTCTCCAAATGCTCCTGGTGCACTTCGGGGCCGGGCGCGAGCCAGTACCAGAACAGGTCGGACAGGCCGGCGCCCTCGCTGCGGCCGCCGGCCGCCGGATCGGAGTAGATGCGCGCGAACGCGTCGGCGCCGAACCGCGGCCCGGGCACGGTGACTTCGCGGTCGCCGTTGACCTCGGCGAAGATCCGCTTGCGCAGGCTGACGACGGCGGGCGGCAGGTAGCGCGGTACGGCCCACAGCGCGCCGGCGGTCAGCGCGAGCGCCGCGGCGCGCCGCCGGCGGGCGCCGGGCGCGGACGGGCGGGCCGGCGCCCCCGTGCGCCCGCCCGCCCGTCCGCTCGTGCGGACCGCGGGCCCGCGCCCGTTCACGACAGCTCCTCCGCGAGGGCTCCGGCGAGGAAGTCGACGAGCGGCGCCCGGTGCACTTCGGGGCTGTCCCACTCGTTCTCCAGGTTCTCGGTGACGTGGTGCTCGGCCAGGCAGACGCCGTCTCGTACGTGCCGCACGACGGGGTGCAGGTAGCGGCCGTCGGGCGCGTTCTCGGCGTCGGTCTGCGCGATGCGGGCGGCGGTCACGTCGAACGGGTCGACGAGCGCATGGTCCTTGCCGTACTCCAGCGTGACCGTGAAGTACGACGCGACGTCGCCGAAGAAGCCGTCGGCGAGGGCGCGTTCGGCGAAGTCGACCGGGACTTCGCTCCAGTGCCGCACCTCGCCGTCGGGCGCGATGGTCACCAGGTCGCCCAGGTACGCGAACAGCTGCCACAGCGCGGACGTCCGGTTGACCCGGTCCAGTACGGCGTCGGCGATCGCGTAGGCTTCCGTGTCGAGCGTCGAGTGCGGCCATGCGACGCCGTGTTCGCGGTGTTCGAGGATGCGGTGCAGCGCCCGCGCGTTGTAGCGGAAGCCGTGGATGAAGCCGCTCGTGGAGTGTTTGAAGTCGCGCATCTGCGTGAGCGTTCCGGCGAACCGCAGGCCCGGTACGTTGACGGACTCGAACTCCTCGGTCTGGGCCGGGAACCGGTCCTTGATGGTGAGTTCGGGGCGTACCTCGGGCGCGAAGATCGAGTCGTCGAAGCGGAAGCCGGTGGCGACGATCACCCGGTCGTAGTGGATGTCCTTGGTGACCTCGTCGGCGCGGGCGAAGCTCACGGTCACGCGGTAGCCGCCGTCCGGGGCGCGGTCGATGGACTGCACCGTGCCGTCCAGTACGGCGTTCTGCGACTTGAGCTGGTAGGTGTCGAGGAAGTTGTTGTTCACCGCGCGGAGGTGGCCCACGAAGTGGGTGCGCCAGGCGAGTTGCACCGAGTGCGGTCCCGCGACGTGGATGACCGCGGCCTTCTCCACGAGGTTGTCGGCCGTCTCGAACGCCGAGTTGCCCTTGCCGAGGATCAGCACCCGCTTGCCGGTGAACTCCTCGGGATCAACGGAGACTTCGGTGTACGGCTCGGCCGTCTCGATCCCCGGTATGGGCGGCAGGTACGGCTGCGAGAGGCCGGTGGCGGCCACGACCGTACGGGCGCGGAAGACGGTGCCGTCGTCGGCGGTCACCTCGAACGGCGGCCGCGGGCCGGCCGCGGCTGCGGCTTCGTTCTCGGAGCCGGACCCGGAGCCGGAGCCCGGACCGGGGCCTCCCGGGCGGGAGATGCGCCGGATCCGGGTGCCGTAGCGTACGGCGAGCCCGCGGCGCTCGGCGAAGTCCCGCAGGTACCGGACGTAGTCGTCGGCGGCGGGAAAGTAGCGCTCGGAATACTTGGTGAACAGCAGCTCCGGGTCGTCGGACAGCAGGGAGTTCCAGTCCATCCGCAGGTTCAGCTCCGGGTCGTCCCAGCCGGTGTGCACCTTGTTCACGGAGATCAGCGTCCGGTGCCGCGGGAACCGCGTGAAGAAGGCGCCGGCACCGTCGCCCGCCTCCACGATCAGGTAGCGACGGGCCGACTCCTGCAGGTAATGGCCCAGTTGGAGTCCGGCCGGGCCGGCCCCGACGATCAGGCAGTCCAGAACCTCGTGTGCACTCTCGTGTGCGGTCTCGTGTGCCACGCGAACGTCCTCCCTCTCCTCCGCCGGTTCCTGCGCGGAGCCGGGGCGTGGATGCTGGTGCTGGTGCGGTGCGGTGGATGTGTTGCTGCGAGTGCCGGCGCGGCCTCAACCGCCGTACGGGTGCGGGCTGTTGCCACCCGGACGCGCCTGCTGGGATGGGGCGACCGGGATGGGCCCGGCGCCGGCCGCCGTCGTACGGACCGGAACGGACGGCGGAACCGGCGCCGGGCGTGCAGAGTAGACAGCCGATTCTCAGAGCCCGATCAGAAAGCCCGTGCAGGACCGGCACCGGGCAGAGGGGGAAGGCGTGAGCACCGCACACGAGGGCGGCCCGTACGGCGGCCCGTACGGCGGATCAGCCGGTGCGCAGGGCGGCGGCCCGGGCGACGGCCCGGACGGAACCCGGCTGCTGCTGGTGGAGGACGACACGGAGCTGGCCGACATGCTGTCCGGGCTGCTCGCCGGAGAGGGCTACCGGGTCGATGTGGCGGCCGACGGGCAGCGCGGACTGCACCTCGGACTGAGCCGCGAGTACGCGCTGATGGTGGTGGACCGGCGGCTTCCCGCGCTGGAGGGCGCCGAGTTGGTGCACCGGCTGCGCAGCCGCGCCGTCCCCGCGCGGGTGCTGCTGCTCACCGCGCTGGGCGAGCCCGCCGACCGGGTGGCCGGACTGGACTCCGGCGCCGACGACTACCTCGTCAAACCCTTCGACGTGGACGAACTCCTCGCGCGGCTGCGGGCGTTGGGCCGCCGGGACGCGGCGGCGGCCGGCGGCGGCGCGCTGCCCGTCGGCTACGGGCGGCTCGACCTGTCGGCGCAGTCGGCGGTACGCCCGGACGGCAGCGAAGTCGCCCTGTCCGGGCGGGAGTTCGAACTGCTGCGGGTGCTCGCCGCGCGCCCGCGCGTGGTGCACTCGCGGGCCCAGCTGCGCGGCAGCGTCTTCCGCGACACCTCCTCGGAGTCCATCGTCGACACGTACGTCTACTACGTACGGCGGAAGCTCGGCAGCAAGGTGGTGCGGACCGTGCGCGGCCTCGGCTACCGGATAGGAGAGCTGTGAACGAGGCACGGTCGAGGGGCGGTCGGGCCGTGGCGCGGCGCGTCCGTGCCGTGTGGCCGGGACGCGGCGGCGGGCGGCCCGGGCGAGCGGAGCCGGCCGCCGGGGAGCGGCACGGCCGGGAACGCCTCGGGCGGGAGGAGCTGCGGGTGCTGCGCCGGGCACGCCGCCTGCTCATCCTGCAGATCGCGCTCGGCGTCAGCGCCGTGGTGCTGCTGGTCGGCTCGGTCGCGTACTGCGCCATGGTCTCCGGCCAACACCACGACGTACGCCGCGAGTTGCACTACACCATGAAGTACGGCGACCGAGAGGCGCCGCCCGGCTGCGCCTGGCTGTTCGAGCGGCGCGGCGGAGAAGACCTCGCCCCTCCGCACCCGCCCGCCCGGCTGCCCGTCGACGCCGACCTGGACGCCGCCGAACGCACCGGGCGCACCGTGACCTCCAGCCACGAGCTGAACGGCACCACGTACCTCGTCCGCACCGCCCGCCGGCACGGCGCCGTACGCCAGGTGGCCTTCGACCAGCGGTACCAACTCGCCGACCGGCGCAGCCTGTTGGCCGCGCTGCTGACGGCGGAGGCGCTGGGCGTGGCGGCGGCCGTGCTGATCGGCGGAGTGCTGTCCCGGCGCGCGGTGCGCCCGCTCCAGGAGGCGCTGGCCCGGCAGCGCCGGTTCGTCGCCGACGCCAGCCACGAACTGCGTACGCCGCTGACACGGCTGCACGTACGCGCCCAGCTGGTCGCCCGCCAACTCGCCGCCGCGGAGGCGGAGTCGGGCCGGCCTGCTCCGGCGGAGCGGCCGGAACAGGGCGCCGGGGCCGGCCGGCCGGAGAACGGAGCCGGGCCGTCGGGCGGAGGCGCCGGGCCGGAGAAGCGGGCTGGGCGGGTGGAGCAGGCGGAGCGGGAGGCGCGCCAGCTGGCGAGGGACGCGTCCGGCACCGGCGACGTGCTGGACGACCTGCTGCTGTCGGCGCGGCTCGACGCCGGCTCCCAGCCGGCCGACCCGGTCGATCTCGCCGGCGTCGTCTCCGAGGTGCTGGCCGCCGAGACCGCCCGCGCCGAACGCCTCGGCCTCACCCTGGAGTTGCGTGCTTCCGGCGCTGCGGGCTCCGGCGGCTCTCCGGCCGCTCCGTCGTCGAACGGCTCGTCGTCGAAGGGTCTTCCGTCGTCCAACGGCTCGTCGTCGCCCGGCGGCCCGGCGGGCGCGAGCGGCTGCACGGTGTACGGCGCGGAGACGGCGCTGCGCCGTGCCGTCGGCGCGCTCGTGGACAACGCGATCGGGCACAGCACGCAGGGCGGCACGGTGCGCGTGACGCTGCGCCGCGAACGCCGCGAGCGCGGCGGCCCGTTCGGGCGGCTGCCGCGCGGCGGACGGCGGGGGCCGCGCCGCGGGCCGCGGGACGGCTGGGTGGTGCTGGAGGTCGCCGACGACGGCGTGGGGCTGCAACAGGGCCCGGACGAGGCCATTTTCGAACGGTTCGCCCGCGGATCCGCGGGCCACGGCCGCCGGTTCGGGCTCGGCCTCGCGCTCGTACGGGAGGTGATGGAGCGCCACGGCGGCACCGTGAGCGCGGCGGGCGCGCCCGGCTCCGGCGCGGTCTTCACGGTACGGCTGCCCGCGGCCGCACCGCCGCTCCGGGCCGCCGCCGCAGGCTCCGGGCACGGGCGTGGCACCCGGCCCGTGCCGTCCGCTTCGTTGCCCGGAGGCGCCGATCAGGGCCAACTTCCGGGCGACCAGCGGCCGTTGGCCCATGGTCCGGCACGATCCCGCAGTTCTGCCGCCGGCGTGCCCGAGCAGCGCCCGTAGGCGCGGGCGGCCGCGGGCCTGGTGGACGCGGGCTGGGCGGGTACGGTCAGGCTTCGGTGCCGGAAGTCCCGGCGGCGGTTTCGGTGGCGGCCCCGGCGGCGCTCTCGGCGTGCGGGGGCTCGGTCGACTGAAGGGCGTGCGGCGGGAGTTCGGGGGTTTCGAGCAGCGGGCGGCCGGAGGTTTCGGCGCCGTGGCGCCAGAGCGACATCGCGGCGGCGATCAGCGGCACGACGGAGGCGGCGGCCAGGCCGTCGATCCGCGGGACGGCGGCCAGCAGCACCGGACCGAACAGGCCGCCCGCCTTGCTGCCGGCGGCGGCCACGCCGCTGCCCGTGGCCCGCAGCGCCGTCGGATACACCTCTGTCGCGTACGGCGCGAGCAGCGCGACCATGCCGCCCGCTGCGCTCATCAGCAGCGCGGTCAGAACCACCAACGCCGTGCCGTGGCCTGGACGTTCGGGGTGCAGCAGGGCGAAGCCCAGCAGCCCGGCCGCGGTCGCGGCGGCGTACCCGAGCATCGTCTTGCGGCTGCTCCAGCGCGCGTAGAGCGCCGCGGCGACGGCCGTCGCGGGCATCGCGAGCAGCGACGACAGGAACAGCAGCGTGTTCGAGCGCGCGCCCGTGCCGCCCGCCGCGAGAAAGCTCGGAAGGTACGTGATGAAACCCCAGTTGACGAGGCCCCAGCTGAGCCCGTACGCGACGATCACCGCGGTCTGGCGGCGGTACGCGGCGGACAGCAGCACGGTCGCCCGGGACGACGGGTGCCGCGCACCGGGCGGTGCGGGCGAGGCGGCGTCCCGCGCGCCGGTCCCGGTCGCCGGGGACGTGCGAACTCCCGTACCGGCGCCTGCGGTTGGGCCCGCAGCAGCACGGCTGCCCGTGCCGTTCGCCTCGCCGCCCGCGCCCATGCCGTAGCGCGCCATCACCCGGGTCGCCTCCTCGTGCCGTCCGGAGACGAGCAGAAAGCGCGGCGACTCCGGGATCCAGCGCCGCAGCACGAGCAGCACGAGCCCGGTCGGCATGCCGAGCAACCACAGCGAGCGCCAGCCGAGTTGGGGGACGAGGAGCGCGGCGGTGCCGCTCGCGGCGAGGTAGCCGAGCGCGGCGCTGACGCCGCTCTGCGCCACGACGAGCCAGCCGCGGCCGCCGGCCGGCACCGACTCGGCCATGAGCGCGAACACGGTAGGCAGCATGCCGCCGGCGGCCGTGCCCATCAGCGCGCACATCACCAGGTTCCAGCCGAAGGACGGCATGAACCCGCACACGGACGTCGCGACGTACATCAGCGCCGACATCAGGATCGTCGCGCGCCGCCCGTACACGTCGGCCAGCCGCCCCCACAGCAGCGAGCCCGCCACCGTGCCCGCGATCGCCGTCAGCGGCAGCAGGGCGGCCTCTCCGGCGGTCAGCCCGTACTCGTCGCGCATGCCCGGCAGCACGAAGCCGAGCGTCGCGGGCTTCATGGTGTCCACGACGAGCGACACGGTCAGCACGGCGACCAGCGCGGCGTGTGCGCGCGAGAACGCGGCGCCGTCCAGCACCGCGAACCGCCGGTCGATGCCGCTCGGGGCGGTCGGCGCGGCGTACGGGCTGCGGTACGGGAGCAGCCCCCACGCGGCGGCGGCGAGCCCGGCGACGAGCAGCACCATGCCGGTCCGCATCGCGGGCCCCATCGGCATGCCCGCGAGCATGAAGCCGTGGTGCCGGGCCGACCAGAACGCCGGAATGTGCAGCAGCACTCCGGCCACCACGAGCAGCGAACCGGCCGCGAACGCGGCCCTCTTCAGCACGCGCCCGCCTCCTGGCGAGAGCCGGCCCAGCGATGCGAGTCGGCCCAGCGCTGCGAGCCGGCCCAGCGATGCGAGCCGGCGGAGTCCAGCACCATGTCGGGGGTCAGCTCGGAGGGGTGCGCGCAGCCGGCGAGGGTGAGCGTGTGGGCGAGTTCGTCGCGCAGGATCTCCAGCACCCGGGCCACGCCCGCCTGTCCGCGGGCCGCCAGTCCCCACACCACCGGGCGGCCCACGGCGACCGCGTCGGCGCCCAGCGCCAGCGCCTTGGCCGCGTCGGTGCCTCTGCGTACTCCGCCGTCGAGCAGCACCGGCACCCGGTCGCCGCCCAACGCCTCGACGATGCGGGGCAGTTGGGCCACGGTCGCGGGGGCGGTGTCGAGCTGGCGTCCGCCGTGGTTGGACACGATGAGCCCGTCGACGCCGGCGCGGGCGGCGATACGCGCGTCTTCCGGGTGCAGCACGCCCTTGAGCACGATCGGCAGATCCGTCATGGCGCGCAGCTGTGCCAGATGGTCCCAGGACAGTTCGGGCGACATGTCCAACTGCCGTACGTGGCCCGGCTCGTTGCCGCGCAGCGCCCGCAGGTTCTCGCAGCGCATGCCGGGCGGCAGATCGTGGAAGCCGTTGCGGTCGTTGCGCGCGTGCCGGCCGAGCGCGGGGGAGTCGGCGGTGACGACGAGAGCGGTGCAGCCCGCGTCCCGGGCACGCTCCACGACGGCTTTCGTGAAGCCCATGTCGCGCTGGATGTAGAGCTGGAACCACAGTCGGGCCCGGTCGTCGGTCTTCCGCGCCTCGGCGGCGATCTCCTCGACCGCGACGGTCGACATCATCGCCGCGATCAGGATGACGCCGGCCGCCGCCGCTGCCCGCGCGGTGGCCCGTTCCGCGTCCGGGTGCGCGAGCCGGTGGAACGCGGTCGGCGCGATCAGCACGGGCATGGCCGTCTCGTGGCCCAGCACCCGCGTCCGCAGCTCGGCCCGCCCGCGTCCGCGGAGTACGCGCGGCACGAGGCGGAGCGCGGCGAACGCCGACTCGTTGGCGCGCAGCGTCACTTCGTCGTGCGCGCCGCCCGCGAAGTAGTCGTGGTGCACCGGGTCGAGTACGTGGCGCGCGGCCGGTTCGAAGTCCCGTACGGCCAGGAAGCCGTCCAGAGCGTCGCCGTCCAGGCCGTCGCCGGCCGGGTCGTCCGCGGGCTCGGGCAGGTGCCGGTGCGCGGCCGGGCCGGCGGGCCCGGTAGGGCCTTCGGGGCCGGTGGAGTCTGTGGAGTCTGCGGGGGCGTACGTGCGGTGGTCCGTGGAGTCGTCCATGGGGGGTGCCCTTCGGAGGCTGCCGGCCTTCCGGGCGGGCCGCGCCGGCGGGGCGCGGGCCTGCCGCGGTGACGCCGGTACGGGCGGACAGGACGGCGAGGACGCTAGTGCCGCGATCTCAGAGCGATCTCAGAGCGATCCACAGCGGGAGGGCGGATGGGCCGGGCCCTGGCGCTGGCCGGGACTCCGGAGTGTGAGACGGTCCGTGCGGCCAACCCGGCGGCCATGGCCGAGCAGGGCGGCACCGGCGACCGTACGGAAGGGCGCGGCGCGGGCGGCAGGACGTTGATCACGGGGTGGTTCAGCTTCGCGGAGGGCGAGGCGACCGCCGGCGACGTGCTCGCGCTGCACCGGTTGCGGCAGGAGGTGGAGCGCGGCGGCGGCCGCTACGACATCGCCTGGAGCCCGGGCTTCGTACCCGGCGGCTTCTCCCTGGAGGACGCGGACCCCGGCGCGTACGGCCATCTGCTCTTCGTGTGCGGGCCGTTGCACGGGCGGCAGGTGGAGTGGCTGCACGACCGGTTCGCCGGCTGCCGGCGGATCGCGGTCGGCGTCTCCGTCGTCGACGCCGGCTCGCGCGCCGTGACCGGGTTCCACCACGTACTGCCGCGGGACCGCCCGCACGGCGGCCCCGGCACGCTCGACCTGGCGGCGACCGCCCCGGCCGGCGCGTCCGCCGGCGCCCCAACTCCCCCTGCTGCGCCCGCCGTTCCCGCCGTGCCCGTCGTCGGTGTGGTGCTCACGTACGGGCAGCGCGAGTACGCGGAGCGGCGCGACCACGACGCGGTCGCCGAAGCGGTGACCGGCTGGCTGCACGGCAAGAACTGCGCGCGACTCGACCTCGACACCCGCCTCGACGCCCACGACCGGCGGCACTGCGCCACTCCCGAACAGTTCCTCGCCGCCGTCTCCCGGCTGGACCTCGTGGTCACCGACCGGCTGCACGGCCTCGTACTGGCGCTGCGCGAGGGCGTGCCCGCTCTCGCCGTCGATCCGGTACGCGGCGGCGCGAAGGTGACGGCCCAGGCGGCGGCCTGCCGCTGGCCCGCTCTCGTACCGTCCGAAGCGCTGACCCGCTGCGGCCGGGAAGAACCGTACGGGGCAGGGGAGTTGGAGCGCTGGTGGGCGTGGTGCCTGGGTGCGGGGCGGGCGCTGGCGCGTGAACGGGCTGCGGAGTTCCGCGCGTTGCGGGCCGCGGCTGCGAAGGGGCGGCGGCGGGCGGGGAGTTGAGGCGGTCTCTTCGGTACGCCGCGTAGGTGCGTACCGAGTAGCCGCGTACCGGAGGGAACGGCCGGGGGGTGGGGAAGGTCAGCCCACGTAGCGGCGAGCCGTCGAGTGGCGCTGGGCCGACTCCAGGGCGCGCAGGCGGAGTTCGACGTCCGCGGGCGGTACACGGCGGTCGCGCAGGACCCAGGGGAGCCCCGCGAGGGCGCGCGCGAAGGCCCGCAGCGAGTGGCGGTCGCGGGGCACGGTGCGGGCCAGCCGCCAGGTGCGCCGGGCCGCGGCGGGCAGCGGGCGGCGCAGCCAGCAGAACCACAGCGTGTTGCGCAGCCCGTCCACTCGTCGTTCGGTGGGGTCCCGCAGCGTGGACGGCGCATGGTGGACGACCGGCGCGCGGGCCTCGGCCCCGTCCCCGGCCAGGGCCCCTCCCCCGGCTTCCTCCGGCCCGCCCGTTCCAGTACCGCCCGCCGCCGGGTCGGCCCGACTCGGGCCGGTCGTACCGGAGTTGGCCGAACCCGGGGCGGCCGTAGCCGCGGCGCTCGGGCGCGTGCCGTGCGCGTACGCGTCGCCCGCGTACGCGAGCCACCAGCCCGCCGCCATCAGGTCCGTCGCCAGCAGCTCTTCCTCGCCGCCGAGCCACAGCCGCGGCGAGAAGCCGCCCGCCGCGCGGAACGCGTCCGTGCGCAGCACGCTGGCCGCCGCGAGGAAGGAGCCGAGCGCGGGGCCGGGCAGCCAGTCCGGTCCGGTCAGCGGGGATTCCCGCAACTCCCGTACCACCGGGTCCTCTTCGCCGCCCGGTTCGACGAGGATGCGGGCGCCGACCACCGCCAGCCGTGGGTGCCGGTCCAGCAGGTCGGCGGCGCGGCGCAGCGAGCCCGGCTCCCACCACGAGTCGTCGTCGCAGAACGCGACGTACGGGGTCGTGACGCGGCGTACGGCGAGGTTGCGGCCGACGGCGCCGAGGTTGCGGCCCGGGCGCAGCAGCCGTACGCCGGGGTGGTGGCGGGCGACGGCCTCGGCGGTGCCGTCGGACGAGGCGTTGTCGGTCACGAACACCGGTGGCCGTTCCGGGAGTTCGGCCAGCCGGTCCAGCGTGTGCAGCAGTTCGTCGCGGCGGTTGTGGGTGATCACCACCACCGAGGTGCGGCCGTCGCGGCCCGCGCCGTCACCGGCCATCGCCGCGCGCCCCTTCCGCGTACGGGCCTTCCGCGCGGGCGGCTTCCGCGTACTCCTCCTCCGCGTACCCGTTCTCCGCGTACCCGTCATCCACGTGCTCCTCCTCCGCGTGCGCCGTCTCCAACAGCCGTGCGGCGCGCTCCACTTCGGCGGGCAGCGGCCTACGTGCGCGCAGCGCCGCAGGCAGCCGGGCCAGGGCGCCGGCCAGTGCGCGGCGCGCGTCCGGGGCGCGCCCGGCGCCCGCGGCGAGTGCGGCGGTGCGGCGCAGCGCGAGCGGCAGCGGGCGGCGCAGCCACGCGGTGAGCAGTTCGTTGCGGCGTACCAGCGCGGACCGCCCGTCCCGCGGCCCCTCGGCCGGATCGTGTACGGCCACCACTTCCGGGCAGTAGCTCACGCCCCAGCCGCGCGCGCTCAAGTCGTAGGCGAGCAGGGTCTCTTCGGCGCCGAAGAACAGCAGCGGATGGTAGCCGCCCGCGTCCAGGAACGCCGAGCGGCGCACGACCGCGGCACACCCCAGGAACCCGAGCACGCGGCGCCCCGGCAGCCCGGGCGCGGCGCCCAGCGGAGAGGCGGCCAGCACGCGGTCCAGCGGGTCGCGTGCACCGCCGTCCGCGCCGACGCGGACTGCGGCGGCCACCAGGCCCAGCCGCGGGTGGGCGTCGAGCAGCGCGGCCGCGCGGGACAGCGCGCCCGGCTCCCACCACGAGTCGTCGTCGCTGAACGCGACGTACGGGGCGTCCAGCGCGGCGACTCCGTCGTTGCGGGCGAGCGCGGCCCGGTTGACGGGAGCCCGCAGCACGCGAACTCCCGGGAAGCCGCGGGCCAGTTCGGCGGTGCCGTCCGACGAGGCGTTGTCGACGACGAGGACGTCCGGGCGCTCCGGCAGCCGCGTCAGCCTGGCCAGCGTACGGGCGAGCCGTGCGGCGCGGTCGCGGGTCGCGATCACGACGGCGGGCGTGGTCGGCGCGGCCGGCGGCGTGCCCGCGCGGGCCCGCGGGGTCATCCGCCGCCCCGCTCGGCTCCGCGGCCGGACCGCTCGGCCGTCCCGGCTGGGCCGGCCGTTCCGGCTGCCCCGGCTGGGCCGGCTGCCCCGGCTGGGCCGGACGCGCGCCCGGCCGCGTCCCGGGTTGCCAACTCCCCGGCCGCGTCCAGCTCTTGGTACGCCGCGACGACCTCGTCGGGCGTGATGCGCAGCAGCAGCGGATCCACCTCGTGGCCGTGCGGGTCGCCCGGCGGGCCCGGATGCCACAGCACCCGGTGCCGTGCCGACCGCGGCGGCCCCCACAGCCGGGGCGGTACGGGCCCGAAGAGCGTGACCGACGGGGTGCCGTACGCGGCGGCGAGATGGGCGACGCCGGTGTCGCCGCTGAGGACGGCCGACGCGTCGGCGACCAGCGCGGCGAGTTCGGGCAGCGGCGGCGCGTACCGCGTGGCGGTGTCCCGCGGCCGAGCCGACTCGGCCGTCTCCGCGAGCAGTTGCTCCTCCCGCGGCCCGCCGGTGACCACCGCGTCGGCGCCGAACGAGCGGAGCGCGGTGATCACCTCGCCCCAGCGGCGCGCGGGCCAGCGCCGGGACGGTGCCTCCGCGCCGGGGTGGACGAGCACCGCGCCCGGCGCGGGCGAAGCGGCGGCCGGGTGCGGCAGCCGCAGGTCGCGCGGGTCGGCCGGAATGCCGTAGTGGGTCAACAGCCGGCACCAGCGCTCGCGTTCGTGCTCCTCGGCGCGCCACTCGGGCCCGCGGATCTCCGGCGTCTCCGGGTGCGCGAAAGCGAGCACGCGGCGCGGGCCCAGCGCCGTCAGCAGCCGATGGCTGGGCGGCGCGGCGCCGTGCAGATCGACGGCGACGGGCGGCGGCGGCCCGCGCCAGTCGAGCCCGTCCGGTACGTCGCGGTCCGGCGCCGACGCGGGCAGCAGCCGGTCGACGGCGCCGGTCAGGGAGGCGAGCGGGGCGAGGGCGCGCGGCGCGGCCAGCACCGTCTCGTACTGCCGGAAAGCGCGCCGCAGCCCGCGCAGCGCAGGCACGGCGGCCAGCAGATCGCCGAGCCCGAGAGCGCGCAGAATCAGCAGGCGGGGCGGGAGGCCGGCGGGTCGGACGCCGGTGGGCAGGTCCTCCTCGGACAGGCCCTCGCCGGAGAAGTCGCCGCCGGGCCCGTGCAGTTCGCCGCCGGGCCCGTGCGGTTCACCGTCGGGCCCGTGCGGTTCCCAGTCGGGCGGCCGGTCGCCGTAGAGCGGCAAGTCCCGTGCGCGGGGCGGGACTTCGCCGGACGTGGCGTGGCCGGACGCGTGGCGGCCGGCGGCCGGTGGGCGCGGGCTCACGGCCCGCCTCCGCGCAGTCGTGCGGCGATGCCGCTGCTGGAACGGCCGTTCAGATACGGCAGCAGCACCGCCTGCCCGCCCCACTCCTCCAGCAGCGCCGCCTCCGGCAGTTCGGACAGCGCGTAGTCGCCGCCCTTGACCCAGACGTCCGGGCGCAGCCTGGCCAGCAGCCGCTCCGGAGTGTCCTCGTCGAAGACGGCCACCGCGTCCACGCCTTCGAGAGCACGCAGTACGCGAACCCGGTCCTGAAGCGGGTTGACTGGACGCCCGCTGCCCTTGCGGCGCTGCACGGACGCGTCCGAATTCACGCACACCACAAGGCAGTCGCCGGTTCCGCGCGCGGCCTCCAGCAGCCCCACGTGCCCGGCGTGCAGCACGTCGAAGCAGCCGCCGGTGGCGACGACCGTGCCGCCGCGCGCCCGCGTCGCGGAAACCACCCGCACCGCGTCCTCGTACGCACCGCCACCGGCGCCCACCTCGCCACCGGTGGTCGCCCCGCCGCCGGCGGGGCGGTCCCGGTACGCAACGCCGTCTCCGCGTATGGGAGTCGACGGCGAAGCGCTGCGCGCCTTCGCGCCGCCCCGAGGGTCTGGGCCGTTCCGCCGGCCGACGTGCTGTGCTGCTTCGGGGCCGTGGGGTGCTGCGTCGTACGGAGGGTGACCTGTGGCGCTCTCGCCCGGATCGGGGGAGGGGGCGTGCTCAACGTCCGCGTCGCAGGCGCAAGTTGCGGGTATCGCGGCTGGGTCTGCTGTGTGGCGTGGACGGTCCCCGCGTGCCACGTCGGCCGCATCTGCTGGACAGCCCTCGGGCGGGTCAGGTGCCGGGTGTTGCCCAACGCCCGTGTCCTGGCCCGAAATTGGGCGTGCCTCGGCCGTGTGGTCTGTGCCGGTCATGTGGTCCGCGTGGGCCGCTCCGATCGCGTCGGCCGGAGCGGCCTCGGCTGGGTGCGGCCTCGGGTGCCGCTCAACGCCCGTGCGCTCGGCGATGGTTGAGCCGGCGTCGGCCGCGTCGCCTCTGCCGGGAGTACGGCCCGCGTCGGCCGTCCCAGTCGCGTCGGCCGGGGTGTGGTCGGCTGTGTCAGGCGCCGAAGGATGCTCAACGTCCATGCCGCAGCGGGGCGTTGGGTGTGTCGCGCCCGGGTCGCTTGTGCCGTGTATGCGGTCTGCGCCTGCCGGTCCGGTCGCGTCGGTGGGGGTGTGGTCGGCTGGGTCGGGTGCCGAGTGGTCACCAGTGTCCAT
>Ga0164243_10001178_pt1 | contig 45223 bp, 43 predicted proteins | sample OricompcompostOP_FD_108781 | JGI IMG/M metagenome (GOLD analysis project Ga0164243, IMG submission 108781) | Organic Plus compost microbial communities from Emeryville, California, USA - Original compost - Organic plus compost (OP) | ecosystem: Engineered > Solid waste > Mixed feedstock >...
ACCAACCTGACCGCCTCGAGCTTGAACTCGCGGCTGAATGTCCTTCTTCTCTCCATGAACCACCTCCGGTTTCATCTTCCACCTTAACAAGGTGTCATCGAAACCGGCAGCAGCCCAAGGTGAAGGACCGCGACGAGCGCGAGCCCGTCGCGCTGCGCAAGGACAAGAACGGCAAGGCGCTGGTGCTGAGCGACGACTTCAAGGCGCTGTGGGACCGCATTAAGTACAAGACCACGTACCGCGTCCAGTTCGACAACGCGAAGCTGATCGCGGCCTGCATCGATGCGCTCAACAAGGCGCCGGGCATCCCCAAGGCCAGGCTCCAATGGCGCAAGGCCGACATCAGCATCGGCAAGGGTGGCGTGCTGACCACCGAGACCAAGAACGGCGCCGCCACGGTAGTGATGGACGAGACCGACATCGAACTGCCCGACGTGCTGACCGAGCTGCAGGATCGCACCCAGCTGACCCGGCGCACGCTCGTGAAGGTGCTCACCGAATGCGAACGGCTGGAAGACTTCCGGCGCAATCCGCAGCTGTTCATCGACCAGACCGCCGAACTCATCAACGCCTGCAAGCGCAGCGCGCTCGTGGACGGCATCCTCTACCGCAAGCTGGGCGACGACAGCTACTGGGCGCAGGAACTGTTCCAGGAGGAGGAGCTGACCGGCTACCTGAAGAACATGCTGCGCGACACCGCGAAGTCCATCTACGAGCACGTCGTCTGGGATTCGCCCACGGAGCGCGACTTCGCCGACGCGCTGGAGAAGGACCAGGACGTGCTGCTCTACGTGAAGCTGCCCGGCTGGTTCAAGGTGCCCACGCCGCTGGGTACCTACAACCCGGACTGGGCGGTGCTCGTGAACAAGGACGGGACGCAGCGGCTGTACTTTGTCGTCGAGACCAAGGGCAGCTTGTTCGATCAAGACCTACGGGTGAAGGAAGCCGCGAAGATCGCCTGCGGCAAGGCGCACTTCAACGCACTGGCGAGCGGGGAGAACCCGGCGAAGTACGCGGTGGCGACGAAGTGGGGCGACGTATTGAGCCGGGCTTCGTAGATTCAACGCGCTCGAAGCGACTCGGCCTGCTGCTGCCCTGGCCCTGGCCCTGGGCCAGGCCGACGGCATTCACGCGGTTTTCTTCCCCAAGGGCACGACGTTGTCTCCAGCTTCCAGCGAAGTCACCAGTGCACCCCAGTCATCCATGATCTTGCGGCGCTCGTCCAAGTGTTCGCTGCGAGCGTAGGCCGCCACCACCTTCGAGCGCTCGGCGTGGTCAAGCTGACGCTCCAGCGCGGCCACGCTCCAGCCCCGTTCGGAAAGCAGGCTGCGCGCCGAGGCACGGAAGCCGTGCAGAGTCTGCCGGCCTTGGTAGCCCATGCGTACCAGCATGCGGCCGATGGTGTTCTCGCTCATGAACCCATCCGCGCCGTTGGTGTTGGGGAAGACGTTCGGGGTGTCGCCCGTGAGTGCCTGAATGTCGCGCAGCGTGTCGATAGCGGCCGGAGACAGCGGTACGACGTGGGCCTGATTCAACCCCTTGCCCATCTTCATGCGCGCGGCGGGGATGCGCCATTCACAAGCCTCGAAGTCGATTTCCTCCCACCGTGCATGCCGTAGCTCCTGCGAGCGCACGAAGGTAAGCAGGGCCATGCGCGTGGCCAGAAGGGTCAGCTTGTCCGCCGCTTGGTAGTCCTTCAGGTCGCGCAGAAATTGGCCGAACTGGCGGCGGTCGGTGAGGGCGGGCCGATGCCTCACGTCTGGGGCGACGATGGCGCGCACCAGGTCGCCCGCCGGGTTGTAGGTGGCCCGGCCCGTGGCGATGGCGTAGCGGAAGATTTGCCCGCAAAACTCGCGCAGGCGCGTTGCCGTGTAGCCGGCGCCCCGCGACTCGACTTTGCGCAGCATCGCCAGCAGCTCGGGAGCGGTCACCGCCGACACCGGCCGATTGCCGATGGCGGGGAACACGTCGGCCTCCAGATGCTTCAAGGTCTTGGTTGCCGTGATCTCGGCCCAGCGCTTCGCATTGGCCTTGTGCCACTCCAGGGCCACCGCCTTGAAGCTGTTGACTGCCTCCACGGCGACGCGGGCTTTCTCCGCCTTGCGTGCTTCGCCGGGGTCTGCGCCATGCCCCAGGACTTGCTTGGCCGCCTCGCGCTTCGCCCGCGCCTCCTTCAGGCTCACCGCGGGATACACCCCGAACGCCAGGCGCTTTTCCTTGCCGCCGTGGCGGTACTTCAGGCGCCAATACCGGCCACCGGCCGCCGTGATTTCAAGGTACAGGCCGCCGCCGTCAGCATGCTTGCCTGGCGTGGTAAGGTTTCGCAGCTTCGCGTCAGTCAGTTTCATGGGCATCCCTTTCCAAAATGGGGGCACATTTGGGGGCACATCCGGTGCCTACTCTGACGACTTTAAGCATTCATGCGGGTTTGCGGGCGGTGTTCCAGTCCGACAAGCCACACATCCAGGCCCGGACGCGTCCATGACCGCCCGGGCTTTTTTGCGCTCCCGGCTCAGGCGCGGCCGCGCACCTTGATCCGCAGCGCGTCGATGCCGAAGCCCTGGCTGCGCAGGTGCGCGAGCAGCATCGGCGTCATCTGCCGCAGCTTGGCGGCCGTCGCGCTGCCGTCCACCAGCAGGCACCAGCGGCCTTCCTCGACCGGCCCGGCCTGGACGCCGGCGCGCAGGCCGGGCGGCAGCAGCGGGCGGATGGCCTGCAGGCAGGCCTGGGCTTCGCGCACGCGGGCCATCAGCCCGGACAGCGTCGGCGACGATTCGGCGGCCTCGTGCAGGCTCAGGGCAGGCGGGCGGCGGGGCGAAAGCAGGGGGCGGGATGCCATGGAAGGCCGATGTCTAAAATGACGGGTTCGCCGGCTGCACCGCCGGCAACGGCCCGACGACGCGGTGGCCTTTCGGATGACACCGAAGGCGGCGGCGCTGCGGCCCGTCTCATTCACCTTATCTTAGGCTTTTCGACCTGCCGTGCCGCTCGATGCGGCGCACGCGCCGATCCAGCATTCATGGCCACCAATCTCCTGACCCGACTGTTCGGCAGTCGAAACGACCGTCTCCTCAAGCAGTATCGCAAGGCGGTCGAGCGGATCAATGCGCTCGAGCCCTCCTTCGAGCAGCTCAGCGACGAGGCGCTGCGCGCCAAGACGCAGGAGTTCCGGGACCGGCTGGCCAAGGGCGAGCAGCTGGACGACCTGCTGGTCGAGGCCTTCGCCACGGTGCGCGAGGGTTCCAAGCGCGTCATGAAGATGCGCCACTTCGACGTGCAGCTGCTGGGCGGCATGGCGCTGCACTACGGCAAGATCGCCGAGATGCGCACCGGCGAGGGCAAGACGCTCACGGCCACGCTGCCCGTGTACCTGAATGCGCTCACCGGCAAGGGCGTGCACGTGGTGACGGTGAACGACTACCTGGCCAGCCGCGACGCGACCTGGATGGGGCGCCTGTACAACTTCCTCGGCCTGACGGTGGGCATCAACCTGCCCAACATGCCGCGCGAGGAGAAGCAGGCCGCCTACGGTTCCGACATCACCTACGGCACCAACAACGAGTACGGCTTCGACTACCTGCGCGACAACATGGTGTACGAGCCGGTCGACCGCGTGCAGCGCGGCCTGAACTACGCCATCGTCGACGAGGTGGACTCGATCCTGATCGACGAGGCGCGCACGCCGCTGATCATCAGCGGCCAGGCCGAGGACCACACCGACCTGTACCTGGCGATGAACAAGGTCGCGCCGCTGCTCACGCGGCAGGAGGGCGAGGCCGACCCGCGCACCGGCGAGGGCATCATCACGCCGGGCGACTTCACGATGGACGAGAAGTCGCACCAGGTCTACCTGACCGAGGACGGGCACGAGAAGGCCGAGCAGATCCTGGCCGAGTTCAAGCTGCTGCCCGAAGGCGCCTCGCTGTACGACCCGGCCAACATCACGCTGATGCACCACCTGATGGCCGCGCTGCGTGCACGCAACCTCTACCACCGCGACCAGCACTACGTGGTGCAGAACGGCGAGGTGGTGATCGTCGACGAGTTCACCGGCCGCCTGATGAGCGGGCGCCGCTGGAGCGACGGCCTGCACCAGGCGGTGGAGGCGAAGGAGGGCGTGCAGATCCAGGCCGAGAACCAGACGCTGGCGTCGATCACCTTCCAGAACTACTTCCGCCTGTACGCCAAGCTGGCCGGCATGACGGGCACGGCCGACACCGAGGCCTACGAGTTCCAGGAGATCTACGGCCTGGAGACGGTGATCATCCCGCCCAACAAGCCGAGCCGGCGCGACGACCAGCTCGACCGCGTCTACAAGACCACGCGCGAGAAGTACGAGGCGGCCATCGCCGACATCCGCGAGTGCTACGAGCGCGGCCAGCCGGTGCTGGTGGGCACCTCCTCGATCGAGAACTCCGAGATCATCGACGGCCTGCTGACCAACGCCGGCCTGCCGCACCAGGTGCTCAACGCCAAGCAGCACGCGCGCGAGGCCGAGATTGTCGCGCAGGCGGGCCGGCCGAAGATGATCACCATCGCCACCAACATGGCCGGCCGCGGCACCGACATCGTGCTGGGCGGCAACGTGGAGAAGACCATCGAGGCGATCGAGGCCGACGAGTCTCGCGACGCCGCCTCGAAGGATGCCGAGATCGCCGCCCTGCGCGCCCAGTGGCAGCAGGACCACGAACTGGTGACCTCGCTGGGCGGCCTGCGCATCATCGCCACCGAGCGCCACGAGTCGCGCCGCATCGACAACCAGCTGCGCGGCCGCTCCGGCCGCCAGGGCGACCCGGGTTCCTCGCGCTTCTACCTGAGCCTGGACGATCCGCTGATGCGCATCTTCGCGGGCGACCGCGTCCGGGCGATCATGGACCGCCTGAAGATGCCCGACGGCGAGGCCATCGAGGCCGGCATCGTCACCCGCAGCATCGAGAGCGCGCAGCGCAAGGTGGAGGCGCGCAACTTCGACATTCGCAAGCAGCTGCTGGAGTACGACGACGTCGCCAACGACCAGCGCAAGGTGATCTACCAGCAGCGCAACGACATCCTCGACGCCAGCGACATGAGCGCGCAGATCGCCGCGCTGCGCGAGGGCTGCTTCACCGACCTGGTGCGCCAGTACGTGCCGGCCGAATCGGTGGAGGAGCAGTGGGACCTGCCCGCGCTGGAGCGCACGTTGTCGGAAGACTGGGGCATCGACCTGCCGCTGGTCAAGGAAGTGGAGGCCGCCACCGCCATGTCCGACGAGGACGTGGTCGAGCGCGTGCTGAAGGCGGCCGACGAGGCCTACAACGCCAAGGTGGCGCTGGTCGGCCAGGAGAACTTCACCCAGTTCGAGCGCATGGTGCTGCTGCAGAGCATCGACACCCACTGGCGCGAGCACCTGGCGGCGCTGGACTACCTGCGCCAGGGCATCCACCTGCGCGGCTACGCGCAGAAGCAGCCGAAGCAGGAATACAAGCGCGAAGCCTTCGAACTCTTCGGCCAGTTGCTCGACTCGGTGAAGAACGAGGTGACGCGCCAGTTGATGAACGTGCGCGTGCAGTCCAGCCAGCAACTGGAGGACGCGGCCGACGCGATGGAAAGCCGCGGCGAGAGCATCTCCAACATCACCTACACCGCGCCCACCGAGACCGGCGAAGCCGAGGTGCGCGTGGACGAAGCCAGCGCCCGGCGCGCGGCGGCGGGCGGCCTGTCGGCCGGTGCCGCGGCCTTCGCCCGCGTGGGCCGCAACGACCCCTGCCCCTGCGGCAGCGGCAAGAAGTACAAGCACTGCCACGGCAAGCTGAGCTGAGGCCGGCGCGCGGGCGCCGTCAAGCGGCGAGCCCGGCCAGCGGCGCGGCGATCCGGGCACACGATTCGCACATCGCCGCGAAGGCCGCGGCCGCCGGCGTCAGCGGTGCGCCGGCGCGGCGCACCACGCCGTTGTGCAGCCGCGGCGCACGCTCCTTCAGGCGCAGCGGCGCGATGCCGCTCCCCAACAGCCCGCGCTGCACCATGACAGCCGGCACCAGCGCCAGCCAGTCGGTCGCGCCCACCAGCGCGGCCACCTGCGTGAACGACTCGCAGCCGGCGGCGACCTTCGGCGGCGGCAGTCCCTGCTCGGCGTGGAAGCGGGTGATCGTGCCGCCGGGGCCGCCGGGCGAGCCGATCAGCACCCATTCGCACGCCGCCAGCTCGCGCAGCGAGCGTGCCGAGGCCGCCGGATGGCCGGGCCGCCCGATGACCACCAGCTCGCTCCTGAACAGCCTGCGTGCCTCCAGGCCCGGCCCCACGCCCTCGTCCGGCAGGGCCGTGACGGCCAACTCGATCACGCCCTGCTGCAGCGCCGGCTGCAGGTGCTCGTAGAAGCCGCTGAGCAGCTTCAGCCGCACGCCGGGGAAGCGCGCATGGAAGTCCGGCACCACGCGCTGCAGCAGCACCGCGGTGGGCGTCGGGCCCAGACCCACCTGCAGCGTGCCGCCTTCGGTGCTGCCGCGCGATTGCAGCGCCTCGTCGCGGATGCGCCCGGTCTCCTGCGCGATCAGTCGCGCGCGGGGCAGCAACTGCCGGCCTGCTGCCGTCAACTGCGCGCCGCGCGTGGAGCGCTCCAGCAGGCGCACGCCCAGGGCCGCCTCCAGCGTCTGCAGGCTGCCGGTGAGCCCGGCCTGCGACACCCCGAGCCCGCGCGCCGCCTGCCGGAAGGAGCCGGACTCCGCCACCGCGAGGAAAGCGCGCAACTGCTGCAGCGTCATCGGGGTGGCGGGTTCGTCGGGCGATCGCATGGGGCGATCATGATAGGGGCGGCGGCAGTTCCATCCGATCGCATGCGTGCCTAAGCTGCCGGCTTTGCCCGCGAGGGTTCGAGGAAAGGAATCGCATGAAGACCCATGTGGCCATCGTCGGCGCCGGCCCGGCCGGCATGCTGCTGGCGGAGCTGCTGCGGCAGTCGGGCGTGGCGTGCGTGGTGATCGAGAAGCACAGCCGCGCGCACGTGCTCTCGCGCATCCGCGCCGGCGTGCTGGAGCCGGGCACGGTCGAGGTGCTGCGCACGCATGGGCTGGCCGAACGGCTGGACCGCGAGGGCCATGCCCACGACGGCATGAAGATCGTGTGGGCCGGGCGCGAGGGCTTCTTCATCGACGTGCGCCGGCACCTGGGCAAGCGCTTCGTCGCCTACGGCCAGACGCAGTTGCAAGAGGATCTCTACGCGGCGGCCGACCGGCACGGCACGGTGGTGATCCACGAGGCCGAGGACGTCGAACTGCACGGCATCGACACGCCGCGGCCGCAGGTGTGCTGGCGCCGGGGCGGCGAGCCGATGCGCCTGGACTGCGACTACATCGCCGGCTGCGACGGCTTCCACGGCGCCTCGCGCCGCGCCATGCCGCGGGACGTGCTGCGCGAGTACGAGAAGGTCTACCCCTTCGGCTGGCTGGGCATCCTCTCGCCCACGCCGCCGCTGCCCGACATCGTGTACGCCAACCACCCCCGCGGCTTCGCGCTCGCGTCCATGCGCAGCCCCACGCTCAGCCGCTACTACGTGCAGGTGCCGCTGGACACGCGCCTCGAGGAGTGGCCCGACGAGCGCTTCTGGGAGGAGCTGAAGGCCCGCTATCCGCGCGAGATGGCCGACGCGATCGTCACCGGCCCGTCGGTCGAGAAGAGCATCGCGCCGCTGCGCAGCTTCGTCGCCGAGCCGATGCGCCACGGGCGGTTGTTCCTCGCCGGCGATGCGGCGCACATCGTGCCGCCCACCGGCGCCAAGGGCCTGAACCTGGCCGTATCGGACGTGTTCTACCTGGCCCGCGCGCTGGCCGCGTTCTACCGCGACGGCCGCAGCACGCTGATCGATGCCTACAGCGAGACGGCGCTGCGGCGCGTGTGGAGCTCGGTGCGCGTGTCCTGGTATCTCACCAACCTGCTGCATCGCTTCCCGGACATGAGCGAGTTCGACCAGCGGGCGCAGGAGCACGAGCTGGCCTACCTGCGCAGCTCGCCGCATGCGCAGGCGGCGCTGGCCGAGCAGTACGCGGGGCTGCCTTTCGAGGATGCGCCGCCGGGCTGACGCGGCGCCTGCGGGCCGAGGGGCGACACCCTAGAATTCCGGGCTCTTCCCGAGAGGCGCATCGCGCCTCGCCGCTCCTCTCCTTCTTCCCGCCGCCGTCCGCCATGCCCGTCCACCTCGCTGCCCCCGATCCCCAGTCCCTGCATCCGGTCGCCGGCTTGCGCATCGGCGTGGCCGAAGCCGGCGTGCGCAAGGCCAACCGCAAGGACCTGACCGTGATGCTGCTCGACGAGGGCGCGGCCGTGGCCGGCGTCTTCACGCAGAACCGCTTCTGCGCCGCGCCGGTGCAGGTGTGCAGGGAGCATCTGGCGCAGAACTTCGGCATCCGCGCCCTGGTGATCAACACCGGCAATGCCAACGCCGGCACCGGCGCCGACGGCCTGGTGCGTGCGCGCTCCACCTGCATCGCGCTGGCACGCCATCTGGAGATCGCGCCCGAGCAGGTGCTGCCTTTCTCGACCGGCGTGATCATGGAGCCGCTGCCCACCGACCGCATCGAGGCGGCGCTGCCCGCCGCGCTGGCCGACGCGGCCGAGGCGAACTGGGCGCGCGCGGCCGAAGGCATCATGACCACCGACACCGTGCCCAAGGCCTTCAGCCGGCAGGTGCAGGTGGGCGGCGCGACCGTCACCATCACCGGCATCAGCAAGGGTGCCGGCATGATCCGGCCCAACATGGCGACGATGCTCGGCTTCCTGGCCACCGATGCGTGCATCGCGCCCGAACTGCTGGCGCCGCTGGCGCGCCGGCTGGCCGACGGCTCCTTCAACCGCGTCACCATCGACGGCGACACCTCCACCAACGATTCCTTCGTCGTCATCGCCACGCAGAAGGCCGGCAACGCGCTGGTCGATGCGCTCGACAGCGCCGACGGCCGCGCCCTGGTGGCGGCGATGGAAGAGGTGGCGCGCCTGCTGGCGCAGGCCATCGTGCGCGACGGGGAGGGGGCGACCAAGTTCATCACCATCCGCGTGGAAGGTGGGCGCGACGCCGCCGAGTGCCGGCAGGTGGCCTATGCGGTCGCACATTCGCCGCTGGTCAAGACGGCATTCTACGCCAGCGACCCGAACCTGGGCCGCATCCTGGCGGCCGTGGGCTATGCCGGCATCGTGGACCTGGACCAGACCGGCATCGAGCTGCACCTGGACGACGTGCACGTGGCCACCCGCGGCGGCCGGCATCCGGACTACCGGGAAGAGGACGGCCAGCGCGTGATGAAGCAAAGCGAGATCACCGTGCGCATCGGCCTCGGGCGCGGCGACGCGGCCGACACGGTGTGGACCTGCGACCTCAGCCACGACTACGTTTCGATCAACGCCGACTACCGATCCTGAGCCCGATGAACGACAAGTTCGACAAGCTGATCGAGCGCGCCGAGCAGCTCATCACCCGCATCGAATCGATTCTTCCCCAGCCGCTGGCCGCACCGGCCGACTGGGATGCCTCCATCGCCTGGCGCTACCGCCGCCGCAGCTCGGGGCACGGCACGCTGGAGCCGGTGCGCCACGTGGCGGCGATGTCGCTCGACGCGCTCAAGGAGATCGACGTCCAGAAGGAGAAGATCGAGCGCAACACGCGCCAGTTCGTCGAGGGCAAGCCGGCCAACAACGTGCTGCTCACCGGTGCGCGCGGCACCGGCAAGTCCTCGCTGGTGCGCGCCTGCCTGCACGCTTTCGCGCCGCAGGGCCTGCGCCTGATCGAGGTGGACAAGGCCGACCTGACGGACCTGCCCGACATCGTCGAGGTGGTTTCGGGCCGGCCCGAGAAGTTCATCATCTTCAGTGACGACCTGAGCTTCGACGAGGGTGAGCCGGGCTACAAGGCGCTGAAGTCCATCCTCGACGGCTCGGTGGCCGCCTCCACGCCCAACGTGCTGATCTACGCGACCAGCAACCGGCGCCACCTGCTGCCCGAGTACATGAAGGAGAACCTGAGCTACACGCACACGGAGGACGGCGAGGTCCATCCGGGCGAGGTGGTGGAGGAGAAGATCTCGCTGTCCGAGCGCTTCGGGCTGTGGGTGAGCTTCTATCCCTTCACCCAGGCCGAGTACCTGGCCATCGTGGCGCAGTGGCTGTCCTCCTTCGGGCTGGACGCGGCGGCGATCGAGGCGGCGCGGCCCGAGGCGCTGGTCTGGGCGCTGGAGCGCGGCTCGCGCAGCGGCCGGGTGGCCTACCAGTTCGCCCGCGACCGCGCCGGCCGGGGCAGCGCCGCATGACGCGCAAGCACACCGAGGTCGCGGTGGGCATCCTCATCGCGCCGGACGGCGCGCTGCTGCTGAGCACGCGGCCCGAAGGCAAGCCCTATGCGGGCTATTGGGAATTCCCGGGCGGCAAGCTGGAGGCCGGCGAGACGGTCGAGCAAGCGCTGCGCCGCGAATTGCAGGAGGAACTGGGCGTGACGATCGGCAGCACCGAGGTCTGGCGCGTCACCGAGCACGACTACCCGCATGCGCTGGTGCGTCTGCACTGGTGCAAGGTGCGTGAGTGGACGGGCGAGTTCGAGATGCGCGAGGGCCAGGCCATGGCGTGGCAGCAGTTGCCGCTGACGGTCGAGCCCGTGCTGCCGGGCGCCCTGCCGGTGCTCGAGTGGCTGGCCGAGGAGCGCCAGGCGCGCTACTGATGCACCTTCGGATCGCCGAAGGGCTCGTCGTCCGGCGGGCTGTCGGTCGGCATGCGGAACTGTTCGCTGGCCCAGGCGCCCAGGTCGATGCCCTTGCAGCGCGCGCTGCAGAAGGGGCGGTAGGGGTTGGACGGCGCGTAGACGCTGTCCTGCCCGCAGGCGGGGCAGGTGACGGTGCGGGCGGTCGCCGGCGGCTTGCCCGGCGCGCGTGGCGGCTTCGGCGCGTTCATGCGCACAGCGTGAGTTCGAAGGTGGCGTCCTCGGTGCTGGCGTGCAGGCGGTCGTCGGCGTCCTGGCGCATCAGCCGCACCGACACCATGAGGCGGTTGCCGCTGATCTCCGGGATCAGGCCCAGGGCCGGATCGATGCGCAGGCGCAGCAATTGGAAGCTGCGGCCCTGCGGCAGCGTCTGCTGGAACTGGCCGCCGGCGGCGACCACGCGGGTGGGCGTGTCGGTGTCGCGCAGCAGCTTGAGCAGCAGGTGGACGGATTCGGCCAGGGGCGCCAGCGTGGCGGCCCAGCGGTGCAGGTCGGCGCGCCGGACGGCGGCGCTGCGGTGCTGCCAGGCGTAGTAGGCGGGCAGGTCGAACTCGCAGGTGCCGGCCGGGATGCTGGCCCGGCTGCGCACGCTCATCAGCCATTCGTTCTCGGTCAGTGCCTGGCCGGCCTTGCCGGGCACGGTGTTGAGGGTGCCGAAATTGCGCTCCAACTGGCCGATCACGTCGTCCAGCACCGACTGCTGGATGGCCGGGTTGCCGCGGTAGCTGGCCAGCAGGTTCTTGTGCTTGTCCAGGTCGCGCAGCACGTCGGCCTTCAGGTCCGCGCGCGCGGCGACGTCCATCACCTCGAACACCGTCATCAGCGCATAGTGGTGCGACAGGGCCGACTCGCCCGCCACCAGTTCGCCCAGGCGGCGGAACAGGTGCTCGAGCCGCAGGTAGGTCCGGATGCGCTCGTTGAAGGGATATTCGTAGAGGATCACGCGGGTCGGGAGGAGGCCTGTCGGTTCATCATAGCCTCACGGGGTCTTGGCGCCAGGGGCTGGCACACGCTTTTGCACTTCTCCCAGCATGTACTCGCCCAGTGCCAGTTGGCCGTGCATCGACAGGTGCGTGTCGTTGGGAAAGTAGAAATCCATGATGCGGCCGCGCTCGCGCTGGGCAAAGGCGAACAGGTCCGGCCCCAGGCGCTTCTGGCCGAAGGCCTGCACGAAGTCCGCCGAATTGGCCGGGTCGATGTAGACGGTCGTCTTGTTGGGAATGATCATCCACATGATCGGGACACTCGGATGGGCGCGGTTGAAGTCCTCCATCAGCTGCGCGTGCACCGGCGTGAGGGGGCCGTTCTCGTCGTCCTCGGTGAAGAACAGCACCTTGCCGCACGAGCGGTTGCTGAAGTAAGAGCAGCCGTCCTTCACTTCGCGCGCCATGGTGCGGTAGTCGGTGGGCACGTCGCCCGGCGTTTCCATGACCTTGCGGGTGTTGCGGTAGGTCACCCAGCCGGCCGTCAGGGGCGCGCCGGTGTTGAACTGGAAGGCGGGCAGATGCTCCAGCGGCGCCAGGAACACCTCGCGCTTGGCTTCCAGCCTGTTGGGCGTCGCCTTGCACTCGGCGGATTTCTTGACCCGGTCGGCCGTCAGGCGCTCGACGCTCTCGAGGATCACCAGCTTGCCCCGGAAGCCGCCGCGCTGCAGCCAGTCTGCGAAGTCGGCGCACAGTTCGTCGCCGTACTGCCCCCAGAAGGTGGTGGCGACGCGGTAGCCGTTCTTGGCCAGCACCGACTGCCAGCGATGCGTCATCGAGAAGCTGTCGCCGATGACCAGGATGTCGGCCTGGTCGATCGGGCTGCCCAGCAGCAACTCGGCGGGCACCTGCGGCGGCGGCCTGCGCCAGCCGAACTGCGTGTCCGAGACGCGGCCCAGGCGTGTGAGGTCGCCATAGGGCGGGGGCGTGAACAGGGTGATGAGCAGCAGGCCGCAGACGACGGCGAAACCGAGCAGGAAGGTGGTGAGCCAGAGGGCGGCAGGACGCTTGCGGGACGGCATGGCGGCTCAGAACTGGAAATAGAGGAAGGGGCTGAAGTTGCCCAGCTTGGAGACGCTGAAGCCGAAGAGCGTCACCGTCAGCACCGCCATGCCGACGGTGAACAGGCGCGACAGCACGGGCCGGCCCTGCAGCGCCTGCGCCTCGGGCACCCAGCGCACCAGCGAGATGGCGGGCGGGAGTGCCAGGCAGATGAACAGGCCCGCGATCATCGTCTGGTAGAACTCGTTCTTGCGCAGCAGCGGCATCGTCTCGTAGGCCTCCTTGAAGGCCGTGAGCGGCGCGCCGTTGAGGCCCAGCATGCCTTCGTAGATGCGCATCGCCGCGCCGGTGCTCTCGGCGCGGAAGACCACCCAGGCGACCATCACGCACACGAAGGTCAACAGCCAGCCGAACACCCGGCCGATGCGGCTGCGCGGTGCCTTCGCGTCGCGGCGGAGCAGGGCGTTCCAGAAGTGGTTGACGATCAGGAAGGCGCCGTGCAGGGCGCCCCAGATGACGAAGGTCCACGCCGCCCCGTGCCACAGGCCGCCCAGCAGCATGGTCAGGAACAGATTGATGTGGCGCCGCGCCGGGCCCTTGCGGTTGCCGCCCAGCGGGATGTAGAGGTAGTCGCGCAGGAAGGTGGACAGCGAGATGTGCCAGCGGCGCCAGAACTCGATGATGCTGGTGGACTTGTAGGGCGAGTCGAAGTTCAGCGGCAGCCGGATGCCGAAGCACAGCGACAGGCCGATGGCCATGTCGGAATAGCCGGAGAAGTCGAAGTAGATCTGCAGCGTGTAGGCCAGCACGCCGAACCACGCCGTGAACAGGCCCGGCGCCACGCCCTGGTGGGCGCCGTGGAAGACCAGGTCCGCATACTGGCCCACGGGGTCGGCGACGAGCAGCTTCTTGGCCAGCCCGAAGCTGAAGATCGCCAGGCCCTGCGCGATGTGGTCCGCGTTCATGCGGTAGGTCGCCTGGTTGGCGAACTGCGGCATCATCTGCGCGTGATGCAGCACCGGCCCAGCGATCAGGTGCGGGAAGTAGGTGACGAAGAGCACGTAGTGCACGAAGCTGCGCTCGCGCACCTTGCCTTGCCAGCAGTCGACCAGGAAGGCGATCTGCGTGAAGGTGTAGAAGGAGATGCCGATCGGCAGCAGCAGGTGCGGCATCGGCAGCGGCGCGATGCCTGCAGCGGCCAGGCCCTCGTTGACGTTGCCGACGAAGAAGTCGGCGTACTTGAAGATGCCCAGCACCACCAGGTTCACGGTGAGCGCCAGCACCAGCATGCGTTTGCGGCCCGCGTCGCTGCGGCCCGGCTGCGGCGTGAGCTGCAGGCCGAACCAGTAGTTGATGCAGATCGACGCCAGCAGCAGCGGCATCGCCTCGATGCTCCACCAGCCGTAGAAGAACAGCGACGCCAGGGCCAGGAAGCCAGCGGCCGCCCGGGTGCTGCGCCATCCCACGAGGAAGAACCCGAAAAGGACGATCGGGAAGAAGGCGAAGATGAACGCGTAGGAATTGAACAGCATCGTGTGCGGCGGAGCGGAGGCGCCGCGCAGCAGCCGGCGCGGCCTGTCTTCGTTCTTGTGGCGCCTGCCTCCCTGCGGGGAGGGGCGGGCAGCCGGCGATTATCGCAAGCCTTCGCCGAGCCACCGCTGGTGCAGAGCCCGCACGTCGGCGCGGAGTTCCTCCAGGGGGATGCCGTCGTTGAAGAGCACGGCATCGGCGGCAGCGCGGCGCGCGCTGCGGTCGGCCTGCTGCGCGATCACCGCCTGCACGATCTCGGGCTGCCAGCCCGAGCGGGCGATGACGCGCTCCAGCTGGGTGGCCTCGCTGGCATCGACCACCACCACCCGGTCGACCAGCCGCCGCCAGCGGCCCGACTCCACCAGCAGCGGTACGTCGAACACCACGCCGGGACCGGCCGCGGCGGCGGCCTGGCGCTCGCATTCCTGGCCGATCAGCGGATGGAGGATGGCTTCGAGGCGGCCCTTGGCGGCCGGGTCGGCGAAGACGATCTCGCGCATCCGCGCCCGGTCCAGCGCGCCCTGCGCATCGAGCGTCGTCGGCCCGAACGCCTGGGCGATGGCCGGCAGGGCGGCGCCGCCCGCCGCGGTGAGCGCGCGGGCGATCGCGTCGGTGTCGACCACGGTCACGCCCAGTTCGCGCCAGAGCATCGAGACGGTGCTCTTGCCGCTGCCGATGCCGCCGGTCAGGCCGATGCGCCGCATGGCGATACCGTGCCGCTCAGCGCAGCAGCCCGCCGAGCGGGAAGGCGAAGGGCACCCACTCGCGCACCGCGGCCGGGCCGATCACCAGGCACACCAGGCCGGCGCCGGCCAGGAAGGGGCCGAAGGAGATGGGGATGTCCTTGTGGGCCAGCCTGCCCGCCAGCAGCAGGAGGCCGCCCAGGATGGCACCGACTAGCGAGGAGACGAGCACGATGGCGATGAGGAAGTCCGCCCCTAGCCAGGCGCCGAGCGCGGCCAGCAGCTTGAAGTCGCCGTAGCCCATGCCTTCCTTGCCGGTGACGAGGCGATAGCCGTGGAACACCAGCCACAGGGCGAGGTAGCCGAAGACCGCGCCCCACAGCGCGGACGAGAGCGGTACGCCCGTCCACCCCGCGGCAGCGCCGATGAGGCCCAGCCACAGCAGTGGGTAGTTGAGCGAATCCGGCAGCAGCTGGGTGTCCAGGTCGATGGCGAACTGGCACACCAGCAGGGCGGCGAAGGCGGCCCACAGTGCGCCCGTGACCGTCAGTCCGAAGCGCCAGGCGCACAGGGCGAAGAGCAGGCCGGTCGCCAGTTCGACCAGGGGGTAGCGCCAGCCGATGCCTGTCCGGCAGCCACTGCAGCGGCCGCGCAGCGCCAGGTAGCTCAGCAGCGGGATGTTCTCGTACCAGCGGATCCGATGGCCGCAGTGCCCGCAACGGGAGGCCGGGCGCGCCAGTCCGAGCGGCGGCAGGCTGTCCACCTGCGCCAGCCCGTCGTCGGCCGCCTGCACCAGCGGCTTCGGCTGTGCGGACCCGGTGCCGAACACCAGTTGCCACAGCGTGGGCGTGTCCTGCGACGAGGAGAGGTTGGCCAGGGCATCGGTCAGCCAGCCCCGGTACATCATCAGCGGAACGCGATGGATCACCACGTTCAGGAAACTCCCGATGAGCAGGCCCAGGACGCCGCCGGCGGCGGCATCGATCCAACGCAGTTCCTGCATCAGACCACTTGGCCGAGCTTGAAGATCGGCAGGTACATCGACACCACGATGCCGCCGATGACCACCCCCAGGATGACGATGATGATGGGCTCCATCAGGCTGGACAGGCCCGCGACCATGTCGTCGACTTCCTGCTCGTAGAAGTCGGCCGCCTTGCCCAGCATGTGGTCGATGGAGCCGGATTCCTCGCCGATGGCCGTCATCTGCAGCACCATCGAAGGGAACAGGTTCGCGTTGGTCATCGCCGTCGTCAGGCTGGTGCCGGTGGACACCTCCTGCTGGATCTTCTCCGTGGCATCCGAGTACACGGTGTTGCCGGAGGCGCCGCCCACCGAATCCAGGGCCTCCACCAGCGGCACGCCGGCGGCGAACATCGTGGAAAGCGTGCGCGTCCAGCGCGCCACGCAGGACTTGTCGATGAGTGCGCCGAAGATCGGCAGCCTCAGCAGCAGGCGGTCCATGAAGCGCTGCACCTTCTCGTTGCGCTTCCAGGCTTGCATGAAGAAGTAGCCGCCGCCGATCAGCACGCCGAAGATCAGCCACCAGTACGCCACGAAGATCTCGCTCATGCCCATGACGAACAGCGTGGGCGCGGGCAGATCGGCGCCGAAGGAGGTGAACACCTGCTTGAAGGCCGGGATGACGAAGATCATGATGATCGCCACCACCACGAAGGCCACCACGATCACCGCCGTCGGGTACATCAATGCGGACTTGATCTTGGACTTGATCGCCTCCGTCTTCTCCATGTAGGTGGCCAGGCGATCGAGCAAATCTTCCAGGATACCGGCCGCCTCGCCTGCTTCCACCAGGTTGCAGTAGAGGCTGTCGAAGTACTTGGGGAACTTGCGGAACGCGGCCGACAGCGAGGAGCCCGTCTCCACGTCGGTGCGGATGTCGTTGAGCAGGCGCGTCACGTTGGCATTCGCATTGCCCCGGCCCACGATGTCGAAGGCCTGCAGCAGTGGCACGCCCGCCTTCATCATCGTGGCCAGCTGCCGGGTGAAGATGGCGATGTCCTTGGGTTTGATGGCCTTGCCCGAGCGCGTGCGCCGCTTCTTGACCTTGGTGGTGAGGACGCCCTGGCGGCGCAGCGAGGCCTGCACCTGGTTCTCGCCGGCAGCGCGCATTTCGCCGCGGACGATCTTGCCGTTGCGGTCGCGGCCCTCCCACTCGTAGATGGTTTCCCGCGTGTTGTTCCTGGTCTGGGCGGCCGTGGCCATGCGAATCTCCGGTGCGGCGTTGTGGGTCTTATTCGTTGGTCACGCCAACCACTTCTTCCAGGGAGGTCAGGCCCTGCATCACCTTCTGCAGGCCCGACTGGCGCAGCGACCGCACGCCCTCGCGCTCCGCCTGCACGGCGATGTCCATCGCGCTGCCGTCGCGCAGGATGATCTTCTGGATCTCCTCGCTGATGGGCATGACCTGGTAGATGCCGACCCGCCCCTTGTAGCCGCCGCTGCAGGCCGGGCAGCCCACGGGCTTGTAGGGCTTCCAGGTGCCGTCGAGCTGCGATTCCTGGAAACCGGCATCCAGCAGCGCCTGCCGGGGGATGTCCAGCGCCGGCGCCTTGCAGTTCGTGCACAGGCGGCGCGCCAGGCGCTGCGCCGTGATCAGGATCACGCTGGAGGCGATGTTGAAGGGCGCGATGCCCATGTTGCGCATCCGCGTGAGCGTGGTCGGCGCGTCGTTGGTGTGCAGGGTCGAGAGCACCAGGTGGCCCGTCTGGGCCGCCTTGATGGCGATGTCGGCGGTCTCCAGGTCGCGGATTTCGCCCACCATGATGATGTCCGGATCCTGCCGCAGGAAGGCGCGCAACGCCGCCGCGAAGGTCAGGCCGGCCTTCTCGTTGACGTTGACCTGGTTGACGCCCGGCAGGTTGATTTCCGACGGGTCTTCTGCCGTGGCGATGTTCACACCCGGCTTGTTCAGCAGGTTCAGGCAGGTGTAGAGCGACACCGTCTTGCCCGAGCCGGTCGGGCCGGTCACGAGGATCATGCCGTAGGGGCGCTGGATCGCGTCCATCAGGCGCTGCTTCTCCTCGGCGTCGTAGCCCAGCGCGTCGATGCCGAGCCTGGCGCTGCTCGGATCGAGGATACGGATCACGATCTTTTCGCCGAACAGCGTGGGAAGGGTGCTCACGCGGAAATCGATCACGCGCTCGGGGCCGACCTTGAGCTTCATGCGCCCGTCCTGGGGCACGCGCTTCTCCGAGATGTCCAGCTTGGAAATCACCTTGATGCGCGAGGAGAGCTTGTCCTTGATGACCACCGGCGGGCTGGCGATCTCGCGCAGTTCGCCGTCGACCCGGAAGCGCACGCGATAGTTGTGCTCGTAGGGTTCGAAGTGGATGTCCGAGGCGCGCATGCTGATCGCATCGAGCAGCATCTTGTGCAGGAAGCGCACCACCGGAGCGTCTTCCACCTCGGCGATGGACTGGTCGGAGGTGTCCGCACTCTCGGTCGAGACGTCGTCGAACTCGAACTCTGCGCCGACGATGCTGTCGATGGCCTCGGCCGCGCTGGCTGCAGCGGCTTCGACCATGCGCGAGAGCTTGTCGTACTCCGCGATGACCCAGTCCACGCCCATCTGCGACGCGAACTTGATCTTTTCGACCGCCTGCTGGTCGGAGGGATCGGCCGTGGCGACGATCAACCGGTTGTTGCGCTTGCCCAGCACGACGACGCGGTAGGACTGGCACAGCTTGGCGTCCAGCAGGTCCTTGGGCAGGCGCTGCGGGTCGATGGCGTCCAGATCCAGCAGCGGGGCACCGAAGGCGTTGGACAGCGTATGCGCCAGGTCGGCGGCGGACACGGCGCCCGTGCCCGTGAGTTCAGCGATGAAGCTGGTGCGGGCGGTGCGCGATTTCTGGTAGATCTCCTCGGCTGCCTTGGCCTGGAGCTTGCCGGCCGAGATCAGCGCACGTGCCAGCCCGGGCAGGGCGACGGAAGCGCTTTCCTTGGCGATGGGATCGGCGGCAGCCATTCAGCAGATGTAAGAAATCGTGAAAATTGAATCACGATCATCGCTGATCGACCCGGCCCTGTAAATTGTCAGCCCGCAACAGTTGTGCGAAGCATTTGGCATTACATGGCCTCGATTGGTCGGGGTGAGAGGATTCGAACCTCCGGCCTCTACGTCCCGAACGTAGCGCTCTACCAGGCTAAGCTACACCCCGATGGTTGCCAGATGTGACGGACTCGTGCTTTCGTTGGGTAACTTAGGCGCGACGCTCGAGCAACTGAGCCGCTAATTGTAGCAAAGCTTTTGTGTGCGAATTCGCGGGCAGCCCCGAAATCGCATCGACCGCGCGCTGTGCTTCTGCAGCAGCGGACCGGCGTGTGGCTTCCAGCGCGCCTGTTTCGCGCACGATGGCCACCAGTTGCGGCAACTTGTCCACGTCGCCCGTCTCGATGGCGCTGCGCACCAGCGCGCTTTGCTCGGGACGGCCACGCTGCATCGCGAAGATGAGCGGCAGGGTGGTCTTGCCCTCGCGCAGGTCGTCGCCCAGGTTCTTGCCCGTTTCCGTGGCGTCGCCGGCGTAGTCCAGGACGTCGTCCACGACCTGGAAGGCCGTGCCCAGCGCCTGGCCGTAGAGCGCGCAGGCATCCTCGACCTCGCGCGGCACGCCGGCCAGCACGGCGGCCAGCCGGGTGCTCGCCTCGAACAGCTTGGCGGTCTTGGAGCGGATCACGTGCAGGTAGGCCTGCTCGTCCAGGGAGGCGTCGCCCATGTTCATGAGCTGCAGCACCTCGCCCTCGGCGATCACGTTGGTGGCGTCGGCCAGGATCTCCATCACCCGCATGTCGCGGGCATCCAGCATCATCTGGAAGGCGCGCGAGTACAGGAAGTCGCCCACCAGCACGCTGGCGGCATTGCCGAAGGACTCGTTGGCGGTCGGCCGGCCGCGGCGCAGGGTGGATTCGTCCACCACGTCGTCGTGCAGCAGGGTGGCGGTGTGGATGAACTCCACCACCGCGGCCAGATTGAATCGCTGTGCCCCGCGGTAGCCCAGTGCGCCGCTCATGAGCAGCAGGAGGGCCGGGCGCAGGCGCTTGCCTCCGGCGGCGATGATGTAGCGCGACACCTGGCTGACCAGCGGCACGGCGGTCTGCAGGCGCGCTGCGATGACCTTGTCCACTTCCGCCATGTCGTCGGCGATCAGGTCCAGGACGGAGCGGTCTGCAGGCGGGGCGGGAGAGTCGGACAAAGGTATGCGCCGGTGCCGGCGGTAGGGGGTAGGGACGGGCGAAGGGAAATTATAGGGAGGCATGCCGGCCCGCCGCGGTGTGCCTGGTCCTTCGGGGCTGGCCGTGCTATCATGGAGGGCTTCGCGGAATGAGCCGCGGAGCGTTTTCATTTCCCCGAGAGGATTTCCCATGTACGCGGTCATAAAAACCGGCGGCAAGCAGTATCGCGTTGCCGCTGGCGAAAAGATCAAGGTAGAACAGATTGCTGCGGACGTTGGCCAGGAAATCGTGATCGATCAGGTGCTGGCCGTCGGCGACGGCAGCGGCATCCGGGTCGGTACGCCCCTGGTGTCCGGCGCCACCGTGACGGCCACCGTGCTGTCGCACGGCAAGCATGACAAGGTGCGCATCTTCAAGCTGCGCCGTCGCAAGCACTATCAGAAGCACCAGGGCCATCGCCAGCAGTTCACCGAACTGCAGATCGGCGCCATCGCTGGCTGATTCCCAGAGGAGCAAGACACCATGGCACAGAAAAAAGGTGGCGGTTCCACCCGCAACGGGCGCGACTCGAAGCCCAAGATGCTCGGCGTGAAGGCCTACGGCGGCCAGGTCGTGAGCGCCGGTTCGATCATCGTGCGCCAGCGCGGTACCCGCCTGCATGCCGGCACGAACGTCGGCGTCGGCAAAGACCACACGCTGTTCGCGCTGGTCGACGGCCGTATCTCGTTCTCGACCAAGGGTGCGCTGAACAAGCACACCGTGAGCGTGACCCCGGTCTGACGCATCACGGAAGGACTTTCACGGCCCTTTCGAAAGCCCCGCTCGCCGGGGCTTTCCCGTTTCTGGGGTCTGATTCTTAAACTGGACCGATCATGAAGTTCGTCGACGAAGCCTTCATCGACGTCGCCGCCGGCGACGGGGGCAATGGCTGCGTGTCGTTCCGGCATGAGAAGTTCAAGGAGTTCGGCGGGCCCGACGGCGGCGACGGCGGCCGGGGCGGGCACGTGCTCGCGGTGGCCGACCCGAACCTCAACACGCTCGTCGACTTCCGCTATGCGCGCCGCCACGAGGCCAAACGTGGGCAGCACGGCATGGGTTCCGACATGTTCGGCGCGGCGGGCGACGACGTCACGCTGCGCATGCCGGTGGGCACCATCGTCACCGACGCCGAGACGGGCGAGGTGCTGCACGAGTTGCTGACGCCCGGCGAGACCGTGACGCTGGCCAAGGGCGGCGACGGCGGTTTCGGCAACCTGCGCTTCAAGTCCTCCATCAACCGGGCGCCGCGGCAGAAGACGCCCGGCTGGCCCGGCGAGCGCAGGAGCCTGAAGCTGGAACTGAAGGTGCTGGCCGACGTCGGCCTGCTGGGCATGCCCAACGCCGGCAAGTCCACGCTGATCAGCGCCGTCTCCAATGCGCGGCCGCGCATTGCCGACTACCCCTTCACCACCCTGCACCCGAACCTCGGGGTGGTGCGCATCGGGCCGGAGCAGAGCTTCGTGGTGGCAGACCTGCCCGGGCTGATCGAGGGCGCCTCCGAGGGGGCCGGCCTGGGCCACCTCTTCCTGCGCCACCTGCAGCGCACCCGGCTGCTGCTGCACGTGGTGGATCTGGCGCCCTTCGACGAGGGCGTCGACCCGGTGGCACAGGCGAAGGCGATCGTCGCGGAGCTGAAGAAGTACGACGAGGCGCTGTACCGCAAGCCGCGCTGGCTGGTGCTCAACAAGCTGGACATGATCCCCGAAGAGGAGCGTGCGGCGAAGGTCAAGGACTTCGTCAGGCGGCTGCGCTTCAAGGGGCCGGTGTTCGAGATCTCGGCCTTGACGCGCGAGGGTTGCGAGCCGCTGATGCAGGCGGCCTACCAGCAGGTGCGCTCGCAGCAGCAGGCCGAGCAGCCGCCTGCGCCGGCCGATCTCGACCCGCGCTTCAGCCGCCCGGCCGATTGATTCCGCTTTCCGAGAAGATGACTTCCGACACTTCCTCCTCCGCCGTGCTGCGTGATGCCCGCCGCATCGTGGTCAAGGTGGGCTCCAGCCTGGTGACCAACGAGGGCCGCGGCCTGGACGAGCGCGCCATCGGGGAGTGGTGCCGCCAGCTGGCGGGGCTGGTCAAGGCGGGGCGCGAGGTGGTCATGGTGTCCAGCGGTGCCGTGGCCGAGGGCATGAAGCGCCTGGGCTGGACCACCCGGCCCAAGGAGATCAACGAGCTGCAGGCCGCCGCCGCCGTCGGGCAGATGGGCCTGGCGCAGATGTACGAGACCAAGCTGCGCGAGAACGGCCTGGGCAGCGCGCAGGTGCTGCTCACGCACGGCGACCTGGCCGACCGCGAGCGCTACCTCAACGCGCGCTCCACGCTGCTCACGCTGCTCGACCTGAACGTCGTGCCGGTCATCAACGAGAACGACACGGTGGTCAACGACGAGATCAAGTTCGGCGACAACGACACCCTCGGCGCACTGGTGGCCAACCTGGTGGAGGCCGATGCGCTGGTCATCCTCACCGACCAGAAGGGCCTGTTCACCGCCGACCCGCGCAGCCACCCCGACGCGCGCTTCGTGCATGTCGGCCAGGCCGGCGACCCTGCACTGGAGGCGATGGCCGGCGGCGCCGGCTCCAGCATCGGCCGCGGCGGCATGCTGACCAAGATCCTGGCGGCGAAGCGGGCGGCGGGCTCGGGCGCATCTACCGTGATCGCCTGGGGCCGCGAGCCCGACGCGCTGCTGCGCCTGGCGCGCGGCGAGGCGATCGGCACCCTGCTGGTCGCGCAGACCGCCAAGCACCAGGCGCGCAAGCGCTGGATGGCCGACCACCTGCAGTTGCGCGGCGCGGTCACGGTCGACGCCGGCGCGGCGGCCAAGGTGCGCTCCGAGGGCAAGAGCCTGCTGCCGATCGGGATGGTGGGCGTCGAAGGCGACTTCTCGCGCGGCGACGTCATCGCGGTGCGCGACCCGCAGGGGGTGGAGCTGGCGCGTGGGCTGGCCAACTATTCGAGTGCCGAGGCGCGCCTGCTGTGCCGCAAGCCTTCCGGCGAGTTCGAGCGGCTGCTCGGCTACGCCGGCGAGCCGGAGATGGTGCACCGCGACAACCTCGTGCTGATGGTGCGCGGCGCCTGACTTTCCTGCGGTGGCGTCAGTAGCCTTGGGTTTCCGGCCGCCGAAGCTCGCGCAGCATGTCGTTCACCGAGCCACGGGGTGCATGGCCCTGGCACAGTGACTGCCGCGCCAGTTCGGCGGTGTAGATGGAATTGCGGTCGTCGATGCGCTTCCACTCGGACGCAGGAACCGTGCTCCAGCCGCTGCCGGTGTAGCGCGCGTAGGTCTTGTACTCCTCGCTGGAGCAGCGCACCCCCTCGTAGAAGGCGTTGACCGTGTCGCTGCCGTCGCGGTAGGCCACCACCACGTAGCGCACCACGCCGTCGGGCGCGATCGTGATGGTCTTGGGGTCGACCCCGAACTTCAGCGACATGTAGGGCGGCATCTCGAGCGCCATCAGCCGGCCGACCTCGAACTGCGGTGGCGGAGGGACCTCCGCCTCCTTCCATTCCGGCGCTTCGTAGTTGGACATGTGCGGGTTCTCGCCGCGCTCGATGCGCGCGCGCGCATCTTCCGCCCACGCGCCGCCGGCCGGCACCAACGCGGCCAGCGCCACGGCGGCGCTAGCGCGCAGGAGGAACGACCAGGGGAGGGGACGACGTTGCGGGCGCAGCCGCGGGTGACGGAGGAGCATGCTCGATGACGGAGGAGTTGGGATCGGGGTCGAAGGTCGCCCCCGGGGGAAGTTCATAGCCGGGTTCGGCGGCCGGCGGCGTGCGCGGCGCACGGTCGGCCGGGCGGCCGCGCATGCCGCCGCGCAGGAAGCGGTTGCGCGTGTCCTGCCGCGGCAGGAAGCGGGCCAGCTCGGTCAGCGCCATCTCGTAGACGCCGCGCTTGAACTCGACCACCACGTCCAGCGGCACCCAGTAGTCGTGCCAGCGCCAGGCGTCGAACTCGGGGTGGCTGGTCGCGCGCAGGTTCAGGTCCCAGTCGTGGCCGACGAACTGCAGCAGGTACCAGATCTGCTTCTGGCCCTTGTAGAAGCCGCGGGCGTCGCGGCGGATGTAGCGCTCGGGCACCGTGTAGCGCAGCCAGTCGCGGGTGCGCGCGACGATGCGCACGTGCTCGGGCAGCAGCCCCACTTCCTCGTGGAGCTCCCGGAACATCGCCTGTTCGGGTGTCTCGCCCCGATCGATCCCGCCTTGCGGAAACTGCCAGGAATGGGTGCGGATGCGCTTGCCCCAAAAGACCTGGTTTTTCTGGTTGAGCAGGATGATGCCGACGTTCGGCCTGAAGCCGTCCCGGTCAAGCATAATCAAACCCCAATTCTTGAACTGGTTCGATTATGCATAGATGCATGCTGGCTGCACCAGTTCGGACCCTTCCGGAGCCTTCAGGGGGCCGCGCCAGCGGCCCTTGCTTTTTCCACTGCAGCATTTGCGACCGCGACCGATGAAAGCGTCCCGATTCCTCGTCTCCACCCTCAAGGAAGCACCGGCCGATGCCGAGGTGGCCAGCCACCGCCTCATGACCCGTGCCGGGATGATCAAGAAGCTGGGCGCCGGCATCTACTCCTACATGCCGATGGGCCTTCGGGTGATCCGGAAGGTCGAGGCCATCGTGCGCGAGGAGATGAACCGCGCCGGCGCAATCGAGCTGACCATGCCGGTGGTGCAGCCGGCCGAGCTGTGGCAGGAGACCGGCCGCTTCGAGAAGATGGGCCCCGAGCTGCTGCGCATCCGGGACCGGCACGAGCGCGACTTCGTCGTGCAGCCCACCAGCGAGGAGGTGGTGACCGACATCGCGCGCCAGGAGATCCGCAGCTACAAGCAACTGCCGCGGAACTTCTACCAGATCCAGACCAAGTTCCGGGACGAGCGGCGGCCGCGCTTCGGCCTGATGCGCGGGCGCGAATTCATCATGAAGGACGCCTACAGCTTCGACCGCGACGCCGAATCCGCCAAGGCCAGCTACCACGTCATGGCCCAGGCGTACCGGCGCGCCTTCGACCGCTTCGGCCTGCGCTACCGCGCGGTGGCGGCCGACAGCGGCGCCATCGGCGGCGATCTGTCCGAGGAGTTCCAGGTGATCGCCGCCACGGGCGAGGACGCGATCGTCTACTGCCCCGACAGCGACTACGCCGCCAACATGGAGAAGGCCGAGGCGCTGGCGCCCGCCGGCCCGCGTCCGGCCGCCTCGAAGCCGCTGACCAAGACGCCGACGCCCGGCAAGGCCACCTGCGCCGACGTGGCCGAGCTGCTGGGCGTGCCGCTGTCCACCACCGTCAAGTCGCTGGTGCTGGCGACCGATGAAGTGGACGAGGCCGGCCGGCCGAAGGGTGCGCAGGTCTGGCTGCTGCTGCTGCGCGGAGACCACGACATGAACGAGGTGAAGGTCGGCAAGCTGCCGGGCTTCGAGGGCGGCTGGCGCTTCGCCACGCTGGCCGAGATCGAGGAGCACTTCGGCTGCAAGCCCGGCTACCTCGGGCCGCTGAACCTGCGCAAGCCGGTGAAACTGGTGGCCGACCGCGAGGTGGCGGTGATGGCCGACTGGATCTGCGGCGCGAACGAGCCCGACTTCCACATCACCGGCGTGAACTGGGGCCGCGACCTGCCCGAGCCCGCGCTGGTGGCCGACCTGCGCAACGTGGTCGCGGGCGATCCGTCGCCGGACGGCAAGGGCGTGCTGGCCATCGAGCGCGGCATCGAGGTGGGCCACGTGTTCTACCTCGGCACCAAGTACAGCAAGGCGATGAACGCCACCTTCCTCGAAGAGGACGGCAAGCCGCGCTTCATGGAGATGGGCTGCTACGGCATCGGCATCACGCGCCTGCCGGCCGCGGCCATCGAGCAGAACCACGACGAGCGCGGGATCATCTGGCCCGACGCGATCGCGCCCTTCACGGTGGTCGTGTGCCCCATCGGCATGGACCGCAGCGAGGCGGTGAAGCAGGAGGCCGAGCGGATCTACGCCGAATTGCTGGCCGCGGGCGTGGACGTGATCCTGGACGATCGCAACGAACGCCCGGGCGCCATGTTCGCCGACTGGGAGCTGATCGGCGTGCCCCATCGCATCACCATCGGCGACAAGGGCCTGAAGGACGGTGTGGTGGAGTACCAGCATCGCCGCGACGCGTCTGCCACCAAGGTGCCCGCAGCCGAGGCCGTCGCCTTCGTGAAGGACCGGCTGGCGGTATGAGCGCTCAGCGCGCGCAAGATGCGTCGCGCCGCCGTTGGCTGCTGCGCACGGCCGCGCTGCCGGCGGCGCTGGCGCTGCCGGACTGGGCGCTCGCCGGCGCCCAGATCGAGGAGCCGTTGGCCGATTCCGTGCGCACGGCGCTGTCCTCGGCCATCCACAACAAGGCGCCGCCGGTGCCCGAGTTCGACGACACCGAGTCGCGCCTGGGCTACCTGCGCTGGCTCGGCGAGATGGGCGAGCGCATCCGGCGCAAGGTGCCCGACCGGCGCACGCGCTTCGAGCTGCTGCAGACCATCTGGTACGAATCGCGCCGCGCCGGGCTCGACGTCAGCCTGGTGCTGGGCCTGATCCAGGTCGAGAGCAACTTCCGCAAGTTCGCCGTCTCCAGCGCCGGCGCGCGCGGGCTGATGCAGGTGATGCCGTTCTGGACGCGCGTCATCGGCGACGGCAACCCGGCGGTGCTGTTCCACATGCAGACCAACCTGCGCTTCGGCTGCGTGATCCTGCGCCACTACATCGACCGCGAGCGCGGCGACCTGTTCATGGCGCTGGGCCGCTACAACGGCAGCCGCGGCCGTGCGCCGTACCCCAACGCGGTGTTCGCCAACCAGCGTACCTACCGCTTCGACCATCGCGCGCCGCCGGCCTGAACGCGCCGGGTTAACACGGGGAACGCGGCGGCTGCACGCCTCGTATCCTCATTGGCCTCAAGGGGGCTGGCGCCGTTTTTGCTTGGCCCCTTCGCATCCGTCTTTCCATCTTCCCGGAGAACTGATCCATGCGAATTGCAGGCCGTCGGCGTTTCTTGAATCCCGCGATGCTCGCGCTGGCCGCAGCCGCCACCGGCGCCGCCATGGGCACGGCGCAAGCCAGGGACCTGGTGGTGGCGCTGAAGACCGAGCCCACGTCGATGGACCCGCAGTACCACGCGCTGACGCCGAACATCCAGTTGTCGCAGACGCTGTTCGACCCGCTGGTGTGCGGCGACGCCGACCTGGTGCCCAAGCCCTGCGTGGCCGAGTCCTGGAAGGCCGACGGCAAGGTCTGGACCTTCAAGCTGCGGCCCAACGTGAAGTTCTCCGACGGCAGCCCGCTGACGGCCGACGACGTCGTGTTCACGCTCAACCGCGTGCCCAAGGTGCCCAACAGCCCGTCGTCCTTCAAGGTCTACCTGCAGAAGGTGGAGAAGGTGGAGGCGGTCGATCCGCTCACGGTGCGCATCACCACCTCCGAGCCCTATCCGCTGCTGGCGATCAACATGGTCGGCCTGCCCATCATGTCGGCCAAGGCCATGGCCGGCAGCGCGCCCGAGGGCAAGACCACCACCGAGCTGAACTCGGGCAACGGCCTGGTCGGCGCCGGCCCCTACAAGTTCGTGTCGTGGAAGCGCGGCGCCGAGATCGTGTTCGAGCGCAATCCGCACTACTGGGGCCCCAAGCCGGCCTGGGACAAGGTCATCTACCGGCCCATCAGCAACCCGGCCGCGCGCGTGGCCGCGCTGCTGGCCGGCGACGTGGACCTGATCGAGGACCCGCCGACCGACGACCTGGAGCGGCTCAAGAAGGACCCGAAGCTGCGTGTCGAGACCAAGGCCTCCAACCGCGTCATCTACGTCGCGCTCGACCAGCACGGTGCGCCGTCGCCCGGCATCACCGACACCGGCGGCAAGAACCCGCTCTTGGACAAGCGCGTGCGCGAGGCGCTGTCGCTGGCGATCGACCGCGAGGCGCTGGTGGCGCGCGTCATGGGCGGCGTGGCCACCCCGGCGGCGCAGCTGCTGCCCTATCCGATGTTCGGCGCCAGCGACAAGCTGACCAAGGCGGCCAAGGCCGATCCCGACAAGGCCAAGGCGCTGCTGAAGGAGGCCGGCTATCCCAACGGCTTCACGATGGTGCTGGGCACGCCCAACGGCCGCTACATCAACGACAGCAAGGTGGCGCAGACGATCGCGGCGATGTGGACGCGCGTCGGCGTGAAGACCAGCATCGACGCCAACGCGCCCGCCGTGTTCTTCAAGAACCGCGATTCCTACGCCTACAGCGCCTACATGGCCGGCTGGGGCACGGCCACGGGCGAGATGTCCAACACGCTCAACTCCCTGCTGGTCACGCCCGACAAGGACAGGGGCGTGGGCACCACCAACCGCAGCCGCTACTCCAACCCGGAGATGGACAAGCTGGTCGAAAGCTCCGCGGCCATGATGAACGACGGCGCTCGCGCCGCGGCGCTGGCGCGCGCCAGCGAGATCGCGATGGCCGACTTCGCCATGCTGCCGATCCACTTCGAGCACTCGGTGTGGGCGATGAAGAAGAACGTGCGCTTCCAGGGCCGGGCCGACCAGCAGACGATGGTCCAGTACGCCACCCAGGCCAACTGAGCCCCCAGGGGCGGCGGCCTGCCGCGCGCCCCGGCTTCCCGCGATGCTTACCTTCATCATCCGGCGCCTGCTGCAGGCCCTGCTGGTCATGGCCGTGATGTCGGGGCTGGTGTTCGTCGGCCTGTACGTGGTCGGCGACCCGGTCTCGATGATGGCCAGCCCCGAGGCCACCGAGCTGGACCGCGAGGAGATCCGCCGCAACTTCGGCCTGGATCGCCCGCTGCTGGAACAGTACACGGTGTTCATGTCGCATGCCCTGCGGCTGGACTTCGGCCGCAGCTTCCTCACCGGGCAGCCGGCCATGGGCCTGATCCTCGAGCGCATGCCGGCCACGCTGGAGCTGGCCTGCGTGGCCATGCTGATGGCGCTGCTGGTAGGCGTGCCGCTGGGCATCTGGGCCGGGCTCAAGCCCACGGCCTGGAGCACGCGCGGCATCATGACCGGCTCGGTGCTGGGCTTCTCGCTGCCCAACTTCTGGGTCGGGCTGATGCTGATCATGGTGTTCGCCGTATACCTGGGCTGGCTGCCGGCCAGCGGGCGCGGCCAGGTGGCGCAGCTCGGGCCGCTGTCGCTGAGCGTGCTGACGCTGGACGGCTGGTCGCGCATCCTGCTGCCGGCGCTGACCATCGCCATGGCCAAGTGCGCGCTGATCATCCGCGTGACCCGCGCCGCCACGCGCGAGGCGCTGCCCATGGACTACATCAAGTTCGCGCAGGCCAAGGGCCTCACATGGGGGCGCATCCTGCGCGTGCACCTGCTCAAGAACATCCTGATCCCGATCGTCACCGTGTTCGGGCTGGAGTTCGGGCAGGTGGTGGCCTTCGCGGTGGTGACCGAGACCATCTTCGCCTGGCCCGGCATGGGCAAGCTGCTGCTCGACTCCATCATCACGCTCGACCGCCCGGTGGTGGTGGCCTACCTGATCCTGATCGTGTTCTTCCTGGTGATGGTGAACCTGCTGGTGGACATCCTCTACTCGGTGCTCGACCCGCGCGTGCGGCTGCAGGAGGCGAAGGCATGAGCGAACCTGCTGTGCTCACGGCCGATGCGGCGCCGGTGCCGCCGAAGCCCGAGACACCCTGGCAGCGCCTGCGCCGCGAGTTCCTGGCCAACCGGCTGGCGGTGCTGGGCCTGGTGCTGCTGGTCGTCACCGTCTTCGTGGCGGTGCTGGCGCCGTGGATCGCGCCGCAGAACCCCTACGACATCGGCAAGCTGGACATCTTCGATTCCAAGCTGCCGCCGGGCAGCCACAGCGCCGACGGCGCGATCACCTACTGGCTGGGCACCGACGGCCAGGCGCGCGACCTGCTCTCGGCCATCTTCTACGGCCTGCGCACCAGCCTGGTGGTGGGCGGCGTCTCGGTGCTGGCGGCGCTGGCCATCGGCAGCGTGGTCGGGCTGGTGGCGGCCTACTTCGGCGGCTGGGTGGATGCGCTGCTGATGCGCATCGTCGACATCCAGCTCTCCTTCCCCGCCATCCTGGTGGCGCTGATCCTGCTGGCCATCCTGGGCAAGGGCGTGGACAAGGTGATCATCGCCCTCATCATCGTGCAGTGGGCCTACTTCGCGCGCGCGGCGCGCGGCGCTGCGCTGGTGGAGCGGGCCAAGGAGTACGTGGAGGCGGCGCAGTGCATGTCGCTCGGTTGGCCGCGCGTGCTGATGCGCCACATGCTGCCCAACTGCATGCCGCCGCTGATCGTCATCGCCACCATCGACCTGGCGCACGCCATCGCGCTGGAGTCCACCCTGTCCTTCCTGGGCGTGGGCGTGCCGGTGACCGAGCCCTCGCTGGGCATGCTGATCTCCAACGGCTTCGAGTTCATGCTCTCGGGGCACTACTGGATCTCCTTCTTCCCCGGCATCGCGCTGGCGGTCGCGATCATCGGGCTGAACCTGGTCGGCGACCACCTGCGCGACCTGCTCAACCCGCACCATGCGCGCTGAAGCATGAGTTCGTCCGCCGCATCGCCTTCTTCTCCCGTGCTGGCCGTCGAGGGCCTGTGCACGCACTTCTTCACCCACGGCGGCGTGGTCAAGGCGGTGGACGGTGTGGACCTGTCGGTCGATGCCGGCGAGGTGCTGGGGCTGGTGGGCGAATCGGGCTCGGGCAAGAGCATCACCGGCTTCTCGATCATCGGCCTGGTGGACGAGCCGGGCCGCATCGTGGCGGGCCAGATCCGCTACCTGGGCGAGCCGCTGGTGGGCGCCAGCGCGCAGCGGCTGCGGCAACTGCGGGGCAGGGAGATCGCGATGATCTTCCAGGATCCGATGATGACGCTCAACCCCGTGCTGCGGGTCGACACGCAGATGATCGAGGCCATCCAGGCGCACGAGCGCGTCAGCCGCGCCGCGGCGCGCGCCCGCGCGCGCGAGGTGCTGGCGCAGGTCGGCATCCCGGCGCCCGACGAGCGCCTCTCGGCCTACCCGCACCAGCTCTCGGGCGGCATGCGCCAGCGGGTGGCGATCGCCATCGCGCTGCTCAACCGGCCGCGACTGATCATCGCCGACGAGCCCACCACGGCGCTGGACGTGACCATCCAGGCGCAGATCCTGTACGAGGTGCAGAAGCTGTGCCGCGACACCGGCACCGCCATGATCTGGATCTCGCACGACCTGGCCGTGGTGTCGGCGCTGGCCACGCGCATCGCCGTGATGTACGCCGGGCGCGTGGTCGAGAGCGGCCCTGCGGCCGACGTGATCCGGCACCCGGCGCATCCGTACACGCGCGGGCTGATCGACTCCATCCCTTCGCGCGAGACGCACGGGCAACTGCTGCGCCAGATCCCCGGCATGACGCCCTCGCTGCTGCACCTGCCGCCCGGCTGCGCCTTCCATCCGCGCTGCGGCCGGGCCGACGCGCGCTGCCGCGAGGCGCCCGGCGTCACGTCCGCCGGCCCCGCCGACGCGGCGCCGGCGGACGTGCGCCGGCTGCGCTGCTGGCATCCGCTGGAGGAAGTGGCATGAGTGCCGATGCCGTGATGGACGCAGCGCCTGCCGTGGCTGCCGGCAGCGACGCATCCCTGCTGGAACTGCGCGGCCTGAGCAAGCGCTTCGAGCAGCCGCTGGACGTGGCCGCGCGCCTGGCCAACCTGCTGGGCGCGCGCCAGCGGCCCAGCGTGGTGCATGCCGTCAGCGACGTCGACCTCGCCGTGCGGCGCGGCGAGGTGGTGGGCGTGGTGGGCGAGTCCGGCTGCGGCAAGTCCACCCTGGGCCGGATGATCGCCGGCGTGATGCCGCCCTCGGCCGGCGAGCTGCGCTACCAGGGCCGGCGCGTGGCCGACATGGCGCCGCGCGAGCGCAAGGCCTATGCGCTGGGCGTGCAGATGATCTTCCAGAACCCGATGGCCTCGCTCAACCCGCGCATGCGGGTGCTGGACATCGTGGGCGAGGCGCCGGTGGTGCACGGCCTGGTGCCGGCGGCGCGCAAGGCCGAGCACGTGGCCCGGCTGCTGGAGCAGGTGGGGCTCGATCCGGACTACGCGCAGCGCTACCCGCACCAGTTCTCGGGCGGGCAGCGCCAGCGCATCGGCATCGCGCGCGCGCTGGCGCTGAGGCCCCAGCTCATCGTGTGCGACGAGGCGGTGGCGGCGCTGGACGTGTCGATCCAGGCCCAGGTGCTGAACCTGTTCCTGGCGCTGCGGCGCGAGCTGGACCTGACCTACCTCTTCGTCAGCCACAACCTGGGCGTGGTGGGCCATGTGTCGGACCGCGTGGTCATCATGTACCTGGGCCGCATCGTCGAGGAGGCGCCCACCGACGTGGTCTTCCGCGGGCCGCAGCACCCCTACACCCGCGCGCTGCTGGCCGAGCTGCCGACGCTCGATGCACGTCGGCGCGACTACCGCCCGATCCAGGGCGAGCTGCCCTCGCCGCTGGCGCCGCCACCGGGCTGCGCCTTCCACCCGCGCTGCCCGCACGCCATGCCCCGCTGCCAGGTGGAGGCCCCGCTGCTGCGCCAGCGCGGCCCCGGCCACCGCAGCGCCTGCCATCTGGACGACACGCCATGACCACCCCTGCCGCCAATCCCTCCAACGCCGTCCAGCGCGACGTGCCCGGCCCCTTCGCCCCCTACACGCTGCGCCTGCCCGAAGCCGAGGCGCTGCCGCTGGTGTGCGATTCGCCGCACAGCGGCACCCGCTACCCGGCCGATTTTGGCTTCGCGCTGCCCTTCGAACTGCTGCGCAAGGGCGAGGACACCGACGTCCATGTGCTGTGGCAGGCGCTGCCGGGCGTCGGTGCCACGCTGCTCGCCGCCGAGTTCCCGCGTTCCTACATCGACCCGAACCGCGAGGTGGAGGACATCGACCCGGCCATGCTGGCCGAGCCCTGGCCCGGGCCGCTGCAGCCCAGCGAGAAGACGCGGCTGGGCATCGGCCTGATCTGGCGCGACGCCGGCAAGAACGGCCTGAACCCCATCTACCAGCGCAAGCTGAGCGTGGCCGAGGTGCAGCAGCGCATCGCCGACTACCACGCCCCCTACCACGCGGCCATGCGCGAGCAGATCGAGGGCGCCTACGATCGCTTCGGCGCGGTGTGGCACCTGAACCTGCACTCCATGCCTGCCGACTCGTACGAGAGCCTGGGCATTCGCACCGACAAGCCGTTGGCCGACTTCGTGCTCGGCGACCGCGACGGCACGACCGCGTCGCCGGCCTTCACCGACGCGGTGGCGCAGGCGCTGCGCAAGCGGGGTTTCTCCGTGGCACTCAACGACCCCTTCAAGGGCGTGGCGCTGATCGCCCGCCTGGGCCGCCCCGCCGAGCGCCGCCACAGCCTGCAGGTCGAGGTGCACCGCGGCCTGTACATGGACGAGGCCACGCGCGAGCGCAGCGCCGGCTTCGGCGCGCTGCAGGCCGCGTTGACCGAGGTGGCGCAGGAGCTGGCCGCCTTCGTCCGATCCGAACTGCCCGCCGGGAGCCGCTGAATGACGTTGATCGCCGACATCGAGGCCGAACAGGCCGCCTTCACCGCGCTGCGGCGCGACATCCACGCGCACCCGGAGCTGGCCTTCGAGGAGCACCGCACGTCCGAGCTGGTCGCCGCGCAGCTCGAGCAGTACGGCCTGGAGGTGCACCGCGGCCTGGGCCGCACCGGGGTGGTCGGGGTGCTGCGCGGCACGGGGCAGCGCACAGAAGGCGCTGCCGAGCGCCGCCTCGGCCTGCGCGCCGACATGGACGCGCTGCCCATGCCCGAGCACAACCGCTTCGCCCACGCCTCGAAGCACCCGGGCCGCATGCACGGCTGCGGCCACGACGGCCACACCACCATGCTGCTGGCGGCGGCCAAGCACCTCTCGCGGCACCGCGACTTCGCCGGCACGGTGCACTTCGTCTTCCAGCCGGCCGAGGAGGGCGGCAACGCCGGCGCCAAGGCCATGATCGACGACGGCCTGTTCGAGCGCTTCCCCTGCGACGAGATCTACGGCATGCACAACATGCCGGGCTTCGCGGCCGGCCACTTCGCCTTCCGCAAGGGGCCGGCGATGGCCTCCAGCAACCGCTTCGACATCACCGTGCGCGGCACCGGCGGCCATGCGGCGCAACCGCACAAGGCGGTCGACACCATCGTCATCGCGGCCGAGATGGTGGGCGTGCTGCAGACGCTGATCTCGCGCCACAAGAACCCGATCGACATCGCGGTGCTCAGCATCACGCAGATCCATGCCGGCGACGCCTACAACGTGCTGCCCGGCGAGGCGGTGATCCGCGGCACCGTACGCACCTTCAGCACCCAGGTGCTGGACGACATCGAGGACCAGATGCGCCGCGTGGCCGAGACGCTGCCGCAGGTGCACGGCGGCAGCGGCGAACTGCACTTCCACCGCGCCTACCCGCCGCTGGTGAACTGGCCCGAGCCCACCGAGTTCGCGATGCAGGTGGCGCGCGAGGCCTTCGGCGCCGGGCGCGTGACGGCCGACACGCCGCAGCACGGCGGCGCGGAAGACTTTTCCTTCTACCTGGAGCGCGTACCCGGCTGCTACCTGTTCCTGGGCAACGGCGAGGGCGCGCACCGCGAGTCGCCCTACGAGGGCATGGGCCCGTGCGAGCTGCACAACCCCAACTACGACTTCAACGACGCGCTGCTGCCCATCGGCGCGAGCTATTGGGTGAAGCTGGTGCAGGCCTTCTTCAAGCGCGGCTGAGCGTGTCCCCGGCGGCTCATACGACAACCCGTTCACGCTGAGCTTGTCGAAGCGTTGCGCGAGGCTTCGACAAGCTCAGCCCGAGCGGTGTGTGTCGCTTGAACGCGAATCCGGTCAAGGCTCGGCCGCCGTCGAGCCCTGGTCGCGCGTGACCATCACCTGGTCGATGCGGTGCGCGTCGACGTCCATCACCTCGAAGCTGAAACCGCCCCAGCGCACGCGGTCGGTGCGCTTGGGCACGCGGCGCAGCATCACCATCAGGAAGCCGGCCAGCGTTTCGTACTCGTCGGCGTGCGGCAGGGCGTCCAGGCCCAGCGCGCGCTGCACGTCCTGGATCGGCGTGACACCGTCGACCAGCCAGGAGTTCGCGTCGCGCTGCACGATCTGCGGCTCGTCGTCCGAAGCCGGCACCAGGTCGCCCATCACGGTGCTCATCACGTCGTTGAGGGTGATCACGCCCACCACCAGGCTGTACTCGTTGACGACGATGGCGAAGTCCTCGTGCGCCTGGCGGAATTGCTCCAGCACCTCGGTCAGCGTCAGCCGGTCGGGGATCACCAGCGCGCGGTGCAGCGGCAGGCCCTTGGCCAGGTCCAGTGGCTGGCCGCCCAGCACGCGCTGGAACATGTCCTTGGCGTCCACGTAGCCCAGCACGTGGTCGATGTCGCCCTCGCACACCGGGTAGGCCGAGAAAGGCTCGGCCAGGATGCGCGCGCGCAGCAGGGTGTCGGTGTCGTCGTGGTGCAGCCAGACCACGCGCTCGCGTGGCGTCATCACGCTGCTGACCAGGCGCGTGTCCAGCTCGAACACGTTGGCGATCACCTGCTGCTCGCGCAGCGCCAGCACGCCGGCCTGGGCGCCGGCCTCGGTCATCGCCAGGATGTCGGCCGAGGTGATCTTGTCCTCGCGTTCGACGGGCAGGCCCAGCAGGCGCAGGAGCTGGTCGGTGCAGCGGGTGAACAGCCAGGCCAGCGGCATCAGCAGCGTGATCAGCCAGCGCATCGGGCGCACGATGCGCATCGCCAGGCGCTCCGGGTCGTTCATGCCCAGGCGCTTGGGGAACAGGTCGGAGAAGACGAGGAAGGCCGCGATGATGGTGACGAAGGAGGCGGCGAAGGCGGCCCGCTGCGCGGTGGCGGGCTCCCACCACAGGGCGAACAGCTCGGCGAAGTAGGGCGTCAGCGCCCCTTCGCCCAGCACGCCGCCCAGGATGGCGATGGCGTTCACCCCGATCTGCACCACCGTGAAGTAGTGGCCCGGCTGCTGCTGCAGCGCCAGCACCTGCTGCGCCCGGGCGTCGCCCTCGTCGGCGAGCTGGCGCAGCCGCAGCCGCCGGGCGGCGGCCAGGGCGATCTCGGCCAGCGAGAAGAAGGCGCCGGCGGCGATCAGCGCGGCGATGACGAGCAGGCTTTCGGTGAGGGACATCGGGCTGCCCGGCCGCCGGAGGAAGGCCGGCCGCGGCGCCCGAGAGGATAGCGGCTCGGCCGCCCCCGGCGCGCTACTGCACGAAGCCGATGCGCCCGCGCGCGGCGCCGGGGCTGCGCGGCAGGTCGTCCACCTGCACGGCCTCGCGGCGGTCCAGGCGGGCGTTGCCGAAGCCGGTCATCAGCGCGCGCCGCATCTCGCGCGGGGCCAGCGCGGCCAGCGTGTCGAGCAGGTCGTCGGCCGGCTCGGCGGCGAACTGGCGGCCCCAGTCGTGCTCGCCGCGGATGGAGGCGTAGAGGTTGCGCGCGATGCGCCGCGCCTGCTCGGGCGAGGGCGCCTCGATCTCGAACACGTTCATGCGGTTGAGGATCGGCTCCGGCACGGCGCGCTCGTCGTTGGCGGTGGTGATCCAGATGACCTGGCTGGCGTCGATCGCCACCTCGGCGAACTCGTCGACGAAGCTGTGGGCGGTGTCGTGCTCCAGCAGCGAGTACAGCGCGCCCAGCGGGTCGTACTGCGCGTCGGCGCTGGCCTTGTCGATCTCGTCCACCACGATCACCGGGTTGGCGTACTGGCCGTCCACCAGCGCCTCGAAGACCTTGCCGGGGCGCGAGCCCTTCCACTGCGCGCTGGCGCCCGAGAGCAGCCAGCCGGCGGTCATGGAACTCATCGGCACCAGCTGCATGCCGGTGCCCAGCAGCTCGGCCAGCTTGCGCGCGAAGTGCGTCTTGCCGATGCCCGGCGGGCCCAGCAGCAGCATCGGCGTGACCTCCAGGCCGTCCTGCGAGTCCTGCGCCAGCGCGACATGGCGGCGCACGTCGTCCAGCGCGTCGGTGAAGTTGGGCAGTTGGTCGTAGAGGGCGGCCATGTCGGGCACGCCGCTGGGCTTGACCTGGAAGCGCTCGGGGCCGCGTTCGAGCATGCGTTCGTAGGTGCTGCGCAGGTGCTCGTGCTCGCGTTCGGGCAGCTTGGCCAGCTTGCGCTCGACCTCGTGCGTCTGGTAGACGCTGCGCAGCTGCGCCACGGGCAACTGGAAGGACGCGCTGGCCGGAACGAGACTGCGGGAATCCATGGACACCTCCGAATCGAACTCGCGTGACGCACAGCATAAGCCGTGCCCGCGCCTTCGTGGTGAGGAGGATTTCGCGGCTGACAGCGCTTGTCTCGCCGCGACTACAGCGACGTCGGATCAGACGCCGCCGGTGGGATGCGTGGGGTCCACCCACAGCACCGTCTCGGGCTTTTCCACCGGCTCGATGTCGATGTTGACCGCCACCGCCTCGCCGTCGCTGCGGCACAGCACGCACTCCAGCGGCTCGGTGGCGCTGGCGTTGATCTCCTGGTGCGGCACGTAGGGCGGCACGTAGATGAAGTCGCCGGGGCCGGCCTCGGCGGTGAATTCGAGGTGCTCGCCCCAGCGCATGCGGGCCTTGCCGCGCACCACGTAGATCACCGATTCGAGGTGCCCGTGGTGGTGGGCGCCGGTCTTGGCGTCGGGGTGGATGGTGACGGTGCCGGCCCACAGCTTCTGCGCGCCGACGCGGGCGAAGTTGATGGCGGCGGCCCGGTTCATGCCGGGCGTCTGAGCGGTGTTCGTGTCGAGCCGGTCGCCGGGGATGACGCGCACCCCGTCGTGCTTCCACGCCGGCTCGGCATGGCCGTGATCGTGCGGGTGATCGTGGGCCATGGCGCGGCGTTCAGGCCGGCTGGGCCAGCACCTGCTGCAGTTCGCCCGACTCGTACATCTCCATCATGATGTCCGAGCCGCCGATGAACTCGCCGCGCACGTACAGCTGCGGGATGGTGGGCCACTGGCTGTAGTCCTTGATGCCCTGGCGGATCTCGGGGTCGTCGAGCACGTTGACCGTGGTGACGGCCTTGGGATCGACGCCGCAGGCCTTCAGGATCTGGATCGCGCGGCCGGAGAAGCCGCACATGGGGAAGCTGGCGCTGCCCTTCATGAACAGCAGGATGTCGCTGCTCTTGACGAGGCCATCGATGCGTTGCTGGACGTCGCTCATGGGGTGTTCCTGGGGCAAAAGGCTGGGGATGCGGGGATTATTTCATCGGCCGCCCGGCCGTGCGCGGGGTGGGGGTTCCGGGTTTTCAGGCGGCCGGCGGGATGCCGAGGCGGGCGGCGCGCAGGCCCAGGTGGTGCATGGCCTCGCGCAGCACCAGCAGCGCAGCGGCGAAGCCGGCGTCGTCGGGCACGCCGGCCTGGGCGGCGGGGCGGCCCAGCGCCAGGTCGGCCAGGCGGGCGAAGGCGGCCTCGACGGTGTCGATGTCCAGCACGTCCCCTGCAGCGCCGATGCCCGCCGCCAGCGCGCCGGTGCCGGCGCCCAGCCACAGTTCGGCCGGGCGCGGCAGCCCGGCCGCCAGGGGCATCACGGCGTCCTCCACCGTCTCGATGGCCGCCTCCAGCGCCAGGGGACTGGCGGGGCGGCCGAAGCGGTGCTGCCGCGCCAGCCGTTCGGGGCCGATGGGCAGCGCGTGCACCTGCGCCTTGCCCTGCGCGTCGCGCCAGCGCAGGGTGGCGTCGTCGGGCGACAGGTCCAGGATGACGGCGGCGGCTGCGTTCATACCGGAGAAGGCCTCCACTGGCCGCCGCTGCAGCGTTCGATGCCGGCCAGGTCGCGGCGCGACTGCACCTGCGCGAAGCCGGCCCGGGCCAGCAGGCCGTGCACCGCGCCGGCCTGGTCGTGGCCGTGCTCCAGCAGCAGCCAGCCGCCATCGGCCAGATGCGCGGGCGCGCCGGCCACGATGCGGCGGATGTCGTCCAGCCCGTCCGCGCCGCTGACCAGCGCCGAGGCGGGCTCGTGGCGCAGCGCCGGCAGGTGCGGGTCGCCCTCGGCGATGTAGGGCGGGTTGCTCACGATCAGGTCGTGGCCGGCTGCCGCGCCGGCCAGCCAGTCGGCCTGCCGGAAGCGCACCGGCAGGTCCAGCCGGGCGGCGTTGGCGCGGGCCACGGCCAGGGCATCGGCGCTGGCGTCCACCGCCTCCACCTGCGCGTCGGGCCGGGCCTGCTGCACGGCCAGGGCGATGGCGCCGCTGCCGGTGCCCAGGTCCAGCACGCGCGGCGCGGCGCGGCCGGCCAGGCACTCCAGCGCCCAGTCGACGATCGTCTCGGTGTCGGGGCGGGGCACCAGCACGCGCGGGTCCACCGCCAGCGCGAGGCCGCGGAATTCCTTTTCGCCGAGCAGATAGGCGACCGGCTCGCCGGCGGCGCGGCGCGCGGCCAGGGCGCCGAAGGCGGCCCAGGCGGGCGCGGGCAGGGCGTCGCGGTCGTGGGCGAGCAGCCAGGCGCGGTCGCCGGCCGGGCGGCCCAGGGCGTGCAGCAGCAGCATCTGCGCGTCGAGCCGGTCCAGGCCCAGGGCGCGCGCGGCCTGCAGCGCCTGCGCCAGGTCGGCCGGCGCGGCGCCGCGGGTCACGCCGACGCCTCCAGCTCGGCCAACTGCTCGGCCTCGCGCGCGGCGCGCAGGGCGGTCACCACCTCGGCCAAGTCGCCTTCCATGATCGCCGCCAGCTTGTACAGCGTCAGGTTGATCCGGTGGTCGGTGAGCCGCCCCTGCGGGAAGTTGTAGGTGCGGATGCGGTCGCTGCGGTCGCCGCTGCCGATCAGGCCCTTGCGGGTGGCGGCCTCTTTCGCGGCACGCTCGCTGCGCTCCTTCTCCTGCAGGCGGGCCTGCAGCACGCGCAGGGCCTGGGCCTTGTTGGCGTGCTGGCTGCGGCCGTCCTGGCATTCGGCCACGATGCCGGTCGGCAGGTGCACCACGCGCACGGCCGAATCGGTCTTGTTGATGTGCTGGCCGCCGGCGCCGCTGGCGCGGAAGGTGTCGATGCGCAGCTCGGCCGGGTTGAGGGTGATGGCCTCGGCCTCGTCGGGCTCGGGCATCACGGCCACGGTGGCGGCGCTGGTGTGGATGCGGCCCTGCGTCTCGGTGGCCGGCACGCGCTGCACGCGGTGGCCGCCGGACTCGAAGCGCAGTTGGCCGTACACGCCGTCGCCCTCCACGCGCAGCACCAGCTCCTTGTAGCCGCCGATCTCGCTCTCGCTGGCGCTCATCACCTCGACCTTCCAGCCCCGGCCGGCGGCGTAGCGGGTGTACATGCGCGCCAGGTCGCCGGCGAACAGGGCCGACTCGTCGCCGCCGGTGCCGGCGCGGATCTCGACGAAGGCGTTGCGCTCGTCGTCGGGGTCCTTGGGCAGCAGCAGGCGCTGGAGTTCGTCCTCCAGCTGCGCCAGCTCGGCCTCGGCGCCGTCGATCTCCTCGCGCGCCATCTCGGCCATGTCCGGGTCGCCGAGCATGTCCTGGGCCGCGGCCAGGTCGGCCTCGCGCTGCTGGTAGCGTGCCCAGCGGCCGGCGACGGCGCTCACCTCGGCATGCTCCTTCGCCAGCGGCCGGTACTTGGCCATGTCGCCCATGACGTCCTCGCGCGAGAGCAGGAAGTCCAGTTCCGCCAGGCGCTGGGCCTGGCGTTCGAGTTGGTGGCGGAGGAAGTCTTTCAAGGGGAGGCGGGCCAGAAGGGGAAGGTGGGCAGGCCGGCACGGCTGCCAGGCTGTGCGGCCGCCATGCTGCAGCCGCTGCGCGCGAGGGCGCCGCTAACGTTCCTTGCGCAGGAACAGGCGCGAGACGGCGGCGGCGGTCTGCTGGCGCGCCTCGGCGTCGCCGGCATGCAGCTCGGCCAGGGCGCCATGCAGCAGCTTCTGCGTCAGGCCGCGCGAGAGGGCTTCCAGCACGGCATCGACGTCGTCGCCGCGCGCCAGCAGCTTGCGCGCGCGCGCCAGCTCGGCCTGCCGCCACTCGTCGGTCTGGGCCTGCAACTGCTGGATCAGCGGCACGTTGGCGCGCTGGTCCATCCAGTGCATGAAGCTGCGCACGCCGGCGTCGATGATGGTCTCGGCCTGCGCCACCGCGGCCTGGCGGCTGGCCTCGCCCTGGCGCACCACGTGGGCCAGGTCGTCCACGGTGTAGAGGTACACGTCCTCCAGCTGCCTCACTTCCGGCTCGATATCGCGCGGCACCGCCAGGTCGACCATGAACATGGGCCGGTGCCGGCGCGCCTTGAGCGCCCGCTCCACCGCGCCCAGGCCGATCAGCGGCAGGGTGCTGGCGGTGCAGCTGATGACGATGTCGAACTCGGCCAGGCGCCCGGGCAGGTCGGCCAGGCGCATCGCCTCGCCGCCGAAGCGGCCGGCCAGGCTCTCGCCGCGCTCCAGCGTGCGGTTGGCGATGGCGATCTTCCTCGGCGCCCGGGCGGCGAAGTGCGTCACCGCCAGGTCGATCATCTCGCCGGCGCCGACGAACAGCACGCGGGTTTCGCGCAGATCCTCGAAGAGCTGGCTGGCCAGGCGCACGGCGGCGGCGGCCATGCTGACGGAGTGGGCGCCGATCTCGGTGGTGGTGCGCACCTCCTTGGCGACGGCGAAGCTGCGCTGGAAGAGCTGGTTGAGCGTGGTGCCCAGCGCGCCGGCGGTCTCGGCGGCGCGCACCGCGTCCTTCATCTGGCCGAGGATCTGGGCTTCGCCCAGCACCATCGAGTCCAGCCCGGCGGCGACGCGGAAGGCATGGCGCGCGGCCTGGTCGTCCGACAGGGTGTAGGCGTGCGAGCGCAGCAGGGCCGGCGAGACGCCGCCGCTCTCGGCCAGCCAGCCGACGGTGTGCTCCAGCGCCGGGTGTTCGGCCGCGCAGTAGATCTCGGTGCGGTTGCAGGTGGAGAGGATGGCGGCCTCCACCGGCGGGTGGCCCTGGCTGCCCACGGTGCGGCGCAGGCTCTGCAGCGTGGGGGCGATCTGGTCGAGGGCGAACGCGAAACGACCGCGCAGATCGAGCGGCGCGGTCGTGTGGTTCAAGCCGAGGGCCCAGACTGCCATGGGCCCCGATTATAAAATTTGCACTCGCTATCGCGCCGCGCGCCGCAGCAAGACCCCGGCTATCGCGGCGATCGGCCTGGGCACATTGCCCCATGACCTTCCTGGCCCTCCTCAATCACCTGCTGAATTTCGCGCTGCCCGCCCTGGCGGTGGCGCTGGTGCTGGCGCTGGCGGCCCGGCTGTTCATGAAGCGCGGCGCGGGGGCGCCCGGGCTGGCCGCCCAGGTGGCGATCACCTTCGCCGCCGGCGTCGTGGTCCTGCTGGCGGGGCTGGCACTGACCGGCCGCGACGGCCGCATCGGCACCTATGCGGCGCTGGTGGCGGTGAGCGGCACGGTGCAGTGGTGGCTCATCCGCGGCTGGCGGCGCTGATCCGGTGCGCCGGCCTCCGGCTCATCCGCCCGGAGGCGCGGGTGCGGGCGCGGTCGGCGGCGGCACCGCCATGGTCAGCATGGGCGCGGCCAGCGGCAGGCCGGCCTGCCGCAGCGCATCCAGGATCGAGAACAGCAGGTCGCTGCGCACGCCGCCGGCCTGCCGCGGGCTGGCGACGTAGGCGATCGCCTGGAAGATCAGCTGCCCGTTCTCGATGCCCTCCAGCGTGAGCGAGGGCGCCGGTGCGGCCAGCACGGCCGGGTGGGCCTGGCAGGCCGCCAGCATCAGCTCGCGCACCCGCTGCGCGTCGCTGGTCAGCGGCATGGGCAGGCGGATCAGCACGCGGCCCTCGGCGTTGGCCAGCGTCATGTTGCGCACGGTCTTGGTGATGAACTCCGAGTTGGGCACGATCAGCGTGGAGCGGTCGCCCAGCTGGATCTCGGTGGCGCGCACGTTGATGCGCTTGACGTCGCCCTCGGTGGTGCCCAGCACCACCCAGTCGCCCACCTTCACCGGCCGCTCGGCCAGCAGGATCAGCCCCGAGATGAAGTTCTGCACGATCGCCTGCAGCCCGAAGCCGATGCCCACCGACAGCGCGCTGGCGATCCAGGCGATGCGGTTGACGCCGATGCCCAGGGCCGACAGCGCGAAGGCCACCACCACGATGCCGCCCACGTAGCCCAGCAGCGTGGCGATGGAGCTGCGCATGCCCGGCTCCAGCGAGGTGGTGGGGAAGTAGTGCTGCTGCAGCCAGTGGCGCAGCACCCGCAGCGCGACGAAGCCGACCACCAGCACCGACACCGCGCTCAGCAGCGCGGCCGGCACGATCTCGAACTCGCCCACCTTCAGCCCGGTGCCGAACTGGCTGCTGCGCTGCACGACCTCGCCCGGCCCGGTGCCCAGCGGCGCCACCAGCGTCACCACCATGTAGAAGAACAGGGCCAGCCGCAGCAGGCCCGAGAGCAGCACCGCCGCCTGGTCCAGCGTGGAGGCCGAGAAGCCGAAGCCGCCCGCCAGCCGCTGCCCCGAGGCGCTGCGCGAGCCCAGCAGCGCCATGCACAGGTCGTCGGCGAACTTGAACAGCACGTAGAACGCGCAGGCGACGATGCCGGTCCAGGTCAGCTGGCTGGCGATGGTGCTGGCCAGCGCGACGTAGCCCAGGCCCACCAGCACGACGATGGCCACCAGCGCCAGCGCCACCAGCGCGCGCAGGGTGCCCACCCACAGCGGCCGGGCCGCGGCGGCGGCCTGGGCGTCGCCGTCCGCGGCGGGCCCGCCGCGCGGCGGGCGCAGGCGCATCAGCATGGCGGCGATCAGCGCGCTCAGGGCCAGAGCGGCGGCCACGTGCGTGGCCACCACCGCGGCGTAGCTGGCGTCCACCAGGGCGTTGATCTGTGTCGGCACCCAGACCAGCACGCCGACCAGGGCCGTCAGCGCCGGAAAGGCGCGCAGCCGGCGCGCCATCGGGTCGGCGATCGGCGGCAGCCGCCAGGAAGGCCGCGCATTGGCCAGCAGCGCCCGCCCCAGGCTGACGACGAAGGTGATGAACAGCAGCGCGCCCTGCGCCAGGCGGGCCAGCTTGCGCGTCAGCTCGCCCATCATGTCGTGCGCCTCGAAGACGGCCAGCAGCCCGCGGAAGGCCAGCGCCACCACCAGCAGGTTGGCCGTGACGACGGCGATCACCAGCAGCGAGCGCCGCAGCCGCCCGCCCGGCAGCACCCGCTGGGCCAGCGCCACCAGGCCGCGCTCGACCAGCACGTTGCCCAGGGTGACGGCCAGCGCCGCCAGCAGCAGCGCCCACAGCACGGGGGCGCGGTGCTCGTCCTGGCCGGCGACGGCGGCGGCGGCCTGCAACTCGTCGGCTAGCGGCTGCAGGCGGCGCAGGTCCTGCGGTCGGGCCTTGGCGATGTCGGCCCAGAACTCCTGCGTCAGCGGCGAGGCGGCGCGCTCCGTCAGCTGCGCCTCGAAGTCCTGCCGCCGGCGGGCCAGCAGCTCGTTGGCGCGCTGCTGGGCATCGACCATCACCAGCTTGGCCAGGCGGATGTCGGCGTCCACCGAGTTGCGCTCGCGCGTGAGGGCGGCCCGCTGGCGGGTGATGTCCGGGTCTTCGCCGACGCCGGCGGCCGGCGGGTTGCCCAGCTCGCCCAGGCGCGCGTTGAGGTCGTTCAGGCGGCCGGTGCGCTGGGCGACGAACTTCTGCGCGCCGGTGGCGATGGCGTCGACCTCCCGCACCAGGCGGCGCGCCTCCTCGCCGGTGTCGGCCGAAGTCGGCAGGCGGTCGAGCTGGGCGCGCAATTCGGCGACGTCCGGCGCCGCCTCCGCGGCGGGCGCCTGAGCCTGGGCGTGCGCGGGCAGGGCGCCCGGGCCGGCGTGCAGCAGCAGCACGGCGAGCACGAGCGCCAGGGCGGCGCCGAGGCGGGTATTCCAGCTCATGCGGCCCATCATAGAAAAGCGGGCGCGGCGGCCCGGTCGCGCCGGCGCTTCAGCCCTGCGGCGCGAAGAGGTCCACCCGGTCGGTGATGATGCCGTCGGTGCCCAGGTCGATCAGGCGCTGGGCGGCCCATTCGTCGTTGACCGTGTAGCTCAGTTGCCGCAGGCCGGCGGCGCGGGCGGCACCGACGCTGGCGGCGTCCCACAGCGCGTGGTTGCACACTACGGCCGCGCAGCCCAGCGACTTCGCCTCGTCCAGCCAGCCTTCGCGCAGC
>Ga0164243_10001181_pt1 | contig 45104 bp, 39 predicted proteins | sample OricompcompostOP_FD_108781 | JGI IMG/M metagenome (GOLD analysis project Ga0164243, IMG submission 108781) | Organic Plus compost microbial communities from Emeryville, California, USA - Original compost - Organic plus compost (OP) | ecosystem: Engineered > Solid waste > Mixed feedstock >...
CGGCATCCGCGCCCGTCCAGCGAGGCGGAGGGCCGAAGCCATACCGGTGTTGTCTCGCAAGGACCGACAACGCTGCTGGGCGGGATGCGGGGTCGTCCAAACGACGCGGGGGTTTGGGAGACAGGCTCTAAGCGGAAGCCAGGCGGGCAGCGGGGTCGAGCATCAGATCGGCGAACGCGATCTCGGCGGCACCCATCAGCACCGAGTCGCCGGCCAGCCCGGGCAGAGCCAGCCGGACCTGGTCCCGGGGGGCGGTCAACGCCTGTTCCTTCATCGCCTCGTCGACCGAGTCCTCGACGAGCGGGAGAAGGGAGCGAAGGAATCCGCCCAGGACGATGACCTGTGGATTCAGCAGGTTCACGACGCCTGCCAGGCCGCGCCCCAGATGCCGCGCGACCTCGTGAAGCGCCGGCGGCGCCGTAGCGACGCCGTCCAGCACTTCACCAAGCGTCGTGATGCGGTCGGCAGGACAGCCGATGGCCGCCGCGATGGCGTGGCCGCCGACCAGCGTCTCCCAGCAGCCACGCGAGCCACAGTGACATTCCAGCCCTCCCGGCTGGAATGGCATGTGGCCGATCTCGCCGGCATAGCCACCCGCGCCTGTCAGCGGCTGGCCGCCGAGGATCACGCCGGCACCGACGCCGACCTCGCCGGACAGGTACACCAGGTCCTCGACGCCGACCGCGGCACCACGGACGTGCTCGGCCAGCGCGCCCAGATCGGCGTCGTTGGCCATGACCGGATCGTGATCGAGTTCGAGTCGCTCGGCCAGCATCTGGGCGAACGGGACGTCGTGCCAGTCCAGGTTCGGCGCCAGACGCACCACGCCGTCCGATACGCGGATCATGCCGGGCACACCCACGCCGACGCCGACCAGTCGAGCCATGCGGGGCGCATCCCTCAGGACGAGGCGCGCCAGATCGGCCACCGAGTCCGCGGTGGCCTCGGGATCGTGTCCGGCAGCGGGCGGACCGCTCGCACGCGCCAACACGGTTCCGCCGAGCCCGACCCGCGCGACCACCAAACCGTCGACGCGCACGTCGACCGCCAACACATGGGCGCCGGAACCGGCCGACACGTCGACCGACGGTCGGCCGGCGCCCACGCGCGCCGTCTGAGCCTTGCCCTGTTCAGCGAGTCCCAGCGACTCGAGCTCGCTGACGAGCCCCGCGATGGTGCTGCGGTTCAAGCCCATTCGGACGGTGAGCTCGGCACGGGAGATGTGTCCGTCGACGTGGACATGACCCAGGGCCGTGCCCAGGTTGTGCCGACGCACCTTCCCCTGATTCGTGCCGACGCCCGAGCGCCCACCCTTCGCTGCCATGTCAGCCCAGGCCCGAAGCCGAGCGCCGGCGACGCGAGATCGCATCGACGCTGGCCGCAAGCAGCAGGACTCCACCGGTGACGACGAAGTTGATCCACGAAGCCTGGTTCAACAGCCCCAGTCCGTTGGCGATCGTGGCGATGACCAAACCACCGATCACGGCATCGCGGGCCTTGCCCTTGCCGCCGAACAGGCTGGTGCCGCCGATCACAGCCGCGCCGACCGCATAGAGCAGCGTGTTGCCGCCGCCGGAGGACGTGGAGACCTTGCCGACGTAGGACGCCGCCACGATGCCGCTGACCGCAGCCAACGACGAGCACATGACGAACACCGAGACCCTGATGCGGTCCACGTTGATACCGGCACGTCGCGCCGCCTCGGCGTTGCCGCCGACGGCATAGACGTGACGCCCGTAGCGGGTGCGCGACAGCAGGAACGACAGCGCGGCGAACAGCACAACCACGAGTGGCACGACGTACGGAATGCCGCTGATCGGGAAGTTCGGATTGACGCTGCGGTTGGCGTTCAGCAGGGCGACCAGGCCGAGCACGATCGCCGCGACGACCGCGATCTGCGTCACGACAACGGTCGTGGGCTGTCGCTGCAGCCCTCCGGCGACCTGTGTGGCATGGCGCCGGAGCCGGAGCACCGCGAACAGTGCGATGACGGCGATGCCGGCGATCCAGCCCCACATGACGCTCATGTTGTCGTTCGCGATGCCGGCGATGACCGGCTGTGAGATGCGGACTGAACCACCCTGGCCGATCAGCTTCAACGTGATGCCCTGCAGACCGAGGAAGAGCGCCAGGGTGACCACGAACGACGGGATGCCCAGCTTGGCAACCATGAGCCCGATGAACAGGCCGATGACCGCACCGACCACCAAGGCAGCCACGACCGCCGCACCCCAGGGCCACTTGTGCTCAACCATCAGGACGCCCATGGAACAGGCAGCGACGCCGCCGGCGACTCCGGCGGACAGGTCGATCTCGCCCAGCAACAGGCAGGGAACCAGCGCCATCGCCAGGATCACGATCGGGCCGGCCTGGATCAACAGATTGGTCAGATTCAGCTCGGACAGGAACTTGTCGCTCTGGGTCCAGAACACGATGAACAGCACGACCAGCCCCAGAACCGCGGGCAACGCACCCATGTCGCCACCGCGAATGCGGCCGATGTAGGCGCGTACCGAATCACCGATTCCGGCTGCCTGGGTGCGGTCGGCCGCAAATCCGGCCTCGTCCTCGACGGTCTGGTCCGTGAGGGTGTCGGTGTCAGCCATGGTTCGCCGCCTTCGTCAGATTCGTCGCCTGTCCGGTCGTGATGAGTTCGACGACCTGCTGCGATGTGACGTCCTTCGTGGCCACGTCCGCGGCGACCCGGCCCAGATACAGCGCGGTGATGCGGTCGGAGACCTCGAACACGTCGGTGAGGTTGTGAGAGATCAGGACGACACCGACCCCCGAGTCGGCCAGCCGGCGCACCAGATCGAGCACCTGACGAGTCTGGGCGACGCCCAGTGCCGCGGTCGGCTCGTCCAGGAGCACGACTCTGGACTGCCACAACACGGACTTGGCGATGGCCACGGTCTGCCGCTGTCCGCCGGACAGGCTCGACACGCTCTGCCGCACCGACTTGACGGTGCGGACCGACAGTGACGTCAGCGCTTCACGGGCCTGGGCCTCCATGGTCGCCTCGTCCAGCACGGCGCCTTTGCGCGCCTCGCGGCCGAGGAACATGTTCTCGACGATGTCCAGGTTGTCGCACAGGGCGAGGTCCTGGTAGACGACCTCGATGCCGAGGGCCGCGGCGTCCTTGGGCCCGTGGACCGAGACGCGCTCGCCCTCGAAGTAGTACTCGCCGGTATCGGCGGTGTAGATGCCGGCCACCGTCTTGACGAGGGTCGACTTGCCGGCGCCGTTGTCGCCGACGAGGGCAGTGACCTGCCCGGGATAGACGTTCAGCTCCACGTCGTGCAGGACGTGGGCCACGCCGAAGCTCTTGTTGATCCCCCGTAGCTGGAGGATGGGTGTTCCGCTCATAGGTCTCTCCTGATGTCGCTGGTCACAGATGCGTGTGAGGTGCAGGCGGCCGGCAGGCAGCGACGGCCGCCCGCACCTGGTTCACATCCGGATCAGGAGATTCCGGCGGTCTTGCACAGATCGGCGAATGAGCCCTTGCAGACGTCGTCCGCGGACACGGCGCCGTCCTTGATCGGGTCGCCCACGTTGTCCTTGTTGATCAGCTGCGGATCGAGCAGGATCGACGGGACGTCGCGGTTGCCGGTCGAGTCCTCGGTGGTACCCGTGGTCTCGGCCTTCTCACCCTTGGCGAGCGCGATCGCGACCTCGGCCAGTCCTCCGGCCTCGAGCTTGGCGCTCTTGTAGACCGTCATGCACTGGTCGCCGGACAGGATGTTCTGCAGACCCTCGACCGTCGCGTCCTGACCGGTGACGGGCACCTTGCCGTTGACACCGTTCTTCTTCAGGATCGAGATGACCGAGCCGCCCAGACCGTCGTTCGCTGCCAGGACGCCGTCGACCTTGCCGTCGACCTTGGTGTACAGCTGCTCGAAGATCGTGACGGCCTTGTCGTTGTCCCAGTCCGGAACAGCCTGCTCGCCGACGTTCTTGTAGCTGCTGACCTTGTCCAGCACGCTGTGCGCACCGGCCGAGAACAGCGTCGCGTTGTTGTCGGTGGGCGAACCGTTCAGGTAGATGATGTTCGCGTCCTTGTCGCCCAGGCACTGCTGGAGACCTTGACCCTGCAGCTCGCCGACCTTGGTGTTGTCGAACGAGACGTAGTAGTCGGCCGAACCACCGAGGGTGAGGCGGTCGTAGTCGATGGTCTTGACGCCCTGCTTGGCGGCCTTGGCCTGGATCGCGGCACCCGAATCGGAGTCCAGGTTGACGATCGCCAGAACGGTCACGCCGTCGGTGATCATGCTGTCCGCGATGGTGGCCATCTTGTCGGCATCGCCTTCGGCGTTCTGGATGCTGTACTCGACGCCGGCGTCCTTGAACGCGGCCTCGAGTGCCGGACGGTCAGCGGCTTCCCAGCGGGCCGAGGACTTGGTGTCGGGCAGGATCACGCCGATCTTGCCGGCTGCCTTGTCACCGTCCGATCCACCCTTGTCGTCCCCCGAGTCGTCACTGCCACACGCGCTGAGCGCGAGCGACGCACCCAGGACCGTGGCGAGAACCAGATTGCGCGTCCGCTTCACACGAACCGCCTCCTCAATTTTTCCTCCGGTGCGAAACGCTGCCGACTCCTGCCCGACACCGAAACGCAATTGTTGTTTGCGACAACGTAATAGGTGACAGGCGTCACGTCCAGCGTTTCGCACCACATTTTGCGTTCCGAACCACAAATTAATCGAATCGCAGCACAGGCCTCGCCCAGGTAGCGAGCCCGGGACGCCGCGGTTTGCCTATGAAAGTGGCGCCGGATCCTCAGAGCAGCGAACGAAGGACGTACGGCATGATGCCGCCGTTGCGGTAGTAGTTCGCCTCACCGGGCGTGTCGATGCGGACGACGGCGTCGAACTCCACATCTCCTGCCTTGACGTGCACCGTGCGGGGCGTCGTGCCGTCGTTAAGCTCGGTGATACCGGTGAACTCGAACGTCTCCTCGCCGGTCAGACCCAGCGACTCGGCATTCTGGCCGGCCGGGAACTGCAGCGGCAGGACGCCCATGCCGATCAGGTTCGAACGGTGGATGCGCTCGTAGGACTCGGCGATGACGACCTTGACCCCCAGCAGCGCGGTGCCCTTGGCCGCCCAGTCGCGCGACGAGCCCGAGCCATACTCCTTGCCAGCCAGGACGACCAGCGGCGTGCCGGCCGCCTGGTAGTTCTGCGAGGCGTCGAACACCGTGGTGACCGGGCCATCAGCCTGCGTGAAGTCGCGCGTGAAGCCACCCTCGGTGCCCGGTGCGATCTGGTTGCGCAAGCGTATGTTGGCGAACGTGCCACGAATCATGACCTCGTGGTTGCCGCGGCGCGATCCCAGTGAGTTGAAGTCGCGCGGCTCGACGGCGTGCTCGGACAGGTACTGTCCGGCCGGGCTGTCCTTCTTGATGGCACCTGCAGGGCTGATGTGGTCGGTCGTGACCGAGTCGCCGAGCTTGAGCAGGACCCGAGCCCCCGACACGTCGGTGACGGGCTCCGGCTCCAGCTGCATGCCGTCGAAGTACGGCGCCTTGCGCACGTACGTCGAGTCGGCGTCCCACGCGAACGTGTCGCCCTCGGGCGTCGGCAGGTTCTGCCACCGCTCGTCGCCGGCGAACACGTCGGCGTACTCGGCGCTGAACGTGTCGGACGAGATCGCGCTCGCGATGACCTCCTCGACCTCGGCCGGAGACGGCCAGATGTCCTGCAGGTAGACCGGATTGCCCTCGGTGTCGGTGCCGAGCGGCTCGGTCGTGATGTCGACGTCCATCGAGCCGGCGATCGCGTACGCGACGACCAGCGGCGGCGACGCCAGGTAGTTCATCTTGATGTCCGGGTTGATGCGACCCTCGAAGTTGCGGTTGCCCGAGAGCACCGAGACGACCGCGAGATCCTTCTCGTTGACCGCCGCGCTGACCTCGGGGATCAACGGGCCGGAGTTGCCGATGCACGTCGTGCAGCCGTAGCCGACCAGGTTGAAGCCCAGCTTGTCCAGGTACGGGGTCAGTCCGGAGCGGTCATAGTAGTCCGACACGACCTTCGAGCCGGGAGCCAACGTGGTCTTGACCCACGGCTTGCGGGTCAGGCCCTTCTCGACCGCCTTCTTGGCGAGCAGCGCCGCGCCGATCATGACCGACGGGTTCGAGGTGTTGGTGCACGAAGTGATGGCCGCGATCGTGACGGCACCGTGGTCGAGCGTGAACGTCTGGCCGTCGATCGTGACCTCGACCGGCGAGCTGGGCCGTCCGCCGTCGGCCGGGACGCAGGACAGGTAGTCGCGACCTGGCGTCGTGCCCGGGGCGTCGCTGGCCGGCGAGTCAGAGGCCGGGAACGACTCCTCGAGAGCCTCGTCGTACCCACCGCTGATCGGCTCCTCGTCGGCGCTGACGTAGGCCGCGAGCGCACCGCGGAAGCCCTGCTTCGCATCGGCCAGGACCACACGGTCCTGAGGGCGCTTCGGGCCGGCGATCGACGGGACGACCGTCGACAGGTCGAGCTCGAGGTACTCGGAGTAGCGCGGCTCGTGGTCCGGGTCGTGCCACATGCCCTGCGCCTTGGCGTACGCCTCGACCAGGGCGATCTGGTCGGCCGAGCGGCCGGTCAGCTCCAGGTACTTGGTCGTCTCCTCGTCGATCGGGAAGATCGCGACCGTCGAGCCGTACTCGGGGCTCATATTGCCGATCGTGGCGCGGTTGGCCAGCGGCACCGCACCGACGCCCGAGCCGTAGAACTCGACGAATTTGCCGACCACGCCGTGCTCGCGCAGCATCTCGGTGATCGTCAGCACCAGATCGGTCGCGGTGGCGCCCGACGGCAGCTCGCCGGACAGCTTGAAGCCTACGACGCGCGGGATCAGCATGCTGATCGGCTGACCCAGCATGGCGGCCTCGGCCTCGATGCCACCGACGCCCCAGCCGACGACGCCCAGGCCGTTGACCATCGTGGTGTGCGAGTCGGTGCCGACACACGAATCCGGGTAGACCGTCCCATCCTTATCGAAGACGACACGCGCCAGGTGCTCGATGTTGACCTGGTGCACGATGCCGGTTCCGGGCGGCACGACCTTGAAGTCGTCGAAGGCACCCTGGCCCCAGCGCAGGAACTTGTAGCGCTCACCGTTGCGCTCGTATTCGATCTCCACGTTGCGCTCGAATGCCTCGGGCGTACCGAAGACGTCGGCGATGACGGAGTGGTCGATGACCATCTCGGCCGGGGCGAGCGGGTTGATCTTGCTGGGATCGCCGCCCAGATCGGCCATGGCCTCGCGCATCGTGGCCAGGTCCACGACACACGGCACGCCGGTGAAGTCCTGCATGATGACGCGGGCCGGAGTGAACTGGATCTCCTTGCTCGGCTCGGAGTCAGCCACCCAGCCGGCGAGCGCCTCGATGTCGCCCTTCGTGATGTCGGCGCCGTCCTCGGTGCGCAGCAGCGCCTCGAGCAGCACCTTCAGGCTGAACGGCAGCCCCTTGACGTCCAGACCGTCGCCGGTGACGGCGTCCAGTCGGTAGTACTCGTAGGTCGCGTCACCGACGGTGAGCGAGTCCTTGGCGTTGAAGCTGTCGACCGACATGTGGTTCTCCTTCGCGTTCGTGTCCATCCTGCCCCCACTCCGCGAGTCGAGGGGCGCTCAGGTCTGCCTAACTTCGACCACTTGAGAAGTCTCTTGATATCAAGATACATGATGTCGAGACATTACTCGACCGCGTCCGCCGGACTGTTCCCGTCAGAACAGGTCGGGGAACCGGATCAGCGGCGAGAAGAACACGATGTAACCGACCGCCAGCCCGAGCACCCCGACGACGCCGAGCACCTCCAGGCCCGAAACGACCTGACCGCGCCGCTTCGATGTATGTGCACCGGTCTCGACGACCTTGGTGCCGGCGATCCGGTCGGCGAGCTGCCGGTCGAGGGCGAACAGCAGCGGCACGACGAGCAGGGCCAACGCCAGATAGGTCGCGAATCCCAGATGCCACGCATCAGGTGTCGCGCGGCGCAACACCGTCGGCAGTCCGATCGGGACGGCAGCGACGGACAGGTCCAGCAGCACGACGACAACCAGACCGCGCAGCAGACCCCTCACCGCGCCGGTCGCCTCACCGGACGCTCGGTCGACGACGGCGAGACCCTCGCGGTGCTTGCCGATGCTGTGCCCCCGTACCCCCTGCCGGAGTCCGTTGTTCCACAGCAGGAACACCTCCCCGGCGATCAGGCCGGCGAAGATCAGGTCGTCGGACAGGCCGATGGTCCAGAAGTCGTCGGTCCGCTCCCCCGCGAGCGCCACCAGACCGCGGATCAGCCCGTACAGGACTGCGCCGCCGCTGAATGCGCAGCAGAACAGAAGAGCATCCTGCACCAGCGCCGCCCGTCGCAACTGCCCGAGCGTGCGAGCCTCGGCCAGGCCTTGATCGGTCATGTCACCTCATCGCCTTCACGAACGCCATCACCCGTCGACCGTCGCGTACCCGATCCTCCCAGGTGATGCCGATCGCCACCAGTACCGTGCTGACCACAGCGATCACCACGACGCGGGGCGCCGCATTCGCGTACGGCCCGATGTTGCACAACAGGATGACCGCGGCGACCAGGCAGCCCAGGACGAATGGCGCCTGCCAGTCCAGCTTCGCGCCCACACCGAGTGCCACGACGGCACCTGCGAACAGGAGCAGGGCGCGCCACTCGGTCGGCTCGACCATCGCCTGCGGCAGGCTCGGCAGCAGGCATACCAGGAGGCCGGCGCCCAGGGACGCCCACGTGTTGGTTTCGGGCCGGCGTCGCATCCACCACACTCCCGCCGCCAGCAGCGCCAGACCGATGGGCAGGGTGTACGCCTCGATGAAGGTGAACTCGCTGTCCACGATCAACAGGACGTACGCGACCACCAGTGCCATGACGCCCGGAACGACGTACCCGCGTCGCTGATCGACGACGGCTGCCACGACGCAGGCCGCCACGCCCACGACAGTCCAGACAGCGGCTGCTCGCGGCCCGTCCTCGAGTGCGATCAGAGCCACGAGTAGCGTGACGCCGCCGATGATCTCGGCCGCGATGGACGCCTTCGGGAGCGACCTCGACATCAGGGCGCATCCGACAGTGAGCGCCAACACAACGACCGCGGCGGCCAACGGCGTGCCGAACCGATCGGCCCCAGCGAGATCAGCTCCGGCTGCGGCGGCTCCGGCAAGCAGCGGCGCGATGCCCAGCGCGCCGATCCATGAGGCATCGGAACCGCGGATCAGGAACAGCCCCGCGAACACCAGGCCGCCCAGACCCCACGCGACGACCGAGGCACCTTGGGACGCGAGGGCGATGTACGACCCCGCCAACACGGCCGCTACCGCACCGGCCGACCATGCTCCCCTCGATGGGGCCCACTGTCCGCGATCACGAGCATGAGCGACGACCGCCACGGCTCCGGCAACGGTGAACACTCCTGCGGCGCCCAGCCATGACGGTCGGCCCGCCGTCACGAATCCGGGCAGCGCGAGCAGGACCGCAACGACGAGCACCCACGGAGCGACAGCAGCCGGCACCTCCGGCCACTTCGCGGCCGCGACGAACGCGACCACGAGGGCGACGGCGACCAGGCAGGTGACCCAGGTCGCGACGTCGTTGACGTCGGTGACCGGGAAGCGCTCGGTCGCCGAGGCGAACCACGGGTCGTCGACCGCCTCGCCGGCCTCCAGCAGCAGCGCGCCGGTCCACCACAGGCTGGTCGCCACGAGTCCGAGCAGAGGAGCCAGAACGCCGACGCGAACACCCTTGACCCACGCGTTGGTGCCTCGAAGCACGGCCAGGGCAGGAAGGGTCGCGAAGCCGGCGACGGTCAGGATCGCTCCTTCCGTGTCACGTTCCTCGCCGGCCGGGACACCGACCAGGGCGAACAGACCGAAGAACGGCAGCGCTGCCATCACGACGCGAGCCGACGGGACAGCGACTCCGACCACGATTGCGGCGACGATCACCAGCAGCATCGGCAGTCCATGCCCGCCGCCGGCGACCTCGTCGAACGACGGGTGATCGAACAGTTCGCCCAGGGCCGCGCAAGCCGCGAATGCGAAGAACACCGCGACCACGATCCGGGCGCCGATCGCGATCCGGCGGGAGCCGGTCACGCGCAGTGCGAGGCCGATCAGACCGGCAGCTACGAGTCCGACGAACGCACCCCAGAACAGAGACAAGTCAGAGGCCCAGGCGGCAGCCGATGCTGCGATCGCCTGTCCCGCGACGGCGCCGATGCCAGGAACCCACAGCTCGCGCCCGATGGGTCCGCGAGCCCAGATCAGGACGCCAGCGGACACGATCGTGATCAGGACACCGATGACGACCCACACCCAGGCCCATTCCACGCCGTCGAGCCCGGCCAGGCCCTCACCACGGGCGCCGCCCACGTCGACGGCCAGCATGACCAGGAAGACGGCCCACAACGCTTCAGCGGACGCGCGCAGCGTACGACGCGTGGCCCATGCGGCTGCCGCACCGACGGCCAGCGTGGCCGCACCCAGGATCGCAGCCTTGCCCGCCAGACCGATCGTGACCCAGGAGCGGGAGACGAAGATCAGCGCGGCCACGACCAGGCCGAATGCGCCCAGCGTCAACAGGATCGTGCCCACCGACCAGGACCGGTCGGGGCGTTCGGGTACCGGCGGCGCGGGATAGTTCGGCATCGCCATCGGCGGCATCTGCGGGGGTGGCATCTGTGGGGACTGCGTAGCCGGAGCCGACACGGGCGGCGTGGGCGGGCCACCCGCGTCACGCAGTTCGATCGCCCGCGCGACCAGCGCGTCGGCGTGCAGCAGCGCCTGCCATGCCTCGGTGACCTCCGCGGACGTCAGGTCCAGACCACAGACGGGGCAGCGTGGTGACCCGTCCAGTCGGCCACGACACGCCGGACACACCTGCGGATCAGCAAACCCCATGCCACCACTGTGGCGTGAATCCGCGCTGAGCGTGACGTTCGGCTCGCATTTCACGGCGTGTCGCGTGCCTTTCGCCACGATCAGCCGGATCAGGGCCTCAGAACCAGACGGCCGGCCACGCCACCCGCTCTCAGACGCTGGTGTGACGCCTCCGCTTCGGCCAGCGGGAGTTGTTCGATCTCCATGGCGAACGGCCGCTGCCCACGTACCTGGAGCAGATCGGCCATGTCGCGCGGGCCCGCGCCGCTGGAGCCGATGATCCGCAGAGCCTTCACGATCACCAGCCCGACGTTGAGCGAGAGCCGCTCCTGCGTGATGTTGCCGACGAAGATCACCGATCCGCCCAGCCGCAGACACCGCAAAGATGAGTTGAGGGTGGGTTCGCCCACGCAGTCCAGCACCAGGTCGGCGTTCTGCGCCTCGGGCATCTGGTGGAATCGGTCTCCCGCATCCACGACCACCGCATCGGCTCCGAGCGCGGTCACGTACTCGGTTCGGGCGGCGTCGCGGATCACCGCTACCACCCGGGCGCCCATCCGCGCGGCCACCTCGACAGCGGCACTCCCCACCCCGCCGGACGCCCCGGTGATGACCACTGTGCGCCCGGGCCCACACCCTCCCGAGTGCAGCCCACGAAACGCTGTGCCGTACGTGCAATTGAGGATCGCGGCCTCCATCGCCGGCAGATCGTCGGGAACCGCGTAGAGCCCGCGCTCCGGCAACGTCAGATGGGTCGCATATCCCCCGTCGGCCATGATGCCCAGCACGTGGAATCCGCCGTCCTGACACAGCGTGACCTCGCCCTCGACGCACCGCTGGCACGTACCGCACGAGTCACGGTGAAGCGTCGCGACACGATCGCCGACCTGCCACATCGTGACGTCAGGACCGACCGCGGTCACCCACCCCACGGCCTCGTGACCGAGCGTGAGGGGCAGCGTCATGAACGGCACGCCTCCCCCACGATCGATCAGATCGCGATGGCACACCCCACACGCCTCGACCTCCACGACGACCTGGACGCCGGTCGGTTCCGCGGGATCGGGCAACTCCTCGACCGTCATGGGCCTCTCGAAGTCCTGCGCGTCCAGTCGCACCCTCATCATGCCGCGAAGTAGAACACGTTCTCTTACGCGTCGACAACCAGTCGCGCGACGCATTCGACGTGGTGGGTCATCGGGAACAGCGCGAAGGCGCGCAGCGTGTCGAGACGGTATCCGTGCGCCGCGAAGGTCTTCAGGTCCCGGGCCAGCGCCGCGGGATCGCAGGCGACGTAGACGACCGTGCGCGCGTCCAGTGCCGCGATGTCGGCCACGGCTTCCTTCGCTCCGGTGCGAGGCGGATCGAGGACGACGACATCGGCGTGCTCCCCGACCTCACCGCGGCGCAGAGCCTGTTCTGTACGGCGCGGAACGAGCTCGACCGGTAGACCGGCCAGGTTCTCCCGCGCGTCGACGGAGGCTCCTCGATCGGATTCGACCCACACGACCCGGCCCGCGGGACCGGTAGCTTCGGCCAGGAATGCGGTGAACAGGCCGACGCCGGCGTAGAGATCGACGATGTGGTCGCCGGGCCGTACCGCGGCGGCTTCCAGCACGGCGTCGACGAGGGTCGTGGCTGCCGCGGGATGAACCTGCCAGAAGCCGGATCCTGTGACACGGAATGTACGGTGATGCACCTGCTCGTGCAGGTGCGGCGACCCGCCGCGTGGTGTACCGTCGCGGGCGACGACCCCGTCGACTCGGGCTTCCATCTCGTCGGCGATCGACGCATCGGTCACTGCTAGCCGCTCCCCCGTCGATGACACGATCGACTCGACGCTGCGGTCGTCCCAGTCCTGGTCGAGCATCTCGGGAAGATCGGGGTGCGCGATCAGGCATCGGTCCACCGGGACCACATCATGCGAGCGATGACGTCGCAGTCCGGCCCGGCCGTGACGATCGACCGCCCAGGTCACGCGCGTACGCCAGCCGAGGGCATCCGGCGCGACCGCCTGGACCTCGCCGTCCCACTCGATGCCGGCGAGTCGCCGCAGCTGCTCGCGCACGACCGAGGTCAGCAGGTTCCGCTGTGTGGCGGGTGCCGCGTGCTGGAAGTCGCAGCCCCCGCACTCGCCCGCGTACTGGCAGGGCGGTTCGACCCTGCCGGGCGCAGCATCGATGATCTCGATCGCATCAGCTCGCAGGAACCGTTTGCTGCGTTCGGTGATCCGGATCCGCACCCGTTCCCCGGGCAGCGCGTGCCGCACGAACACCACCTGCCCGTCCAGCCGCGCCACGCAGTGGCCCCCATGCGCAATAGGGCCGACGTCGACCACCGGAAGTTCGGTCATGCGGGCACTCGGATCAGCTTGGTCATGAGCCCGCCCACGACGGACAGCACGGCGGCGGTCGCGAAGACCAGCGCGAAGCCGCCGGAGGCGGCCACCAGGCCGGCACCCACCAGCGGGCCGAGCAACTGGCCCAGATTGGCCGAGACGTTGACGACACCCAGGTCACGTGCGTTGTCCTGGTCGTCGGGCAACAGGTCGGTGGCGAGGGCGAGTCCGACCGACATGAACGCCCCGTATCCGACGCCGATGAGCGCCGCGGCGACGAACGTCATGCCGAAGCTCGGCGCCATGACCAGCACCAGGGCGGCGCCGGCCTGCACGATGGCCGACAGCATCACGGCGCCGTGGCGTCGTCCGGTGCGGTCCGAGTACGCGCCGGCAATGATCGATGAGGCGACGACGAACACCGTGTAGACCACGATCAGCAGCAGCAGGTCGTCCTCGGCGCCGTCCTTGTCCCGGTCCAGTCCGTACAGCAGGAAGAAGAACAACAGTCCGGTACCCAGCGCATTGCCGATGTTGACGATCAGACGGCCGGCCCACAGCCAGCGGAACGACGGATCGGCGAGCGCCCCGGAGGCGGCCGGAACGGGTTCGGGCACGGCCGACCCGACGTCGGGCGCCGGATCGGGCAACAGGAACGCGGTCGTGGAACCCACCACCGCGATGGTTCCGGCGAGCAGCAGGTAGCCGCCGGTGACGTCGAGTCCCAGCAGCGTCACGGCGGCGACACCGACGATGATGCCGACGGCCTGGGCCGACCCCACGGCGGCCGACGCCGCGCCGCGCTGTTCGTCGAGCTGGTCGGCGATCATCGCGGTCAGTGCCGCGGACGCCACGGCCACACCGACCGAGACGCCGATCCAGCCGATGGCCACGGCCCACGCCGACTCGACGAACGCCGTGTAGACCAGCGAGACGGTGCTGATCGCCGTACCGGTCAGAGCCCAGGGGCGCCGGCGACCCAGCCGGGAGCCGGTCCGGTCCGACCACGCCCCGGCCAACGGACCGGCGACCAGTCCTGCGGCACCGCCGATCGCCAGGACCAGCCCGGACGTGACGACACCACGGATCCAGCCGTCGGCGTCGTCGGGGCTGTCCAGCTGCAAAGGGATCAGCAGCTGGACCGGCGTCAGCTGGATCGCCCAGATGACCAGCCACGCGATCGTGAACCAGGTGAACCAGGAGGCGCCGACCCGCGTCTTCACGCGTGGGCCTGCGCAATCAGGTCGCGGTACAGACCGAACGAGTACTTCGGCGTGCGCACTCCGGAGTCGAAGTCGACGTGGACCAGACCGAAGCGCTGGGTGAACCCTGACGCCCATTCGAAGTTGTCCAGCAGCGACCACACGGTGTACTCGCTGATGTCGACTCCCGCGTCGATGGCATCGGCGACGGCTCGGATGTGCAGATGGATGTAGTGCGCTCGATCCACGTCGAAGACGTGGCGGTGCCCGTACTCGCTGACCTCAACCTCGTCGGGGAACGACGCGCCGTTCTCACCGATCACGATCGGGGGCAGCGCGTCGTACCGGTCTCGGAAGTCGACCAGCAGGTCGGTCAACGCTCCGGGAACGATGGGCCACATCTGACCGAATCCGGTGTGCTCCGCCCCCGGCGTGGGGACCAGGTCGAACGGGATCGGACTGTCCTCAGGCGGCGCAGTGATCGTGGTGGGGTTGTAGAAGTTGATGCCGTAGAAGTCGCACGGCACCGCGATCGCCTCCAGATCGCCCTCGTGGACCGGCATCGGCGGCAGGCCGAGGGCCTCGAGGTCCGGATACGCACCGGTCAGGAGGGGGTCGGCGAAGACACGGTTGTGGATCATGTCGTAGGCCGCGACTGCGCAGTGGTCCTCAGGCGTGTCGTGCAAGGGGCGCACGTGCGTGTGGTTGTTGACGATGCCGACCTGTTCGGCACCGTGCGCCCGCAGCACCGGTACCGCGCGGGCGTGCGCGAGCAGCTGGTGGTGAACCGTCGGCAGGGCATCGAACAACAGCACTTCACCAGGAGCCAGCTCGCCGACGGCATATCCCTCGAGCGTCGTCGAGACCGGCTCGTTCAGCGTGTACCAGTGCGTGACCCGGTCCCCCAGCGACGCGGCGACGATGCCGGCATACTCACCGAACCGTTCGGCTGTCTCCCGCGTCAGCCAGCCGCCAGCCCGCTGCAAGCCGATCGGCAGGTCCCAGTGATACAAGGTCGGGAACGGTGTGATGCCGGCTTCGAGCAGGGCGTCGACGAGACGGCTGTAGTAGTCCAGTCCCTCGACGTTCGCCGCTCCGGTGCCGTCGGGCTGGACGCGCACCCACGAGATGGAGAACCTGTACCGATCGACACCCAGGGCCCTCAGCAGGGCGACATCGTCGGCGATGCGGTGATAGCTGTCAGGTCCGGGTTCAGCGGTCGAGCCGTCCAGCACCTTGCCCGGCGTCTCGACGAACTCGTCCCAGATCGAGCGCCCCTTGCCGCCTTCGGACCGCGCGCCCTCCACCTGGAAGGCCGCCGTCGCGGCGGACCACCGGAACCCGGCCGGGAATCGGCCGGCCAGCTCTGACAGCTCATGAGCCACGACGCACGTCTCCTGGGGCTGGGCGTTCGGTGGCATGACGCTCGCGCGCAGCCTTCGCCGAACTGAGTTGATAGGGCACGCTCGTCACCATCACGCCCGGCATGAACAACAGCCGTCCCTTCAGTCGCAGGGCCGTCTGGTTGTGCAGCACCTGTTCCCACCAGCGACCCACCACGTACTCAGGGATGTAGACCGTCACGACATCGCGTGGACTGTCCCGCCGGACCTGCTTGACGTACTTGATGACCGGCCGCACCAGTTCGCGGTACGGCGACGACACCACGGTGAGCGGGACTGGGATCGACAGCTCCTCCCACTGCGCCATCAGCGCGGCGGTCTCGTCGGAATCGAGCTCGACGGTCAAGGCTTCGAGCCGGTTGGCCTTCGAGACCCGCGCATAGGCCAACGCACGCATCGTCGGCTTGTGCAGTCGGCTGACGAGCACGATCGCGTGGACCCGGCTGGGCAGCGTGACATCGGTGTCGTCGGCCTGCAGCTCCGCGGCCACCAGGTCGTAGTGGCGCTTGATGCCACGCATCAGCACGAAGACCGCGAGCATCGCCAGGATCGCGATCCACGCGCCGGCCAAGAACTTGGTCAGCAGCACGATGACCAGAACCGTGGCGGTCATGGCCAGCCCGAACGCGTTGACGGCCCGCGAACGCAGCATGCGGGCCCGCTCGCTCCGGTCTGTCTCGGTCGCCAGGAGCCGCGTCCAGTGCCGGATCATACCCAGCTGGCTGAGGTTGAACGACACGAAGACGCCCACGATGTACAGCTGGATCAGGCGCGTGACCTCGGCGTCGAAGGCGATGATCAGGCCGACCGCGGCCAGCGCCAGCAGCACGATGCCGTTGCTGAACGCGAGTCGGTCGCCTCGGGTGTCGAGCTGGCGCGGTAGATAGCCGTCACGCGCCAGGATCGATCCCAGGACCGGGAATCCGTTGAAGGCCGTATTGGCGGCGAGCACCAGGATGATGCCTGTGCACGCGATCGTGAAGTAGAACAAGGGCGTCTCGCCGTACAACGTCTTGGCCAGTTGCCCGATCACCGTGTCCTGCTCGTAGCCGTCGCCGATCGGCGCGCCGTCGCGCAGCAACTGGGTCGCCGGGTTCTCGACGTACCGCAGCCGCATCAGGTCGGCGAGCACCACGATGCTCATCAGCATCGAGACCGCGATGGTGCCGAGCAGCAGCAAGGTGGTGGCGGCATTGCGGCTCTTCGGTTCGGTGAACGCCGGCACGCCGTTGCTGATCGACTCGACACCGGTCAGCGCCGCACAGCCCGACGAGAAGGCGCGCGCCAGCAGGAACACCATGGCGATGCCGACCAGTCCGTTCTCGTACGCGCCCTCCGGTGCGATGTCGAACTGGGCGCTGGGCGCCTCCGGCAGATCACCGGACAGATAGCGCGTGTAGCCCCACACGCCCATCATGGCGATCGCGATCATGAACAGATAGGTCGGCACCGCGAACGCCTTGCCCGACTCCTTGGTTCCCCGCAGATTGATGGCCATCAGGATCAGCACCAAGGCCGACGCAACAGTCGCCTCGTGACCCTTGACGAATGTCAGCGCCGACGCCGCGTTCTGCACCCCCGACGAGATGGACACCGCGACGGTCAGTACGTAGTCGACGAGCAGGGCGCTGCCCACCGTCAGACCAGCCGTGGCGCCGAGGTTGACGGTCGCGACCTCGTAGTCGCCGCCTCCGGACGGATAGGCGTGCACGTTCTGCCGATAGGACGCGACGACGGTCAGCATGACGATCGTGACCGCGATCCCGATCTTCCAGTTGAATGCGTACGCGGACAGTCCGCCCATCGACAGGGTCAGGAAGATCTCATCCGGCGCGTACGCCACCGACGACAACGCGTCGCTGGCGAACACCGGCAACGCGATCCGCTTCGGGAGCAGCGTCTCGCCCAGTTGGGTGCTGCGCAGTTTACGCCCGACCAGTGCCCGCTTCGCGGACCCGAGGATGCTCACGAGAATCGATGCTAGACCTGCTGAGGACCGCTGCAGGTGCGGTGTAGCGTCGTGGCGTGCACATCGTGATCATGGGCTGCGGCCGCGTGGGGTCCGCCCTGGCCCGCAACCTGGAGAACCGTGGCCACAGCACGGCGGTCATCGACTCCAATCCCGACGCATTCCGCCGTCTGGGACCGGACTTCCAAGGCACCACGGTCACCGGCATGGGATTCGACCGTGACGTGCTGCGCGAGGCCGGCATCGAACGCGCCGACGCGTTCGCGGCGGTCTCCAGCGGTGACAACTCCAACATCATCTCGGCGCGGGTCGCACGCGAGCTGTTCGGCGTCTCGAACGTGGTGGCCCGCATCTACGACCCCGGCCGCGCCGAGGTCTACGAACGGCTCGGTGTCCCTACGGTCGCCACGGTGCCCTGGGCAGCGGACCAGGTGCTCCGACGCCTCGTGCCCGCCGGATCCGAACCGGCATGGCGCGACCAGACCGGCGAGGTACGGCTGGACGCTCTCTATGCCCCCATCGCCTGGATCGGGCGGCGCATCGACGAGCTCGAGGCCGCCACCGGCGCTCGAGTCGCCTACCTGCGACGTCTCGGTACAGGCGTCATCGCGACAGACTCCACCGTGATCCAGGAAGGCGATTACCTGAGCGTGTTCATGCTCGAGTCCAATGCCGTCGACACCCATCACGTCATCGAGTCCGGGCCGAAGAAGGGAAGCGCCTGATGCGGGTCGTCATCGCCGGGGCCGGCGCCGTGGGACGCTCGGTCGCGCAAGAACTGATCGGCAACGGTCACGAGGTCCTGCTGATCGACAAGTCCCCCGCCTCCATCCGCTCCGATCTGGTTCCCGAGGCCCAGTGGCTGCTCGCCGACGCCTGCGAGATGTCCTCGCTTGAGGAAGCACAGCTCCAGTCGTGCGATGTCGTCATCTCGGCCACCGGCGACGACAAGGTCAACCTGGTCACCTCGTTGCTGGCCAAGACCGAGTTCGCGGTGCCTCGCACGGTGGGCCGGGTCAACCATCCCAGCAACGAGTGGCTCTTCAGCGAGTCCTGGGGAGTCGATGTCTCGGTCTCCACTCCACGGCTGATGTCCGCCCTGGTCGAGGAGGCCGTCACGGTCGGCGATCTCGTGCGGCTGTTCACGCTGCGCCAGAGCAACGTCGACCTCGTCGAGATCACGATGCCTGACGACTCACCGTTCGTCGGACTTCGCGTCAGCGAGGTGCCGTGGCCCACCGACGCCGCCCTGGTCGCGATCCTGCGCGACAACGCGATTCAGACGCCCGACCCCGATCGCTCACTCGAAGCCGGCGACGAGCTCCTGATCGTGACGCCGGAGTCCGCCGAGGTGGAGCTCAGCCGCCTGCTGTCACCAAAGGCCTGACCGTCCCGCTGATCGAGGCGTGAGGCCGCCCCGCGGTCTGGGGGTACCACCCACGCACTCTGCGCGTAGGGGGCGCCTCGAGATCAAAGGGCCGAACGCTGGTTTCGAGGCTCCGCTTCGCTCCGCACCTCAACCAGCGGTGGTTGCGTCACGCACCAGGGACGATGCGGATGTCGCGGACGGCGGCGCCGTCGAGCGCGGCCAGGGCCTCCTGGTACGCCGGGCTGTCGTGCGTGGCACGGGCCGTTTCGACATCGGGGAACTCGATCAGCACGGTGCGAGTCACGCGACCGGCCTCGTACGTGTGCTCGGGCAGACCTCGGGTGAGGAAGGTTCCCCCGCCGGCGGTGATGGCCGGGAGCGCCAACTCGGCGTAGGCCGCCATCTTCTGGTCGTCGGTCACCTCGTGATAGATCGCGATCCAGTACGCACTCATCGGTGGTCATCCTCCTCATGGTCAGGGGTCAAAGCTTCGATCGTCCCGGCGTCGGCCTCGGTGCGGTTGCGACTCAGCAGCCAGCCCATGACCGCGAACGCGCCGACCTGCAATGGCCACCCCATGATGATCTTCGAGGTGCCCAGCAGGCCCACCTGATGGTCCAGCCACAACGGCAGCTGCACCGCGACCCGCAGGATGCACGGAGCGGCAAGGACCCACGTCAGCTGCGAGCACAGGCGCACCAGCGGCTTGTCGCGGTGCCAGGCGGTCGGATCTCCCGCCACGCTGCCCACCAGGAAACCCACCAGCGGCCAGCCGATCAGGATCGTGAGGATCAGCACGACGGCATAGCCGCCGTTGTAGAGGATCCCCGGCGTGAAGAACGCGCGTGCCGCATCCTCAGGTGTGCCACCTGAGCCGGCCGCACGAGCAGCGAACACCGCGGCGATCGCGATGCCGAACAAGGCGTTCAGCGCGAACTGGATCGTCGACCGCTGCACGACGCGCACCAACACGGCGACCGCTGCCACAGCGATGCTGATGATCAGCGACAGCTTCAGATCGTGGGTGGTCAGGAACAGGATCGTGAACAGCGCCGTGGGCACCGCGCCCTCGACGATGCCGCGTGGGCCACCGAGCGCCTTGGACAGTTGGGCGCGCACGACCTGTTCGACGGTCGCCAGATCCGCCGGCCGCTGAGAATCGGACGTCATCGATCAGACGTCGAGGTCGTAACGCGGGTTGTAGAGGATTCGCTCACCATGGCGGCGCCCGATACGTCCGTGCACCGTCAACCGCCGTCCCGCCGCTATCCCCTCGATACGACGACGACCGAGCCAGATCAGGGTCACGGCAGCCGATCCGTCGTAGAGCTCGGCCTCCAGGCACGACACCCCGTCAACGGGGCGCAATGTCACGGACCGCAACTCACCGTGGAGCGTCACGATGGCCCGGTCATCGCAGCCGGCGATGAGTCCGCATCCGGCTTGCGCGGCGGTCTCTCGCAACTCGAGGTCGTCATCGTCCTCGATGGTCGACCGATGACGCACGCGGTCGAGAAGGCGTCCCATGCCGGCCAATCTACTCGTCGTCCTCAGCGCCTGGGACCACGGCGCTCTCCGGTGTCGTCAGCAGCAGCGGTTCACGTGCCACCATGGCCTGTTCACCACGTACCACGATGACATCGCGCAGTGTCTCGACCAGCACGTCGTCGTCGGACGGTTCGAGGGCCGACTTGCCGAGCAGGGTCGCGCGCAGCAGCCAGCGTGGCCCTTCGACGCCGATGATGCGACTGGGCTGGAAGCCGGCCTTGCCGTCCTCCATCGTCACCGGGATCTTGACCCGTAGCTCGGTGCCGAGGTCGCCCTCGACCTCCGACACCTCTCCTTCGAGCCGTTCGACCTCCTCGACGATGTCGGCCCGCACCAGGTCCCACTGCCCCGAGGACTTGGGGCCCGCGAATGCACGCAGCTCGAGCGCCGAATCGGGCACCACGACCAGCGCCGCGGCAGCACGATCGGAGTTACCGTCGGACTGCAGGCGGATCTCCATGCCCGGGCGTCCGCGCACCTGCAGCGCGCCCAGATCGACGTACGCCGGATCGTCGCCGCTGGATCGTTCGGACGAGTCCCAAGGTCCCGAGGCGCGGATGCCGTGCGGAACGGCCCGATCGGAAGCCATCTGCTCGTCGGGTTCGGTCGTCTTCTTGCGCAGGAATGCCATCAGTGGTCTCCAGTCGATCCGTATCCCCCGGCGCCCCGAGCGGTCTCGTCCAGCGAGGCAGCTTCCACGAACGTCACGTGTTCGACGCGCTGAACCACCAGTTGCGCGATCCGGTCGCCACGACGGATCGTCACCGACTCCATCGGGTCGTGATTGATCAGCAGCACCTTGATCTCGCCACGGTAGCCGGCGTCGATCGTGCCGGGTGCATTCACGATCGACAGGCCGTGCCTGAGCGCCAGTCCCGAACGCGGGTGCACGAACGCCGCGTACCCGTCGGGCAGGGCGATCGCGACACCGGTCGGCACCAGCTCGCGCCTCCCCGGCTCCAGCACGACATCGATCGCGCTGACCAGATCGGCCCCCGCGTCGCCGGGATGGGCGTACAACGGGAGCGGCAGATCCGGATCGAGCCGCTGGATCGCGATCTCAGGCATGGGCTCGACATTACCGGCGGTAGTGTCGAGACGTGACGCCGTACCGCGAACGCCTCTCCGTGCCCCTGTCCTGGTGGTTCGGCTGCGTCGCGACCGCGATCGTGTTCTCGTGGATCATCCTGGTGGCCACGACACGCATAGCGGCCGGCGTGACGTTCGCGATCGTGCTGATCGCCAGCGCCCTGATCGTCGCCCGCTACGGGTCGGTGACCCTCACGCGCGACGACACCGGTCTGCGCGTCGGGCACGCATTCCTCGACCAGCGTCACATCGGAGCGGCTGAGGCATTGCATCGCGACGACTATCGGCGACGCCTGGGGGTCGACGCCGACGCCCGCGCCTATCTCGTCACACGCCCGTATCTGGACCGTGGCGTCCTGGTGAAGGTCGACGACGAGAACGACCCCGTGCCGTACTGGCTGGTCTCGACCCGTCATCCTGATGACATCGCTGCGGCGATCAACGCCCGACCGACCGGACAGGAGACGATCCAGCGTGGCCAAGAAGCGTGACAAGAAGACGCCCGACCCGAAGCCGAAGAAGCCGGCCGGCAAGCGCACCTGGAAGTTGATGGACCGCGCTGCCACGACAGTCGGTGGTCTTCTGGCTGCGCGCGCCACCGCGGTCGCGTGGCGCGGCCTGTCGGGCAAGCAGCCGCCCTCCAGCGGTCGTCATCCGCAGGTGTCGACCCGCGAGGCGGTGCTGTGGGCCATCATCGGCGGCAGTGTCACCGAGCTGGTCAAGACCGGCATCCGCCGCGGCACCGCGACCTACTGGGTGCGGTCAACCGGCGAGCTGCCACCGGGCATGAAGCCTCTGGCCGAGTCCGACAGCAAGCCCTAACTGATCACAGCGCGCAGTCGCGGCAGATCAGGACGCCCTTCTTCTCCGAGGCCAGCTGGCTGCGGTGGTGAACCAGGAAGCAGGACGAGCAGGTGAACTCGTCATTCTGCTTCGGCACGACCTGGACCGCGAGCTCCTCGTGCGACAGATCGGCGCCGGGCAGCTCGAATGATTCAGCCGCCTCGGTCTCGTCCTCGTCGACCTTGCCCGAGTTCTTCTCGTGACGGCGCGCCTTCAGCTCCTCGATGCTGTCCTCGGACTGATCGTCATCAGTCTTGCGCGGTGCGTCGTAGTCGGTCGCCATCTCTGTGCTTCTCCCTCGGATCCTGCTGCTGCTCGTTTATCGAAGTCGGGCAGATTCTGTCATATGCCCCAAACGGATGCGTCAGAACCCACAAGCACGAACGAGGGCGAAATATTCCGGCGCGATCGCCGGATGCGCCACCATCACGAGTCGCACGTCTGGCGGACCATCCAACCCTTGCAATTCCAGGCCGGATTCCGCAGCCACCAGACCGCCCGCCGCCAGGTCCCACGGATGGAGGCCCTCCTCGACGTACGCATCGAAGCCACCTTCGGCCATGGTGCACAGATCGATGGCCGCCGAACCGATGCGCCGGATGTCGCGCACGTGTGGGAGCAGACGAGCGACCGCCTGCGCCTGGCGAGCACGGACCTCGGGCACGTAGTTGAAGCCGGTGGCGACCAGGGTGTGCGCGACGGACGTGGGCTCCGGCGCCCGCAGCATGTGCCGATCGTCGCCGTCGTATCGCCACGCTCCCGCGCCGCGGATCGCGCCCCAGGACCGCTCACGTGGGATGTCAGCGACGAACCCGGCGACCACCTCACCATCGACGCGGGCCGCGATCGAGACCGCGTACGCGCCGAGACCGTAGACGAAGTTCACGGTGCCGTCGATGGGGTCGACCACCCATTCGACGCCGCTGCTCCCCGTGGCACCCGCGCCCTCCTCACCCAGGAAGCCGTCATCGGGCCGTGCACTCAGGATCCGATCGCGGATCAGCTGTTCGCAACGGCGGTCCAGTTCGGTCACCACGTCGGTGTCGCTGGATTTGGTGGCCGCCACGTCGACACGACCCTGTGGCCGGCTGTCCCGCACGAACCTCGCGGCCTCCAGGCCGACGCGGCGCGCCAGGTCCAACAGTTCCTCGGGCTCGGTCATGGAACGGTCGGCAGGCCCGTGTCAGGGCTCAGGCAGCAGTCGATCGGGCAGCAGTTCGACTCGGCCGGGACGGGCCCGACGGCGGCGCGCTCGGGCCGTTCGCCGCGTTCGACCGCCGCACGTTCGAGCACCAGATCGCGCACGAGCGCGATGAAGTCGGCATGCGCCTGCGGGGTGTCGACCCGCACGAACCGCATGCCCAGCCGTTCGGCGGTCGCCTTGGCCTCGGTGTCCAGGTCGTAGACGACCTCCATGTGGTCGGACACGAAGCCGATCGGCACGACCACGACCGACGAGACACCTTCGGCAGCGAGATCCTGCAGGTGGTCGTTGACGTCCGGTTCCAGCCACGGGGTACGTGGCGAACCGGACCGCGAGCAGTAGACCAGGCTGTACTGGTCCGCGCCGCTGCCCTGCGCAACCAGGTCGGCGACGAGTTGGTGCTCGCTCAGGTAGGCACGGACCCCGGGGCCACCGCTCGCGTCGTTCATGGTGTCGGGGATCGAATGCGTCACGAAGACGACGCGGGTGCCCTCGGGCGCATCGGCGAGCGCTGCCTTGGTGGCCTCGACGAACGGGCCGACGAACCCGGGGTGGTTGTAGTACTGGCGCAGCCGGTCCAGGCGCACCTGGGTTCCGGTCGATGCCGCGAACAGGTTCTCGCGATACTGACGGCAACTGGAATACGAGCGGTAAGCGCTCGTCACGAAGCACGCGACCCGGCGGATGCCATCGGCCTCCATCTGCAGCACGGTGTCGCGCAGATATGGCGCCCAGTTGCGGTTTCCCCAGTACACCGGCAGGTCCACGCCATGGCCCGCGAGATCGGCCTGGATCTGCTCGATCAGTTTGCGGTTCAGATCGTTGATGGGTGATCGCCCGCCGAACAGGCCGTAGTGCTCCCCCACCTCGGCCAGCCGTTCACGCGGGATGCCGCGCCCGGCCGTGACGTTCTCCAGGAACGGGATCACATCATCGGGACCTTCCGGCCCACCGAACGAGACCAACAGCAGTGCGTCGTACGGGCGGACGTCGGAGCTCACGGAACCCATGTCCTCCATCGTCCCATGACGGTGTCGACCTGTCGGTGCCACCTGCGACGATGCCGTCGTGACGCATCACATCAGCGATGAGCAGAGACACATCCGACTCGCGCGCCGCCACGCCATCCACCCGCAACATCGTGTCGACGGTCCCGTCGCCGCTACGCGCGCCATGACGGTGCTGCACGCCACCGAGGCCGCCTCGGTGCACATGGCGGTCCATGCTCGCGTGGATGGTGTCTCGGTCGGCGATATCGAGCGGGAGCTGTACGACGAGCGGTCGTTGGTCAAGCAGCTGGCCATGCGACGCACGCTGTTCGTGTTCCCTCGCGATCTGCTGGCCGCCACCTGGGGCAGCGCCTCCTCGCGTGTCGCCGCCACTGAGTTGCGAGGCCTCGCCCAGGACATCGAACAAGCCGGTGTCGCCGACGACGGCGCCGCGTGGGTCGACGCTGCCGTCGCGCAGGTCGTCTCGCACCTGTCGGGCGGTCAGTCGCTCGACGTCGCGGCACTGCGCAAGGCTCTACCCGTTCTGGAGTCACGCATCACATTCGGCAGCGGCAAGTGGACGCAGGAGGGCCCCGCCGCGCCGCGCGTCGTCACGGTCGCCGGAGCGCGCGGCGATGTGGTGCGTGGGGTCAACGCCGGTCACTGGCGCCTGTCCAAACCGCAGTGGGCCTCGATGGGCGCTTGGCTGGGTGAGCAGATCGACCGGCTCGACGAGGCCAGCGGGTACGCCGAGCTGGTCCGGCGCTGGCTGGGCACGTTCGGGCCCGGCACCGAGACCGACATCGTGTGGTGGCTGGGCGCCACCAAGTCCGCGGTCCGCCGGGCGCTCGCCGACGTCGATGCCGTCGAGGTCCTGCTCGACTCCGGCGACACCGGCTACGTCCTGCCCGACGACCTTGGCGCGGTCGAGCCCGTCGACGAGTGGGCCGCCCTGCTGCCCACGCTCGACCCCACCTCGATGGGCTGGAAGCAACGCGACTTCTACCTCGACCCGGCCGACGTTCCGTATCTGGTCGACCGAGCCGGCAACATCGGCACCACCGCATGGTGGAACGGTCACGTCGTGGGCTGTTGGGTCCAAGACGACGACGCCCGGGTCAAGGTCATCATCCGTGACCCGAGCACGCTACCTGCGGCAGCGCTGGATGCCCTGGAATCAGAGGCCGAACGGCTCACGGCATGGCTGGACGGCGTCGTGGTCAACACCATCTATGCATCACCGCAGATGAAAGGTCTGACGTTGTCCTGAGATTTCTGCTCACCCCGCACCAGCGGACCCCCGCTTGTGACTAGGGTAGGAGCCCTGATGAGTGATCTGACCCTTGCTGAACGAAGCGTCGAGCTGGTTCGGACCTGGATCGATCCTCGTGGGGGCGGCCGACACCGTCCGGACAAGTCCGCACGTCGCCTCTCGGACCTGCTCAAGGACGCCGACGGCCTGGAGTTCACGATCGGGTTCGTCGACCGGGTGATCCGCCCCGAGGACTCTCGGGTCGCGGCCGCGAATCTGCGCCTCCTGGCCCGGCGCATCCCGGCGTTCCTGCCATGGACACAGCGCTTCCTGCTGCGCACCGGATCGTTCGCGTCGCGCTTCATGCCCGGATTCGTCGTGTCTCAGGCACGGCGCACGCTGCGCCGCATGGTCGGCCACCTCGTGGTCGACGCACGTCCCGAGCAACTGGGTAGAGCGATCCAGCGCTTGAGGTCACGCGGCGACCGTCTCAACCTGAACCTACTGGGCGAGGCCGTGCTCGGCGAGGACGAGGCCACTCGCCGCCGCGACGGTGTCCTGGCTCTGTTGTCCCGCGACGACGTCGACTACGTCTCGGTGAAGGTGTCCTCGGTTGCCAGCCAGTTGTCGATGTGGGCCTTCGACGAATCGGTCGATCGGGTCGTCAAACAGCTCACCCCGTTGTACGAGAAGGCCCACGAGCGCGGCACGTTCATCAATCTGGACATGGAGGAGTACCACGATCTGGACCTGACGGTCGTGGTGTTCACGACCCTGCTGGACCAGTTCCCCGACCTCGAGGCCGGCATCGTGCTGCAGGCCTACCTGCCCGACGCGCTGGGCGCGATGCAGCGCCTGCAGACCTGGGCGGCAACGCGACGCACAGCGGGCGGAGCACCCGTCAAGGTGCGCGTCGTCAAGGGCGCCAATCTGGCGATGGAGCGCGTCGACGCCACCCTGCACGGCTGGCCCCTGGCGACCTGGGGCAGCAAGGCCGAGACCGACGCGTCGTACAAGCGCGTGCTCGACTGGTCGATGACACCCGAACGCGTCGACGGCATCCATCTGGGTGTGGCCGGCCAGAACCTGTTCGATGTCGCCTATGCCTGGTTGCTCGCCGGTGATCGTGGTGTCCGCGACCAGGTCCAGTTCGAGATGCTGCTGGGCATGGGCACCGGCGCGGTCGAGTCCGTGCGCTCCGAGGTCGGATCGCTGGTGCTCTACACACCGGTCGTCGACCCCGCAGAGTTCGATGCGGCTATCGCCTATCTGGTGCGCCGGCTGGAGGAGAACGCCAGCACAGACAACTTCTTGTCAGCGGCGTTCGATCTGGACCACGATGCCGAGCTGTTCGCGCGCGAGGCCAGACGGTTCCTCGACTCGGTCGCCCTGATCGAGCAGCCGCATGCCCAGTCGTATCGCGTCCAGAATCGTGCGGATCAGACCATCCCGGCGGTCGAGGTCGGCTCACGTTTCGCCAACGCCGCCGACACCGATCCGGCGATCGCCGAGAACCGCGCCTGGGGACTGCGCGCACTGGACCGTGCCACCTACACCCAGATCGGCACCGCCACCGTGCAGGCCGGGCGCGTCCACGGACCGGCCAGCCTGCAGAGTGTCATCGTCGAGGCCCGCAGGGCCGCTGACGGCTGGGCGGCCCGGGGCAGCGACGTACGCGCCTGGATCCTGCACGAGGCCGGTCGCGCTCTAGAGTCCCGCCGGTCCGATCTGATCACGATCATGGCCGCCGAATCGGGTAAGACCATCGCTGAGGCGGACGTCGAGGTCAGCGAGGCCATCGACTTCGCCCACTACTACGCCGAGTCGTCGCGCCGTCTCGACGCCGTCGACGGCGCCCGGTTCCAGCCGCACGCGCTGACCGTCGTGGTCCCGCCGTGGAACTTCCCGGTCGCTATCCCGGCCGGCATGGTGCTGTCGGCGCTCGCCACAGGAAGCTCGGTCATCATCAAGGCCGCCCCCCAGACGCCGCGGTGTGCCGCCGTCATGGTCGAGGCGCTGTGGCAGGCCGGTGTCCCCCGCGATGTCCTGCGCCTGGTCAATGTCGACGAGGGACCACTGAGCAAGGCACTCGTCGCTCATTCCGACGTCGATCAGGTGCTGTTGACCGGCGGGTGGGACACCGCCAACTTGTTCCGTTCGTGGCGTCCGGCTCTGCGCCTGTTCGCCGAGACCAGCGGCAAGAACGCGCTGGTGGTCACTCCCTCGGCCGATCTGGACCATGCCGTGTCCGATCTGGTGCGCAGCGCATTCGGGCACGCCGGACAGAAGTGCTCGGCCGCGAGCCTGGCGATCCTGGTCGGTTCAGTGGGCGAGTCCGAACGGTTCCGCCGCCAGATCGTCGACTCCGTCCGATCGTTGCAGGTCGGCTTCCCCGAGGATCCGGCCACCACGATGGGGCCCGTCATCGAACCGCCGCAGGGCAAGCTGCTGGCCGGCCTGACCCAGCTCGGCGAGGGTGAGTCGTGGCTGCTGGAACCGCGCCAGCTCGACGAGTCGGGGCGGTTGTGGAGCCCCGGCATCCGTATCGGAGTGCGCCCGGGCAGCGAGTTCCATCGCACCGAATACTTCGGCCCGGTGCTCGGTCTCATGCACGCTGAGACCCTGGAGCAGGCCGTCGCATGGCAGAACGCCACGGACTTCGGTCTGACCGCAGGTTTGCATTCCTTGGACCCGACCGAGGTCTCCCAATGGGTCGACTCGGTCCAGGCCGGCAATCTGTACGTCAACCGCGGCATCACCGGCGCCATCGTGCAGCGCCAGCCATTCGGTGGGTGGAAGCGTTCGTCGGTGGGTACCGGAGCCAAGGCCGGTGGACCGAACTATCTGGCCCACCTGGGCACCTGGACCCGACGTCCACTGCGTCGCGAAGGTGACGCCGGCGTCCTCTCCCGCACGGTACGCCGTCTCCTCGAAGAGACCGGTCCCCACATCACCGCTGCCGAGGCGGCTCAGCTGCTCGGTGCCGCCACGTCAGACCAGACGGCCTGGGATCGCGAGTTCGGCGTCGCCAAGGACGTGTCGCAACTGGGCGTCGAGCGCAATGTGTTCCGCTACCTGCCGACACCTGTCACGATTCGCGCCGACGGCGCCTCACTGGTCGATCTGGTGCGTGTCGTCGCTGCGGGCGTGCGTTCGGGTGCCCCCCTCACGGTCAGCACCGCAGACGCACTTCCATCAGGCATCGACCTTCCCGGACACGTCGTCGAACCTCGTGAGGCGTGGTTGGCACGTATGGCCAACGAGCGTCCCGGCCGCATTCGTCTGGTCGGCGCGCCCGCCGACGATCTCGTGGCCGCCGTCCAGGGCGATCCCGATGTCGCGATCCATTCCGGCGAAGTCACCTGGTCCGGCCGGGTCGAGTTGTTGCCGTTCCTGCTCGAGCAGACGGTCAGCGTCACGAATCACCGTTTCGGCAATCACGATCCGGCCTTCGACGCGCTCATCTTCTGAGCGGAAACACGCCGGTCGTGCTCCCCGGAATTGCGGGCGCTTCTACCTAGCATGAAATCAGGTCGCCCGTGACCCCTGCGGGGACCGTGGCACAGGAGGCAGGATGCGCGAACTCAGCGTCGAAGGTCTCTCTGACGACGAACAATTCCTCGTCCTGACCGACCCGACCACTGATGAACGGTTCGTCGTGTCGCACAGCCTCCTCGCCACCGCGCCTCAACCGATTCCTCGGGAGCAACCCATGGAGACACACCTGACGCCGCGCGAGATCCAGACCCGCATCCGTCGAGGTGAGTCACCCGACGACATCGCCGCCGACACAGGTATGCCCATCACCAGCATCGAACCGTTCGCCGGTGCGGTCATCGCCGAGCGCGAGTACATGGCGCAGCAGGCGCAACGCACCAGTGTGCGACGCAAACACGTCACCGGATCCGGCACCCGGCTGGACGATCTGGTCGCCCAGGGGCTGCGCGAGCAGAATCAGTCCCCCGATGATGCGACCTGGGACTCGTTCCGACGTGAGGACGGCCGGTGGACCGTCCTGGTCGGCTTCGGCGACTCCACCGCTACGTTCCTGTACGACGCAGACGGACGCTATGTCGTGCCGGCTGATGAGGCGGCCCACGACCTGGTCGGCGACGTCGCGTTGCCCGAATCCCCCGACATGGCATTGGCCGACGCGATCCGCGACGCCGAGCCCCAGCCGGAGCCCGCACCTGAAATGGCTGCCGAGCCGGCCGATCAGGTCGAACACACCGGTGAGTTGCAGCTCGATCTGGAGTTGCCGGCCGATATCGCAGTTGCCGAGCATCTGCTCGACGATGCGGCCATCCTGCCGCCGGTCTCCTCACTCAAGGAGGCGCGCGACCGGCGCGCCCAGACCGCCATGTCGCAGTCGGAGACCGAACCCGACGTGGAACCTGAACACGATCACCTCGACGAGGTCATCGAGCACAACATCGCGGTACCCGATGATTCGGCGCCACAGACCAAGAAGCGTCACGAACGTCGTCGCGTCCCCAGTTGGGACGAGATCATGTTCGGTGATCGCCAGGACTGACACTCCGCGCAGAGCGCTGCGCGTCAGCCGAACGGGAGAACGTCGGGCGACAGCGCGGCTGCGCGTGCGGTGACAGCGGTCATGCGGCGGCGATGGTGACGACGGCACAGCACCTCGTACCCGACCTGCGGTTCGGGTCGGTCCGGATCCTCCACATCGCCGACCACGATCACTTCACCCTCGGTGACCATCTCGCCGTCCTCGGTACGTGCGTTGTGCGTGGCCCGTTCGCCACACCAGCACAACGCCTCCACCTGAAGCGTGTGCACCCGGTCGGCCAGTTCGATCAGTCGTGCCGAACCCTCGAACAGCTTGGTCCGAAAATCGGTTGTGATGCCGAACGCGAACACGTCGATGTCCAACTCGTCGACGATCTTGGCCAACTGGTCGATCTGATAGGCGCCGTAGAACTGGGCCTCATCGCACACGAAGTAGTCGATGCGACCGCCCTGGGTCAGTTGGTCGACCGTGTACCGCCAGAAGTCGAAGTCCGGACCGACCTCGATGGCGTCGACCTGCAGGCCAAGACGGCTGGACAGCCGTGCCTCGCCGGCACGGTCGTGCGATGTGAACACGCGCCCCTCGCGACCTCGGGCCCGATGGTTGTGATCCATCTGCAGCGCAAGCGTGCTCTTACCGCAGTCCATCGTCCCCGAGTAGAAGTTCAGGTCGGCCACGCGCCTATCCTGCCAAAGGCCGGATCACAGAAGTTTGAGGGCACCGATTGCCAGTGCCTGGATGGCAATCATCGCCGTGACCAATCGCCACGTCTGTATGTTCATCGCCTGGTAGAACTCTCCACGTACGCTCGAACCCAAACTCGCAATCTCGGCGCGAAGCACTGTTTCCATGGCGTTCAGGTCGGCTTTGGTGGCCACATCGGCCCAGCCGACGGGCGGCAGATAGTGCATCAGCGTGTCGGCAGGCTCGGGGCCGATCGTGTTCACCAGCGCCTCCTGCATCAGCCGACGTTCTCATTCCTCCGCTGTCATAGTGGCATCCCCCTAGGTTGAAACCAAGTACCAGACAGTCCAGCAGAAGGCCCGGACATCGGCGAATACCGCGACAAGCCTTCTGTGGAAAACTGTTCAGGCGACCAGGAGCGGGATGCGCAGCTCGGCGTCGGTGATGGAGCCGTGGAAGCCGATCATCTTGAACTCGATCCCGAACTCACGCGACGAGAACACCGCGAAGTCGCCCAGGGACGCCACCATCACGTCCCCAAGACGTCCGCGCACCTGAGGCGCGATCGGACCGAACCAGTCAGCGGACTCGGCCTCGTCGCGGGTCATGACGACGGCACGGTCGGCCAGGCGGGCGCGCCATACTTCCGCCACATCGTCGGCTGCTCCCGCGCGCGTGTACAGGTGCCGGAAGCGGGCCTCGCCGGCCACCAGGGTGACGTCGTCGAGCAGTTCAGGATGCTCGTCGACGTCGAACCGCCCATCGGTGGGCAGGTCCACCATGCCGTGATCGGCGGTCACCAGCAGGACGCAGTCCGACGGCAGGTCACGACGCAGCGCCTGCAGGTCGGCGTCGATCGTGCGCAGCATGTCGCGCCACTGCTGGGATGTCGATCCCTTGGCATGCCCCGTGTGGTCCAGACGCGATTCATAGGCGTACGTCAGGCTGCGCGGCGCATCCTCGACCGCATCGAGAATCACGTCGTGGCGTTCGTGGATCGACTCGACGCCGTGGAACGGCACGCCTCGCTGGCTGCAGAGCGTCAGGCCCGTATCGGCGAACTTGGCCTCGTTGACCGAGGACGTCAGTACCCCGGTTGCACCGATCCGCTCCCACGCTGTCGGGACCGACTGCCACTGGAGCGGATCGACCGGCTGGTCCCACTTCAACTGGTTCAACCGGGCGCCCGTCTCGGGCACGCGACACGTGTAGCCGACCACGCCGTGCTCCCCCGGTCGCACTCCGGTGCCCAGCGATGTCAGACTCGCCGCAGTCGTCGAAGGGATCCCGCACACCAGGTCATCGATCCCCGTCATTGTGGACAAGAAGGGCGCATCGTCGGCGTGCTCATGCAACAGTTCGAGCCCCAGTCCGTCGACCAGGAACACCACATAGCGTGCTGCTTCCGGCAGCTGCAGCGAGTTGGTGAAGCCTTCGGCACGCAACGCGCCGCCGACGGACGGGACGATCGTGTCGATCCGAGGGGTCACAGGGCTGTGGCCCCGGACAGCGTGCGCGCGAAGCTCAGCAGTCGTTCCACCGCCGCCCCGCCGTCGGCCGTCGCGCTGAGGCGAAGCGAGAAGTCGTCGCCGGTCAGGGTGCCCGAGTAGCCGTGGTCGGCTTCGCAGTCCGGATCGGAGCAGCGTGCCGGCTCCAGTTCGAGGCGCTGCACAGCACCCCACGAGATGGTCAGCACCGCTTCCTCGAGTGTGGCGCTGGCCGCCTCCACCATGCGCGTCACGACAACGGAGCGGACCTGGCCGATGCCGACAGCCTCGGCGGTCGTCGACGTATACGGCTTGGGCAGCAGATCGTCGCCGGGATGCTCATCGGTGTGCACCAGCAGGACCCGTGTGGGTGTCAGCACCAGAACCGTCATGTGACGACGGATCTGATCGCCGTCGAAGGTCGGCTCGTGCTGCAACACGAAGTCTCGGACCGGCTCGCCGGCCAGGGCGTCGTCGATCCCCTGCGAGACGATCTCCGGGTAGTAGCCGCTGCGCGAGACGTCGCCGTTCAGCTCGGTGCGAAGGTCCTGCATCATGCCAGCGTATCGCCCGCGTTGGCGGCCTCGCTCAGCCGCCGCACGTACCATTCGGGACGGCGATCGGCGCTGGCGACGACCTTGGCGCGGGCGCTCAGCGCGATGATGCCGCCGGGATGGACCGTGACCGGTTCCAGATCCAGCTCGGCGATCTCGGGCAGGTCGTCCTTCATGGCGGCCAGGCGCACGATGACGTCCTGGATCGCCGCGACGTCGACCGGATCGGATCCCTTGTAGCCGAACAGCAGGGGTGCCGAGCGCAACTGGCTGACCATGTCGGCTGCGTCGACGTCGGTCAGGGGTGGGATGCCGTAGGCGCGGTCGCCGAGCAGGTCGCTGGGCGGCCCGGCCAGACCGAACGAGACGAGCGGGCCGAACAGCTCGTCCTCCATGACCGAGTACGACACCTGGACGCCGTCGGGAGCCGACTTCTGCACGAAGAACTTAGTGCCCTTGCGGATGCCGGTCCAGCTGGTGAGAGTGGTCCAGGCGCGACGCATGTCATCGGCCGAATGGATCTCGCGCCACACGTGCGCCAGATCGGGACGCGACCGCAGATGCTCGCTACCTGCCTTCAGAACGACGTCCCAGCCCAGCTCCTCGCCCGCCGCGACCGCGGCATCGACATCGTGCACGTTGATCCAGGTCAGCATGTCGATGCCATAGCAGGCCAGCAGATCCTGCACCTGCTGGGTCGACAGGACGGCCCCACGGGGTGCCTGGGCCAGCGCTTCGCGCACGATCTGCCGCGCATCGCCCTGGCGGTGATCGTCCGCGACGTGGAACTCACCGTGATCGCGGGCAGCCCACTCTGCGTACCGGACCACTCGCGCCAAGGCGCGGACCGCCGACTCGGGAGCGGCGTACGACGGCACCGAGCCACGGCCGGCCGCACCGCCGGCGACGTCGGGAACGCGCAGCAACTCGGGAACACCTTCGCTGCCCAGGAACGTGGACACGATCGGCTTGTCGGACTGCTCACCGATGGCCGCGAGCACGTCGGCCACCGAGTCGCCGCTGGTGTTGATGGGCGGCACGTAGATGGCCACGAGCGCATCGGTGTCGTCCCCGGCGAGGGCCGATTCGATGGCCACCTCGAAGGCCTCGGCGTCGGCATCGGCACCCAAGGGCACCGACTCGGCCACCACGAGCCCGGCGGCACGAGCAGCGTCGCTGACGATCAGCGACACGGCATCGGAGTTGCCGACCACCGAGATGCGATTGCCCCGCGGCAACGGCTGGTGCGCCAGTAACTGCGCAACGTCGAACATCTCATCGAGGGTGTCGACCTGGATCACCCCGGCCTGGCTGAACATGGCGTCGACCGCGGCTGCTGGCGCCGACGATCGCGCGACCGTGTGCCCCATCGGCACGCCCTGTGAGGACCCGCCGGACTTGACCGCCACGATCGGCTTGGTGCGCGACACCCGGCGGGCGATGCGCGAGAACTTGCGCGGGTTACCGATGGACTCCAGGTACAGCAGGATGACCTCGGTGGTCTCGTCCTCCTGCCAGTACTGCAGCAGGTCGTTGCCCGACACGTCGGCGCGGTTGCCGGCCGACACGAACGTCGACAGGCCCAGGCCCCGTCGGGACACCGACTCCAGAATGGCCGTCCCCAGCGCACCGGACTGGCAGAAGAACCCGACGCGGCCCTGCGGCGGCATGGTGGGCGACAGCGAGGCGTTGAGCTGGTGGGTGGGAGCGGTGTTGATGACGCCCAGACAGTTGGGGCCGATCAGGCGCAGACCGTAGCTGCGGCTCAGTCCTAGCAGGGCGCGCTGGCGTTTGCGGCCCTCCGTGCCCTCCTCGGCGAAGCCTGCCGAGATCACGATGAGCCCGTGGACGCCCTTGGCCGCACAGTCGAGCAACACGTCGGACACCGAGTCGGCGGGGACCGCGATGATGGCCAGGTCCACGTCGTCGGGGATGTCCTGGACCGTCTTGTACGCGGGCAGGCCCGAGATGGCCTCGGCGGCCGAGTTCACGGCGTAGACGGCACCGCTGTAGTCGCCGAGGACCAGATTGCGCACCATGGCCTGACCGATGGTGCCGGCGCGGCGACTGGCGCCGACCACGGCGACGCTGCGGGCCGCGAAGATGCGGGCGATGGATGCGGCCTCGGCGCGCTGCTCGCGCGCCTGCATCACGCCGATCGACGTATCGGTGGGGTCCAGCGCGAACGTCAGCCGCTGGATGCCGTCGTCCAGGGTGCCCTCGACCGTGTAGCCCATCTCACGAAAGATCTGCTGCATGCGCTGGTTGGCCGGCAGCACCTCGGCGACGAAGCGGCGCAGGCCGCGTTCCCGCCCCGCCTGGGCCAGATGTTCCAGCAGCAGCTGCCCGACACCGCGCCCCTGATGGGCGTCCTCGACCAGGAAGGCGACCTCTGCCTCGTCGACCGACCGGTCCTCAGGGGCGTCGTACCGGCCGACACCGATGATCTCGCCGTGCATCGTCAGCACGAACGCGACCCGACGGTCGTGATCGACGTGCGTGAACCGCTCGATGTCACGCGCGGACAGCTTCGGATACGGCGCGAAGAACCGGAAGTACTTGGACTCTTCGGACACCCGCGAGTAGAACTCGACCAGCAATTCGGCATCGTCCGGAGTGATGGGCCGCAGCTGGGCGACGCGCCCGTCCTTGAGCAGGACGTCAGCCTCCCAATGGCTGACATCCAGAAGCTCGACGGTCACGGTCCCAACCTACCGAATCGTCCGAGCGGCGTGGCACCCGCAGACGGTCCGCGCGACCAGCGACAATGGCGTTCCAGCAGTCCGATCCGGAGAGGGGACCATGGCGCGCACGAGCAAGCCGGTCGACGACGACTTCGACGAGCACATCATCGACACCGACATCTCGGTCGAGATGCGGTCGAGTTACCTCGAATACGGCTACTCGGTCATCTACTCGCGGGCACTTCCTGACGCGCGTGACGGTCTCAAGCCGGTGCAGCGCCGCCTGCTCTACACGATGGACGACATGGGCCTGCGGCACGACCGTGGTCACGTCAAGAGCGCCCGGCCGGTCGGCGAGGTCATGGGTCGCTTCCACCCCCACGGCGACAGTGCCATCTACGACGCGCTGGTGAGGTTGGCTCAGCCGTGGGCGTTGCGACTGCCCATGGCCGATGGTCACGGCAACTTCGGCTCGCAGGACGATCCGCCCGCCGCGATGCGCTACACCGAGATCCGCATGGCCGAGCCCGCCGAGGCCATGACAGCGTCCATCGACGAGGACACGGTCGACTTCAAGCCCAACTACGACGGGCGCGAGACCGAGCCCACCGTCCTGCCGGCAGCGATTCCCAATCTGCTGGTCAACGGCACCACGGGCATCGCGGTCGGCATGGCCACCAACATCGCGCCGCACAACTTGGTCGAGGTCGTCCAGGCGTTGCGGCACCTGCTGAAGAAGCCGGATGCCGATCTGGACGATCTGATGCGGTTCATCCCAGGACCTGATCTGCCCACGGGCGGCAAGATCGTGGGGCTGGACGGCATCCGCGAGGCGTACGCCACCGGAAATGGGCCGTTCCGCATGCGCGCCACGGCCCGCATCGAGAACGTCACACCGCGGCGCAAGGGCATCGTGGTCACCGAGCTGCCCTATAACGTCGGCCCCGAGAAGATCATCGAGGCCATCAAGAAGCTGGTCGAGGCCAAGAAGCTGCAGGGCATCACCGACGTCAAGAACCTCACCGACCGCCACAAGGGCCTCAACCTGGTCATCGAGGTCAAGAACGGATTCGTGCCCGAGGTCCTGCTGGAGCAGCTGTACAAGACCACGCCACTGGAGACGTCCTTCGGCATCAACGCGGTCGCCCTGGTCGACGGCCAGCCGCGCACCCTGGGCCTCAAGGAGCTGCTCGAGGTCTTCCTGCAGCACCGCCTGGACGTCGTGCGGCGTCGCAGCCAGTTCCGGCGAGGCAAGGCCGCCGACCGCCTGCACCTGCTCGAAGGCCTGCTGCTGGCGTTGGTCGACATCGACGAGGTCATCCAGCTCATCCGGTCCAGCGAGAACCGGGGCGAGGCCAAAGAACGGTTGATCTCGGTGTTCGACCTCACCGAGCCCCAAGCCGAGTACATCCTGCAGCTCACCTTGGGCCGGCTCACCCGCACCGACCGCATCGAGATCGAGAAGGAGATCGAGGAACTGCGCCGCACCATCGAGCGGCTCGACGAGATCCTCGGCGACGACGCGGTACTGCGTCAGGTCGTGGGTGACGAGCTGGACGAGATCGCCCAGAAGTTCGGCACTCCGCGACGCACCGTGCTGCTGGAGTCGGCCGGACAGGCGGTCACGGCCGCCACCGCGTCGGTCGAAGTCGCCGACGATCCTTGCTGGGCGCTGCTGTCCGCCACGGGCCTGTTGGCCCGCACCGCCGACGACTCGGCGCTCGGTGAGGTGGGGCGACGCGTCAAGCACGACACCATCCGCAGCGCGGTGCGTACTACGGCGCGTGGCGAGGTCGGCCTGGTCACGTCGGCAGGCACCGTGCGGCGCGTCAATGTGCTCGATCTGCCCGCGCTCCCGCCCACAGCAGCGTCACCGAACCTGCAGGGCGGCGTGCCGCTGACCGAGCTGACCGATCTCGGCGGTGCCACAGCGCTGGCGCTCGTCCCGCTCACCGACGACGGCCCCGGTCTCGTCCTCGGCACCCGTCAGGGCGTCGTCAAGCGCGTCAAGCCCGAGATCCTGTCCCGCGACGAGTGGGACCTCATCTCGCTGGCCGACGGTGATGTCGTGGTCGGAGCCGTCGCGTTGACCACCGGCTCTGAGGAACTGGCGTTCGTGACCTCCGATGCCCAGCTGCTGCACTTCGGCGCCGATGCGGTCCGTCCGCAGGGTCGCGGCGGCGGTGGTATCGCAGGCGTCAAGCTCTCGGCCGATGCCCGCGTCGTGGCGTTCGGAGCCGTGCGTGACGTCGAGACCGCGCACGTCGTCACCGTCGCCGGCTCCGGTGACGCGCTACCCGGCACCCAGAACGGCGCTGTCAAGCTCAGCCCGCTGAGCATCTTCCCGGCCAAGGGCCGCGCCACCGGCGGCGTACGCTGCCAACGCCTCCTCAAGGGCGAGGACGGCCTGATCCTGGCGTGGGTCGGCGACGGCATCCCCATGGCGTGTGCCACCAGCGGAACACCGGTCGAACTGCCCGAACCGGACGATCGTCGCGATGGTTCCGGCACACCCGCGGCCCAGCCGATCCTCGCGGTCGCGGGGCCACCGGCTACCGTGGAAGACTGATCGCGTGCCCACTCCACGCTTCATCAGGTCCTTGATCGCCGGCATCGCCGCGACCGCGCTGGTCGCTGGCTGCTCCGGCGGAGGCGACGACGGCAAGGAGGGCAACGGCGCCGAGCTCGCCGACCGGCTCGCTGCCGCGCAACAACACATCACCGACGCTGAGGCGCTGACCATCTCGCTGTCCACCGAATCACTGCCGGACGGCGTCACGGGGCTGTCCAACGCCAAGGGCCGCGGCTACCAGGGCGAGACCGCCGATGACGCCGCGTTCGAGGGCGATGTCGACGTCGTGTCGGGCGGGTCGACCATCAAGGCCGAGGTCATCGCGGTCAACGGCACGGTGTGGGCCAAGACCAACCTGGCGCCGACGTTCCTGTCCATCGATCCGCAGACGTTGCACGCGCCCGATCCGGCCAGCCTGCTGGGCGCCAAGGGCGACGGCCTGCCGGTCATCCTGGTCAAGACCGAGTCGTTGAAGGAAGGCAAGCGCACCCGCGACGGCAAGCTCGTGCTGACCTCCATCACCGGCACGCTGCCCGGGGATGTCGTGCACCAGTACCTGCCGTCCGCCGATGCCAACGGTTCGTTCTCGGTGACGTATCGCCTCACCGATGACGACGTCCTGCACGATGCCCGCATCACCGGACCGATCTACCCCGGATCGCCTGACGTGACCTACGACGTCAAGCTGACCGCCAACGACGACACCACTGCGATCGAACCGCCGACCAAACCCGGTCGATGACCGCGGACGTCGTTCCGCGCTCCTCGCGCTGGCTGCTCGGGCTGGCCGCGGTCGCCATCGCGTTCGCGGCCGCCGACACCTATGTGGTCGTCCTGGCGCTGCCGGAGATGATGACCGCCTCCGGTCTGGGCATCGACGAGCTGCAGCGGGGCGCGCCCATCATCTCGGGGTTCCTGCTCGGCTACGTCGCCGTGCTGCCGCTGATCGGCCGCATCTCGGATCTACGCGGACGCGTCCCGGTGCTGATGGGCTCGCTCGTGGTGTTCGCGATCGGCTCGGTCGTGACAGCAACCGGATACGACCTGGACACCATCGTGATCGGGCGTCTGATCCAGGGCATCGGCGGTGGCGGTCTGATCCCGCCCACCTTGGCGCTCGTGGCCGATCTGTGGCCACCTGAACGTCGTGGCCTGCCGCTGGGCGTCGTGGGTGCCGTCCAGGAGCTGGGCAGCGTCCTGGGGCCGCTCTACGGCGCCGTCGTGCTCGCGTTCGGAACGTGGCGCGACATCTTCTGGCTCAACAGCGCGGTCGCTCTCGTGCTGTTGTCGGCTGTGCTCGCGCTCAGGCACCGCGCCGTGGACCTGGACGAACCGACGCGCCCCGGTCGATTCGACTGGATCGGCCTACTGCTGGCAGCGCTCGCGCTGACCACGCTCGCTCTGGTGATGGGCGAACCCGAGCGCCTCACCTCCGGTGTCACGTCGGGTCTGGCCTTCCTGCCGGTCACCGGCGACTCACGCTGGCTGACACCGGTCGCCCTCACGTTGTACGGGCTGCTCGTGCTGCTGGTCCTGCGACTGCTGACCGCCAAGCGCCCGCTGGTCGACTGGCGGTCATGGCGCCAGATCGCCTCGGCCACCGATCTGCTGGGCGCCGGATTCCTGACGGTGGCTCTGGGCGCCATCATCGTGGCATTCGCCTCGGCCGAGCCCGAGAAGACTGCCGTCTCCCCCGCCGCGCGGTGGCTGCTGCCCTTGGCCGCGGTCGCGGGTGTCGGCTTCTGGTGGCGGCAACGGACCGCGCCCGAGCCGATCCTGCCGCGCGGCGCTCTGCGCAGCCGTCCGGCCTGGGGCGCCCTGGTGGTCTCGTTCTTCGTCGGTGCGTCACTGATCGCGGCCCTGGTCGACATCCCGTTCTTCGCGCGGGTGACGGTCTACCGCGATTCCCAGCTCGACGCCGCACTCGTGCTGCTGCGGTTCCTGATCGCCCTGCCCGTCGGTGCGGTGATCGGAGGTTGGCTGTTGCGGCGTTTCCCCGCCTCCTGGATCACGGCGATCGCGATGCTGGTCAGCGCCGCCTCCTTCTGGCACATGTCGACGTGGGATCACGACGCGCTCCTGCACGGCACCGAGACCATCTCGCTGATCGCTGCCGGCCTGGGCTTCGGCGTGGCCATCGCGCCGGTCAACGCCGCCCTGCTGGAGCACACCGCGGACGCGGTCCACGGCGTCGCCTCGGCGCTGCTGATCGTGGCGCGCATGGTCGGCATGCTGCTGGGCATCTCCGCGCTCACCACCATCGGTCTGCGCGCGTTCTACTCAGCGTCGGCGAAGATCCCCCCGGCGGAGGATCTGTGTGGCGGCAAGGCCGAGCTGTGCCAGGCCTATCGCGACGCGGTGCAGGACGCCGGCATCACGCAGTTGCACGCCGTTTTCGTCGGTGCCGCAGTGTGCGCCGTCATCGCGGCCGTCCTCGCGGTGACCCTGCTGCGGCACGATCGCCGCGATGGGTCTACTTTGAAAATGTGAATGACTTCGACGATCTGCTGGCAGCCAACCGCACGTACGCCGAGAACTTCGGCCTCTCCGGATTCGACGGCGTCGCCCAGGCGGGTGTCCTGATGGTCACCTGCATGGACTCCCGCCTCGATCCGCTCGGCATGATCGGCCTGGAGCCGGGCGACGCGAAGTTCCTGCGCAATCCGGGCGGCCGCGTCACCGACGACGTCCTCAAGGCGATCGTGCTCAGCATCGCCGCACTGAACGTGAACCGCGTGCTGATCGTCGAGCACACCCGGTGCGCCATGGCGTCCTCGCCCGAGGCCGAGCTGCAGGCCAAGATCGGCCAGGCCACCGGCACCGACGCGTCCTGGCTGACCCTCGGTGTCATCGAGGATCAGGCGTCCGCCTTGACCGGCGACGTCCACAAGGTCGTCAGCCACCCGCTCGTCCCCGACACCGTCAAGGTCGGCGGCTTCCTCTACGACGTCGACTCAGGCCTCCTCAAACAAGTTGCCTGACCACCGGTCGACAGCCCGGAGGTGCCCAACAGCCCGAGGAACGAGGGCGGGAAGGCGCCAGTGACCTTTCAGGCTCGTCCGACCAGTCATCGCCAGCGGTCAGAACGGGTAGTCGTCCGGGCCCGGGCGTACCCCTGGGCCTTCACGCACCAACGCTCGCTTCTTACTGCGATGCCATTGCTGCACCTGCTTCTCCCGGGCAAAAGCGTCGTCGACGCGTTCGAGCATCTCGTAGTAGACCAAAGTGACGGGCAAACGACGACTCGTGTACTCGGCGCCGACACCACTGGCATGTTGATTGAGGCGGATGCGTAGGTCGCGGGTGCTGCCGGTGTAGAACGTCCCATCGGCGCAGAGCAGGATGTACATGAATCCCATCTGGTCATCGTTGCTGTGGCCGCGCACGCTGTCGATCCGAGTTTCCACAGGTGCACCCCACATCTCACCAGCGCCTACCCGCCGCTCGTCCCTCGCGGCTGGCGACCGGGGTAAAGGCGTCACCACCGGTCGCCAGCCCGGAGGCCGGCCACGGCCGAGGGGCGGGAAGGCGCCGGCGAGTTTCACGGCTCGCTTGATCAACGGCACAGCGAGCCCATCTCCCCTCACCAGCGCCTACCCGGCCTCGTTCCTCGGCCTGACGACCGGGTAGGGCCACAACCACCGGTCAGTTCAGCTACGCGTCGATGGTGTCGTGGTCGATCTCGTAGGCGCCGGCGACGATGAACTCCTTGCGCGGCGGGACCTCGTTGCCCATCAGGAGTTCGAAGACGGACTCGGCTTCCTCGGCGTCGTCGACCGTGAGTCGGCGTAGCGTGCGGTGGCGGGGGTCCATGGTCGTCTCAGCCAGCTGATCAGCATCCATCTCGCCCAGGCCCTTGTAGCGCTGTACGGGGTCCTTCCAGCGGACATTCTTGCGCTGCAGCTCGGCCAGCTTGCGCTGCAGCTCGGCATCCGAGTACGTGTAGACGTACTTCTCCTGGCCCTTTTTCGGGTTGGACAACTCGATGCGGTGCAAGGGCGGCACGGCCGTGTAGACGCGCCCGGCCTCCAGCAGCGGCTTCATGTACCGGTAGAACAGCGTGGCCAGCAGGCAACGGATATGAGCACCGTCCGAATCGGCGTCGGCCATGAAGATGATGCGCCCGTACCGTGCCGCCTCCAGGTCGAACGTACGACCCGAGCCGGCGCCCACGACCTGGATGATGGACGAGCACTCGGCGTTCTTGAGCATGTCGGCCACGGTGGCCTTCTGCACGTTGAGAATCTTGCCGCGAATCGGCAACAACGCCTGGAACTCCGAATCGCGCGCCGCCTTCGCGGTGCCGAGAGCCGAGTCGCCCTCGACGATGAACAGCTCGGACTTCTCGACGTCATTGCTGCGGCAGTCGGCCAGCTTCGCCGGCAGCGAACTGGACGCCAGGGCGCTCTTGCGGCGCTGGTTGTCGCGCTGCGTGCGTGCCGCGATGCGGGTGCGGGAGGCGTCGACGACCTTCTGCATCAACTGGCGCGCCTTGGCCTTGTGCGCGGTCTTGTTCGATGTCAGGAACGCCTTGAGCTCGCGGGTGACGACCTGGTTGACGATGCGGGTGACCGGCGGCGTGCCGAGCACCTCCTTGGTCTGGCCCTCGAACTGCGGCTCGGCCAGGCGCACCGTGACGACCGCAGTGAGCCCTTCGAGGATGTCGTCCTTGATGACGTCGGGATCACCGGACTTCAGCAGGCGAGTGTTGCGCAGGACGTCGTTGAACGTCTTGGCCAGGGCGCGTTCGAAGCCCTGCACGTGGGTGCCGCCCTTGGGCGTGGCGATGATGTTGACGAACGAGGCAACCTTGGTGTCCCAACCGGAGCCCCAGCGGACGGCGATGTCGACACCCAGGTCACGCTCGACATCCTGAGGGGTCATGTGTCCCTTGCCGTCGAGCATCGGCACGGTCTCGGTGAACGTGCCCTCGCCCTGGATGCGCAGGACGTCGGTGACCGGCTCGTCGCCAGCCAGGAACTCGGTGAACTCGGTGATGCCGCCCTCATAGCGGAACTTCTCCTCGTGCAGTTCCTCAGCTCGCTCGTCGCGGATGACCAGTTCGAGGCCGGGCACCAGGAACGCGGTCTGGCGCGCACGTGACACCAGGTCGTCGTAGGAGAACGTGGCGGACTTGATGAAGATCTGCGGGTCCGCCCAGTAGCGCACGCGGGTGCCGGTACGCGCCTTGGCAACCTTGCCGATCTTGCGCAGCGTGTTGTCGGCCTTGAAGCCGGCGTCGGGTCCATCGCCGTCGAAGACACCCGGGACACCGCGCTGGAACGACATGGCCCACGTGGCGCCGCCCTTGTCGACCTCGACGTCCATGCGGGACGACAGCGCATTGACCACCGACGCGCCGACGCCGTGCAGGCCGCCGGTCGCGTTGTAGGAGCCACCGCCGAACTTTCCGCCGGCGTGCAGCTTGGTGTAGACGACCTCGACGCCGCTCAGGCCGGTCTTCTTCTCCTTGTCGACCGGAACACCACGACCTTCGTCGCGCACCTCGACCGAGCCGTCGGCGTGCAGCATGACGTCGATGTGGGCACCATGACCCGACAACGCTTCATCGACCGAGTTGTCGATGATCTCCCACAGGCAGTGCATGAGACCACGCGTGTCGGTGGACCCCACGTACATGCCCGGACGCTTGCGGACCGCCTCGAGACCCTCGAGTACGAGCAGATTCCGCGCGTCGTACGCCTGGCTTTCGATGGTGCTGAACCTCCTGTGTGCGCCCTGCTCCAGACTAGTCGTGTGCGCCGACAGCGCAGGCCAGACACGCGGCTCACGAACCGCGCGCCTGACCGGATTTGTCCCCGGTCGAGAGTATGTATGGGATACATCACCAATGGCGTTCAGGAATACCCGGACCGTGATTGGATGTTGACCCACAGGCAAGCCCCCGAAGAGAAACGAGGCCGACCGTGACGACACTGACCGCAACCGCCCCCCTGGATGCGCTCGACCGTTGCGACCGCTGCGGCGCGCAGGCGTACGTCCGCGTGACCTTCGGCGAGACCGGGGAACTGCTGTTCTGCGGCCACCACGCCCGCCAGCACGAAGAGAAGCTGCGCGAGCTCGAGGCCGACATCCACGACGAGACCGCTCGCCTCTCCGAGAAGCCCGAATTCGTCGACTGACCGTTCCTAGACGCGAATGCCCCGGCCGTCGGCCGGGGCATTCGTCAGTCTTGGCGTGCTGTCAGTCCAGGTAGTCGCGCAGGACCTGGGAGCGTGAGGGGTGGCGCAGTTTGCTCATGGTCTTGGACTCGATCTGGCGGATGCGCTCGCGCGTGACGCCGTAGACCTTGCCGATCTCGTCGAGCGTCTTGGGCTGGCCGTCGGTCAGACCGAAGCGCATCGAGACGACGCCGGACTCCCGTTCGCTGAGCGTGTCGAGCACCGCGTGCAACTGCTCCTGCAGCAGGGTGAACGAGACGGCATCGGCCGGGACGATGGCCTCGGAGTCCTCGATCAGGTCGCCGAACTC
>Ga0164243_10001182_pt1 | contig 45096 bp, 36 predicted proteins | sample OricompcompostOP_FD_108781 | JGI IMG/M metagenome (GOLD analysis project Ga0164243, IMG submission 108781) | Organic Plus compost microbial communities from Emeryville, California, USA - Original compost - Organic plus compost (OP) | ecosystem: Engineered > Solid waste > Mixed feedstock >...
CCGCACTTGGTGATGGGAGCTCTTCTATCTCGCTAACAGAAGCTGCTAGGCTTGAGCTTCTTGTCCTTTTGTGAAACGGCATTGCTAGACGTTTGGGGGAATCGAGCCACGAGAAGGGAATGGTGTGGGAATAAGGAAGCTCCTCATCTTCCGTAGGATGGGCCAGATGCGCAGACATGTGGATAAAGCGGCAGCAGTAGAGATGACTTGAAGTGGGTATAGGATATGTTGAATGAAGCTTTGGAAGTAATAATGAGGTTGCTAATTGATTGGCGTTTGGTTCAAGGCAGCAAGTAGTTCGAAAGTGTCGATGGATCACAAGAGATCAACGGAAATCAGGTTGCAAGAATGACAAGAAGGACGGTTCCTCCCGACGTCCCTCAAGAAGTCAATGAAGGCGGGCTCTCCACCTGCGCCGTGGTTCGCATCCCGTCTGTCGGCAGGCAGCCAACGTCATGGTAAGAAGTGGAAGAACTGGCGCAGGCTGCCTTCTTCCCTCTCACCCATTATTAGCCCTGCAGCCCAGATCCTGCAGCGATTGAAGATCGCTGATTCGCTTATGGAGATCACCATGAGCTGCTGATGGCGGGTTGGCTGTGTCTTTCATTGGCCCTCCTGACAAACCCCTGCAGTAGATGGCTCTCCCGTTTCAGGGGACATTAAGAAGATGATGGGAGGGCCCGGTTGGCTCCTTGGAGGGCAGGCCCTAGATCAAAAGACAACCAGTCGGCGAAATCAAGGGTTTTCGAAACTCGAAATTACTTCGCTTGGTGGAAACATTGTGTTCATGAGATGTTCCATGACAGTTCACAGGGCTGCAGGGGTTGTCGCTCCCCACCCCCGACCCCTTCTTCCCGGGTCGGCATCCCAGAAGACTTGTCTCTTGGTGCAATTGTTCATGAAGCACTGACTGCATGGGTGGCAATCGTTCTTGAATTTGATCGTGAGTGCGGTCTGATGGTGAAGTCCATCGAGTCGTATAGGGACTGTTCGGGATATAAAGGAGAAATGAATCTCTTCTGATTGGAAGCAAATGATGGAAGAGAAATCTAAACAAAGTTTCCTGTATCACTGTCTTCGATAAAAACGAAACCATCTTGCGCGCACAAATGGCTGATCGTCGCGACTCAATGCCGCTGTCCAGCGGCTGCACATCAACGTATGCAACCTGGTCCAACGCCCCGATCACTGGTCTGCCACGTACAGATTGCTAACCCTAAGTGTCCAGTAGCAGCAGCAGACCCGTAGATGGCGGCGCTAGTGGCATGCTGGACGCCTTCATGTACGACACGTCGTCGATCCAGGAACGGCTCTTATTCCCTTCATCTGCAGCCTGTCAATCGTCGAGAAACGCGAGCGTCTTGGCCGTGATCTCGCGGTGTGACTCTTTGATGAATAGCAGCTCTAATAGCAGCTGCGGGAATTCTTCCGATCTTGTTCTCTCGGAGTGAATAATTGGGCGGAAGCAGTGGGGAGGGTCCGGCCTGGACCAAGCAAAGCTCCCTTTTCCCTTTCCACAGAACCACGACCAGCGATGGTCCCCAACCCTCGATCCCGCCAGCCAAACCTCCAATTGTATCCGCATCCGACTCTTCAGACCTCGATCTATTGCATGCGTCTTCAAGCATATTCACGAGTCAGCTTGCATCTCTTTCCCCGGATAATGACGATTTGGAACCAAAGAATGGGAATAGACTAGGCCAGCATCCCTGCCGGGCCAAATTATTCCCACCACCCAAAGCTTCCCCAAAGGAGAACCGCAACACCACATTGGTCTCGTATAAGTACGACCCAACCCTCCCAAAGTCCTCCCATCAACCTCACGGACGCATGAAGACGGAAGCGAACCATAAAATGCGCTCGAATATATAATCAAACCTCCCGGGAAAGTAGCCGGATGACGAAGACGGGCCTCCCGCAGAACAAATGCAACTCTCGGCGAAGGAGATGCCGCTCTTCGCGGGGGTGGAAGAGCATAAGCCCGGTCTGATTAGATGACCGACTTGATGGTTGAGGTTTTGGACATCTTTGGGACTCCTATTTGAGCGCAGAGCGAACAAGAGAAGGAGAGATTCTCCAGAGGACGCAAAGTATAAAGGAACCGGCAAAGTCGTGCTTGGGGCACTTACAACCCGGAAACTCGTCATTACCATCAAACCCAGTTTCGAAGATTTTTGTTTCTCAAAAAAAAAAGCTCCATAACACCATGCGTCTCTCGCTCGGGGTCCTCGTCGCTTCCTTCACGGCCGCCCTGGCGGCTCCGGCTCCCGAAGCCGAACCAAACACCATCGAACGACGCGCCCCTTCTTGCAACATCGTCAGCGATGCCTGCTACATCAGCTGCGCCGGTGGAAGTGCATACCTCAACTGTTACGGTTCTTACGTATGTCACATGGCACTTCACATCTTGTTAATGGCCCGTCATGGCTCGCCGTACTAATGGATCCATCTCATGGGCGTGTAGTGCGTGGCTACAGGAACTGCTGGCAATTATGGATACTGCAAATGCAAGTGTCGTTACGGCTAGGCTAGATCTCGGAAGAGGATATTCACAGTCAGATAAAATGAGAAAGAAAAGAAAATAAAAAATGTATTCATTGAGCGCTGTATTGTCCCCGTCTAATTCTGTATATATGTATATATCAAGATCTCGAAGTGAATGATAACACGGCTCAAGTATCCCTCCAGAGTAGAAATGATGCTCAAACGCCATTCGCAACAGCCCGCCTGAGCTGGCCCCCAGAAATAATCTGCCCAAACCCAAATCAAAGGATGTAAACTCAGAAGAGATGAACCCCCTCAACCCTCGCCGAAAAAGGAAGGAAAAATAAAGTTTCATGATGGGTATCATAACGTGATGTTTTCCCTTCAATATCACTCGTTTATAAGAAGAAATGTAGGAAGAGAAAAAAAAGAAAATGAAGACAGAGAGGGAAAAAAGCGACTCCTCACCATCCCTGATACAGCCACCATCCTAAGACGATGGCTACCATAAACGTACCAAGGATCAACGCCCCCTCTTGAGTACTCCACAGAAACATACTCCATCCGGCCATTACTTCCTTCTTCCTTGCTGCTGCTCGTCGCTCCCAGGCCTCCGGGTCGATTGTCACAGGCAACTTCATGCGAGGATCCAAGTTCCATTCTGCCACCGTTGCTGCGCTGACCCCATCCTCGAGTTCCTTCGGCGGGATCAGGTCTACCTTGTCGATGACAGGAACCTCCACTCGCAGGAAAACGGGCCGATGGTCGCTTGATGACACAACTGGCATGCAGTCATAGCTGTGAACCTTCATCTCGGGGGTCGCCTTGGACAGCCGAGCCTTCGTCCACGGAGCAATGTCGAGGTAAAGAATCCGATCGGTCCAGGAAGGATACCTATGCGGGGCAAATTTCCAGCGGACATTGAGAGGGTCTCTTAAGGTGGACGACTCGGCGGGCAAAATGTCATACTTGTACGTTGGGGGAAACTCGATCCTGTGCTCCGAGAGTCCGTGAAGGGTCCGACCAGAAAGGCGCTCCCGAGTGAGCTGGTCCAAGGGCAAGAACTGCGGGTAATAGTGCTCAGACTCCGGGTCCAGGCTTGGGAAGTCCGCATCTGGCGGGGGTGATGTGGCAGATATCCGGTAGTTCAAATCTCCACCGACGAAGAGATGCGACGTGGGTTTGAAGACCGAGATGTCATGCAGTCGCTGCTGCATCAAGATACTCTCCTCATTAACTTGATTGTGCAAAAGACGTACAGCCTCTTCAACACTAGCACGTCCATTCCCGGCCTCTTGGGCGTTGGCGGAGGACGAAGCGCCGCCGGACGAGGAGCCACTTGGCTTCCTAGGCTGAAGGATCTTCTCTGGGTTGTCAAAGGTCATGCTTCGCATGATTGCCGCCCAGTTCGCGTTCCGCCTCGCAAGGTTCCACTCCATGGCAGCAAGATGCGTCGCGACAAAAGTCATCTCTGAACTCTTGTCGCTTCCAACTCCCTCATACACGATCCGCAGACCAACCGCACCCTTGTTTCCCATCTCCGCGGCGCCGAAGCCGACTTCTGCCTCCTGCACGTCCGCCACGGTTTTCGGATCCCGCGCAAAAAGGAGTATGGCGGTCATACCGACATTCTTCGATCGCACGAGCGTATACACCGGCGGCGCCACCAGGGTCGCACGGGTGAGGGGCGAGATGGCCCCATCGCCGCCGGGAGCGTCTTCCAGAGCCTCGGGGTTGTTCAGGACATCGGCGGCGAGGTTAAGGGCCTCTTCGTAGCGTGTGAGGTAGGGGTTGAGAAAATACGATCCGATGAAGGAATACGCGATCGGGGCTACTTCCTGAAGCGAGCTAAATCCAAGAATACGAATGATTAGCGAACAATCGGCTTGCGAAACACAGTAATCCCGTGCTCGAATACGACCAAGATAGCGTCGTCATTCCCTAAAAGTACCCCGCCACCACCATCGCGTGACACGATTGAAGGGTTGGACTCTCTGTCTTAGAAAGAGGGTGGGTGTGTCACGGGGTGCAAAGCAAGCAGGAAAGACTCACAAGACTACGAGATCCGGCAGCTCCGCCCGCTGTTTCAGTGCGGTATGGAGATGGGTCGCAAATACGGGCACGTCGATAAAGTTCTTCGCGCAGTTGAAGGTGAGGAAGAACACGTCGACGGCCGTCGAGGGGGTCATGGTCGAGGCGGACGAGGACCGGCTTTCACCAGCAGTAGCAGACACTGGGACGGAAACGGAGGCGATCTTGTCTGCGGTCGCTGGCGCTGGTTGGGCGAGACTTGGAGTTTCTTGGGGGTGGGGCGCTTTTGTGCGGCGGAACATTCCGGTTCAGCAGCCTGACTGGCGTGGATTTTCAGTTCTGGTGTCTTTCGATTATAGGCGCTACTGCCCAACAAAGTGAGAATTTCCAGGCCTTTCTCTGTGTAATTGTTCGATTGGGGTTTAGCCCAGCTTGGAGAGAGCAAAGTACTTGTTGTCAATCTCCTCTCGTCAGGTTTGTGGTTGCACGGATCTCAAAGGGGGAAGATGGCACGAGCGGCGGATCATTGTAATTATATAGACGAAGGTGTCAAGCTTCACGCCTGAATCCTCCTTATGCAGTAGCTCCTTCCTGTTCACTGTTCACGCGTTCCCTCCTTCCGCCTCCAAGTCGATGCAGGCAGCAGGTGCCCTCGACTAAGCTGCCTCCACTTGTGGAAGGAGGGAGCCTCAAGCTAGAAAGCCGCGTGATGACTTGTCCCAATGCATCGATTGATGGATTGATGGATTGATGATATTCGGGTGTACAGCCACGAAAGCTCGTTCTCGATATCCACGATTTAGGAGGGGGTTGGAATTGCAATGGACCCTGCTGACCCTGTTGACCCTGCCCCTTGCCTCAACTGTATGTCCGGTAGGCTGGGAGAGGAGAGGAGGGGGAGGGAGCTGAATCCATATGTAGGAGGCTGCGCTAGCCTGGCATCCGGACCAGAGCCTGGCTAATAAACGACAACGACTAGAAAGACCCTTGGGCATTCACAGCCACGCTTCTGCGGGGAACCACTTCTCGAAGAGGCTGGCTTATAAGCTATGACTGTTGCTTTCAAAATGGATTATTATATTTTCTGTTAGCTTTGCATCAAGCTCTAGAAATTATCTACAGGGGTCCGTAGCTCTGTCCCTCGCCAGCCCATGACGCGAGGACAGCCACCATTCACCGAGTCCTTCGATATCTGCAGGTTCCAGCCAAACGGTCTCATCTCCCAGACCTAATCTGAGACTTGAACCCATCGACGGTTTATAATATTCCTCTCTGACTCGGGACCCAGATCAGAGGCAGAAGTAGGTCTAAAAATCTCTAAAATAATGGTCATATTTCGCCGCCATCTCGTCGGTATAAACGACGCGTCGCCCGTCGTCTTCCGGGTATCGATCAAAACACTGCGTGTCGTCCGGCGCCTTGATCGGAGGGATGATTGGACCATTGGTCCGCCGATGGTAGACATCGTCCCAATTCACGTCACGGAAGAACGGGTGTTCTTTAATCCTTGCTGCGCCTCCGCTTATGTTGCCTAACCTCTTGGATCGGTCCACTGTGCAGAACTGTCGGATGAGATCTTTGGCTTCCGCCGACAAGGCCGGTTCGCTGGGAAAGACAACAGCCTTATCCACGATCCTAGTTTCGTCGGAGCGGTGTGACGCTGGTGGTTAGCACAGCCCACTCACACCCTGCAGTAGCTGACGAGATGACTCCATGCAGCATTTCGATAGCTTCTAGGCTAGGTCCAGCGGAAGAGGGGAAATACAACTCACTGTTTGTAGATCTCGATGGGATTCTGGTGCCAGAATGGCGGATACCCCGTCAAGAACTCGTATAGTAAGATCCCCAGCGCCCACCAGTCAACTGCTGTCGTATGCCCCTTGTTCTGGATCACCTCTGGTGCAAGATACTCCGGCGTACCGCAGAGCGTGTATGTCTCGCCGGGCCTGTCGCCTTCACGGCCGAGGCGCTTCGCGAAGCCAAAGTCTACCAGCTTAATATGGCCATCCTTATCGAGCAAGAGGTTTTCGGGCTTCAGATCTCGGTAGGCGACCCCGCCTTGCGTTTCGTGGAGGTACTCCAAAACGAGGACGAGCTCGGCTATATAAAATCGAGCAGTAGGTTCATCGAAACGCCGCATCCTCCTCAAGTATGTGAAAACCTCTCCGCCGGGAATATAGTCGAGTAACATGTAGACGCTGTCGCGGTCGGAAAACGAGGCTATAAGTCGCGTAATGAAAGGGTGTCCGCTCACGTCGCTCAGGACAGCACGTTCGTTGCGGACATGGTCCAGCTGTTTTAACCGGATAACTGCGCAGAGAGAGGTCAGAGAGGAAACTTGGTGGTTGGACTGACAATGGGCAACGGGCAGCCGCAGCCATAAAGCCTGGGGATAGGGCGACGAGCGGTGACATCAAAGGATCGAGTTACCTTCAGATTTGCGGAGTATTTTTAGGGCATATACGCTGTCATGGTCGTCTTCGGGGGCGTCGGCGGGCTTCACGAGACATACTCGAGCAAAGGTGCCTAGGTACCGATGGTGGTTAGCTGATCCTTGGAGACAGGCACCTTTTTGTGAAATGAGGAGATCGCGAACCCGTTCCCAGAGTCCTTATGAGGCGGAAATCCTTCAGAGACACCTTGGGCTGGCCGTCACTCGATCGTGACGCCGATCCGACTCCGTTTTGATGCGCATCGCTAACTGCACCAGCTCCGAAGGGCTGCGCTAGCGCCGCGAGGACGGGAGCGGCAGCAGCGACGTCGCTTGGCATTCGAAGACGGCCGAAGGTTTTATCGAACTTGGAACGAATGGAGCCGGCAGAAAGCCGAAAGGGGTTCGAGCTTCGAGACGTCGTGGTGGCGGGTTGAGGATTCGGGCGCTCAGGCTCGACAGGGACCCATTACAGGAGTCTCCTGCGAATACCTTGGGCGCTGCGAAAGTGATGGCCGAGCCAGAGGTTTAAGGGGAGTGGGAGAGTTTTAACACGTCGGATTGATAGCACAATTGAAACCCAATGCAATGCGTCAAAAAAGATCAAGGTTTCCCTTCATTCGGGTTCGGCTGCGTCAATTGCGAATGTGATGTGATGTGATTTGATGGAGGGGTCTCTCGACTAGGCTCTCCAGCTGGCGCGGGACTCGAGCATTAGAGGGGTGACTTCGGTAAGGGGTGGCATGGTAGCTTCAGCGGCTAGAGGAATTACACTTAGGATGGGAGACAAGACGATGGAAGGGACGGAGCCCACCGCTCGGCCAATCCAAGGAGAGTAAGGTTGGATTGACAATGAGCGTTGGGACTGCAGAAGAGTGGTTTCGAATCGGGCCGGGCATTGGAGATATTTAAGTAATGGTGCAGAGGCAGACTGCCACCTCTCTAATGTCTCCTTCGTGCCTCTGCGGCTGCGTCCGATCAAGGTTAGGTTCCATGCCCCGAGCCCCATCAGTGTTCGCGGGGGTTCGCAATGGCACAGCGGGGTACTCATCAAATGCTCATTCTCACGACAAGTCAGAGTACGAACTACGAGGTAAACCCCCCCAAAGTGTCAATCAAAATCGGGACAACAGTTTCTGTTGGTGCAATTGCTTACCTTCGTATGCGCCCTTCAGCACCCGATAGAACTCGATGCCAGCCATGATTGGCTTGGTGCGCAGCCAAGAGATATGACGCAACAGCTCGAGGCGTGATCGCATCCTCTCCTGCTTGTTCCGCACCCGAGCCTTCTGATAAAGTGAATTGATCCTGCTAGCGGCTGCTTAAGGTCTTTTTCGCGTGCTTTGTAGAGTTACCGATCGGAATATGTCCCCTGGTCACCTCATGTTCCGCTGAAAAAGATCTCGGTCAATAGCTCAGAGGAAGCAAGCGCTTGCAGGCGGCACTTCGCTTCTATCTTCTGCCGCGCAGATGGAGCGTCGGTTGATGTTGATGCTGTGAGGCCGGAAGGGGGAATCCCCGGATGGATCAGATCAAATGAGGCCGAGCACGCGGCGTTCCAAATAATAAGACGGCGGGCGATACTCGGGGATCCCGACCGATTTCGAAGTGCATGACGTCTGTCACGCCCATACTTCGGGAGTTTAGATTCTCCTGCCCTTCCAGGCTACGAACCGATGCATTGCAACAAGATGTCGACGTCGTTGTACCACCCTGCTAACACAAACCGAGAGCCTCGAAAGGGAATCCATGCCTGTCCATGCACGAATAAAGAGCGCCCGCGTAATGTTACCCAATGGGTAAATCTGTTGTTGTCAAGTCTGGCCTGCGAATAGAGCTCAACGGACCGACTGATAAGAGCTGCAACTGTCACTATGATGCGGTTTACCAAGCAAACGGGTCGGCACCTTCGCCGCCCCTATTTGCCCTATTGGCGATTGCCGACCAGGGGAGAAGAGATTGGGAGCTACACTGGAATAGGAAACGAATTGTTTTCGGATGAAAATCATATCATGGCCATTTGCTATCGTCAAATTGACCAGGACATGAGCTTCTGGACTGGGGCGGGGGGACATGAGACATCGCGTCGTCGAGCAAACACTGATTCCCCTGGTGGCTGACCGAGGATGGCATCGGATGGCCTGGCGCCCCAGGAGGCAGGCAGATGAGAGATGCAAATGGCATCCTTATTTCACGGGGGATCAATCCTGTATTACGATATCTATCAAATCAAAGTCTGAGGTAGCTGGCTGAGAGTCCCGCCGCTATCAAGCCAGAATCATCCACTGTTCAAGCTGAGAGACCATTAACAGTGGTACACTCTTGTTCTTGGAGGGGAGATGCCGGGACGCTTCAGTGTGTTGTTGATTGTTCAACATCTCCAGGGGCTAGAAACTGAGGGGGATTGATTGATGTTAGAGCGCACGAAGTAAGCACAGACACAGGTCATCAGCAGGATCAAATCCATGTGCAGTCTAATATTGTGCAGTCACGGCTAGCAATGTGTACCTATAGCACCTGTAAGATATTCCGTATAGACAGGTACCACAGATATAGAGGTACCTCAATCCGCCTTGCTGCACTAGACCCCAGGTCATTAGTGCTCCGCTGTTCTTGATGCGTTCTTACCGCCTAGCCCCACCCACTGAGCGAATGAACTATCCGGTGGGTTGGCTCTGGCTGCTCCTGCCACAAGGCTGCCTCTGCCGCATCCTCAATGCTCCCTTGACCAATTCCAGCTGTAGGTATTGCGAATGCCAGCATTCGACCGTTTGCTGCCCCTCCGAGATCATCTCGACTTTCATACCTATTTTCCAAAGTGTCCATTTCTCCTTTTTCCATTTCATTCTTTTTGTTTCAACCGCATTCGCCTGTTCCCGGACCTGTCGCTCTTGGCTTAGCTACCCATCACAATTACTGTCGTGATTCGTTCGCCCCAAGGAGCCAGCAGCTCAGGTTGCTCAACATCCTCCCCCTCCTTACATCCTTCACCGTGATGACCGCGGGCCGAGCCCACTGCGAGTCATGTTGAACAACTTCACGAATTTCGTTCAAAAGGCTCAGCAGCTGATCGATTCCACCCAAGGGTTGAATCTTTCCGACCCGAACCGAAATCCGTCCAAGGCCGTCCTCTTCCAGAGCCAGTTCCGTCTCCCTTCGTCCCAAACGCCGCTCCACGAAATCAATGCCGAGTTGACTATACCTGCCTCCAATGTCACCCACGGGGACAAGGCCCAAGATGCTGGCTGGCACTACGCTGGAAAGCTTCACCTCTCCGAATCGTTCATGTGCTTCTCCACCACCCCGAGCAGCTTCGTTCACAGCGCCAGCACGACAACGTCATCGCTTTTCACCGCCCAGACATACGGCGGCGGCCCTAGTGGCAACGGATTCACATTTCCTCTATGTGCGATACGCCGGGTAGAGAGGCTTAATAGTCAGAACTTCCAGGTGGGCATATTCTCCTCTTCCCCCCCTTTTTCTCTCTCTCTACTCTCGGCACCCTTGCCTACGCCATAGCTAGGCACCAACTCCCTCGTTTGCTGACTCTCCATCACTCACCCAGTTCGCCCTCGCGATAACTACCTGGAACGGCTTCATGCACGACCCACCGAAGGCAAAAGACGGGACCAAGGACACTTCGAATGTAAGGGAACAACGGATAACCATACATCTGGCCAGTACTCGCCAGGCTTGCGAGAGGTTCTGCGATGGCCTCAAAAGGGGCCTGCGTGCCAACGTCGTCAATGTCGCGAAGATGAAGCGGGTGTCCACCCAGTGCTACTCCGAATATTTACTACGTACCGAGGATAGGAAGAATGCCGACCCTCCCGACGCAGGCCTTGGTATGATATTTCGCTACCCAGGCGATCCGAAAAAGATGCGGGATCGAGCCAAAATGCGTCTTTGGGGCGAGTATCTAAGGGACAACGGAAGGAACCTTACTCTGATCCGACAACCCACCTTTCACAAGCTCATCCGTGTCGGTCTGCCGAACCGCCTTCGAGGAGAAACCTGGGAGTTGACGTCTGGATCCATCTATCTAAGACTGGAGAACCCCACCCTTTATACCGATACTCTAACGAAATTTTCTGGAAAGGAATCGCTCGCGATTGACGAGATCGAAAAGGACTTGAACCGTAGCTTGCCGGAATACCCTGGCTTTCAGAGTGAAGAGGGTATTGGCCGGCTACGGAGAGTCCTGACCGCCTACAGCTGGGTCAACTCTGACGTTGGGTATTGCCAGGCCATGAATATTGTTGTGGCCGCGCTACTTATTTACATGTCTGAGGCCCAGGCCTTCTTCCTGCTCTCCGCCCTGTGCGATCGGCTCGTCCCGGGTTACTACTCGACTACCATGTACGGCACCCTTCTCGACCAGAAGGTATTCGAGTCTCTTGTCGAGAAGACCATGCCCATTCTCTGGGAACATCTTGTAAAGAGCGACGTCCAGCTATCCGTGGTCTCCCTACCCTGGTTCTTGTCGCTCTACATCAACTCCATGCCTCTTTACTTTGCCACTCGTGTCTTGGACGTGTTCTTTATTGAAGGACCCAAAGTCCTCTTCCAAGTTGGCCTTGCGATATTGAGGATAAATGGCGAGGAGCTCTTGGATGCGACGGATGATGGCGCTTTTATCTCTGTTCTCAAGTCCTACTTCTCTCGTCTCCATGAGTCGGCTCACCCCAAGTCGGAGAATCCCAAACTCAGGGCCGTTACTCGGTTCCAGGAGCTCCTGGTTGTCGCCTTTAAGGAGTTTTCCGGCATCACGCACAGCACCATTACCGACCTTCGGTTAAAGAACAAGGATGCCGTTCTCAATAATATTGAGAATTTCGCCAAGCGCACAGCCATTCGCAACCTCGGTCCTGACAGCAAGCTGCTTAGCACGGAAGAACTCGGTGCGCTATATGATAGGTTCTACGGTGTACTCTACGAACGCCAGCAGCGGATAAGGATTGTCCAAGAGGAACAGCGTCGCAAAGCTAAATCGAATCGCGGGCGAGTCACAGATCTGTTTCCCGGTGCGCACACGCAAGATCACAGTATAGAAAAGGGTAGAGTCGGCCTCGGCCCTAGCACAAGTCTCATGGACTACGACGCCTTCCGCGAGTTCCTCGCCGGCATCTCGAAATGGGCCATCGCAGATACCCCTCCAACCCCGAGAAGGGACACTTTCGCTGACCGAGATAAGAACTCGTACTACCAGCGTTCAAGGAGACCTTCTGAAGCCCTTTTAGGCCCATGGGGTAGCGGCCCAGAGCCGGCCGACCACGAATTCCTGCAATTGCTGTTCCGGAAATGGGACGTGGACAACAACTCGGCACTGACGCTCCAGAATGTGGTAACCGGGCTCGCAAAGATAAAGTCCAAGCGCGATATCATGGCCACGATCAACTACTTCTTTGATCTCTACGATGACGATGGCGACGGCAAGGTGGATAGGGAGGGGATCTTGCGAATGTCCGAGGCACTGCTCTTCCTCTCTCGGCGAGGGCTCGAGGGCTCGCTGAGCGTTTCTGCTGTTAGCCCGAACGGGGAGGCAGGCGGCAACCCGAGCACGTCGCAGCTCAGTCTCCCCGGGATCTCGAACAATGAAAAATTTCTAGGTAGCGTCAGCGCCTTCATACGGCGCTGCTTCGAGTATGCCGATCCGGATCATCCGAAGAACCTAGAAGCAACCGACGAGGTTCCAGAAACTCCTGAGATTGACAATACCTTCTCTATCGGCGATGACGACGATGAGGATGATGATGATGACCTCCTCGTTTCGTCTCGACCAGCTTCCCCGACAGGCGCCCCGCAACCTGCAAAGAAGCCGCCTGCGCTATCAATCACAACCGACGCGGAACCGCATATTGAACGAAGGGCTTCCAAAGCACATTCCGAGGCTGCAAATGCGGCACTTGATCCGGCCAATCCCTTACATATTACTCTCCCCACATTCCGCATGGTCATCCTCGCGGATGAGCTACTCGAGCAGTTCTTCGAGTCATCTTTCCCGACCTCCTTCCACATCATCGAGGGTCTCCCGAGCCAGGCTTCCTCCTCTGGAGGATTGACCACATTTGCCAGCCTGGGCTTCGGAGCCCGCGCTCCTGGTACCAGTGCACCCGCCCTTGGCGGAGCCGGCCGCGGACTACGTGGTGTACTGGACAATATCGTGACGGACGGCATGAGGGTTGCTACGGAAGTCAGGAGAAGGATGGAGGAGGCACAACGCGAGCTGGAGAAGAACGCCCAACCTGGTCAACGGCCATACGCCGATGACGACGAGGAGGATGAGGAGGATGGGGGTGCTGGTGCTGGTGCTGGTGCTGGTGCCGGTGCTAACGCTCGTCGTGGAACGGTCGGTTCGACGCTAGACTTTGAGAGGAGGTCCGTGAGGAGTTCGGATCGGGATTTGCTCTCGGGAGCGGACGCCGAGGCGGCTAGCGAAGGCGAGGGATCTAAGGCTGCAGGCGTGCTGTCCTTATTAGATACGGATCCGGGACTTAGCGGGTCGGGTTCTGCGGGGAAGGGCTTGGTGGAGTTTGACGGGAGGAATTGAAAAGAGTTAGGAATCATTACCAGGATGATGTGATGTGTTGCTATATCTTGTCCTGATCCTTCCCTGCCTTTTCTTGGCCCTCCACTCTTTGTTTTGCATGTTTCGGCGTAGTGAGTTGTTTCTGCCTTTTTGTCTCTCTATCTACTTGGGATGGCGCTGTATGGTTATATTGCCTGGAGGAGAGACATGTGCTTGGAAGTTATAACTGCTGGTAGATTTTAGATTCTACGCATTTTGGTGAGGGGAAGTGAGCTTCGAATTATAAAATGAAAAGCAAGCATCAGAGCTATTTCTTTTGTTTTATTTTTCAGAGTCGGATTTTGATGATATCGAAATGAGATCACAGAATCGCGGGATCGATTTCTCCCGGATTGTGAGCTCAAAGTTTTCATTTCTTTACAAGCCATCACAAGATCAGTTTCTGGGTAGTAGGCCATCATTAGAACGAATCGACGGGCATCGAAAACATTTCATTCATACATCCATGGCACCATCTGAGAAACAGTCATCGGAAAAACGCAAAACGAACATCTCAGTCAAGATATCTCCGAGAACAAAAACATTAGACAACATAACAGAGAAGCAATGTCCAAGAGCAAGGCAACTTTGAAATCCGCGTGGTATCATATCAACCATAAAGTCACCATCCCTCCTCCTTCCATATCCCAAAGCAGATAGGAAAGAAAGAAAAAAAGAAAAGAAGTACAAGTATCACCTGTTCACACACACACACACACACATACACCGCCCTCTCCCTTCCCTCGCTTCCATAACACCTAAGATATCCATTCCTCACTCTCGTATCTTGCCCGCCCCTACCTGAAACTCCTACAAAACCGAATCTACTTCTCAAGATGTCCGTCGTTGAGCAGCATCTCCAACACGATTTGCATCCCCGGAATCTCGGGATGGGTCATCCCAATCTTTACCGTCGTCTTCGAATCAATCTGCCCAGACGAAGAGGAAGGGATCCCGCCCAGCGCAGAGGTCGTTCCAGTAGGACCCCGCGCGCCGTAATCCAAACACCTAACATCGCGGCCCGCAATGATCTGCCTCAAACGTCCATTCTCGGCGTTGCGGACCTCGACGTAGTCGTCGTTGAAAAGGACGAGGTACTGCCCGCAGAGCGTGGCGCCCTTCGCCTTCTTCTGCTTGCCCGAGTATTCCATGATGAGCGTGCGGCTGACGTCGCCATGCTTGTCTACGTAGACGGCGCAGTCCTCATATGCGAGGAGGAACTCTTGGTCGTTGAGACGGAACATGCCCAGCGGCTTCTGGTCGCGGATGCGGCTGGCGATGTTGGCGATGGAGGGTTGCTTGACGTCGGGGATGGACATCGGTTGCTTCTTGTCGAGCGTCAAAAGCTCGAAGCCCTTGGAGGTGGCCACCGCAATGTACGTCTGGAACAGGTTCAAAGAATAACACTCAGTTGGGAAGAAGAACTCGTCGTAGTCGCGGAATGACTCCGTAGATCCCGACTTCCGGCTGCTGCCAAGCCACCTAGACTTCTTCTCCGTGGTCCGGTGGAAGACGGGCTCTAGAACCTTGAAGAAGGTATTGTGGACACCTTCTTTTCTCTTGTAAAAGACAAGCATACGCTCCTTCATGCGTGCAGCCGCAAAGAAGGAGACATCCTTGGCAAGGCGCTGAGGCGCCCGACGAGGATTGTCATGCAGTGGCGCCGGGAAGTTGGACACGGGAGCAACAACATCCAGTGGATAAGAGATCAGGGATCGGTCGGCGATGATTAAACATACAGAGAACTCTTCTAGCACAGCGATTTGTGTGACGCGCTGAGCGGGTACAGTCTGTAATTGCAACATGTTAGTACTAAAAGAAAAAAAGAAAGAAAAGAAAAAAGCCGAAAGTGAGGGAGACAGACTCTCTGCCAGCCACGGGGATCCGTAGCATCGGATATAAACACGCCGTAATCTGTACCGATCGCGATAATGGACTTTCCATACGCCGAGAATCCGGTCGCACAATTCACCTGGGCTCGGCAAACGGGAGGTGGGCCTCGCCCTGGGCCATACACCGACTCGAGGTCTCTTATCGCCCGGTCAAGTGGAGTTCCCTCGATGGGGACGCCTGGTTGCTTCCCTATGGCTGCTATTCCATCGTACGCGAACGCGCTGTCAGCGAGCACGCGCAGCCTGAACGGTTCGGCGTTCTGCGAGAATAGCGCCTTTGCATGACGGGTCTTTGCCTCTATGATCTTGTTGCACCAATCCTGTCTGACCTGGGGCGTGGGCGCGTACAGAGTGTACATGTCGTGGCCCAGATGCTTGATTCGGAAAGGATACATGATACGGCCCTCGGGGTCAGTCGCCAGAGGCTGACCTAGTCGAGGCACGGTCGTCGCCGAAGAGGTCGGTTCGAGGCCAGGCCTGTCACTGCCATTGGTGGCTATCTTGTTGAGCTTGGTGTCGGAGACGGAGGTTGTAGTTCGACCAAGTGGGGCCGCAATACGGTTTTGCTTCGCCACAGCATCGTCGTTGGTGCTTTCAAGACACAGGAGAGGCATCGGTATGGGCTAAATTTAGGGAGGTTAGATGTCAGCCAAATATTATCTTCCATCGGACCAGAAATACAAGGCGGGGCGGGGGCTTACCTCTTTTGAAACGTCATATTTCTTCTCCCCTCGTCCGTCCTTCAGACTAACAGTCTTTGCCAGGATGAGGTAATGGTCAAACAGGAGAGCATGCGTCTCTACCCATCTGACACCCTTGGAGCCCATCCGTTGAAGATCGCCCTGGAATAATAGCTCCCGTCCCAAGTGATCGAGGTGAAGCATAGCTTGGAAACCTGGCCTAAGCACGAGCATCGAGCTAAGCTCCATCATCTCAACCTTCTTTTGCATCTCTGCCACCCTCTGATCGCATTCCAGTGTTACTGCGTGAATCTCTTGAATGGCCTTGGTGAGATTCGTCTTTTCTTCACTATCCTGCAGCATGTTCTTCTCCACAGTAGTGAGAAGGAAACTGTACCGCTGCAGGCGCGTAATGGGAGTCTTGAGGAAATGGGTCCAGTCCAGGCGTTCTGAGCGTTTATGATTTCGTACTTGCTCAAGGAACTGCCTGAAGAGAATGTTACGGTCGGCTTCCCGCCTAACCAAGAACGTTGCGTACGGGTAGGATGATGCGTATTCGATATAGACATCCCGTGCTTTTCGAATCCACTCGCGGAATAGATCACTAAAACCGACAATCCATGGGCCCTGCTCTTGTTGACGGTATTTAAGCTGTGCAAGTAAGTGGTCTTTGTTGGTTTCTTGGACACCATCGACTTTCCCGAAAACGGTCTTGAGGAACTTGTCGATCTTGGCAGGTGCAATGATGGGCGGCTGAAGAGTGCGCAGACGATCTCTATAGAGTACCCTCAACACTTCGAGTTGGTTCATGTAGCCCTCCTCACTCGTGACGATCTCGTGAAGCACATTCTGCCGTTCAATCTCCTTCTTGTGTTTGCCCTCGATGCTTTCCTTAGTGAGCTTAAAGAACGTCGCCCAATCTTCTTGTTTCACCGAGTCCTCGGCCAACAGATCATCGAGATTCGCCTTCTTTAACGTGCGAGTGCAATGGTACGAATAGCAACGGCCCGGAGATTCACACTCGTGTAGTTTAGGCGCATAGCAACCTGAGGCTGACAGCTGCCACAGAACACCAGATATCGACCCCGGTGCGAACTTCACCCATTCCTCCTCGGGCACCAGGATACCGGATTCCAGCATCATGGTCACCACTCGAGCAGAGAGTGTCTCGGCATCGGCAACATTCATTGTTGGAACTTTGCTCGTGAACAACTTGATAAGGCCTTCCTCAATCGTCTTCTTTTTCAGGTCAGGCTCGCCTTCTGTCATTTCCCGCATCCAATTGGCAATGCTGCTAAGAGCCCAGGGTTCGGCGCATCGCTTGAGATCCTGAGAGGTCAGCTTCGAGGGGAGGAACTTGCGTTTGCGGCCCGTGGGTAGTGTTATCATGTCGTAAGTAACAGCAGAACCGGTTTCGTAGTCGAAAGAGGCCGAGTTTTGTTTCCCGTGTTGGGCTTGGCGATACTGTCGCCTTCTTTCCTCTGCGGCATCGGTCCTAGAACGAGATGGAGTCTGGACGGGTGGGGTGGTGGTGTGGCTAGTGAGTGAGATGGATCTTTCGACCTGGGTGTGCGCCGGTCCGGATAGAGCATTATATACCTCCAGACCCTCCTGGCCTTGTCCACGGGAGTCCAAACCCCATGATTGATCCTGCTGATATTGGCCTTGGCTAGTGGTCGCGGCTGGCTGAAGTGATAGTGTGTCAAGCATCGGCAAAGCGGGTAATGGCCGGTTTGATAAACCAGGGTGGTAGAAGATATCGGGATAGTCGTCCTTGTATGGCGATTCGCTCCCGCTCTGCCTTGAATGCAGCGAGGCCTGTTCCTCTCCATCTTCCGCTGGCGGACGGTACGAGCTGGCAGGCTGGAGCCCGCCGGCTCCGGGGTAGTCCATATCTGCCTGTGGCAAAGCCTGGGCAGGGCCCCCCTGGCCTTCATAGCCTCCGAACAAGCCATACGAGGGAAGAGCAGGTAATGGTCTATCGTCTGTCAAGCCAACATCGTTTCCGTACGTGAGGTTGCCTGCATAGCCCCCACTGAACAAGCCAAGGTCCATGCCTCCAAAATCACTGTCGCTACTTTCTTCGTCATCCTGCCTCCTCCCACCGTGATCCGAGGGTACCGGTATCAGGTCCGCATGCGGGTATGGAGCACCACTAAACCTTCGGTCTTCCATCTCGGCTTGCTGCATAGCCAACACACCTGCCGTCCCCTCAGGATCACTTTCTTCCTCGAGTCGATACGGGTAGCGAACATTCGATGCCGAAGATTGTACCTGAACGGAAGTTGATGCCCGGGTTGGATCAGATGTGGGAGTATTGGGATCGTATTGCCGAAGGTGTTCTATATCTTCGTCTGATAATTGGGCTCCGTTAATTGGCGTAGGCCGGTCGCGACGTACAGATCCCCCCAATTCTGCCTCAATGTCCTGGATAATCGTATCTTGGGCTAGTAGTTCATCAGTTAAATCGTCATCTCTCGCAGCACCATTTGAATTCCAGAGCAGCCCATCCTGATGCGCGTCGATGGGCCGGCTTGGAAGGGGAGCATTTGTGGGATGTCGCTGGATGCCCGAAGATGATTGCGGCGGCGGAGATGGCAGCTGCGAGGTGCGGGAGTTTGATCGAGAAGTCCTATTGTAAAACGAAGTTGGATCGTTCACAGAATAACCGGGTCCAGCAGGCATTTGTGAGACGTGGGGATACGGCGCGGAATCGCTCGCTGCAGAGTAAGGGGTGGTGAGGGCGGGACTGTTGGTGTTCGGTGAATACGTGCCGTAGGGAGTGCTATTGTAAGAGGGGGAGTAGGCAGACGGATCGTAACTCGAAACTTGGGAAGATGACGACACATTGTGGAGCGGTGGGCTCGGCAATGGGTTCTCGTACTGGGGTGTGGCAGGCGTAGTCGCTTGGCTTGAACTTGGAAAGGCAGGTGAGTATGCAGTACTGGGCGAGCCATATGCCGCCTGCGACGGCGCGTAATGCGAAGAGTAGTTGTTGTAACCGTGGTATGTCGCATTCCTTTGGGGAACCGCTGTGCTCGCATAGGCGGCTGGATTATATGCTTGGGGGGTGTAGTTGGTCGTGGACTGCCGCAGAGCCTGTTGGGTCAGGGAGCTGCTAGGTTGGATGAGATTGGAATATTGAGGCTGCTGGGCAGGATGATATGGTAAAGACGTCGACTGCGACCTTGCAAAATGCTGCGGATTGTAGGACGACGGGGATGAGAGCTGGTAGGGGGAGGACGGCTGATATTGGTTTTGGTAGGACGGCGCGAAGTTGCTGATCGAGGAGGAAGGTTCAGTTGGGCTCGTCAGAAACAGCTCTTCCTCCCCTCGTGCGGGTGGCGGCGGTGGCAGTAATGGCGCATTCTGAAAGACTTGAGATGACGACTGTGCCGATCCAAACAGAGCGGCATCATCACCTTGATTGAAACTAGGCCGTCGCGTTGGATAGGAAGCATGGTCATTCGACTGGTTTGCGACCGGATACTGAACAGGTGGAACATGGCCGTAGCGGCGCTGATCATCCCCTCGGAACGACATAGTTATCTGTGTCCTCGATAGACTCTCCTCGGTCCGTTGTTTGTCGATGAAATGGCGAGCCAAGCCAGCGGCTCCAAGAGTAATCAAAAGATGAGTCGCTCGTTCACTCCGTTGCTAGGTCGGGCGAGAGGAGATTGTGTTCGTGGATGGTGTTGGTTTGGGGGAGTTTTCCGTGTGTAAGCACACTTTGTTGTAGGCAGCAGGTCGAATGGTAGTCACTCCATCGGTCCTTCCGTGAAGGAAAATCACCACGAAACGACTTGCGCAGGACGGGTTGTGTTGAAGGGCTCGTCAGGATGCCGCAAGGCAGAGACGGCTCGCCAGCCACAATTAGGACGACTGGAAGGACTGGGGCACTGTCGGAGGTAGGCGTCGGCGTGGGCGGGGTGTGTATGAGACAGGGCAGGCAGATGCAGACGTTCGCAAAGTATCTCAAGAGGGATTATCCTCGATGCTGCGGGATCGAAGACGACCCAGCAAAGAGATAGATTTTATCGGCCGATGTAGGTGTTTTTGGCTCTCCCGCTGACCACAACAATTTTGAAGTGGAAGCTGTTGTTTCGTGTGTCTGCAGGCAGGCTGGGGTAGAGGATGGGTTCAAGACGAGTGGTAGGAGAGCCAGGCCAATCGAGGTGGTGTCCTGGACCAGGCGTGGAGGTATGTGCGTCGAATGCCCGCTTGTGCGGTGCGAGCGTTGTTCTCAGAGAAGCAAGATTTGAAGTACGCCGTACCTAAAACTTCACTACGAAGTACACTACGAAGTAACTAGCTTAGGGTGGGCGGCAATTATAGTAGGTAGAACCAAAGCTAAAAAAAACCGTTCAATGTTCTTTTGGGGACTTGGGTGGGGACGGAAGGAGGGCATTACACGCCAAAAGGCAGGGACAAGTCACGAGTCACAACAACGATTGTACTTCGTACTTCGTCGTGTAATTGCCTCAGTAATTGTGTCTTACCCAGGGAAGGAACGTTGAACCCATTTATTACTCATGTTGCCAGCACGTTCTTTCTCCGAGTCTTGACGCTCATGGAGATATCATTAATACCCGTTATCCACGTGCTGTGATTTTTTTTTTTTGCGCTTCAGATCAAACAATCTGATCGATCGATGCTAATTCATGGTGCTCGTATTGGACGCACATGTACCCAGCGACTCTCGTGTGAAAAAGTCCTACAGCGTGGTGTATCCACCAAGAGTTGGAACAACGCCCATGATCGTATTCCAAGCCAAGCAAGCATCGAATCCAGAGCAACTCCTTTGGACGCGTCAGAGGCGATATCTTTTCCTGGCTACCTCACCACCCAAGCGGGAGAGTCGTCCCGAGTCCGAGGCACAATATTCTCCAGGCCCAGCGACAAGGGAACAACACTCGAATTGATATTAAAGGACGGAGGCACATTAACAAAATGCCCCTGTCATGGAGGAGCAACTGCAACGTTGGAGTCCTGCATCAATACACGGGTATAGTTTACGACTTACGTGTTCGCACACTTCTGCCAAGACGTTCCAGGTCAGATATCCCCGGCTCATACGGAGGTCCTAACCAAGACGCGATGCAGTCAGACAACATGAGCGCAGTCAAGACAGCACAGCGACCCCAAAGTGTATAAAATCGTTTTCTTAGCCAATAAGCTTCAATGTTTCACCACTAGGCTATTTTCCAGGTAATGTCCGGAATTCCTTTTGATAGGCCTCATGTCTGCTGGATATTGGATTTCGCTTTGCATATCTGTTGGAGGGGTAGATGAGACTATCTTGTCAGTATATCGTGTGAAATACTGACATTCAGGTAATCTTTTGGCATTTCTCAACTGCATCAATAGTTATTCTCCTTTAGCCATCACCTTATCGCATCATGAGGCGACAGCCAGCCCCGTCGTTTCCTATCCTAGTCACCAACCATCCATCTCAGTATGGCTTTCCTAACACGTAATTATCGGTTTGCAATACGCCTACCCTCACTTGGCCAGTCTCAACAAGGAAAACTTGCATGCCCACGCCAGCAAAATCTCGCATGTACGTGCAAGGTGCAAGCCAGGGATGTCATAAGGCTGAATACGCCCCACCCACGCTCGACATCCATGAAAAATATGCGTCCTCGAACGACGGACAGATGAACGCCTTCCAGATGACACTGGGGTTGGACAAAACGGAACACCATCTAAGACACAGCCTGGCTACAGCGCAGGCCTTTCTCCTGCTGAAAGGTCTTAAAGAGGACTCCCCAAGTGCCAGTCGTGTTCCAAGTCTCCATCACCTGGACTTTTAGCCATTCTGTTTCCAGGCCTCAAGCGCTACACCTGGCAGTTTATATCAGCCAGTCACACCATCACTCCTTCGGCACTTAAAAGTACTCGGAGTTGGTGGTCGGTTACCCCAGATGCTGTGAAACTAATCGAACGCGTTGTTCTGCGAATTCTCTCTTCACAAGCTTCGGGCCTTCTCTATCCGCGACGATAACTGAGTACAAAAGAAACGAAGTGCCGAACCCGTTATCTCCACTCACTGGACTGATAAAAATCGTGGAGATGGTTTCACGAGCACTTCGAGAACGCCATCTCCTACACTAGTCCTCGAAGTCCCATGGTGGGATGATCCATTCAAGAGACAATCCCAAGTCCATCCATGCAGTGGGCACCCCACCAGGGAGGGGGAAGTTATTTATGTTTCTAGCTGGCAGAAAGTGACCCACCCCACACACTCCAACCCCCAATGAGAGGCTTGCCAGCCATCCCCGAACTCATCAATGCCCATGAACCTTTATCACAGCAAGCTGCTTCGGGCACAACTCTATTTCGTATTGCAGACGCAATATTAGCAACAGGATCATGACAGATTGAACATGTCTAGTACCATGCACCTTCTCTTTGTGTTAAGCCAACCCCAATTGCTGACGTTCCCGAGTACCTTCTTTCAAGTGCCAGGAGCTCCTTCCACGACATGTATGAAACCAAACAGTAGATCCCACATCTGAAGAAGGTGTGTTCAAACTGTTCAAATTGTTTTGATACGTGAGAGCCGCCAAAGCTAGTTTACTTCCCGAGCTACACTGTACTGGAACGGAAAAACTTCCGAGCTCGTGCTCACTTCCATGAATTCCATGTGTTACCATATCCCCGCCCTTATTGCCGGACTCTACGAAGTAGGTTAGACAATGGGGCTCCATCAATCACCTTGATCAATCACCCAACCATCACCTAAAGTGGAGTTGCCCCTCTCCCCTCAACCAGCACCAGACTATCAATGATGGCCCAATTGCATCACCTCCCCAGCGAAGTTACATACTAGTAGAAGAGTGCCCTTGTAATGGTAACGACCACGAAAGCTGGGTTTGTAAGCAGCAACTCCGAGATCTTCTTACGTACCGGTTCAGTTACTATGACGCATGTTAAATACCGTTGTTAGAAACGTACATTGGACAATTGGAAGCTTGTGGACTGGAGCGGGGCACTCGTTTCCCCGCTGCCGGACAGACATCGGATCTCCGACTCTTTCCTTCTTCTTGGTTCTCTGCATCTGGAGCAGTTCCTGAATCTCTTCATTTCCTTTAATTCCCAAAGATTCCCTCTAGTCTTCACGTCAAATCCATCAACATCCGCCAACTTTCCATCTCGGAAATACACTCCAATCATCAACCAGGTAGTACAAATCTAATTCAAAATGGTCAAGGCTGGTAAGTTAGCTCTATTTGTACATCCAACCCCACCATGCCATCTATCAAGGTGTTTTGGAGGGTGGTGTTCGTCCTACTTTCTATGAGCACATTTGCGGGCCTTTCTGCAAGGCACGACGTGGCGAGCCCCGGGAAGCTTAAATCGATCCTCCATGTCGGGCCATTATTCGCTAACGGAATGGATTAACTAGTCTGCGTCGTTCGAGGCGACTCGAATATCAAGGGCACTATTGTCTTCGAGCAGGAGTCCGAGTCCGCCCCCACCAAGATCTCCTGGGACATCTCTGGCCACGATCCCAACGCCAAGCGTGGCATGCACATCCACACCTTCGGCGACAACACCAACGGCTGCACTTCTGCCGGTCCTCACTGTAAGTGCCCGTTCGACACGCTTAGACCATGCTATCGGCACAGGTGTCATTATACCATGACTGAAGGGACGGTTGCTAACGTCATTGCTATCAGTCAACCCCCATAGCAAGAACCACGGTGCTCCTCAGGACTCGGACCGTCACGTCGGAGATCTCGGCAACATCGAGACTGATGCCCAGGGTAACTCCAAGGGCTCCGTCACCGATAGCCTTGTCAAGCTGATTGGCCCCGAGAGCGTCGTCGGCGTATGATTAATCCCAATTTGTTCCTGCGACTCACATAGATGCTAACGGTTTGCCTAGCGCACCATTGTTGTCCACGCTGGTACTGATGACCTCGGCAAGGGAGGAAACGAGGAGAGTCTGAAGACTGGCAACGCCGGCCCCCGCCCCGCCTGCGGTAAGTTCTGACATGCTATGCGTTGCATCTATGTATGACCGCAACTAACTGGGATGCATAGGTGTCATTGGTATCTCCGCTTAAGCTGTCGTTGGAAGCTCCCTGACGGGACGGCGCCGTAGTCAACAGAAAGGGTTCCACCAATTTGGTAAATACAGCCATTGTATCTTGAATGCCAGCTATGATAGTCTAGTGCAGACCAGAAAATAGTATTGCCAATGGCTTAATTCGTTGACAGTCCCTTCGATGGCGTTAAGTTTCGAAGTGCGAGCTGATCCCGATAGCTGGGGAAATGTTGGTGGTTGCTTCAGGAGAATCGAAGCTAAGCTAAGCTCTAGAGCTTTGGGCAACACAGTATGAAATTTCTTACTGTGAGACGTTGTGAATGTCATCGTCCTTCATAAATCGTGACCTGCTCCAAGCTGACCAGGGTCAATGCCACAAAACGGCGGCGTTCTTAAATGCCCAGCGCCCTTCTCAATCCCTTTGGAACCGGAATTGAGTGTAGTTTTCAAATTGCCGAAATTCGCAAGAAATTAGACTCAAACACTTTTGAGCAGCTCTGCAGAGCTGATCGATTCTCGGGACATTAATAGATTATTCTGATTCGACATTGAACAATGTGAACAAAAGGAGCATCAATGGTCTTGAAAAATACAGTGTACTTTAAGAACGCTTGGGTTTTGTGCCACGGAGTGACGCAACGAGGACTGGGGCAGCCAGGCGAGGGCGGTTTCATCGACCCCGCAATCCCCATCAGCTGGCCGCAACAATTGCGCCACTTGGCCTGGCCTGGCCCTGGAGCACTGGAGGCTAGGGGTGCTCTGGTCCCTGAAACGGCCAATTAATCGCCTGCCCCAGTGGGTGAAGAGTTCATGCTCCCATTATCGTCGATGTGGAGTTCAATATTAACACGTCAACCCTTCACCGTCTCTGTTGATCAATACTATTACCTGTCCCTTAGTTCATCGCCTCACCTCTCAATCATCTTCTCCCCTTCAAGACCTCTCTGGTCTGCTGCTATCCCTAGAGTATACTTCTGATATATAAGCAAATTCCCCAGTCTGTTAGGTATGTACCCCCCCAGAGCTTTTGCGCCTCTGTCAACCCTGCTCCAGAGTGCTCGCCTGATCTTCTAAGCTTCTCCATGATTCCATTGAACGTCATTGTCTTGAACCCCAATCCCTTGGCATTGAGCTTTGAAGTGCAAGCTACACTTTTCTCCTACATGTCCAGTCTTTCAACTACTATGATAGGCTTACCAAGTAGCTAACTGGTTGGCCGTGCTCTGTCTAGGACCCTTCTTCTCCACGGCCTACCCCTCTCCACGGATACCGCAATGGCTACCGGTAAACAGCTTCTCGGTTACTGCAAAAGCGTGCTTAGCGGCGACACTCTCATCATTGGGAACCCAAACAATGCCGCCGCCGAACGCACGCTGTCCCTCGCCTACGTCAGCGCACCCCACCTGAAGAAGGAGGGCGACGAGCCCTTCGCCTTCCAGTCTCGCGAGTTCATCAGGAACATTGCCTTGGGAAAGCCCGTCCTTTTCACCGTACTCTATACGATTCCTGCCACGGGCCGCGAGTTCGGCGTTGTCAAGGTCAAGGATGGCCCCGATTTGCCTGATGAACTTATCAAGGAAGGCTGGGTCAAGGTCAGGGAGGATGCCGGCAGGAAGGAATCCTCTGAAGAGATCCTTGAGCGATTGGATAGCCTCCGCTCCCTCGAATCCGATGCCAAGACCCAGGGCAAGGGGCTGTGGTCGGGCGCCAGCGGCGTGATTGAGGTTCAGAACGATCTTGGAGATCCTAGCTTCCTGAAGGAATGGTCCGGAAAGACGGTCGAGGGCATTGTTGAGCGTGTCCTAGGAGGTGATCGTCTTCTGACGCGTATCCTGCTATCTGATAAGAAGCACCTGCAAGTCATGACCCTTGTTGCCGGTATCCGCACCCCCTCTACTCAGCGAACGATCCCATCCACAGGACAGGTCCAACCAGCTGAGGAGTTCGGCAACGAGGCCAAGGCTTACGTTGAGTCCCGTCTTCTTCAGAGGCAAATCAAGGTTCACATTGTCGGAGCTAGCCCTCAGGGCCAACTCGTTGCCGAGATCATCCACCCCCGAGGTAACATTGCCGAGTTCCTCCTGCAGGATGGCCTTGCGAGGTGTAACGACTTCCATTCCACAATGCTCGGTCCCAAGATGGCTGCCCTTCGGGCGGCAGAGAAGCAGGCCCAGTCCAAGAAGCTTCGGTTGCATAAGAACCACGTCAGCAAGGAAGGTGGTGCCGGAGCCATGGATATGATTGTCGCCAAGGTCATCAGCGCCGACACCATTGTCGTGCGAAACAAGGTTGGCGATGTCGAGAAGCGAATCAGTATTAGCAGCGTGAGGGGCCCACGGACCAATGAAGCGAGCGAGGCCCCTTTCAGGGACGAGGCCAAGGAGTTCCTCCGCAAGCGTGTGATCGGCAAGCACGTCCACATCAGCATCGACGGATCGAAACCTGCAACGGATGATTTCGAATCTCGCGATGTTGCTACCATAACTGAGAAGGGAAAGAACGTGGGTCTTCTCCTAGTACAGGAGGGATGGGCATCCGTAATCAGGCATCGAAAGGATGACACGGACCGTGCCCCTAACTACGATGAACTCCTGGCTGCTCAAGAAACAGCGAAGACGGAGAAGAAGGGAATGTGGTCCGGAAAGCCATCCAAGGTGAAGCAGTATGCCGACGCATCGGAGTCAGCTCAAAAGGCCAAGGTCCAGCTCGCATCCCTTCAACGGCAACGCAAGATTCCCGGTGTGGTTGATTTCTGCAGGTCCGGGTCGAGGTTTGTCATCCTCATCCCCAAGGAAAGCATCAAGATTACCTTGGTTCTCGGCGGAATCCGCGCGCCCAGAGCTCCTCGTCTACCTAATGACAAGGGTGAGCCTTTTGGCCAGGAAGCCCTTGACCTTGCCAACCGCCGCTGCAATCAGCGAGACTGTGAGGTAGACATTCACGACATCGACAAGGTCGGTGGGTTCATTGGCGCGCTCTACATCAACCGCGAGAACTTTGCCAAGCTGTTGGTCGAGGAGGGTCTCGCTTCGGTCCACGCTTATTCGGCCGAGAGATCCGGCAATGCGGCCGAGCTGTTCGCGGCCGAGAAGAAAGCCAAGGAGGGCAGGAAGGGCATGTGGCATGACTGGGACCCCTCGCAGGAGGAAGGTGAAGAGGAGGAAGCACCCGCGGAAGCATCTAACGGAGCGGAAGATACTGGTGCTAAGAAACCCACAGACTATCGCGACGTTATCGTCACCAGCATTGACGAGAACGGCAAGCTGAAGCTTCAAGAAATCGGACAGGGAACTGCCGCTCTTGAGACCCTCATGTCTGCCTTCAAGAAGTTCCACCTCGACCCCAAGAACAACGCTCCCATCAAGGACGCTCCCAACCGCGGCGATTACGTCGCGGCCAAGTTCTCCGCGGACGGACAGTGGTACCGCGCCCGTATCCGATCGAACGACAGGACCGCCAAGGTAGCCGAGGTCGTCTACATCGATTACGGCAACAGCGAGAAGATCCCCTGGTCGAACCTGAGGCCCCTCTCGCAGCCAGAGTTCAACACGCAGAAGCTCAAGGCGCAGGCCATTGACGCGTCGCTGTCCTTTGTCCAGCTACCCACGGCGCCGCACTACTTCGCCGACGCCCTCGGCTTTATTAACGAGATCACGGAGGGCAAGAGGCTGGTCGGCAGCTTCGATTATGTCGATTCCAAGGAGGGCGTGAGCTACGTTACGCTCTACGACCCCAAGTCTTCCAACGAGCTCCCTGGACCTTTCGAGTCGATCAACCGAGACGTCGTCGCGGGTGGTTACGGCATGGTGGCAAGGAAGTTGAAGGCTTGGGAGCGCAACAAAGCGTTTGAGGGCATCCTGAAGAACCTGCGCGAGGTTGAAGACGATGCTAAGAAGGAGAGGCTCGGAATGTGGGAGTATGGCGATATCACCGAGGACTAAATCTAGCCTCTAATTTTCGCATCAAGGTCCACAAGGTATGAAGAGCTTTTGAAAACTATAAAAGAGGAAAAAAATTAATGACGAAAAGGTCGCAATGACACATGAGCGGTTGGGTTAGATGCATTTAGTATATAGGAAAGCGAAGTTGGGTGGCATACGACATTGATGAGCGAAAACAAAAGCAATGGTTTCATGATGATCACTGGTATAGCATCAAAACAACTAGAGCAATGAATTCACTTCCTTTCAAGAACATTGTAGAAGTGCGCTTTACGTTGTGGTTTGACGATGAAGACGCAACAGAGTCGGCTGGACCATGTCGAGCTCGTCTCTGGAAGCTGTTCAACTCCCAGCGACTGTCTCGGGTAAAGCTCCCTCTAGCGTGTCTCGCTTGCTTCAACGTGTACAACTAGTATAGTGTATACTAAGCTAAGGAAGAATGAATGGCTCGTTGAACCAGAAGGGGCTATACGAAGTTATAGTTGAGTGCACCTCGAGCCAGGAGCTAAGGACAGCCTTTTTGCGTCGTATCGTAGCTCGAAGGGGGACGCGAAATGCTACCATCACATCATCTGTTGATCACGATTCCGAAGAGTGAAAGGTATCTAAAGGACCGGTAACGTAATTGATACAGCAAGCACGCATACATTGATCAATCCAAGATCCCCGACGTCCCCTCGACGAGCCCACTCTGGCATGTCCTAGCGTGCCGCTTCTCCCCGGAGTCTTGGGGGTGGGGGTCGTGACGACCGTTGAGGCGATTACACCACTGCTGGACTTTACGGGTTGGCGGGGCTTGCCTTGGGGGACGAAAAGAGTTGATCAATTCAGTTACAGGAGGAATCTGTAGACATTGATCAATTGAACAGTGGTAGTATCCTTCAACATCAATTGATTGAATTCCCTCCGTGCTGTACAGGTAATCGAGGCGGGGTTGAATGGAGGGGCTGGAAGAGGGGCAGAATTTGAAGAGCCAACAGCTTTGAGAAATGGCCCAGCAATGAAATGCCAGCTTCAAGACCTCAGTGCTACTGCCGGCTCCACTTTAGCAGCAATTGATAACAATTGACAAAGCTCGAATGGCATCGTACACCTTGGGAAGCTGTTCAAGACTTGAAGCTGTAAACAGGAGTGTTCACAATGAACGGAGATCAAAGTGCAAGTTCGAGGGCAAGGCCAGTGCCTCAACAGCTCCTTGGCGTTTCGGTCTGTCTTCGAAAGCTCACACCATTGCATGTCCCAAACATCAAGGTGGTCAATATGGTTTCCCTACCTCAATCTTGCTACCCTGTCCGGGGTGGGCCCAGGCCAAGAGGTGTAGGTGCGCTCCAATCACCGACTCAAATGCCTGAGGACGGCTGTTTGATATCCCCTCCGTCGTTCCTATTCTCGCCCTGTTTAGAGCCCAAGAGCACCCATCAGGTTGCTGTTGCGCGGCAGCTACTTGGTAAATACTCTCATATAACGGTATCAATTGATTTGATGTGTTATTGATTTGTCATCGGTTGAGCCACCGCCAATCTCACTGCCAATCTGAACAACGTGCAATTCTACTTCTCTACCAATTTTATTTTTCCGCGGCGTCATCGTCAACCAGCTTTGGCCCCCGCGGGGCTCGCCTCATCCGCCTTCGTAGCCTGGCGAGTATATGCTAAGCAGTGGACAACGGAAGCAGTATACAAGTATCGGCTCCCATTTCGAGGTTATTCCTTGGAATTCTTTGTATACACCTTGACTACAATCATGGTTGGTTATCTTGGCGAGAGGATGGAGAGGCCGGGGAATGCGGGCGGCAAGACCGGACGTTGCAGCGCCCGAACCTCAATGACAATTATTTTGTAAGATTGATAGACTTTTGGCCAGACGTTATGACTAACACACCACCACGACGATTGGGGGCACAATTGCAGCGACTGAGTGTAGTGGAGTGTGGGAAGTACAGTAGCACTCTAGCAAGTTCCTCAACCCGCGCTAGCCTTAGCTCCCCAGTGGTTCACTCCTTGTCCGGCGACTCCTTCCCACTTACAAATTGATCACTCAATGTTGACCTCATGCTGCGTCCGATTGTACACACTACCCGCTCTTACTTCGTAGCTACCAATTGATCTATCTTAGAGACGAGGCAGCCAGCATCGGCGAGCTCGAGGCGATACAGGACAGGGCAGGTGCCAGACTTGATACACCGGCAATATCCAGCGAACCCAGCCGCCTACCGATTTGGATTTGATACGTCACATCATCAACCAGGTCAGGGTCCAGAGACAGAGACAGAAGCAACTTTGAGAGACGGCGACTCCTCAAGTGCTCCAAACGCCGAAGTAGCCCCAGCGCTCCGAAACACTAACCGAGCACGGCAGACGAGACGTTGAGCAATTGATCAGGCCTGTGCTGCTAGCTGTGGTCAAGCCCCCAGGTAAACACAAGGTATTGGTTACATTGATCTGATCGATGCTGTTCCGATACACTTTGTACCTCAGTTGAGCTTTTGTTATTGCCACATGAGACCTGAGGTCCGATCAATTTTAGCCTCCAGCGTGAAGTTCTTCCGCTTGCCAGGTCCAGCTTCGCCGCCAGCTTTGCTTCGTTTCGACGGGGATATGAACAGTGCATGACCCCTCCTTCCTTCCAACTTCTTCCATTTAGACTCAAGAACCCGCAAAAATTTTAAACCTCTTGACATTTATTTTCTTCCTTCTATCGTCCATCCTCTCTATCCTATCATTGCTAGAATTCGTTCATTATCCCCCCGAATAAACCTCGTTTCTTGATTTTTCCCTATTCACATCCACAGCCACAATGTCGAGCGCTCTTGAACAACTAAAGGCCACTGGCACCGTGAGTTCCTTCTTTACCCCGCGCTGCCCATTGAGGACCCCTCAGTCCGGGGCCCATCGTCGCATTCGAGCTTCATTGTCCACGGCTCCAACGAGGACCTCGCCGTCCGTTGCATAGGTCAATTCGGATGGTGCTAGAATGCCGATGGGGATTCTGCTACTTAACTATACTCTTGTGCTTTTCCAACATCTATTTGCTGACCTCTTGCTTTTTCCCGGTGCATAGGTTGTCGTCAGTGATACTGGTAAGCTCCTCCGATATCCTTCCGATGACCTTCTGATGACTCTACAAAATTCGCTCTTGCTAACTAGCTTCTAGGTGACTTCGCTTGTGAGTTATCCCTTCCCGTCTCTTAGTGGGAGAAAAAAAAGAGAACAAAGAAATCATATCACGAGAGATACCTTGACCACCCTTGAACTTGATTGAACACCCAACTTACACATATCAACTACAGCCATCGGCAAGTACAAGCCCCAGGATGCCACGACCAACCCCTCTCTCATCTTGGCCGCTTCCAAGAAGCCCGAGTACGTCGCTCTGATCGACAAGGCCGTTGCCTACGCCAAGGCCAAGGGCGGTTCTGCCAACGACCAGGTCGAGCTGGCTCTTGACCGTCTTCTCGTTGAGTTCGGTACCGAGATTCTCAAGATCATCCCCGGCAAGGTCTCCACCGAGGTCGATGCCAGCCTTTCCTTCGATACCCAGGCTTCCGTTGCCAAGGCCCTCAAGATCATCAAGGTAGGCCACACTGACAGTCGCCAATTTGCTTTTCCCAACCTCCTGTAGGCTCTAGAGAGACTGACTGGTTTGCTACCACTTGCACCTATAGCTTTACGAGGAGGAGGGCATCTCCAAGGACCGTATCCTCATCAAGGTTGCCTCCACCTGGGAGGGCATCAAGGCCGCCGAGATCCTCCAGCGCGACCACGGCGTAAACTGCAACCTCACCCTCATGTTCTCCCTCGTTCAGGCCATCGCCGCCGCCGAGGCTGGCGCCTTCCTCATCTCCCCCTTCGTCGGACGTATCCTCGACTGGTACAAGGCCGCGACCAAGAAGGAGTACACTAAGGAGGAGGATCCCGGTGTCGCCTCCGTCAAGAGCATCTACAACTACTACAAGAAGTTCGGCTACAAGACCATCGTCATGGGTGCCTCTTTCCGTAACACTGGTGAGATTACCGAGCTCGCTGGCTGCGACTACCTCACTATTTCTGTAAGTGGCTTCCGTTCCCAGCACCCAGCACTCGCCGATCTGGTACTTCAGCTACCGCGTGCAAATGTTAAAGATTTGGAGGGTTGTACATAAACAGAGAGGAACAGATTTGCTAACTATCGCTTCCTTCTAGCCTGCCCTTCTTGAGACGCTCAGCACCTCCCAGGAGGCTGTCCCCAAGAAGCTCGACGCTGCCGCCGCCTCTGCCCTCAACATCGAGAAGAAGACTTACATCAACAACGAAGCCGTCTTCCGATTCGATTTCAACGAGGAGCAGATGGCCGTCGAGAAGCTCCGTGAGGGCATCAGCAAGTTCGCTGCCGACGCCGTCGTCCTCAAGGACATCATCAAGGCCAAGGTTGCTGCTTAAATTACGAGGACACGTTTTAGACTCTTTCTCCTCCGCTAAGGAGCTAGGGGATAACAGGATGAGAGAATTCACCGGATGCTGTGGCAGACCCTTGGTGTGAGAGCCCGTCTCGTGTGTATCGGGGCTTTTTGGCGTTGTCTCTTTGATATATGGCCATTGCCACTTCTACAACTTCAGGGCCAGTCCGCATTGGATGGATACAGGAGATTGGTATATCAATTGGCAGGTGGACATTAAGAATTGGGAGGCGGATGAACGATAATTGGGCCAACAGAAGTCATATACATTCGGTCCGGGGGCATTCGTTGATGGTGCGCATTAACAGCACGGTCATTACTATCGTCTCCCATAGAAGTTAAATACAACTCAATACAAGACATAGTGAAACTTAAATAGACACGTCTACCTCGTACTTCGTATGGCTTTCTGATCGCGAAATTATTGCATGAGATTTGAGGCAATTCGTTTGATTTCCTCTATGTTATGTTAAGCCGAGCTAAGGTCCCCAATACCAATCCGCTCTCTCCTCTACACTCACCGGGCGGGAGAACCAAGATTAGAAGAAACCAGGTATCATGTTACAATGTCGAACTAAAATTCTCCCCCCAGACCTCTTCGAAGTAATACAAACTCCAAAATAATTCCTCGTCAGAAAAAAGAAATAAACCTTAGTTGGTATGCAGTACTCGTCGCCTCCCCATTATGCGCGCTCTCTTTATGATTGTAGATATTGAGAGGGAAAGCTCCCCGAGTTTCCCCCCTTTTCTCTACTTATCTCTAGTTATGTATCCCCCCTGTCCACCGTTCATCCCACCGGTACAGCATCAAATGCTTGGCCTCTTAGACAGGACGATTAAAATAGTTGTTATGTATGCAAATCTGGCTAGAAAGGACAAGAGGTGAAGTGTTTTAGAAAGAAGAACGGAAAGAAGATCGCTGCCGGCCAGGCGGTGGATGATATAAGTGGGGATGTGTGAAGCGGTGGTCAATGACTGGGATTAAAAAAGAAAGGAGAAAAAGAGAAAAAGAGGGTTAATGATGGTGAGGCGGGAGTGAGTCGAAGATAGCTCAGTAAATATCGAGGTTATCCCAACCTCACTCCTTCTCGAAATCTTGTTGACAGTCGACAGACACGGTCTTGTGAGTGACACCAGATGAGGAGCCGGCAATGACAAGGGCGGTAAGTTGCTCTCCATCCACGCATTTCGTATTCAGCCCAAAGGTATTCTTGCCGAGGTTCAGACCCTTCTTGGTGTCGCGACCATATATGACAGTCCGCCGCTCCTCGTCATTCTTCTCGGATTCGATCCGGTTCCACACAGGGAACCATTCGTCACCCGAATAATCATCGATGGGAACAATAACGTCCCTATCTGTGGGTTTCGAAATTTCCTGAAGCTCTGCCTGGATGAGCGCCTCTCTCACCTTCCGGCCAACAAACTTCTTCCTCCCTAGCTCTTCCTCCTGTTTCTTCAGTCGCTCTTCGACGGTCTTCTTGGCCGTCTCGCGGCGGACTTGCTCGCGCGGATACACGATGCTGCGCATGTTCATGGCGGGCCACGAGTCCTGCTTGTCCATTTCGATACCGGGCACGAGGCCCGCGTGGGAGACGTAGATGTTCTGCAGGCCCGGGATGAAGCCGACGTCTAGTATGGCGGGGAGCTTCGCGAGCCACTCGACGTGCTCGGTCGTTAGGGAATCGGCTACGACGCGCTCGGCGTAATCTCCGCGCGAGAGATGTTCCTGCTCGAGGTGATCCTCGTCACCACCTAGGCCGTGGATCGTATTGGTCGCATTCTTCTTGGAGTTCATCAGCTCTCGCACTAGGAGGATTCGGTCTTCCTCGACGCCCCGCACGGATGTGGCGTTGAGCATTATGGCTAGCTCGACCACGGCTGCACTGTCAGTGCCCTTGCTGACTAGGTTGCCGACGAAGATGATCTGGTCACGGCCGCTCTCGGCGTCGAAGCCGACCTTGCCTAGGAGTTGTTGTAGGGGGTCGATCATGCCGTGGACATCGCCGATGATAATGAGCCGCTTGTCGTTGCCCTTAGATGGGAGGAGCTTAGCGGGGAGTTTCTGTATCCTCTTTACAAGGCCGGAGCCGGTGAAGTCTGGTCGCGATTTCGCGGCATAGGACGTGATATCATCCGCCGGATCAGGTTCCTTGGTCTCCTCCTCTTCTTCGTTCTCATGGTTTTCCTCCTCCTCAAGTTTGTCATTCTGCTGATCGGATTTCTGCTCAGCCTGGTGGTCGTCGGTGGTGCCGTCGGGTTGGGGTGGTGGTGTCTGTGTCTCCGATTCTGGTTTCGAATCTGCGTTGGCCTCGGGGCGTTGGGGTGTTGGGGGTTGGTCGGTGCGTAATATTGCGTTACTGAAGAGGTGGTCCGAGGTGTAGATGAAGGTTATGACGACTAATATGACGATGATGAGGACGGTATGCCTCCGCCGCCGCGGGTGGATTGGAGATCGCAAATTCATCCTGAAGCGGGTTCTGGATCTCTCCTTCCCGAGAATTAAACCACCCTCGTCCCCTTTCGAGGTCGAATAAACCGAGGGCGAAGTTGCTGGGAGAAAGGGAAACTGGTTGCTCGAATTTTGAAAATTTTCCTCCTGTTTCTCTTTTTCTTATGTTGGCGTAACGCTAGGTAGGTAACAGGTTTTCCTAGCCAGGGAGTGGTTCGTCTGCTCGTCTCACGAGCAAACTACGATACGTCATATGCCTTTTTGTTCAACCCCCAGAAGATGCCGCTAATCCATGGCCGAACACAGTGGTCATGGCACGCGACACTGATCCGTCGGGATAAGAATTTTTTCTTTTTTTGTCTCGATGACGCCGAAGTGAAGGAATTCTGGTAGGGAGTCTAGAATCGCCCATCCGGGTCAAGGGGCACCGAAGGAGTGGATGAAGAATGATATTTAGCATTTCACAACGTTCCCCATTGAAAAATGGGGGGATCCAGGGACCGGTGGAGTCTAATAGGGAGGGTCGGGAAAGGGGGCCTTGGAAAGAAAAAAGCCAAGACTTTCCCATCAATTTCATGACCTCCCTTTCCAATGCATCCGACGGTGGTATCTCCAGTCCGAGTGACGGACGGCGCGAGAAGAGCGACTCTTCTCTGCATTTGTGTCTTGTTTTATGACCGTATTAATTTACGGATGGGGAAGGTTCCCGCGTGCGGATTTGCTGAACAGGGTTTAGGTCGCTGCTACTGTACACTGTACTTTGGACGTTTACCGCCTCATGCTGGTTTCCAGGTGGAAGTACCTGGTACACCGCAATTGTCTCGTGAGGCAGAGTTTGTGCTGGGAGAAGTGAGGCAACAGAAGCAGGACAGGAGACAAGCCATGTACCAGATCCAAAACCCGCTAGTTCAGAGCTTAAAGTGTAGTCAGGGGGTCACCCATTTAGACTTTCGCTTCTGGCAGTTGATCTCAATATTATCAAATCTTCCTACTGAGGGAGAAATAGGCTGGGCAACGTTTCTGACGAAGTAGTGATTGTTATGCTTTAAATCTCCCATGATGTTCTTGGCTCTTGGCGCATAGACTGATAAGCCACCCTTACATACTGGTATCAGGTGGGATGTGAAATGGAATGCGCCAACGTTATCGCAGTTGTTGGCCTTGGGAACCAGAATGAGGCCACTGATCCTTGGGCGCCACCAGCGCAAAAACGAACGGGGGGATGGTGCTCAAGTGCGAAGGAGAGATTGCCACACAGTTCCCCCTCCTGGGTCTAGATCTCTCAAAGCTGGCAACCGTCGTATTGGCACGGCGATGTTGGCCGATCTCTCTTGGAATAAAACAAACTTACGGAGAAGTGGCAAAGAGATCAATTGATCCTGCGAGCTGCGTATTCATCGCTATTGATGGATTGGATTGCACCACTTGAGCACGAATACGGGAGCACCCATTTCTTGGAAGACGGACACCGTATTATCTTGTACTTTTAGCGCCGTGGTTCTCCTTCTTTTTCGTGTGAATCTACTGACCTCGACTCTTGGCGTGGTTGCCGAAATTCCGTTGTGCGCAGCGTCGCAGGGATAAGTGAACACCTGCAGCGATTGACATTGAATCTTACTTGATAAGGCCGTCTCATGGAGTACGAGGTATTAGCAAACAGAATGGCACAGGCCCCGGCCAGCTTTGGCTGGCCTAAAGGTATCCTGCCTTACCAAGGTACATTCGAGATCAATTGCACGTCAGCCACTCACTTCAGCCTTGGTCGAGGCGAGCCGTACGAAGTTTGTATACAAGCCAAATACGCCAATGCCTCTACCAACCTGCTATCGTAAAGGACAACATTTCACTAAAACATCAGTTAGGACGGACCCTTGGGAAATAAAATCGGTGTCATCGTACACACCCGCTCACCATTGAATTATATCCAAGCCGTCGCCTTCTATGGGACTCTGACAGCTCTGACAGCCCACAGCCCACAGCCGAAAGTTCCCAGCCGCTCTAAACTGTGAAGGCGCGGAGGAAGAAGCCGCCGCCACCCGAAGACGAGTCGAAGGATCTGTCCAAAAACCCATAACTCAGCTATATATTTTGTAGTATACATTGACGCGTGTGAAGTGGAGTGAAGTATAGTGTCGAAACCCAGAAACGCCTTTGGCCGAAGCTCTATTACCAACGCCACCGATGCAACGATCCTTTTGCCCCCGCAGCGAGCAGCATTCTCGAGACTGCAAGTAGGTAGATGTGTGATGAGATTTTATAAAAAGCCCACGACCAAGCGAAATCACGACTTAGTGGGCGCGTCAGATTTAGCTGCTGCCGCCGCCTCGGCGCGGTACTTTTCGTTCGCCACCTCCCTCCAATCTTGCTCCTGCTCGTCGCCGCTCGTGATCTTGACCCCGCCACCGAAAGCAGACTTTCCGGCATAGAGCTGGTATCCCTTGCCCTCTTCATCGGCCTTCTGGATCGTCTGGTACGATACGGGAACGTTGCCGCGGAATCGCTTGCGCATGTCGACCAGCCCGCGTCTGCACTCGCCGAAACCTTTCTTGAGCTGTTGGCATTTCGGCGGGAGCGTGTCGACGAGGGGTGGGCGGAGGCAGTCGGCCGCCGAGTTTCGTTGGACCATGACGCATTCCGACTCCTGGAGGCATTGCGCCAGAGCGGCTCCTGCGAAGAAGGGGCGCATTGCGCGTTAGCGCCACTAAACTGGGACCTGGTTGGGAGGAGAGCCACCACCTTCAACAGCGTTGGCGAGGAGAGGGTAGGGGTAACTGTGCGACTTACTCAACTCCTTGCAAGAACTCGGCATTGTGAAGGTATGGGTATGACACGAGGTACGTTGGGGTGGAATGCGCAAGGAAGGAAAGCAAAGTTGGAAGGTTAGAACGATCTTTAAAAATCAGGAGAGCCAAAAGTTGAAAGCTCCATGATTGGTCCAGTGTCCTCGAGCACCTCTGTGGATACCAGAGCCACTTGGAATATAATTTATATGATTGGCTACTCACCGAGATATCCGGGTCGTCGGGAAACCTACTTCCATGTTGTCTTACTAATACACTTGCCAGTTTTGTTCGCTGTTGGGCTGTCGCTTCCAAGATAAGTTGGGCGGTTTGTTCAGGATTTGAATCGTATCTCCCAGGTCCTCATGGATTTCCTTAAACAGGAACACATGCCGTCTCATAGTTAGACGGTTCCTCGTAAAGGGGCACAAACACAAACCTAAATGAAGTGAAGTCGTGAGGCGGGTTCGGGGAGCAATGATGGGACCGAGTATCAACCGACAATAACCCCCTACCCTACAACGTAGCCCATTTGCTAGACCGATTTCATTCTACCCCCTGTTCGGCCGGATCGCACCCTTTTCGCATATCGCGATCTAATCAAGTCCTGGCTTATCCATCTCCATCTCCTGTGCTGTCCGGGCCAGAAAACTTCACCGGGACTACGGCTTTCTGGGGCGCTTCCTAGTTTACTGCCTGCACCTTCCACGACTTGTTTCGTCATATCGCCTCGCGCCTGCAGCTCTTTTGTCCTGTTCCTGCCTCTCATCACATGGGCCCAATTGACATGTGACGCAGTACCAGCACTCTAGTTCCCAAACCTCCTCCAATACTGTCATTCATATCATCCTCACGCTGCGATTCCTAAGCCTCTCTTCCATCCTTAGCAACCTAAATTTCTCGTATCCGTCAAAACCTAGGAAATGCCTCTTTTCCCGAATCGCTTATCCTAATAACCTAAAATGCCTTTTCCGTTCATTGGCCGGTTACACCTGTAAGCTACACCGCCCTTGCCAACGATCTTTGTTCGCGGCGGCGCGGTTGCTGCAGCTTTATCTAACAAGGCGCAGGACCGAATATCTCGCTCTAGTTGGATCCTTTTGTCTCGTGGCACTTGAAGCCTTCATTCGAGTCCTTACATTAGCGCTACGTGAGTACACGACATTTGCGAGTTGCCCCACTTGACCCCTGGGAATCATATCTAACCGCTTCCTCCTGGCAGCCGACTCTATAATATCCCTTTGCTATCGAGCTTCTCGCCGGCTCTTTATTCGGTGGACGTCTCCGGCACAAAAGAGAGCGGCGCAACGCAATCAATGTTCGTCTTATATGCTCCGGACAGCCCCCCACCCGGTGCGCCAACTGACACTCTTCTCCAGCCAAATCGACCTCGATCCGCGATGCGTCGGACTTCATCGAGCTGTGCAGCCTATTTGGATACGAGGCTGAAGAGCATATAATACTCACTAAAGATGGGTACCTATTGGGCTTGCATCGGCTGGCGTGGAGGAAAGGCGAAGAAGGGAAAGCGGTGAATGCAGGTCCCAACAGTTTGAAGAAGAGAGTGGTTTACCTCCACCACGGCCTCCTAATGAACAGCGAGGTCTGGGTGTCTCTCACAGATGCCGAGAGGAGCCTCCCATTAGTTTTAGTGGAGCGAGGATTCGACGTATGGGTAAGTGCGCTCCGTAACCCCTCTGAGGGACTTATAAACTAAGCGGGCACAGCTGGGAAATAATCGAGGCAACAAATACTCCAAGAAGTCAGTCAACTCCTCGCCTTCGAGCCTTCAGTTTTGGAACTTTTCCATGGACGAGTTTGCCTTGCACGATATTCCCGACTCCATTTCGTACATTCTCGACACGACTGGTGTGGAAAGCCTCTCATATATCGGCTTTTCCCAAGGAACAGCCCAGGCCTTCGCAACGCTCTCCATTCATCCCAAGCTGAACTGCAAGATCAACGTCTTTATCGCACTCGCTCCGGCGATGGCCCCAGCTGGCCTTTCAAACGGCATCGTCGATGCGCTCGTCAAGGCATCACCCCAAGTCATTTACCTCCTCTTTGGTCGGCGGTCTATCCTTAGCTCGACAACAATGTGGCAATCTATCCTGTACCCACCCATCTTCGTCCGTGTTATCGACATGAGTCTGAATTTCCTGTTCGGCTGGAAGACGAAGAACATTTCTATAAGCCAGAAGCTGGCGGCGTATTCTCACCTCTACTCTTTCACCAGTACCAAGAGTGTGGTACATTGGTTCCAGATCATAAGAAATCAAAGCTTCCAAATGTACGATGACGATCGGCCGGGCATTTCCCTTAGTGCTCAGAACAAGTACACCAAGGTTGCCAGGTACCCGACGCGAAATATCAAGACGCCAATTGTTCTCGTCTACGGCGGATGCGACTCTCTAGTCGATATTAAGGTCATGCTGAAGCAGTTACCACCTCAAACCGTGGCGACAGAGATCCCGCACTATGAACATTTGGATTTCCTCTGGGCTCGAGATGCCGACAGGCAGGTGTTCCCGCACGTTTTCGACGCTCTTGACAGCTTCACCGACGCGGCACACAGCCAGGAGGAATACGATAGATATCGGATTGTGAGGAAGGAGAGCCTACTCCAGTCAAAATTCGACCACTCTCGAAAGGCTAGCGACGCCACGGATAGCGAAGAAACAGTTGTTCCCACGGATAACAGCCACAGTGCCAGGGATACCCTTCCTTACACCCATAGACACCGCGCGAGAGAACGATTTCCCGATCTTCCAACTCTAGGGGCGCGGCTACGCACACCTCAAGGTGGACAGTCCTCTAGCGATGAGACATGGGCGTCATCGTCAGACAAGGCCGAAGCATCATCGCCAGCAGGAGCTGCAGAACAGGATCAACCTAGCGAACAGCGCGACGGAAGCCGGCCTCAGACACCAGCTGCCAGGGCCGTCGAGGCGGCGGAAGCTCGGAGAGGTAGCGCAAGCAGCGTCCTTAGCCTCAATAACATGAAGGGCGGTCGGGGAATACAAGTCGCGGCTGGGAAGGCTCTGGGTGGCGTGGTGACGCGGAGCGGGGCCGAGGGAACCGGAGTCGGGATAAGTCAGGCGCCGGTTGAACGGACATCACCTAAGAAACAGAAATAAAAAAGTAGACTTAGACTGTAGGACAACCAGTTTTGTACAGCAGTATTCTTATAGGAATATACATATTTTGCATATTAGAACATATTGACGCACCAGAAGGGGTAAACAAACAGTACATCGAGACTGGGTCTCCTCCGTTCGAACCGCCGAACACCAGGACTGGCGAAATGTACAACTTAGACAAGCACAACTTATCTCACGGACTTGTACGTGTGTGTAGGTGTAAAGCCGCCAACTCCGAGCACCATCAGGGTGAAGATTTGGCTTTGTTTCTATTGGCGCCTGTTTAGGTCCTCTCTCCCCTTTTCCCAGATACGAATCGGACGTTAAGAAGGGAAACCGCCCCGATCGTCGTCACCGAACTATGGGGATTGCCTTTCCACGGTGATAGGACAGGCGTCCGGGATGGTCCAAGGGAGGTTGTTTACTCGTATAAAACTCAAAGTGGCTAGGATTCCTCGGTTTTAAAAGCTTCGTAACTCTGGTAGCTTCTTCGCCGTAAACGTTGAGGAGAGTTGCCAAGCAACGATGAAGCTTGCTGAAGGTTAACTGATAGATTAATATAAACAACATCCCCGGCTCCGATCTGATTCCCGCACTCTTCGATACACTAGCTTTCACCCCAAACTTGATCAAAATGAAGCCTGTCATATTCCTCCTCTCCACGCTCCTCGCCGGAACTCTGGCGCAAACGGCCGTCGACGAGCCCGCAGCCTCCATAACAGTTGCGCCCACCCCCGCGACTACCTCGCACACAGTCAAACCCGCCACAACTACAACCAAGGCACGCAATAAGAGCACCGGCAATCAGAACAACAATGAGAGCCAGGATCAGGGCCGCGACGGTGACGTCCAGGACCACGACGAGAGAGACGACGGTCGCACGGATGTGTCTGGGACGGGGTCCCTTTCTCCATCTCCTACTGCTTCCCGCGAGGGTACTGTCACTGTTACCGTAGGCGAGAGGACTACTACGAGAACTATCACGACGACTCGCCGCAATCTTGCCGCGCAGACTTCGGTCCCTGGGGGGGCTCCGAAGTTGGGAATTGGGAATGTCCTCCCTGCGGTTGGAGCTGTTGTGGTTGTGCTTGTGGCCTAAGGTGGATCGCATTTGGCAAGGAATAGGCCAATATTAAGGGAAGGTTAAGATATCCCTCTGTGTACTATCCACCCCCTTCCTCGTCCATTTTTCTATTCTCTTTGGAGGAAGGTCTCTTCTAGGGATTCAGTGGACTCCGGGTCCTTGCATGTTTATGACGCAACGGTGCTCGTCAGACTCATCTTAATTCTCGCTCCCCCGTTCTCCGGTATTTCGACAGACAATAATAGTAATAGTAATAATCTTTCAGCCCTTTTTATGCCCCGTACCCAGCCGGGGGTTGGTATATGAGAACCCAATGGGTCAGACAGCGCATTTCAGTGGATCCAAGATATGGTTAGAAATTGAAAAGGATCGAGGCATTGTGAACTGCTGTCAAAGGCCGTTGTATCCCTGAGACCTGTGCTGGGAGCCTGCACTCCCTTTGTACTGCTGTTGGCCAAAAGAAGGGTGAAGGGAGACGAGATAGCCGGATTGATGCAAGGCGTCTCAGAGTCTGAGGGTGTCATCCCCCACCCTCGAACGGAGCGACCCACGAAGCCGTCTTGACATGCGTCTAGCCAAAACATTTCTTTTCTCATCGCCAAGGGCCTAACATAATGAATCCAACCCGCTATCTGTGAAAGACCAGCTTCAGATGAAGCTTCTCACTTCTGTTTTGAGGGTATTATGAGGCGATGTCCTGGAGTGACAGTTGGCGGCAGGTGTGACTCATAATGACTCCTGCACTGCCTCTGCCTGAGATTCGGGAAATGACGTCCTTGGCCGAAGGTGGCGGGGGCTTTCAGAACTGCCCCGCCAAAATTTACTGAGGTTCAAGCACTGAACTGATTCATAAGCTGTGTGCCGGAAACGTCCACCTCGCAAGACATCAATTGAAGCTCAAACTGGACGCAGAGCTAGAGCTGAAGAGAGAAAGAGAAAAGCGCACAGTCCGAAGATGAAGCAAAGATTCTCCTCTCTCGATGTCAAGGTGCGCATCGAAATTGCCCGTCCTCTCTCCCTGTGCTAATACAAGCCCTGCAGGCCATCGCGCATGAGCTCTCCCAAAGCCTCGTGACGCTGCGACTCGCCAACGTCTACGACCTTTCCTCCAAGATTATGCTCTTCAAGTTCGCGAAACCCGATAGCAAGAAACAACTCGTCGTCGATGCCGGCTTTCGCTGCCACCTTACCGACTTTTCCCGCACGACAGCTGCCGCTCCGTCGGGCTTTGTCGCACGCTTGAGGAAGTTCCTGAAGACGAGGAGGGTGACCGAGGTCAGGCAGGTTGGCACGGACAGGGTTATCGAGTTTGTGTTCAGCGATGGGAGTTATCGATTGTTCCTCGAGTTCTTTGCGGTTCGTTCAATGGGGGAATACACAGCCAAAGTTTTACGAGCAAATGGGCTGATGACTGCGACTCTAGGGCGGCAACGTTATTCTCACCGATCACAATCTAAAAATCCTAGCTCTACTGAGGATTGTCCACGAGGGGGAAGGTCAGGAGCCGCAGAAAATCGGGTTAACCTATGCGATTGAGCAGAGACAAAACTACAACGAGGTTCCGCCTCTTACCCTGGAACGTCTCCGCGATGCTCTCCATACGATGGCTGAGAAGGCTGGGAAGAGTGGGGATGCTGGTGGGAAGAAGAAAAAATCGAAACCCGGAGAGGCATTGCGCAAGGGTTTGGCCACAACGATAACTGAGATTCCGCCTGTATTGGTAGAACATGTCCTTCGTGCAAGCGAGTTCAACGCCGACGCTTCCCCTACCGAGATTCTAGCCAGCAAGCAGCAAACCGATCTCCTATTCAACGCACTCCAAGATGCTCGGCGCTTGGTCGATGAGTCTCCCAGCACCGCAACCTGCAAGGGGTACATAATTGCCAGGCACAAGCCCGGATACACCCCAAGCACAGAACCTGACGCACCCCCAGCGAAACGAGAGAATTTAATATACGAAGATTTCCATCCCTTCGTGCCTCATAAATTCATCGGCAACCTGTCTTACACGATTCTCACCTACGACAGTTTCAACAAGACGGTTGACGAGTTCTATTCGTCTATCGAGGGTCAGAAGCTGGAATCTAGACTCCATGAGCGCGAGGCTACGGCGAAGAAGAAACTCGATGCCGCAAGAAAGGACCAGGCCAAGAGATTAGAGGGTTTGCAAGAAGCCCAGACACTTAGCAACCGGAAGGCGGCGGCCATTGAGGCCAATATTGAACGGGTCCAAGAGGCTATGGATGCTGTGAGCGGCCTTCTTGACAGCGGCATGGATTGGGTGGACGTCGGCAAGCTGGTAGCTCGAGAGCAAAAGCACGGGAACCCCGTGGCAGAGATTATCAAGCTTCCCCTGAAACTGTCAGAGAACACCATTACCCTTCTACTTGGTGAAGAGGAGGAAGATGCAGAATCCGACGCGGGATACTCTACGGATTCGTCTGCCTCCGACTCTGAGGGGGAAGGTAAAGCGAATGCTGCGGCGTCGGGGGCGGAAAAGCTTGCAATCGATATCAACCTCGGCTTGAGTCCCTGGGCCAATGCCAGAGAATACTACGACCAGAAGCGCACCGCTGCCGATAAAGCCCAGAAGACGGCTCTTCAAGCTGACCGGGCAATGAAGAGCGCCGAGCAGAAGATCAAGCAGGATCTAAAGAAGGGTCTGAAACAGGAGAAGCCTGTGTTACAGCTCCTTCGCCAGCAGTCCTGGTTCGAGAAGTTCATCTGGTTCATATCGTCGGATGGATATCTCGTGCTAGCCGGAAAGGATGCCTCTCAAAGCGAAATCCTGTATAAGAGGCACCTGAGGAAGGGCGACATTTACTGCCATGCCGACGTTGCCAACGCTTCGCACGTGGTGATCAAGAATAACCCATCTACACCTGAGGCGCCAATCCCGCCTTCGACACTCTCCCAGGCCGGGATACTATCCGTCTCCATGTCTAATGCGTGGGACTCTAAGGCGTTGATGGCGGCGTGGTGGGTTAAGGCAGAGCAAGTCTCCAAGACCTTGTCCGGAGGGCACGTTCTGCCGCCAGGTAACTTCACCGTTAGCGGAGAGAAGAACTATTTGCCCCCAGCCCCGTTGTTACTAGGATTTGGAGTTTTGTTCCGTGTTGGCGAGGAGA